>Ga0307408_100000116_pt1 | contig 87861 bp, 84 predicted proteins | sample 322Cmetagenome_FD_202116 | JGI IMG/M metagenome (GOLD analysis project Ga0307408, IMG submission 202116) | Maize rhizosphere microbial communities from greenhouse at UC Davis, California, United States - 322HYB-C-3 | ecosystem: Host-associated > Plants > Roots > Rhizosphere > Soil | place... | reverse complement strand
CGCCCAAGGCCACAGGCCAGAGCTTGAGTGAGCTGGCGGTCTGGTTGATTCGCCAGGGCGTGCGCGTGAGCTTCAGCGCCCCTCATCATCCGCAGACCAACGGCAAGCTGGAGCGCTTCCATCGCACATTGGACGTGGAGGTGCTGGCCGGGCGGCACTTCGCGGACATCGAGGCGGCGCAGCGGGCGTTCGACGCCTGGCGCCCGAGCTACAACTGCCACAGGCCGCACGAGGCCTTGGGCTTGAGCACGCCGGTGCAGCGCTATCGCCCCAGCGACGTGCCCTACAGCGCGAGCTTGCGCCCCATCGAGTACCCCGACACGGATTGCGTCGTGACCGTGGGCTGGAACGGATTCGTCTGCTTCCAAGGGCGCAAGTTGCACGTCTCCAGCGCTCTGCAAGGCCTGCCCATCGGCATCCGTCCCAACAGCGAAGCCGACGGCTTGCATGACGTGTACTTCTGCCATCAGCGCTTCACACAGTTCGACCTGCGTGAGCCGCCGGTGGACACTTGAGAAGGTGTTACCCATGTCCTGGCACGGGTGTTACCCATGTCTCCGGTCTATACACGGGGCCAGAAGAAAGTCACCAAAGAAGAGGCCCTGAACCGCACACGACCTGTCTCCTGCGACGAGCGGCGCGCGAAAACAGCCACTCTCATTCCGGGCAGACGCGACCCGCTTCGCTCTCGCTGCTGTCCTTATGACGATCACCATCCATCGCACCTTCACGCCGCTTAACGCCGGCTGCACGCCGGGCTCATCAGCAATACCGCGTCGCTGGGGCGACGCCCGAGACATGGTGCTCGACGCGCCGCCCGAGCGGCGCTGAATTGGTTTTTCTTCTCGTGAGCACGGCGTGCAGCCGCGCGTTAGGCGGGCTGAAGTAGCGGTGAGTGATGCTGGTGACAAGGACAGCAGCGAGAGCGAAGCGGGTCGCGTCTGCCCACTCGCCGCATGGCCGTTGCACGGCGCAGCTCGTGCATGTGATGCTGGTGTGTGGTTCAGGGCCTCTTCTTTGGTGACTTTCTTCTGGCCCCGCAGAAGAAAGTTACCCCGCCGCCGGGCGGGACTCCCGGCACCACAGTCGCCATCAACCAGAAGTACCGAGCCCGAAGGCTCATCGTCAAAGCGGGTCATTGATGCGCCCCCAACGACAACCCCAGCAACCGCTGTTGCAGATCGCCGTCCTCGATCAACTCGCGCATCGCTCCGCGATGCACGACGCGACCGTCATCCATCACCGCCACCGAGTCGCCCAGTTCAGCGGCCACGCGGAAGTTCTGCTCCACCAGCAGCACCGTCGTCCCCGCCTCAGCCTTCACCGACCTCAACGCCTCGATCAGATTCAGCACGATGGCCGGTGCCAAGCCCTTGCTCGGCTCGTCGATGACCAGCAGCTCACGCGGCTCGATCAGCGCGCGGGCAATCGCGAGCATCTGCTTCTGCCCGCCCGACAGCTTGCCGGCCGGATGCGCCCAGAAGGTCTTCAGCGCCGGGAAAAAACCAAACAGCCATTCCAACCGAGAGGAATCCAAGGCAGCCAGCTTCTTAGCCGACCGTGCCGCAAGCAGCAGGTTCTCCGCCACCGTCAGCTCACCGAAGATGCCCATGGTCTCGGGCACATAGGCGATGCCGCGCGACGCGATGTCGGGCGTGGCGAGCTTGGTGATGTCCTGGCCCTTGAACGCCACCGTGCCGGCGCTCGCCGTCCACAACCCCATCAGCGTGCGCAGCGTGCTCGTCTTGCCCGCGCCATTGCGACCCAACAGCATGGTCACCTGCCCCGCCGGGACTTCGAGGTCCACGCCATGCAGGATGTGATACGCCCCGACATGCGTATGCACGCCCTTCAGCGACAGCAGCGCGCTCATGCCGCCACCCCCAGATACGCCTCTTGCACGATCGGCGACGCGATCACCGTCGCCGGGTCGCCGTCGGCCACCAGCTTGCCCTGGTGCAGCACGATGATGCGGTCCGCCAGCTCGCGCACGACGTCCATCTTGTGCTCCACCAGCAGCAGCGTGTGCTTCTTCTGTGCCTTCAGCGCGCGGATCAGATCCAGCACAACGGGCACCTCGTCCACGCTCATGCCGGCGGTCGGTTCGTCGAAGAGATAGACCTTGGGATCCAGCGCGATCAACATCGCGACCTCCAGCTTGCGCTGGTCGCCATGCGGCAGGCTGGCGGCCAGGTCGTCGGCGCGGCCGTCCAGGCGCACCTGCTGCAGGATGGCGCGGGCCTCGTCGATGAGCTCGCGGTGCGACAGCCACACCGACAGCAGCTTCAACCCCAGCCCACGCCGCGCCTGCACGGCCAGCCGCACGTTCTCCAGCACCGTCAGATGGGCGAACAGCTGCGTCAGCTGGAAGGCCCGGCCCAGGCCGCGGCGCGTGCGCAGCGGCGCCGCCAGGCCGGTCAGGTTTTCGCCGTCCAGCCACACCTCGCCGCTGCTCGCGGGCAGCTGGCCCGAGATCAGGTTGAAGTAGGTCGTCTTGCCGGCGCCGTTGGGGCCGACGATCGCCGTCAGCGTGCCGGGCTGGAAGGTGCACGACACGCCGTCGACGGCCACATGGCCGCCAAAGCGGATCGTCAGGTTCCTGGTTTCAAGCATGGGCAGCGGTCCGCGTGCATCAACGCTTGTTGCGGATGGGGACGTTCATTTCCTCCGGCTTGATCTCCCGCACCAGCTCCGGCACGCCCCACGGGAAGGCCGGGTCCACCTTGATGCGGAAGTGGTACATCGACTGCATGGCCTGGTGGTCTTCCGGCCGGAAGGTCATCCTGCCCTTGGGCGTCTCGAAGCTCATGCCCTCCATGGCCTTGATGAGCTTGTTGGTCGTCGTGTCGCCGGCGGTCTTCTTCAGCGCCTCGACGACGGCGATGGCCGCGCTCATGCCGCCGGCCGTGAAGAAGTCGGGCGGCTGCTTGAACTGCTTGTAGTGGTTGGACACCAGCCACTCGTTGACCGGGTTCTTCGGGATGCCGAAGTAGTAGTAGGTCGCGCCTTCCATGCCGGGGAACTGCTTGTAGGCGGCCATGGCCGGCAGGATGTTGCCGCCCGAACCGACGGCGATGCCATAGCGCTTATGCAGGTCCAGCGCGGCCAATGCCGGGAAGGGCGTCGTCGCGCCCGCCCACACGACGGCGATGACCTTGGGGCCGGGCTTGTCCTTCAACGCGTCCACCAGGCGCTGGATGCCGGCGGTGAAGTCCGTCGTCTGCGTGGGCAGGTATTCCTCGTGGACGACCTTGGCCTTCTTCAGCGCCTCCTTGAAGGCCTTCACGCCGTCGCGGCCGAAGGCGTAGTCCTGGGCCAGCACGCCGATGTTGACGCCGGCGATGTCGGCGGCGACGGCGTTGGCGAGTGCGTCCTGGCTGGAGCTGCGGCCGGTGCGGAAGATGTACTTGTTCCACTTGTCGCCGGTGATGGAGTCAGCCACGGCGGGCTCGACGATCAGCAGCTTCTTGTACTCCTCGGCCACCGGCAGCAGCGCCAGCGCGACGCCGCTGGACGTGGGGCCGACGGCGAGGTCCGCCTTGTCGTCGCCATAGGCCGCGGCGAGCAGGCTCTTGCCCACGTCGGGCTTGCCCTGGTCGTCCTTCTCGATGACGACGAGCTTCTTGCCCGCCACGGTCATCGTGCCGCCGGTCGCGTAGTCCAGCCCCATCATGAAGCCGGTGGCCGTCTGCTTGCCGTAGGCCTCCAGCGCGCCGGTCTTGCTGAAGATGTGGGCAATGCGGATTTCATTGCCGGCGGCGAGCGCGGCACCGGGCAGGCTGATGGCGAGCGCGGCGGCGAGGGCAAAGCGGCGCGTCGCAACTGGTGAGAAGGGGCGCATGGGCTTGTCTCCTGGAGGTCGGTGGACTGCTCTGGCGGCAGACGGTCTCTTCCCTTTTTGCAAGGGCCGTGCCCGGCGGGGAAGCGCGCCGGGGGGGCGGTTTTCGTCCGGGTTCACCCGCAAATCTGACGCGTTTTGCCGTGACAGAGTGTCTGATCGCTAGCCGGCGTCTGAAATGTGGACACAGGTCAAGATGGCGTTCTACTTCTGGCTATGAAATGCCACGCCAATTGAGCAATGAGCAGCAGCAGTGCAATGGGCAGGACCAGGGTCGCGTAGTACAGCTGGGCCAGATGGCGTTCAGCCGGTGGCAACCACCATTGAACCCAGGCGTGATAACACAACAGCAGGACGCAAAGCGCCATGAGCGGTGCCCACATCTGGGGTCGAAACCGCTCGCTTGAACCGCCGATCAGCACAAACGGTATTTGCGGTGCCGCCATCAGCAGCCAATGCATGCTCACCTGGACCGTCCAGTCGGTGAGAGAAGACCAACCAATGCGGGTGACTGCCAGGATCAGAGGCAGCAGGAGGCCTGCGGCCGCGGCCGTGGAGAAGCGTGTGCCTGGAAGGGATCGCCTCATGTTTCGGAGGTTCGTTCCAACTCCGGCCAGCGCGCCAGCCGCTCATACAACGACGCCCGGGAAATCTGCAGCAGCCTCGCCGCCGCCATGCGGTTGCCGCCCGTGGCCTGCAGCGCGCGGGCGATGGCGTCGCGTTCCAGCGCCTCGATGAGCTCGGGCAGCGGGGCGACGGCCTGGGCGGTCGTCACGGCGGGCGCGACCGGCTCGGGCGCGGGTGCAGCAGCCGCAACCGCTGCCACCGGCACCGCCGCGCCGCTGTCGAAGTGCCCCGCCGTCAGCTGCATGTCATCGCTCATCAGGCTGACCTGCTCCAGCGTGTTGCGCAGTTCGCGGATGTTGCCCGGCCAGGGCTGCTGCATCAGCCATTCGATGGCGTCGGGGCTCAGCAGCTTCTGCGGCATGCCGCTGCGGCGGGCGATGTCTTCGCCCAGCGCTTCGGCCAGCGCCTCGATGTCGTCGAGCCGCTCCCTCAAGGCTGGCACACGGATCGGCAGCACATTGAGTCGGTAGTACAGGTCGGCGCGGAACTGGCCGGCTGCAACCATGGCGGCGAGGTCGCGGCTGGTCGCGGCAATCACGCGCACGTCCACGCGCAGCACGGTGTTGGACCCCAGCGGCTCCACCTCCTGCTCCTGCAGCACGCGCAGCAGCTTGCTCTGCAGCGCCAGCGGCATGTCGCCGATCTCGTCGAGGAAGAGCGTGCCGCCGTCCGCCAGCTTGAACTTGCCGTCGCGGCCCTTGCGGTCGGCGCCGGTGAAGGCGCCCGGCGCGACGCCGAAGAACTCGCTCTCCAGCAGCGTCTCCGGCACGGCGGCGATGTTGACGCCGACCAGCGGCCGATGCGCGCGGCGCGACGCGGCGTGGATGGCGTGGGCCATCAGCTCCTTGCCGGTGCCGGTCTCGCCGAGCAGCAACACGGTCGAGTCGGTCTGCGCGACGCGGCGCGCCTGGCGCTTCACTTCCAGCGCCGCGGGGCTGGCGCCGATGAAGCTGGCGATCGTGTACTTGGGCCGGCGCTGCGCGGCGAGCTGGCGCCGTGTGTCCTCCAGCTCCTGCTGCAGCCGCGCGAACTTCTGGATCAGCGGCTGCATCGTCGTCTCGGGATGGTCGAGCAGCACGAGGCCTAACGCGCCGATGACTTCACCCGCGTCGTTGCGCAACGGCAGCCGGCTGACGAGGAAGGTGCCGGCCTTGTTGGTCAGCAGGTCGACGAGGACGGGCTTGCCGGTCTCCAGCACCTGCAGCATCTGCGTGTTGGGCACGACGTCCTCGACGCGCCTGCCGACGAACTCGTGCTCGTCGTTGAAGCCCAGCGCGGGCAGGAAACGCTTGTAGCCCTCGCTGATCCAGACGACGCGGTGGCCGCGGTCGACCACCATCATCCCTTCGGTCGAGCGCGCCAGCACGTCGAACATCGACTGCGCGGCCAGGCGCAGCAGGCCGTCGACATCCTGGGGGATGCCTGCGGGTGTCTGGGTTTTGGACAACGGCATGGCCGGCGCAATGTACCGCGTCGGCATGCCGTTCAGTCGCACGGGTAGGGCGGGTCGTGACCCGCCGTTCGGTGGCGGCAACCCGTCAACCAAGTGGGGAGTCCTCCCGCAAACGGCGGGTCGCGACCCGCCCTACCACCGGTACGTCCCGCCGACCGTGAACGTCCGCGGCGCGCCGTAGTAGGCGTTCAGCACACCCAGCGCCGCGATGTTGTAGCCGTCGGTCTTGTAGGCCTTGTTGGTCAGGTTGGCGCCCTGCAGGAAGAAGCTCAGCTTGGCGTCCTTCTCCCAGATCAGGCCGGCGTTGACCAGCGTGTAGGCCTCCTGCGCGAGAGCCTCCGACAGGTCGGTCGTCGGGTAGACCTTGCTGCGGTGGCTCAGGCCCAGGCGCGAGCGCAGCGTGCCGCCGAACAGCGGCAGGTTGTTCTCGATGTTCAGGCCGGCCTGGCATTTGGGCGTGTTGGTGAACTTCTTCTGGTCGGCCACGTTGACGCCGCGGTCCATGTACTCGTCGTACTTGGCGTCGAGGTAGGCCAGGTGGCCGCTGATGCGCCAGGCGGTCGTCGGCGTCCACAGGAACTCGACCTCGCCGCCCTTCAGCGTCGCCTTGCCGGCGTTGGTGAAGTCGCCGAAGAAGCCCGGCTGGCCGGCGGGCGTCGTGTAGCTAGTGAACACCGACAGCTGCACGTTCTTGTACTTGTTGTGGAAGAGGGCGCTGTTCAGCTCCAGCCGGCCGCCGTCCAGCACGGCCTTGGCGCCGACTTCCAGCGACGTCAGCTCCTCGTCCTCGAAGGGCCGGCCCGAGGCCGGGAAGGACACCGTGTTGGCGCGGATGTTGTAGCCGCCGCTCTTGAAGCCGCGCGAGGCGGTCGTGTAGAGCTTGAGCTCCTTGGCGGCCTTGTATTCGAGGGACAGGCGCGGCGACGTGTTCTTCACCGAGCGGGCGTTGTCGAAGTTGGCCGGCGTGGCGATGGGCGTGCCGCTGAAGCTGTCGTTGGCGAAGGCCTGGTTCAGCACGACGGCGCGCTTGGTTTCGTCGGTGTAGCGCAGCCCGGTGCTGATGGAGAACTGCGGGCCGAGGCGCCAGCTCCAGTCGGCAAACAGGGCCTTGCCCTCGGTGTAGACCGTGCCGTTGGTCGTGCCGAAGCTCAGGTTGAAGAAGTTGTTGCGCACCGTGCCGCCGGCGCGGCCGTCGAAGTAGTAGGCACCGATGACGCCCGAACTGTGCTGCCCTTCGTAGATGGCCTGCAGCTCGTGGCTCTGCGAGCTGTCGTGGTACTCGGCGCGCACGTCGGCGATCTTGGCGGGCAGGCCGTCGAAGTCGATGCTGGTGTTGGTGTCGGAGGCGCGATGCGCCAGGATGTACTTCAGGCTCCAGTCGTTGCTGACGCCCCAGTTCAGCGTCAGCGACTCGCCCTCGCTCTTCGTGCCGTTGGCATTGGGCATGCCCGACGCGATGTCGTAGCGGCCGGTCGTGGGCGGCGTCTTGGCGGGGTCGGACGGGTTCACGTTCAGGCGCTGGAAGCCGCGCATATGCGAGGCGTCGTCGGTGCGGTCCACCGACACCTGGGCGCTGAAGGTCGAGCCGGTCGGGAACCAGCCGGCCGAGAAGCGGCCGCTGGTCGTGTTCTGGTCGCTGACCGGGCTGCCGTCGGTGAGGTTCTTGCCGTAGCCGTCACGGGTCAGGCTGGCCGCGGCCACGCGCACGCGGATCTGGCCGTCGGCCAGCGCCGTGCCCACGGCGCCCTTGGCCGTGACCTGGCCGTAGCTGCCCATGGCCAGCGTCACCTGGCCCTCGGTCTGCGTCGGCAGCGGCTTGCTGACGTATTTCACCGCGCCGCCCACCGTGTTCTTGCCGTAGAGCGTGCCCTGCGGGCCGCGCAGCACCTCGACGCGCTGCACGTCGTAGACGTCCAGCAGCGCGCCCTGCGGGCGGGCGATGTAGACGTCGTCGAAATAGATGCCGACGCCCGGGTCCACGCCCCACAGCGGGTCCGCCTGGCCCACGCCGCGGATGAAGGTCGTCAGCGTCGTGTTGCTGCCGCGCGCGGCGTAGATGGTCAGGTTGGGCACCTGGCCCTGCAGGTCGCCGAGGTCCTTGATGGCGAGCTTGTCGAGCTGCTCGGCGGTCAGCGCCGTGACGGCCACCGGCACGTCCTGCAGCGACTCCTCGCGCTTGCGGGCGGTGACCTTGACGGTCTCCAGCGTCGTCGTTGCCGTGGCTGCAGGCGCGGTGGCCGGGGCCGTCTGCGCCTGGGTCGGCAGGGCAGCGCAGGCCAGCGCGGCGATGAGGGCGGAATGCAGGCGTGAACGCGCCGGTAGGCGTCGGGGCATGGCTTGTCTCCTCGTTGGGTTGTCCCCCTTCAGCGCAAGAGGCATGCCCGTGCCAACTTGGGGCCAGGTGCTGGCAAACCCTTGCGGGTTGACCCGGGGTTTGGCGGCAAATGGCGCGGATGTTGTCCAGATTCCAGTCAGGCGGCCTCGGCAGGCCTGTCCAGATCCCAGGCGATTCACATGGGGGCTGCAAGGCCTCCCGGCCGTCGATATGCTGCGCCGCGTTCGCTTCCCACCCCCCGGAGACCGTCCATGTTCAAACGCCTGCTGCTTCCCACCGTCCTTGCCTTCGCCTGTGCCGCCCCCGTGCTGGCCGCCGGCCCGCAGCTCAAGGGCCAGGCGCCCGGCTGGTACCGCCTGCAGCTCGGCGAATTCGAGATCACCGCGCTGTCCGACGGCAGCATCGACCTGCCCGTCGACAAGCTGCTGAAGCAGCCCGCCGAGAAGACCCTCCGCACGCTGCAGAACGTCTACCTCGGCGTCCCGCTGGAGACCTCGGTGAACGCCTACCTCGTCAACACCGGTGCCAAGGTCGTGCTCGTCGACACCGGCACCGCCGGCCTGTTCGGCCCCACGGCCGGCCGGGTGCTGGCCAACCTGAAGGCCTCGGGCTATTCACCCGAGCAGGTCGACGAGATCGTCATCACCCACATGCACGGCGACCACATCGGCGGCGCTTCCGCCACCGCCTTCCCGAACGCGACGCTGCGCGTCGACAAGCGCGACAGCGACTTCTGGCTGGCGCCCGAGCAGGTGGCCAAGGGGGGAGACGGCGGCAAGGCGATCGCCGCGCTGGTGAAGGGCTTCGCCGACGGCGGTCGCTTCAAGCCCTTCGAGGGCAGCGCGGCGGGCGTCGAGATCGTGCCCGGCGTGAAGGCCATCCCCGCCTACGGCCACACGCCCGGCCACAGCAACTACGTCGCCGAAAGCAAGGGCCAGAAGATGGTGTTCTGGGGCGACCTGATGCACGTGGCCGCCGTGCAGTTCCCCGAGCCGTCGGTGACCGTCCAGTTCGACAGCGATTCCGAGGCCGCCCGTCCCGCTCGCGAGAAGGCCTATGCCGCCGCCGCCAAGGACGGTTACTACGTGGCCGTGACCCACGTGTCATTCCCCGGCATCGGCAAGCTGCGCGTGGACGGCAAGGGCTATGACTGGCTGCCTGTGAACTACAGCACCAACCGCTGAGCCGTCAGCGCGCGGCGGCCGGCTTCTCCCTGAGCATCCGCGCGATCGTCGTCAGATTGATCGCCGCGATGACGATCTCCAGCGCCGTGCCGCCGATGGAGCCGACGATGACGTTGTTGGCCACCCACAGGCCCGTGCCGCACAACATCAGCAGCCGCATCGGCACGCCCTCCAGCGTGAACAGCGCGATGGTGCCCAGGCATGAGGCCGTCAGCGGCAGCCAGTCGCCCGGCTTGGTTGCGATGGCGAGGCCGAAGCCGATGTTGGCCAGGACGACAACCACCGCCACCCACTTCGCGCGCGTGCGCAGCGACAGCAGCGAGCGCGTCATCGAGATCAGCGAGCTGGCCACGGCCGTCGGGTTGCCGAGCAGCGCGAAGTGCACGACATAGGCCAGGCATTCGCCGGTCATGAACCACTTGAAGCGCCGGTCGTCGGTCTGCAGGAAACAGCCGACGCCGAGGACGAAGGCCACATAGCCAAACAGCTGGGCGGGGGAGAACCAATCGGACATCGGCGGCATTGTCGGCGCGCGCTGACAGCATGTTGCCCGCGGCATGGACACACTCGGTGCTCATGCGCCGCTTCGTCCGCCAGTTCTCGCGCCAGATCGCCCACCTGCTGCAAAACCCCTGGGGCTTTGCCTGGCAGGCGCTGAAGGCCTTCCGCGCCAACCAGGGCCTGCTGCTGGCCGGCGCGGTGGCCTATTACGCGCTGCTGTCCATCGTGCCGCTGATGATCCTCAGCGTCATCGCGTTGTCGCACTGGCTGCCGCAGGGCGAGCTGCTGCAGACGCTGGGCCGCTACCTGGAATGGCTGGTGCCGGGCCAGTCCGCGGCCGTCGTCGCCGAGCTGGCGCGCTTCCTCGCGCACCGCGACGTCGTGGGTTGGGTGCTGCTGGCCACCATGCTGTTCTTCAGCTCGCTGGCCTTCTCGGTGCTGGAGAGCGCCATGCAGGGCATCTTCCACCACCGCCGCAAGGACCGCCACCGGCACTTCCTCGTCTCGGCGCTGATCCCCTACCTCTACATCCTTTCCTTGAGCGTCGGCCTGCTGCTGGTGACGCTGGTGGCCGGCAGCTTCCAGGCGCTGGGCCAGCGCGAGGTGGAGTTCCTCGGCCGCAGCTGGTCGCTGCACGGCGTGTCGGGCGTCATGCTCTATCTGCTCGGCTTCGCGGGCGAGGTCTTCGTGCTGGCGTCGGTCTACATGGTCATGCCCGGCGGGCGGCCGTCGCTGCCGCTGGCGCTGATCGGCGCGCTGGCGGCGGCGCTGCTGTGGGAGCTGTCGCGGCATGTGCTGGTCTGGTACTTCGGCACGCTGTCGCAGATCGGCACCGTCTACGGCTCGCTGACGACCGCCATCGCCGTGCTGCTGAGCCTGGAGATCGCGGCCACGCTGCTGCTGTTCGGCGCGCAGGTGATTGCGGAGTTCGAGCGGCTGGACGGCGCGTAGGCGCGCACTCGCCGCGCAAGGCGGCTCCGTCCGACAGGCCGCGCACCGCGCACTTTCATACTGGCTCCATGCGCTTCGAGGACTACTACCGCGTCATGGGCGTGGCCGCCGACGCCGATGCGGCCGCCATCAAGCAGGCCTACCGGCGCCACGCACGGCTGCTGCACCCTGACGTGAACCAGGCGACCGACGCCCACGCGTCCATGGCCCGCATCAACGAGGCCTACGAAGTGCTGTCAGACCCGCAGCGCCGCACGGCATACGACGGCGTGCGCCGCCGCCATCAGGCCCTGCGTGCCGCCCCGGGCGACAAGCCTGCCGAGCCCGAGCTGCCCAAGGACTGGAAGCAGGGCTTCCAGTACGAAGGCGCACCGAGCGCCGGGCGTGGCGGCCCGGGCTTCAGCGACTTCTTCACCAGCATGTTCGGCCGCGCGGCCAAGCCGGAGCCCGCGGGCGCCCAGCCCGAGCGCGGCAGCGACGAACATGTGAAGCTCGTCATCGACGCGGCCGATGCCGTCGAGGGCGCCGTGCGCTCCGTCAACGTGCGCAGCCTCGCGCCCGACGCGCAGGGTCACCGCGCCGCCGTGATGCGCCAGCTGCAGGTGCGCATCCCCAAGGGCATACGCGCCGGCCAGCACATCCGCCTGGCCGGCCAGGGCTCGGCGGGCCGCGGCGGCGGCGCGGCGGGCGACCTCTACCTGGAGATCCAGTTCAAGGACACGGCGCGCGAGAACAGCCGCGACGTTCTGGCGCCGCTGCCGCTCGCGCCGTGGGAGGCCGCGCTGGGCGGCGACGTGACGACGCCGACGCCGGCCGGCGAGGTCAGCGTCGCTGTGCCGCCCGACACGCCGCACGGCAAGCGCCTGCGTCTCAAGGGCCGCGGCCTGCCGGGCCAGGCGCAGGAGCCCGCGGGCGACCTGGTGCTGGAGGTGGCCGTGAAGATGCCGCCGTCCACGCTGCCGGGTGCCCGCGCGGCCTACGAGGTCATGGCCGCTGCGGTCGGGCGCGACTTCCATCCACGCGGCGGGCCTGCGCCATGAACCATGACGACACCGTGCTGGTCGGCGTCGTCATCGACGACGAAACGCTGACGCTGGACGAGCTGGCCTGTGCCTGCGGCGTCAGCGCCGAGTGGCTGAGCCAGCGGCTCGATGCCGGCCTGCTGGGCTGCTGCAGCGGCGAGGGCACGAGCCGCCGCTTCGCCAGCGCGCAGCTGAATCGCGCGCGCCGCATGCTCGCCATCGAGCAGGACTTCGACGCCAACCAGGAGCTGGCGGCGCTGGTGGTGGACCTGGTCGAAGAGATCCACCGGCTGAGGGCGGGGCGGTAGGCTCTGGCGGCTTCGAGGACTGCGATGCAGCGCGTGCGGACGCCAGGCGCGAAGCTGCAGCTGCAGCTATCCCCTCGCAGCGCACGCTCCAGGATGAGAGCTTTGCCACACCCAGCTAGGGTCGCCGAATGCGATCCGCTGCGAGCCAGCGTCGGCGTCGTCTGGGTGGGCACCCGCTAAGCAGAGGTGACTCTCGCTTCCAATGATGCCGCTACTTCGCTCGTTGGTCGCTTGGCCCTGGATCAGCGCGCGATTGGACGCCGGGCGGCTCGTAATGCTGCTTCCTTGGAGAAACGATTGGGTTGCATTGAATAGGTGTCAGGCCGCCGCCAACAATGCCCCTTGCTGGCGGAGATGCGCCTGGAAGCGGGGGGCGTAGTCCTCGGCAACCGCATTCCTCACGCTGGCGCGAGCCGTCAATGCCGTCCGCCAGGCCGAAACACGCGGCAGGTCATCGAAGACTTGCTGCGCCGATGGCGCGTCGATCAGCTCGAAATAGCGGAAGAGCGGTGCATAGACCGCATCGACCATGCCGAATGCCTCGCCGGCGAAGTACGGGCCTGCGGTGAGTTCCGACTCCAACTTGGCCAGGCGCTCGCGAAAGCTGGCGCGCTTTGCATCTGCCGCCTGCGAGTCACGCGCATGAAGGAACTGCCAGCCTTCGGCGAAGGTCTGGGTGGCGAACTCGATCCAGGCGCGGTGTCGGGCGCGTGTCAGCGCGTCGTGGGGGTACATCGGCGCGCCGCCCTGCGTCTCGTCGAGGTACTCGCAGATCACGACGCTCTCAAAGAGCACCGCGTCTTCGGCGTTGGCCTGGGGCACCTTGAGCACGGGCACCTTCCCGGTGGGCGACAGTGCGAGGAACCAGTCGGGCTTGGCCGACAGGTCGACGTTGACGCGTTCGAAGGCGACGCCCTTCTCCAGAAGGACGATGGCGGCGCGCTGCACGAACGGGCAGAGCGGGTGGCTGATGAGGGTAAGCATCTTGATGGGCGTCTCTGTTGGCAGGGCTCGGGAAGACGCCTTCGACTCGACCGAGTCACCAAGCGCCTTCGGTGAGCAGAACCTGGTGCGCTCAGCGATTGAGCAGGCGACCGCCGTCGACCACGATTTCCGTGCCGATCGACCAGCGCGATTCATCGGAGGCCAGGTACAGCACGGCCTTGGCCACCTCTTCAGCCGTGCCGAAGCGGCCCAGCGGGATGCTGGCCGCGATGTCCTTGTTCACTTGTTCGCGGTAGGCTTCGGGGATGCCCAGCTTGTCGTACAGCGGCGTGTCGATGGGCCCTGGGCTGACCGCGTTGATGCGAACCCCGCGCCCGAGCAGCTCGGTCGACAGCGTCTTCGACATGTTCAGCACCGCGGCCTTGGTGGCCGCGTAGACGGAGGAGCGGTCAGAGCCAACATGCGCGCTGACCGACGTGTTCAGGACGACCGAGGCCGAGGGAGCGAACACCGGCAGCAGCGACTGGATCAGGAAGTACGGGCCCTTGACGTTGACATCGAATGAACGGTCGAACATCTCTTCCGTCCAGTCCTCGATCGGCAGCCAGACCGAGATGCCCGCGTTAAGGAAGGCCACGTCCAACTGGCCGTAGTGGTCCTTGACGGCTTGTGCCAGCTGCTGCTGCGCGGCCACGCTGGCCGAGTCGGCGCGCAGAACCAGCACCTCGGGCCCGAGTTCGGCCTGGGCCCTGGCGATGGAATCCGGGTTGACGCCGGTGACGATGACGCGAGCGCCTTCGGCCAGAAACTGCTTGGCAGTTTCCAGGCCAATGCCGCTGGTGCCGCCGGTGATGAGGGTGCGTTTGCCTTGCAAGCGTGACATGAGGTTCTCCTGTGGACGGCCACCCACCGTGGCCGATGGGGAGAATGTGCATCCATGCCTCCAGTTAGATAAGATGGCTTGATCGAATACCTTCCATGCACTGAAGGCATGAATTGGAGGGATGCTTGGACCGATTTCTGCTGATGACATGCTTCGCTCGCGCCGTGGAGACGGGGAGCTTCACGGCCGCGGCCCGTGACCTGGGCCTGGGGCAGCCGAACGTGAGCCGCTACGTCGCAGCGCTGGAGGAGCACCTGCAGACTCGGTTGCTGCACCGGTCCACACGCAAGCTCTCCCTCACGCCGGAAGGAGAGCGCTACTACGCGGACGTCCGGCGGATTCTTGATGCGGTGGACGAGTCCGAATCGTCCTTCCGGAGCAACGTCGATCCGTCAGGGCTGTTGCGGGTGGCCTGCCCCACCGCGCTGGCCCATGCGTTCGTGTTGCCGCACGTCCCGACCTTTCTGGAGCGCTATCCGAAGCTGACCCTGGACCTGCAAATCAATGATCGCTATGTCAACCTCGTCGACGAGGGGACCGAACTGGCGATTCGCATTGGTCAGCTGGAGGACAGTGCGCTGCGCGCCCGACGCATCGGGTCTTACGAACGGGTGTTCGTGGCGAGTGAGAGCTACCTGGCGCGGCGCGGCGTGCCGCAAACGCCTGACGACCTCCGAGACCACGATTGCGTCATCTACACGCTGCTCGCGTCAGGTGCCACTTGGCGATTTCGTGACGCCGATGTGCCCGTTTCCGGCAGGTTCAGAGTGAATTCGCCTGAGGCCGTGAGTGCTGCGGTCATTGCCGGTCTAGGAATTGGCCACGGGCCTGCATGGCTCTTCGACGAAGGGTTGAGGAGCGGGCGCCTGAAGTTCATCTTGACGGGCTACTCCGCCCCGGCCGTTCCTGTGCAGATCGTCTACGTCGCGAATCGACTGCTGCCGACGCGAGCCACCGTATTCATGGATTTCATTGCTGACGTGTTCTCGCGGATTCCCGCCTTTGGAGGCGCCGCCAAGCCGGTCATCGCCAGTCAGGAATGACTGCCATCAACGGATGGTTTTGACTCAATCGTGCGGCCCTGCGATTCAATCCTTCACTCCGATGCGCCCTCTTCCGCGGGCCTGCTTGTCACCACCGCCTTCTCCGGCCATGCCCCGCCCTCGCTGAAGCAGCCCCAGGCCCACGTCACCCACCTCAGCAGCGACGCCGCCAGCCACAGCGCCCAGCCCAGCATCAGCGCGCGGTACAGCCACACCGGCGCGCTGAGCACCCAGGCGCCGGCCGTGCGCTCGGCGAAGCGGTCGTTGAGCCAGGTCAGCAGATGGCTGCTGGACTCCGGCCCGGCGACGAGCAGGTCGGGATAACCCAGCAGGCCGGTGCGCAGCACGTCCAGCAGCGCGCCGATGGCGAACAGCGTCCACAGCACCAGCAGCAATTGCACCGTGATGCGCAGCGCGCGCTGGCCGTTGCCGCCGCCCCAGCGCCGCCGCGCCTCCAGCGTGCCGAACCAGCCCGCCAGCACCGCCAGCGCCCACAGCGACACCGGCGCCACGCCCAGCGCCAGGACGATCCACGCGGGCCGGCCCATGACGCCGGGCAGGCCCCTGGGTGCGAACCAGGCCAGCACGAGCACGACGGCGAGCGCGCCCCAGATCAGCACGGCCGGTCCGATCAGCGCGCCGCCGGTGGCCAGCACGATGCGGTTCTCGGGCACGTCCAGCTGCAGCCTGTCGTTGACGCCCGGCAGCCCCAGCGCCAGGCCTTCGTGGCGCCACAGCGCGCCCATGCCTGCGGGCTCGCGCCAGTGCACGTCGACGTTCTGCGCGCCCGGCGTCAGCGGCAGGCTGAGCACGCCGTCGCGCAGCTGCAGCGCCAGCTTCTGGCCGTTGACCTGCACGCCCTGCAGCTCGGCGCCGGCCGGCAGCTTCAGCGCGTGCGGGCCGCCGAGGCTGGCGCGCAGCTTCATGGCCAGGTGCACGGCGGTGCTGTTCTCGCCAGGCTCCATCACGGTCTTCACGCTGTCCAGCGTCAGCGTCTGGCCCGCCACGCCGGCGGGCTTGCTGACGGCCAGCTTCAGCGTCTCGCCCGGCCAGGGCCGCCACTCGGGCAGCCAGCGGCCCTCCTGCTGCAGCGCCGTCGCGGCCAGGCCGCTGGCTTCCACATGCCATTGCGGTGACGCGGCCACGGTCCAGCGCTCGACCTGGTTCGCCTCCTTGCCCGCGGTCAGCGTCAGCGCCTCGGCGGGTGGCAGCGTGCTGGCCACCTCGACGGCCTCGTCGCCGCCGAGCTGCAGGCTGGCCATGCCGTCGGCCACCGTCACGCCCGCGTCGCCCACGGCCTCGCCGGGCAGCAGCGCCCAGCGCACGCGCAGCGGCGCGCGGCTGGGGGCGATGCGCGCTATGCGCGTCACGACCTGCCAGCGCAACCCCAGCTCCAGGCGCCGGTCCACGCGCACCAGCGGCGCCAGCGCGTCGCGCTGCGTGCCGGCGTCCTCGGTGCGGGCGCTGCCCGCCGTCGCCTCGCGGCTCAGCGTGATGGCGCCGGTGCTCTGGCCGCGCGGGTCCAGGCCGGCCAGCGTCCAGCCCTTGAGTTCGGTCTGCAGCGCGCGCGGGGGCAGCGGCAGCGCGATGTCCAGCCCGTTCGCGTGGCCCACGTCGGCGGCCAGCACGAGCTGGTGCACGCCGGCCGGCACGGCGGCCCACAGCCGGCCTTCGTCGTCGCGGCGCGTGGCGGCGGGCTGGCCGTCGAGCGTGACGCTGCCGGGCTGCCAGCCGTTGCCCTGGCCGGGCAGCGGCACGGCGACGAGGGACTGCGCATGGATCTCGGCGCGCAGCTGCACCGTCGACCCCTGCGCGCTGACCAGCAGGCGGGCCAGCTCGGCGCAGCGCGGCAGGCAGTCGGGCGGCGCGGCGAGCTTGCCGCGCAGGGCCTGCAGCTGCTCGTCACTTGGCCAGGCCAGGCCGGCGGCAGCGGCGGGTTGCTCGGTGGCGGGTTTGGGTGGCGCAGCCTCGCCGGGCGTGGGCGCGAGGCCCAGCATGAGCAGCAACGCGGTGGCCACGGCAGCGCCACCGGCGCGCCTGATGCGAGGCAGGCGCGGCGCCTTCCAGCCGGCCACGGCGGCCAGCGCCGCGGCGAGCAGTGCCAGGCCCACGAGCTTGAGCAGCGCCGTCGCCCAGGGCGGCAGCAGCCACAGGTTCAAGGTTTCCTCGGGCGTCACCGGGCCGCTCCAGCTCAGCGGGTAGGCACGCCAGGTCCAGGTCGGCAGGCCGGGGCCGGTCTGCACGCGGGCGCTGGGGTCGACGCGGGCGAGGTCGCTGCTGGCGTAGGGAGAGACCTTCTCCGGCGCTGGCGCGGCGCGGCGTTCCAGTCTCATGCTCGGCTCGGCCAGGACGGCCGCTGGCGCCGGCACCTTCTCCTCGATGATCTGCACCTCATCGGCTGCCGTCTTGGCGACCAGCATCCCCTTGCGCTCCAGGCTCGGATAGATCGCCTCGCGCACCTCCTGCACAGTGAACGGCAGCAGCACCAGCACCAGCAGGCCCGCCACGGCCACGCGGCTGCGCGCGAAGATGCGCTGGCCGCGCCCGGCCGGCAGCACGCGCGCCAGCGCCGTCAGCGCCAGCAGCGCGAACCACAGCACGGCCGGCGGGCTGCCCGGCGTGTGCCAGGTCAGCGCCAGCGCCACGCCCACGAGCACGCCGGTGCGCCAGCCCAGCAGCCGGAAGGCGGCCAGCGCGGCGAGCAGCACGAAGAAGAAGTCCCACAGCGTCCACATGGCCACCCACGAACCGCCGGCACGGCTGGGGCCCTGCGCATGCAACAGTCGCCAGCCGGGCGGCAGGTTCAACGTGGCGGCCATGCCGTCGAGGGTGGTGCTCCAGCCGCTGGCGGGCAGGGCGCCGTCGCGCGGCCAGCGGCTGTCGGCCTCGATGCGGGAGGTGCGCTCGCGCACCTCGAAGCCGGCCGGGCCGTCCTTCGTCAACCGCGTGATGGGCTGGTCCTCCTCGCCGATGGCCGCGCGGCCGAGCTGGCCGGGGGCCGCCATCGCGAGGCGGGCGCTGGCCGACAGCTCGCCCCTGAACTGATCGCTTGCCGTCAGGCCGCGGCCGTCGAAGTCCAGCCACAGCGTGCGCCTGAGCATCAGCGAGTCGGGCGCCGGCCTGGCATTGCCGCGCTGCAGCTCGGTCAGCTTCAGCGTCTCGCCCGGCTTGAGGCGGAAGGCCGGCAGCGCGCGCCAGGCATCGGGCATCTCGACCTGGCGCGGGTCCACGCTCGTCACGCCCTCGGGGCGGATCAGCCGCAGGCCGGGCTGGGCCTGCACGACCCAGACCTCTTCCTCCGCGGCCGCCTCGGGCAGCGTCAGCGCCTGTACCGGCGCGTTCAGCCGCGCACGCAGCTCGATGCGCCAGGCACCGGGCCGTGTCTGCACGATGAGGCGGCCGTCGTCGGCGAGGCGGGCGGGCAGCGGGCTGTCCAGCTGCATCGCGCGCAGGCCCGGCAACAGCGCCAGCGGCAGCTCCACGGCGCGCGAGCGGCCGGCCACGCGCAGCTCGTAGGCGGTGGTCACGGTCAGCGGCAGGTCGTCGTCGATGAGGCGCACCGTCTGCACGGTGACGCTGTCGGTCGCCTCTGCGGGGCTGGCTACGGCGCGCAGCCACAGGCGCCCTTCGGCGTCCGGCGCGCGGCTCTGCGTGGCGCCGTCGCTGGTCACGACGATGGCGCCCAGCCCGGCCGGCACGGCGAGGTTCTGCGGCATCTCCTTCGCCCAGGTGATGCGGCCCTCGACGACATGCGTGCCCGGCGCCAGCCACACGGCCGGCCGGTCGTCGGCCTCGGTGACGGGCAGCGCCTTGCCCGCGGCCTTCACGTCCTGCGGCCAGGCGCCGGCCTCGCCGGGCAGGGCCACGCGCGCCGGGGCGCCGAAGACCTGCACGTCGAGCCTGAACGTCGCTTCACGTGCACCGGCATTGAGCTGCAGCCGCCCCGGCCACACGCAGTGCGCGGCCCCGTCCTCGGCCTGCGCCGGGCAGCCCAGCGGCGGCTGGCCCTGCTGGGCCCAGGGCAGCCAGTCGCGCAGCGAGGCGGGCAGTTCGGCGGGGGCCAGCGGCGCGGCCTGCGCGGCCAGGCCGGCAAGCAGCAGGCACAGCGTCGTCGTGAATCGCTCATCGTGTCTCTCCCGGAGCGGCGGCGATTCCAACACAGCGCGTGGCGGCTGTCGGCAGGCGTTTTCGCGCAGGCGCATGCGGCGCAGCCAGCGGCGGCGCAAGATGCGCCCGCTTCAGGCCGATGCTTCGCTAACTGCGCTGTCGATCGGTCGAATTCAGCGCGGCTGCCAGCTCAGCGATGCCGACCAGCCCCGCGGCGCCGCCGGCTCGAAGAAGCGGCGGTTGGCCTCGTTGACGATGACGCTGGCCGCCGTGGCGCGGTTCAGCAGGTTGTCGGCGCGCAGCCGCCAGCGGCAGCCGGGCACGAGCTCGCCGCCGATGTTGAAGCCCCACAGCCCGCCGCCCGCAGCGGAGGCCGTGCCGGCGTCGTCGGCGGGCAGGCGGGCGCGGGCCTGCAGGCTCAGGCCCGCGTCCAGGCCGTTGTCACCCTGCCAGCGCAGCTCGGCACTGCCGTAGCTGGCGGGCACGCCGGGCAGCGGCTGGCCGGTGGACGTCACGCGTGTGAGCAGCCGCGTGGCGGCCAAGTCCAGTTGCCAGGCGCGCGCCAGCGGCAGTTGCGCGGCGGCTTCAAGGCCGCTGCGGCGGGTCTGCGCCGCGTTGGTGAACACGGTGCGGCCGCCGCTGCTGGACAGCACGCTGATCTCGTCGCGCGTCTCGGCGTGGAAGGCGGTCAGCGCGAGGCGGCGTGCGCCTTCACGGAGCTCCCAACCGAGTTCTACCTGCTTGCTGCGCTGCTGGCGCAGCTCGTTGTTGAAGCCGCTGCCCTGGGCTCGGTAGGCCAGCTCGGTCAGCGTGGGCGACTCGGCCGCGCGGCCCAGCGCCAGGCGCAGCAGCTGGCCCGGCACCGGCCGCCATGAGACGCCAGCCACGGGTTGCACGCCGCTGAAGCGCCGCGCGCCGCTGTCGTCGCCGTTGGACAGGTAGCGGTCCTCGCTGTCGAAGCGCAGCGTGCTCGCGCGCAGGCCGGCCAGCAGTTCCCACTCGGGCGTGGGCGTCCAGCGCCATTGCGCATAGGGCTCGCTGCTGGTGGCGCGGTTGGTCTCGTCGCGCTTCAGCGCGCCGGTCACGCCGGCGTTGTTGAGGTAGCCGCGCCGCGCATCGCTCTGCGTCTCGACGGCCCAGCCCAGCGTCAGCTCCTGCTCGGGCGCGATGGCCCAGTTGAGGCGCGAATCCACGCCGCCGAAGCGCCGCCGCAGCGAGATCACCCCGCCCGGGTGCGTCGGCGCGCTCTGCACGTTCAGCGGGATGGATTGCCACTGGTCCACGGCGCGATGGCCCACCCAGGTGGCGACCTGTACGCGCAGCTTCTCGTCGATGTCGCGCAGCCAGCGCAGGCCGAGCTGCTGCTGCTCGGCCGTCTTGCGCGTGTTGAAGGCCGTGGCCTGCGGCGCGGTCTGGCGCGGGTCGGCGGCGAACTGCTCGGAGGTCAGGCCCAGCGGGTCGTCGGCGGGCTGGCTCTGCAGCTGGGCGACGAGCAGGAGCTGCTGCTGCGGCGTGCCGACCTGCCAGCGCGCCTGGGCCAGGCGGCGCTCGCTGCTGCTGTGCGGGCGCCAGCCGTCGCGCTGCGTGACCTGGGCCGTGAGGCTCAAGGCCTGGCCCTCGGCGGGCAGGCGGTCCAGGCTGACGCCGGCCTGGCGCAGGCCGAAGCTGCCCACCGTCAGCGAAGCCTGCGTGCGGTCCTCGGTGGGCCAGCGGCTCTGCAGCGCGATGACGCCGCCGCTGGCGCTGCCATACAGCGCCGAGAACGGGCCGCGCAGCACCTCCAGCGAGGCCGCGTCGGCGATCAGCCAGTGGCCGAGCTGGCCCTGGCCGTCGGGCGTGCTGGCCGGGATGCCATCGGCCACCAGCCGCAGGCCGCGCACGCCGAAGCTGGCACGCGCGCCATAGCCGCGGCTGGAGAGCTGCAGGTCCTGCGCGTCGTTGCCGCGGTTGGCGGCGTAGAGGCCGGGCAGGCGGGCCAGCGTGCGGGCCAGTGCCTGGGCCGGGTCTTGGGCGTCGGCGTCACGAGCCAGGGTAGTGGCGTCCAGTCTTTCGACGGCCAGCGTGGGGGCGGTGGCGCGGCCGTGCAGGACGACGGTGTCGAGTTGGACGGCGAGGGCGGTGGCCGCGATGAGGCTCATGGTGGTGGTTTTTGTTGCCGTTGCGTCAATGGCAAGGGCCGTGCCGGGAGTTCGCCCCGGCGGGCGACCTACTTTCTTGTGTCGACAAGAAAGTAGGCAAAGAAACGACCCCCGACCGCACCGCCCCTGCGGGGTTCCCGAGAAACGCAAGGCCCGAAGCCCCGCGCCGAACTCGCGCCGCTACGCTCTGCTCAAACAGGCGTCGCGAGTCAGTTCTTGAAGCGCGCTACGCGCGCGGGCTTCGGGCCTTGCGTTTCCCGGCGGTGCTCAAGGGGGGAAGAGAAATACCTCGGTGCGAACGGCTTGCGGGCTTGACTGTGGGCAGCCTCAACGCGGCCGGCGCCATCAAGGCTTGACCCTGACGACCTTGCCGGCCGCCTCCAGCACCAGGTAGAGCAACCCGTCCGGGCCCTCGCGCACATCGCGCATGCGGCCGGCGCCCTCGAACAGCTTTTCCTGCTCCGCCAGACGGTCGTCCGCGCCCAGCTTCACGCGCTCCAGGTAGCCGAACTTCAGCGAGCCGATGAAGAAGCTGCCTTGCCAGGCCGGGCCGTACTTGGCGCTCTTCAGCTTGACGAGGCCCGACGGCGCGATGGACGGCACCCACTTGACGATGGGCTGCTCCATGCCGGCCTTGGCCGCGATGCCGTCGCCGATCTTGCCGCCGCCGTAGTTCTCGCCGTAGGTGATGACGGGCCAGCCGTAGTTCAGCTTCGGCTGGATCAGGTTCAGCTCGTCGCCGCCCTGAGGGCCGTGCTCGTGCTGCCACAGGCGGCCCTTCTCGTCGAGCGTCAGGCCCTGCGAGTTGCGGTGGCCGTAGCTCCAGATCTCGGGCAGGGCGCCGGGCGTCTTCGTGAACGGGTTGTCGGCCGGTGCGCTGCCGTCCTTGTTGATGCGGATGATCTTGCCGAAGTGGTTGTCCAGAGTCTGCGCGCTCTGCATGCCCTTGAAGCGCTCGCCCAGGCTCAGGAAGAGCTTGCCGTCCGGCGCCTCGACGATGCGGCAGCCGAAGTGCAGCTTGCTGTCCATCTTGGGCTGCTGGCTGAAGAGGACCTTCACGTCGGTCAGCCGGCGGTTGTCGACACTCAGCTTCGCGCTGGCCAAAGCGGTGCTGTTGGTCTTCCTGTCCGCGCTCGCCTCGCTGAAGCAGAAGTACAGCGTGCGGTTGCTGGCGAAGCCGCTGTCCAGCTGCACGTCCAGCAGGCCGCCCTGGCCTTGCGCATCGACGGCCGGCACACCCTGGATGGGCGCACTCGGCTTGGCGCCGGCCCTGGCCGTGCGCAGGGTGCCGTCGCGCTCGGTGACGAGCAGCTGGCCATCGGGCAGAAAGGCCACCGCCCACGGCGTCTTCAGGCCGTCGACGATGGTTTCGAGTTCGGGGGCGGCCTGGGCGGCGGCGGCGGCCAGGGCGACGACGAGGGAGAGGAGGCGCTTGCTCATCGGAGGCGGGGGAGGTCTGGAAAACAGGCCCGCATCATCGCAGCGCGGCCGCTTTGGCGTGGCCTTTTGCCTGGGATGACCCCGGCATGGCGCCTGCCAATCCGGCCGCGCTCCTGTCGCCGAGATGAAGCGATTGCGTTGGCTAGCATCCGCTCCACAAACGACAGGGAGACGGAATGATGATTGCTCGGTGCATTGGAGGGGTCATGGCCCTGCTGGCCTGCTGCCTGGCGTGGCCGAGTTGGGCCATGCTGCCGGCGCCTGACGTCATCGTTGGCCGGGCCGACGCGGATGCCAGCGGTGGCTGGCCCGTGATGTTGTGGGTCGTCGACGGCGAGCGCAGCCATGTCATCGTGCGTGCGCCGCGACAGCGGCTGGGCCAGCTGCCATGGCGGCCCGCAGACGCACAGGCGCTGATGTCCCTGGAGCGCTTCGGGGCGCCGAAGCTGACTCAGGAGCCGGGCCCGTCGCGTTGCGCGGCTGGCAGGGGCAGCGCAGCTGCGGTCGAGCCATCGCAGCCTTGGGCGGCCAAGAGCCATGATGACAGCGTCGCTCACCCCGCTTGCGGCGCGGGCGATTGCGGCCGGTCTGCCTGGCGCGTCGATCTGCCGCCACGCACTGGCGAGGAGCTGCCGCTGGCTCGTCTGATGCCGGGTCTGGCCGCCAAACGGCCAGAGTGGCTGGTGCTCTATGTCGTCAGTCCGCTGCCGGCCCTGCCGCTGGCAGGGTTGGTGCAGCTGAGCCTGACGGACGCGCTGCGCGGTCCGCGCAGCCAGGCGCAATGGAGCCAGTTGCGGCTACCGGCGGAAGCGGCGTCACGGTTCCCCGCCATTCACACGGCGCTGCTGGAGCAGGCGGCGGCAGACCAGGGCCTCGCGAATGCATCCGTGCTGATGCGTGCCGACGATGTGACCCAGGTCTGGCAGGGTGCGTCGGTGAGGCCGTGGGACGGCAGCGAAGCCCAGTACCGCGCGCTCGGCATGCAGAGCAGTGCCACCACAGGCGGCTCTGCCATCGTGCGCCTGCTGTTGCGATTGATGCCGGGTGACCGCCCCGGCGTGCTGCAGCTGCAGGCGTCGGCCTGGCAGGCGCAGGCCAGTCATGCCGAAACGTTGTGGGCGTTGATGCCGGCCGACGAGGCGCCAGCGACTTTGCAGCAGCGCTGTGACGACCTCGTGGAACGCCAGCATCAGGCCTGGCGCTGGGTCGAGCAGATGACAGGCCGGCCCGCCGACAGCTGGCGCGCGCGCTGAAGGGCTTCAGCCCTCCAGCCTCTGCTGGAACACCAGCCCCGCATGCTCGCGCAGCGCGTGGAACTGGATGCGCGGCCAGTTCTCCTGCATCGCGCGCAGCTCGCCGGCGTACTCGAGCAGCACGGTGGGCGCGTTGACGGCGTCCCAGGCGACGCGGTGGGCGTTGTGGTCGATGAAGCGGCGCAGCTCCTTCTCGCCGCTGCCGGGCTGGCCTTCGGCGTCGGCGCAGGTGACCCAGCGCGCCACGTTGTAGCGCGCCGCCGCCACGCGGGCCTTGCAGCCGTATTCGTGCTCCAGCCGATGCGCGACGACCTCGAACTGCAGCTGGCCGACGGCGCCCAGCAGCAGCACGCTGCCGGCCTCGGGGCGGAACACCTGGATGGCGCCTTCCTCGCCGAGCTGGCGCAGGCCCTCGCGCAGCTGCTTGATCCTCAGCGGGTCGGCCACCTCGACGGAGCGGAACATCTCCGGCGCGAAGAAGGGCAGGCCGGTGTACTGCAGCGCCTCGCCCTCGGTGATGGTGTCGCCGAGCTGCAGCACGCCGTGGTTGGGAATGCCGATGATGTCGCCGGCAAAGGCCTCGTCGAGCAGCTCGCGCTTCTGGCTCATGAAGGTGACGACGCTGTTGGGCCGCAGGCTCTTGCCGGAGCGCACCACCTTCAGGTTCATGCCGCGCTCGAAGCGGCCCGAGGCCACGCGCACGAAGGCGATGCGGTCGCGGTGGGCCGGGTCCATGTTGGCCTGGATCTTGAACACGACGCCGGTGAACTTGGGCTCCTCGGGCTTGACGGTGCGCTGCATGGCCTCGCGCACGTCGGGCGGCGGGGCCAGCTCGACGAGGGCGTCCAGCACCTCCTGCACGCCGAAGTTGTTGACGGCCGAGCCGAAGAACATCGGCGTCTGCTTGCCGCTGAGGAAGTCGTCGTGCACGAACTCCGGCGCGGCCTCGCGCACCAGCTCGATCTCGCCCTCGGCCTGCTCGTACTGCATGCCGAAGCGCTCGGCATAGGCCGGGTTGTTCAGGCCTTCCAGCACTTCCTCGGTGCCGGCCGCGCGGTCCTCGCCGGGAGCGAACACGCGCATGCGCTGCTGGCGCAGGTCCATCACGCCGTGGAACTGCTTGCCCATGCCGACCGGCCACGTGAAGGGCACGACCGTCATGCCCAGCTCCTGCTCGATCTCGTCCATCAGCGCCAGCGGATCCTTGACCTCGCGGTCCATCTTGTTGACGAAGGTCAGGATGGGCGTGTTGCGGGCGCGGCAGACCTGCAGCAGGCGGCGCGTCTGCGGCTCGACGCCGTTGGCCGCGTCGATGACCATCAGCGCCGCGTCCACGGCGGTCAGCACGCGGTAGGTGTCTTCCGAGAAGTCCTGGTGGCCCGGCGTGTCCAGCAGGTTGATGACGCAGTCGCGGTACTCCATCTGCATGACCGACGAGGCCACCGAGATGCCGCGCTGCTTCTCGATCTCCATCCAGTCCGACGTCGCATGCCTTGTCGCCTTGCGCGCCTTCACGGAGCCGGCGATCTGGATGGCGCCCGAGAACAGCAGCAGCTTCTCGGTCAGCGTGGTCTTGCCGGCGTCGGGGTGGCTGATGATGGCGAAGGTGCGGCGGCGGCGGACTTCCGTCTCGATGCGGCTGGCGATGGGTTCGGACATGGAATTGTTCTGGCGGGCTAACCCGCAATTATCCGTGCCGGGCCGCGCGGAGCCGCCGTCCCTAGCATGACCTTGGGATGGCGCGCCACGGCGGCCCGCCAGGCAGGGGTGCAACGGCACACTCCGCGCGGACTCCCTTCAACAGGAATGACCGCGTGATTCAGTCTCTCCGGATCCATGGCCGCTGGCTGGCGGCCGCGCTGGCGCTTGGCCTGGCCGCGCCCGGCCTGGTGGCGTCGCCGCTGATGCAGGACCCGCCCGAGATCCAGCGCCGCGTGGCCGCGCTGGCCGAAGGCATCTACCCGGCGCGCGCCTGCAGCGAGTGGAGCCGCGGCGGAGCGCCCGGCTCGCCGCCCGACCAGTTGCGCATCCGCGGCGGCGTCATCACGTTTGGCGGCCTCAGCCAGGGCCTGTTTGGCCCAGGCCAGGAGGTTGGCGTGGGCTGGCGCACGGGCCGGGAGACGGGTTTCAACTGGGAGGTGCGCGCGCCCGGCGACCGCATGGTGTCCATCACCGGCGACGAGAAGGGGCCGGCCAACGCCTTCCTGGAAATGGGCCGCGCGCCGCCCGGCGGCCGCAACATCGAGGAGGGCTGGCAATGCGCTGAGGTGGACCTGCGCGCGATGCCGTTGCTGTCGCCGGCCAACCCACTTCGCGATCTGATGGCCGAGCTCTACGACACCGGCGGCCGCGAGGTGGCGGGCCAGTGCCGCAACCTGGGCCGCAAGGTGAACGGTAAGCGCGTCGGCGGCGAGACGCGGGCCGCGCGCTACAGCGTGTCGCGCGAGGCCGTGGTGCTGAACGGCAAGACGCTGGCGCTGAGCCGGGCCGATCGCCTCGACCTGGGCAGCCGCCTGGACGACGGCGCCATCAACGGCAGCATGGCCTGGCCCGACGGCAGCGACTTCCACGTCGAGCAGTTCGCCGGCTCGGCGCTGGCGGTTGCGATGTTCAGCTTCTCGGAGGGCGAGGCGCGCTGGAGCTGCAAGCCTGCGCGTTGACGGCTACATGCCCTTGAAGCGCCCGCGCTGAGCGCGGCTGACCGGCAGAGGCTGGCCCAGGCCGCGCAGGTGTACCCACAGCTCGCCATCGTCGCGGCGCTCGATGCGCTCGATGGCGCGCGCGTTGACGACCGAGCCGCGGTGGATCTGCCAGAACAGCTGCGGGTCCAGCTGCTCCAGCAGCTCGCCCAGCGACGTGCGCAGCAGCAGGTTCTCGCCGCCCTGGCTCAGCGCGCGCGTGTGGCGCAGCTCGGAGCGCAGCGCGGCGATGTGCTCGACGTCCATCAGCTTCATCGTGTTGCCGGTCCAGGCCTGCAGGAAGCGCAGCTTCTCCGGCGCCGTCGGGCCCTGCTGCTGCAGGCGCTGCACGGTGGCGGCCAGGCGCGCCGGCGTCAGCGGCTTGCGCAGATAGTCCACGGCGCCGTGCTCGAAGGCGTCGAGCGCATGCTCAGGGTGGGCCGTGACGAACACCAGCCGCGTGCCGGCCGGCGCCAGGCCGGCGAGGGACAGGCCGTCGATGCCGGGCATGCGGATGTCGAGGAAGGCGATGTCGGGCCGCAGCTCGTCGAGCAGGCGGCGCGCCTCGGTGCCGCTCTTCGCGCGGGCCACGATGGCGAGCTCGGGCCAGGCCTCGGCGAGCAGCTGGTGCAGCTCGTCCAGCAGCTGTGGTTCGTCGTCGGCGATGAGGGCGGTGGTCATTCGAGTGGCAGGGTCAGCGTCGCTTCGGTGAGGCCGGCGGCGTTGGTGGCAAGCGTCAGCGCGGCCGCGTCGCCGTGCAGTGCGCGCAGCCGCTGGCGCAGGTTGGCCAGCGCGAGGCCATGGCCGGCGGGTTCGGCGCCGGCTTGCAGCGGGCAGCCGCTGTTGACGACGCTCAAGCGCAGCCGGCCGCCGTCGCGCTGGGCGTGCAGTGCCACCTCGCCGCCGGCCTCGCTGGGTTCGATGCCGTGCTGGACGGCGTTCTCCACCAGCGGCTGCAGCATCAGCGGTGGCAGCGGCAGGCCTTGCAGATCGGCGTCCACGTCGACGCGGTAGCTCAGCCGCCCGCCCAGGCGCAGCGCCATGATGGCCAGGTAGTGCTCGACGATCTGGCACTCCTCGCCCAGCGTGGACTCGGCCTGGCGGGCCCGCGTCAGCGCGATGTCGAACAGGCCGCTGATGGCGTCCAGCAGCGGCAGCGACTGGCTGGACCCCTGGCGGATGAAGCTGCGCAGCGTGGCCAGCGTGTTGAACAAAAAGTGCGGCTCGATCTGCGCCTGCAGCATCTGCAGCTCGGCGCGCAGCCGGGCCCGCTCCTGCTCCACGCGGCGCAGCGCGCGCAGCCGGCGCAGGCCCTGCAGCAGCGGCAGGCCCAGCAGCAGCGCGCCGAAGGCGGCATGCAGCCAGCCGCGGGTCAGGCGCTCCCCGGCGCTCATGGCCAGCGGCGTCAGGCCTTGCTCGATACCCCAGCCGAGCGCCGCGCCCAGGGCCAGTGCCAGCGGCAGGCCCACGCTCTGCGGCAGGCGGCGTGCCAGCAGGCCGGCCAGGCCGTCGCTGGCGGCATGGCCCAGCCACAGCCCCAGCGACAGCGCCCAGGCCGGGTGCTGGCGCCAGAACGGCGCCGCCAGCGCGAACACCAGCGCGCCCGCCAGCAGCGGCGCGGGGCGCTGCCAGCCCAGGCCTTCGTCGCGGGCGGCCTGGGCCAGGTCGGCCTGCAGCGATGCGGCGGCGCGGCTCAAGGCGGCGTCAGGTGGCTGGGCCGCGTGGGCAGCACCTGGATGGGGCCCTGGCCGGTCACGGGCGTGCCGGCGGGCACGACCTCCAGGTTGAAGGCCGTGGCCTGCAGCTGGCCGCCGCCCTCCAGCAGGAAGCCGAAGCTCAGCGTCGTCGCGTCGGCGGGGATGTCCAGCACGACCTGGGCCTGCTGCCAGCCGAAGCTGCCGCGCAGCGGCCGGTCGTTCATGTTGTCGAAGGCGGTGCCGGGGCGCTGGCCGCTGTCGGCGCGCATCCACAGCCCGCCCCAGGCGGCGAGCTGGTCGCCGCGCACCTGGGCGCTCAGGCGCACGCGCTTGCCGGCGTAGTCGGCGCTGCCGATCTGCTGCATCAGCGAGGAGAAGCCTTCGGTGCCGGGCTTGCAGTCCAGGCTGAAGACCCGGGGACTGGGCGCGCCGCTGGCCGGCACGACCTGACCCTCGCACGTCTTGGCCGGGCCGGTCTGCAGCCAGCCGTTGGGCAGGTTGGCCGGCTTGGCCAGCGCGGTGGCGAGCACGCCGACGCCGATGGCGGCAACGATGGCAGTGGCTTTCATCAATCGATCTCCAGTGGCGGACGCGAATCGGTCCGGCACGCAGACTAGGTTTGCGACGCCCGGCCCGCCGGGCAACGGGGCGAACGGGGTCGGCGCGCGCAGCAAGGGTCGAAAAACCGACATCAGCGAGGGCGTTCAGGGTCACGCAGCAGCGGCAGCGCGTCCAGCCGCCGCTCGATGTCGGCCAGCATGCGGCGGTAGGGCGGCGCGTCCACGCCGCCGTAGGTCGCGAGGAACTCCTTGCGGCCGAGGAACTCCGGCAGGTCGGCAACGTCGGGCATGAAGTCGCCCTCGCGCACGCCCCGGGCCAGCCGCTCCTGCAGCGCCCGCGGTTCACGCTGTGCCAGCAGGCCCAGGCGCGTGCCGGCGCGGTCGGCGGCAATGTCGTTGAAGCTGAAGCCGCTGCCATCGCGCAGGTCGGCCGTTTCCTTGTAGACGCCGATGGCATTCGCCAGCGGGCCACCGCCCTCCAGGGCCAGCACGGCGGAAACCAGCAAGTGCTGCGGGAAGTCATCGCGGCCGGCCAGCGTCACCGTCACTTGCTGCGGGTGGGGCGCTGCCTGGATGGCCGGCACCAGGTCGGAGATGCGCCGGCCGGTGGCCTGCAGCGCCAGCGTCAGCAGTGCCGCGCGGTTCTCGGCGACGGCATCGCCGCCACCAGCGCTGCGCTGGCTGGCGAGCGTGAACAGCGGCGGCAACAGGCGCGCCAGCGACAGGCCGGCGCCGCCGCCTGCCGACGCGTGCGCCTGGATGGCAGCGGCCAGGGCCTGGGCATAGGCCGTCAGGCGCAGCTGTTCCGCGGGCGGCAGCATGGTGCCGAGCAGGCGCTGCAGGCCGTCGTCGCCCCATGCATAGACCACTTCGAGCCGCGCCGGCTTCAGGCGCACACGCTGCACCATGTCCAGCGCCAAGGCGCCCTCGGGGGTGGCGTTCAGTCGCTCCGCCAGGCGCGGCAGCAGCCGCGCGGCAAGCCAGGCCGGCACGGGCAGCCGGCCCACGCGCAGGCTGTCGATGGCGGGCAGCCCGCCGGTTTCGCGCAGCGTGGCGGCGATGTTGAGCCACGCCGTGACGGGGCTGCGCGGCAGCGGCAGGCTGGCCTGCAGGCTGGCGCTGCCGTCGTCCAGCATGAGCCGCGCCGACGCGCCCGGCGCGAAGCGGCGGGCCAGCTGGTCCAGAACGAGGTTGGTCTCGCGCTCGGAGGCGACCAGCGTGCGAAGCGGGCCGAGCGCCGGCCGGCGCGGGTCGTTGCGTTGCAGGAAGTCGCGCGCGCGTGCGATGTCCGCGGCCGACACCTCGGCCGGCCCCGGCCAGCGCGGCGACTGCTGGATCGCCAGTGCCAGGGCCAGCAAGACGGCGACCACGAGGGTCAGCGCGCTCCAGGCGGCGCCCTTCAGCGTCAGCCGCAGCGCCGCGCGCAGGCGGCCGGGGGGGCGCAGTCGGAGGCTCACTCCTCCAGCAGGCTACGCAGCATCCACGCCGTCTGTTGGCTGCGCCGCCAAACCGCTGGCGCTGCGCGCCTGTCCGCTTCGCGTCCCATGGCTACTCCTCCAGCAAGCTTCGGAGCATCCATGCGGTTTGTTCGTGCACCGTAATTCGCTGCGTCAGCAGGTCGGCCGTGGGCTCATCGCCGGCCTTGTCGACGGTGGGGAAGAGCTGGCGCGCCGTGCGGGCGACGGCCTCGTGGCCTTCCTTCAGGATGCGCACCATCTCCAGCGCCTTGGGTGGCGTGGCAGGCGCGTCGGGCAGGCCGCTGAGCTTGGCGAACTGGGCGTAGCTGCCCGGCGCCGGGTGGCCCAGCGAGCGGATGCGTTCGGCGACCGGGTCCACCGCCGTCCACAGCTCGGTGTACTGGGCCATGAACATCGCGTGCAGGCTGTTGAACATCGGCCCGGTGACGTTCCAGTGGAAGTTGTGCGTGGTCAGGTAGAGCGTGTAGGTCTCGGCCAGCAGCTTGGACAGACCCGCGACGATGGAAGCGCGGTCCTTGTCACTGATGCCGATGCTGATGGACGGGGCGGAGGATTTCTTGGCCATTCGAGGGGCTCCAACAGGAAGAGAGGCGACGCGGCAAGCCTAACCCAAGGGTCTGACTTGCCGCGCCGGTCTCAGTCCTCCCCGAGCTGTTTCCTCATTGCGTGGCGATGCGGTAGATCGTGAAAGCGCCATCGCCCGCGTTGACGGTGGCCGTCTTGCCGTCGGACGACAGCTGCACGGTGGCCGTGAACGTGGAGTTGGCCGTCGTGCCGATGTCGAACATGCCGGCGCAGCCGTTGGTGTCGTAGATCTTGCCGGTGACGTTGAGCACGCCGGTGGCCTTGTTGTAGGTGTAGTTCGAATACTCGCCACCGGGCGGGCCCATGCGCTGGGTCGAGCAGACGCCGGCCTCGGTGTCGCCCTGGGGGTCGACCATCAGCAGCTTGCCGTTGGGCAGGAACAGGAAGTGCTGGGCGCTGAAGTCCGTGGCCGAGAAGGCCCACAGGCCGACGATGCCCGTCGCGTCGTTCGTCGCGCGGCTGAACACGGTGCCGAGGTTGCTGCTGATCTGCGTGGCCGTGATCGTCAGCTTCTCGGTGGCCTGCTCTGCCGCGCTGCGGCGCAGTTCGCCGCCCTCGCCGGCGGAGTTGCTCTCGACCAGGCCGTTGAAGGTCTGGCTGGCCGCGTCGTAGCTGAGCCAGCCCAGCTCGTGGCCGGTCTGCGACGTGCCGCCGTCCGGCGCCGCCAGGCCGAACAGGTAGCGCCCGCCGTCGCCGATGCGCAGCACGACGAGGTCGTTGCCGTCGTTGGCGACCCACACGCCCTTGGCCGTCGTCAGCGCGGCCTGGCTGGCGGTGGAGAGGTCGGCGTAGCGCGTCGTCGGGACGATGGCGGGCAGGCCCGGCAATGCGGCCGTCACGGCGTTGGTGGCCTCCAGGTTCAGGCGCACGAGGTTGCTGCTGTTGCCGGCCGGCAGCTGGTAGCCGTAGTGGACCTTGCCGCCGCGCTCGACGAAGACGCGGCTGTAGCCGGCCGCCTGCATCTGCGAGGGCAGGCCGGTGAAGGTCATCACGCGCGCATCGCCCAGCGTCTTGATGGCGTAGGTGCCGCTGCCCAGCGCCAGGCAGTTGCGCGGGCTGCGGTTGGACGTGCGCGTCAGGCAGCCGTAGTAGGTGGCCGCCTTGCTGTCGCCACCGGCGAAGGCCACGCGCAGGCTCAGCTCCGTGCTGTAGTAGTTGCCGGTGCCGGCCGGCTTCGTGGCCGCGTTGGCGACGAAGCCCAGGCTGGCCGTGGACGTGCCCCAGGACTCGTTGGGGTCCGTGCTCGCGTCGCTGCCGGATGTGGTCTTGGCGAAGATGCAGGGCTTGCCGGGGCTGCGCGCGACGACTTCCTCCAGCGTCGCGAGGTTCTCGGCCGTCACGGTGCCGGCGCAGGCCAGGCCGGCCGTGCTGCGCGTGTCGCCGCCCGCCGCGACGGCCGCAGAGAAGCCGGTGACGATGGCCGTGGCCTGCACGTCGTAGGCGATGGCGGTCTCGCTGGGCGTGTTGATCTGGTAGTAGATCTTGGCGCCCGCCGGGAAGGTCGCGCCGCCGAAGGCCTCGGCCGGCACGGCCGGCCCCCAGTTCGCATAGGCCAGGCCGTTGGCGCCGCCCGGCATCGCGCGGATCTTGGTGAACACGCTGGCCAGCGTCTGGCCGGCCAGGTCGGCGACGGTGCGGACGCTGCGGCCCTTTTCCAGCCCGTCGCAGACGTTGTAGCTGCTGCGGCCCAGGGCGTCGCGCACGGTGGCGGTGTAGCGGTCGCCGAGCATGCAGCCCACCCAGGCGCTGCCGTTCCAGTGCAGGTCGCCGCTGCGCGCGAACGTGTTGCCCTGGGCCCAGGCCTGGACGGCGGCGCCGGCGTTGTAGTTGTTGCCCTGGCTCTGCATGAAGACCGAGGTGTAGCGGATCAGGCCGGCCGTGTCGGCCGTGTTGTCGGCGGCGCTGGACTGCAGCGTGCGCATCAGCCAGTCCCTGGCGCTGGTGTAGCGCAGCAGCGTGAGCTGGGCGCTGGCGACCGCCGTGGTCGCCGATGTGTCGGCCGGCAGCTTGGCCGCGCCGATGTTGGCCTTGGCCTCGTCGACGGTGACGCCGGCCTGCACGACGACCTCCTTGGCCGCGTTGGCCAGCGCGTCGGTCAGCGGCTTGCCGGCGGCGCCGGCGATGACGCTCTCGGAGGCCTTGCCGGCGATGACCGGCAGTGCACCGATGACGGCGCTCGTCACCTGCTTGGCGACCTCGGCCGCGGCGACCGTGCCGCCGCTGAGGTCGGCCTGGCCGGCCACGGTCTTCAGCGTGTCGGCCTGGGCCAGCGTCGTGGCCTGCACGAGGCGGGCGACGAGGGCGGCCTGCTTGTTGTCGGCATTGCCGACGGCCGTGAAGTCGGCCAGCGGCGACACGGCCAGGCCGGCCTGCGTCTGCACCAGCGCCGTGGCCTCGGCCAGCGTGACGCCGGTGGCGTCCACATGGCCCTGCACCAGCGTCGTCAGCGGGCTGACGAAGACGGCATGCGCGGTGGTGGTGCCGGTGGCCGGCGCCTGCAGCGTGTAGGCCGTGCCGACGGCGGCGCCGGTGTCGGCGTCGATGGCCGTGGCGGGCACCTGCACGACGATGCGGTGTTTGCCCACGTCGCCCGGCGCGACCGGGATGGAGAAGGCGCCGTCGGTGCCGGTGGCGGCGGAGACGGGATCGGTGCCGTCGCAGACGCCGTTGTCGTTCAGGTCATAGCAGGCCGTCGCCCCCGACAGCGCGCCGTCCACCGCCTTGCCGGTGATGCTGACCGTGGCGGGGGCCGGCGGCGGCGCAGGCGGCGTGGGCGTGGCGGAATCGCCGCCGCCGCAGGCGGTCAACAGCGCGGCGCTGGCCAGCAGCGAGGACGCGACGAAGGGCGCCGGGCAGCGGCGCATGGAAGTGGTTGGCATGGTGTCGCCCCTGGAGGAATGCCGTCTTGCGCGGCGAGGGCGCCATGCTCGGCGGCCGCCCGTCGGGGCGCATCACCAGTTTTAATGAGCGCTACACGCCCAGCCGCTCGAACTCGCCCTCCACCTGCGCCAGCCACACGCGCAGGCGCTGGCGCTCCAGCAGGCCGAGCTTGGCGCCCTCGCTGCCCGGTGCGTTGCGGGCGGACCAGAAGCTCGCGTCCGCCGCGTCGATCTTGCGCAGCACCGCGTCCTGCAGATGCTTGAGCGGCATCGTGCGCGCACCGAGCGCCTCGGCGCGGGCGAGCTGGCCGGAGCGCTGCAGCTGCGAGAAGTCGTCGCCGCGCAGCTGGTTGAGCACCAGCACGTAGTCGAGCCGGTCGCCGAAGCGGTCCAGCAGCCGGGCCAGCAGGTCCACCGAGTCGCGGCCGGCGTCCATCACATGCCAGTAGCGCACGGCCAGGCCCGACTCCGCCGCCAGCTCCAGCACGCCGGACTCGTCCATCCAGCGCGCCAGCGGCTCGTGCGTCTGCGCGGCCAGGTCCACCAGCACGCGCCGGCCGGGTTCGGCCACGGCGGTCTCGACGATGGCGTCCAGCGCCTCGAAGCTGTCGACCAGGGCGGGCGACGCGTAGTCGGCATAGAAGCGCAGCAGCGCGCCGTGGGAGCGGTCGGTGTCGAAGCCGGTGAAGGGGACGCCGCGGTCGATCAGGTACTGGGCCAGCAGGCGCGACAGCAGCGACTTGCCGACGCCGCCCTTTTCACCGCCGACGAAATGGATGGCCCCGGCCGTGGGGTCGACAGAAGGTTGGCTCATGGCGAGGCGCGCTGCGGCGCAGAGGTGGAGATGCGGCTGATTGTGCAGCGCAGCATGATGCCCCGGTGTTTGTTATTGCGACAGCCGCTCCACGCCGTCCAACTCGCAGGCATAGATGGCGTTGCGCAGTGCCGCGATGGCCTCGTAGCGCGTGAAGCTGCGCCGCCAGGCGAGCACGACGCGGCGTGTCGGCACCGGCTCGCTGAAGGGCACGAACTTCAGATGAGGCGACGGGTCGCTCGGCACCGACAGCCGCGGCACCACCGTCACGCCCATGCCCGAGGCCACCATGTGCTTGATGGTCTCCAGCGACGAGCCCTCGAAGCTGCGGCGGATGCCCTCGGCGTCGCTGGAAAAGCGCGCGAACTCGGGGCAGACCTCCAGCACGTGGTCGCGGAAGCAGTGGCCCGTGCCGAGCAGCAGCATGGTCTCGCGCTTGAGTTCCTCGGCGCTGATGCTGGCGCGGCCGGCCAGCGGATGCGAGGCCGGCAGCGCGACGACGAAGGGCTCGTCGTAGAGCTGGGCCGTGGCCAGGCCGGTGTCGGGGAAGGGCTCGGCCATGATGGCGCAGTCCAGCTCGCCGGTGCGCAGCATCTCCAAAAGCTTCACCGTGAAGTTCTCCTGCAGCATCAGCGGCATCTGCGGGTATTGCTCGATGGTGTGCTTGACGAGCTCGGGCAGCAGGTAGGGGCCGATCGTGTAGATGATGCCCAGCCGCAGCGCGCCGGCCAGCGGGTCCTTGCCGCGCTTGGCGATCTCCTTGATGGCGCCGGCCTGGTCCAGCACCGACTGCGCCTGGCGCACGATCTCCTCGCCCAGCGGCGTCACGCTGACCTCGCTGCCGCCGCGTTCGAAGATCTTCAGGTCGAGCTCCTCCTCCAGCTTCTTGATCGCCACGGACAGCGTGGGCTGGGACACGAAGCAGGCTTCGGCGGCGCGGCCGAAATGGCGCTCCCGGGCGACGGCGACGATGTAGCGCAGCTCGGTCAGGGTCATGGTTTGGAGACGGCTTCAGGGAAAAGAAGCGAACGCTACACTGCCGCCGCCCCACAAGGGACGCAAGGGTTTTCACCGAGGATTCTCATGACTGCAGACCGCAAGCCGATGACCTTGCCCAAGCTGGCGCAGATGCATGCCGGCGGCGAGAAGATCGCCATGCTGACCTGCTACGACGCGGCCTTCGCGTCGTTGCTGGACGAGGCCGGCGTGGACGTCCTGCTGATCGGCGATTCGCTGGGCAATGTGCTGCAGGGCCGTGGCTCCACGGCGCCGGTGAGCCTGGAGGACATGGTCTATCACACCTTCTGCGTGTCGCGCGGCCACCGGTGGGCCTGGATCGTGGCCGACCTGCCCTTCGACAGCTACCACGTCAGCAAGGAGGAGGCCTGGAAGAGCGCCGCCGCGCTGGTCAAGGCCGGCGCCCACATGGTGAAGCTCGAAGGCGGCGGCTGGACGACCGAGACCGTGCGCTTCCTCAGCGAGCGCGGCATCCCGGTCTGCGTGCACCTGGGCTTCACGCCGCAGACGGTGAACGCGCTGGGCGGCTTCAAGGTGCAGGGCCGCGACGAGGAAAGCGCCGCCCGCATCAAGCGCGAGTCTCAGGAGGCCGTTGCGGCCGGCGCGGCCATGCTGCTCTACGAGATGGTGCCGGCCGCGCTGGCCGCCGAGATCACCGCCGCGTCGCCCGTGCCCGTCATCGGCATCGGCGCGGGTGTCGGCACCTCGGGCCAGGTGCTGGTGCTGCACGACATGCTCAACATCACGCCGGGCCGCAAGCCGCGCTTCGTCAAGGACTTCATGGCGGGCAAGGACTCGGTGCTGGCGGCCGTGAAGGGTTATGTGGACGAGGTGAAGGCCAAGACCTTTCCGGTCAACGAAGTGCACGGGTTCTGAGGACAAAATGCCCCCACGCTCGCTCCGCTCACTGCCCCCCGAGGGGGCGCGTCAGTGGTTTCGGGCGGCCGGGCACCACTGACATGCAGGTCATCCACACCATCCCCGAGCTGCGCGAAGCGCTCGCCATCCACCGCCAGCGCGGCTTCGTGCCGACGATGGGCAATCTGCACGACGGTCATCTCGCGCTCGTCAAGCAGGCCCGCGAGCTGGTGGGCCCGGCGGGCGCCGTCGTCGCCAGCATCTTCGTGAACCGCCTGCAGTTCGCGCCGCACGAGGACTTCGACACTTACCCGCGCACGCTGGCCCGCGACTGCGAGCTGCTCGAAGGCGCCGGCTGCGACATCGTCTTCGCGCCGTCGGAAAAGGAGCTCTACCCCGAGCCCCAGGGCTACAAGGTCGTGCCGCCGGCGGAACTCGCCGACATCCTCGAGGGCCACTTCCGCCCCGGCTTCTTCACCGGCGTCTGCACCGTCGTGCACAAGCTGTTCAACGTCGTGCAGCCCACGCTGGCCGTGTTCGGCAAGAAGGACTACCAGCAGCTGATGGTGCTGCGCCGCATGACGGCGCAGATGGGCCTGCCCATCGCCATCCACGGCGGCGAGACGCGCCGCAGCGCGGAGGGCCTCGCGCTGTCGTCGCGCAACGGCTACCTCAGCGACGCCGAGAAGGTGGAGGCGCTGCGGCTGTCGCGCACGTTGAAGGCGCTGATCGCCCGCTGGCAGGCCGGCGAACGCGACCTCGCCGCGATGGAGGCCGACGTGATGCAGTCGCTGCGCGACGCCGGCTGGGCGCCGGACTATCTGACGCTGCGTCGCCAGCACGACCTTGGAGCGGCCGTCGACGGCCAGCCGCTGGTCGCGCTGGGCGCCGCGCGGCTGGGAACCACGCGGCTGATCGACAACCTCGAGGTCAGTTGACGGCGGTCACTTCAACGTCGAAGACCAGCGCGGCGCCACCTGGGATCGGGCCCTGGCCCTTGTTGCCGTAGCCGAGACTGGCAGGGAGGGTGATGGTGCGCTTGCCGCCCACCTTCATGCCGGTGATGCCCTGGTCGAAGCCGCTGATGACGCTGCCGCCGCCGAGCTTGAACAGGAAGGCCGCGCCGCCCACGTTGCTGTCGAACTTGGTGCCGCGGGTGTTGGCCACGCGCACGTCGTACAGATAGCCGCTGTAGATCACCGACACGGTCTTGCCCGCGTCGGCCGAGGCGCCCGTGCCGACGACGCTGTCCTCCGTCTTCAGCGCCGTGACACCGGTCCAGCCGTTCGGGTCGACGGCCAGCAGCTCGATGTCGAACACCAGCGCCGCATTGGGCGGGATGGCCGTGCCGGCACCGGTGCTGCCGTAGCCCAGGCTTGCGGGGATGGTGACGGTGCGCTTGCCGCCCACCTTCATGCCCTGGGTGCCCTGCTCGAAGCCCGCGATGACGCCATTGGCGCCGACGACGAATGGCAGCGGCGTGCCGCCCACGTTGCTGTCGAACTTGGTGCCCTTGGTGTCGGCGTTACGCACGTCGTAGAGCCAACCGGTGTACGTCACCGTCACGGGCTTGCCGGCGTCGGCTGTCGCGCCGGTGCCGACCGCCGCATCGGCCGTCTTCAGCGTTGTCACTGCGTTCCAGCCATTAGGGTCGCTGCTGGCGGGCGTGCCCGGATCGCCGCCGCCACCGCCACAGGCGGCAAGGGCAAGGGCAAGGGCACTCAGGGCGAGGACGAAGGTGGCGCGGCGGGAACTGAGCAGGGGCATGACGAGTACGGCAAGAGGTGGAAAAAAGAGTGCCGCTCGTGGCGGCCGCGCGGACTATAGCCAGCGCTGGTAAAGGCTTGTAAGCAGAGTCAACAGCGCGGCGCGGCGGGCGTTGAGCCCGCATCACCGGAGTTGCCCATGCGCCTGTTCCAACGCCTTACCGCCCTTGTCCTCGCCGTGGGCACGGCCACCCTGCTGAGCGCCTGCGGCGGCGGCGCCTATGTCGAAGTCGGCGGCGATGGCGGCGGTGGAGGCGGCGGTGGCACCAAGTACCCGGTGCCCAACCCCGTGCCCAATGCGCCCACGCAGTCCTGCAGCGCCGCGGGCCTGGCCGCGTCGGCGGCGTCGACCTGGCCCACGGCCTGCATGCTGACGAGCAGCGGCGAGATCGTCGTCGAGCTCTACGACACGTATGCGCCGCAGACGGTCGCCAACTTCTACAAATACGTCGCCGCGGGCTTCTACACGAAGACGCTGATCCACCGCGTCGACCGCGACTTCGTCATCCAGGGCGGCGGCTACACCTCCGGCATGGTGGCCAAGACGCCGCTGTACGCACCGATCAAGCTGGAGAGCAACAACGGCCTGTCCAACCTGCGCGGCACGCTGGCGATGGCCCGCCGCAGCGACGCCGACTCGGCCACCAGCCAGTTCTTCTTCAACGTCGTGGACAACACCAGCCTGGACTACAAGAGCGCCACCGACCCAGGCTACGCCGTCTTCGGCCGCATCATCTCGGGCCTGGCCACGCTGGACGCAATCAACGTCGTGCCGACCTACACCTACAGCCCCAGCGACATCCAGCCGCGCACGGAGGTGCTGGTGTATTGGGTGCAGCGGTTGAAGTAGGGCCCCCCGCCCACCGCACGGGCTCGCCATTCGTCCGCGCTGCCCGCCGCTCATCATCCGGCTACTGCAGGCGCCAGGCGGGGTGGGCACCATGCGCTCCATCGCAAACTCGATGGAGACAAGCATGCGCACTCGCAAGCGTTACTGGACGGGCCTGTTCGGCGCCGCGGTCGGCATCCTCACCGCCCTCTACGTCGGCAACAGCCAGGCGGCGCCTGTCGAGTTCCGTGACCTCAAGGTCGAGGTCGTCGGCCAGGGGCGCCCGGTCCTCATGATCCCGGGCCTGAACAGCGCCGGCGCCGTCTGGACCGAGACCTGCTCCGCGCTGCAGCCCGGCGTGCAGTGCCACATCGTGCAGCTGCCCGGCTTTGCCGGCGCGCCGGCCGTGGCGACCGACAACTTCCTTGCCGGCATGCGCGACCGCCTGCTGGCCTATGCCGACGACCGCAGGCTCGCCCGGCCCGCCGTCATCGGCCACAGCCTGGGCGGCGTGCTGGCGCTGCAGATGGCGGCCGAGCAGCCCGGCCGCTTCGACCGCCTCGTCATCGTCGACAGCCTGCCCTTCCTGGCCGGCCTGCGCGGCATGACGCCCGAGCAGGCCAAAGGCATGGCCGCAGGCATGCGCCAGCAGATGTTGGGTGCGAGCAAGGAGCAATGGGAAGCCGGCACGCGCCAGGGTGCCGGTGGCATGAGCCGAAGCCCGGCCAACACCGAGCGCATCGTCGCCTGGGGCCTGGCCAGCGACCGCGCGACGACGGCGCAGGCCATGTCCGAGCTCTGGGGCGAGGACCTGCGCCCGCTGCTGCCCAGCATCACGACGCCCACGCTGGTGCTCGGCGCCTGGGCCGCCTACGCGCCGATGGGCGCCACGCTGGAGAGCACCCAGGGCATCTTCACGGCGCAGTACGCCGGCCTGCAGGACGTGAAGATCGCGATGAGCCAGGCCGGCCATCACTTCCTCATGTGGGACGATGCCGACTGGCTGGTCGGCGAGGTCAAGGGCTTCCTGGCTGCGGCCAAGTAGAGCAACACGGGGAGGCGCATGGACACGCGCAAGCGCGCCGCGATACAGCTGCTGCTGTGGAGCTGCTATGTGGGCATCTCGCTGGGGATGATCGCCAATTTCGGCGCGCTCAGCGGCTCGCTGGTGTTCACGATGGTGTTCGTCGGCGCCTCGCTGTGGGCGATCAGCGAGACGCTGCGCGCGCTGGCCCTGCGCCGTGCCTGGCTGGACAAGCCGCCCCGCGCGCTGCTGCTGCGCCTGCTGCTGGTCCCGCCGATGTTCGCCCTCGCGCTGCAGGCGCTGGTCTACGCCGTCAACCGGGCTGGCGTGCTGATGGGGCTGCTGAGCTTCCCGCCGGGCGTGCCGCAGGGCTGGCTGGTGCTGCTGAGCTATGCCATCAACACCAGCATCCTGCTGTGGCTGTGGCTCGCGGTCTGGGTGGGCGTGCACATGGTGCAGCGCTGGCGCGTGGGCGAGATCGCCAAGTGGCAGGCCGAGACGGCCGCGCGCGAGCTGGAGCTGCAGGTGCTGCGCGCCCAGATCAACCCGCACTTTTTGTTCAACGCGCTGAACAACCTGCGCGCCCTCGTCAACGAAGACCCGGCCCGCGCCCGCGAGATGCTGAGCCGACTGTCCAACACGCTGCGCCACACGCTGCAGCACAGCGCCAAGGAGCGCGTACCGCTGGCGGATGAACTCGCCGTCGTGCGCGATTACGTGGCGCTGGAGCAGCTGCACCACGAGGAGAGGCTGCGCGTGGATTGGCGGGTCGACCCCGCCGCCGCCGACGCCAGCGTGCCGCCCATGCTGCTGCAGCTGCTGGTGGAGAACGCCATCAAGCACGGTGTCGCGCGCACGCCCGGCGGAGGCCGGGTGGACATCCGCATCGCCCGCGACGGGGACAGGCTGCAGATCGCCGTCGACAACCCCGGCCAGTGGACGCCGGTGCCGGATGCCTCTGCGGCGTCCAGCACCGGACTGGGCCTGGCGCATCTGCGCGAACGCCTGGCGCGCGCCGGTGGCGCAGGGGCGGCGTGCCGCATCGATGCCGGCGACGGCCGCGTGCAGGTCTGCGTGACACTGGCGGCATGAAGATCTTCATCGTCGAGGACTCGCGGCTGGCCCGTCAGGAGCTGCGCACGCTGCTGGCCGCCATTCCCGACGCCGACATCGTCGGCGAGGCCGCCGAGCTGGCGCCCGCGCGCGACGGCATCGAGACGCTGCAGCCGGATCTGCTGCTGCTGGACGTGGAGCTGCCCGGCGCCACCGGCTTCGACCTGCTCGACCAGCTGGAGCACCTGCCCCTCGTCGTCTTCACGACCGCCTACGACCAGCACGCGCTGGCCGCTTTCGAGCGCAATGCGCTGGACTACCTGCTCAAGCCCATCGCCCCCGAGCGCCTGGAAGCTGCATTGGCCAAGGCCCGCGAGCGCCTGCGGCCGGCACCGGTGGTGGTGGTGGCGTCGACGGGCTTGAAGGGCGCGGACGACATGGTCTTCCTGCGCGACGGCGAGCGCTGCTGGTTCGTGCGCCTGGGCGACATCGCCGGCTTCGAGTCCTGCGGCAACTATGCGCAGGCCTGGTTCGACGGCCAGCGTCCCCTCATCAACCGCACGCTGACCAGCCTGGAGGAGAAGCTGGACCCGCAGCTGTTCTTCCGCGCCAGCCGCAGCCACCTCGTCAACCTGCGCTGGATCCAGGGCATCGCGCCGTGGAGCAACGACGGCTACCGCGTGACGCTGAAGGACGGCCACCAGGTCGAGGTGTCGCGTCGCCAGGCCAAGCTGCTGCGCGAGAAGCTGGAACTTTGAGGAAACGCTGTCGGCGAGCAGCCTGTCCCATGCGTTGCGCAGTTCGTCGCATCACGTGATCGGCCACGGCTCACCACGGCGACGATGCGCATCCCTCAACACCTGACCCCGAGAACCCGCATGACCCGTTTCGCTTCCGCCACCGCCGCCGTCATCGCCGCTGCTTTGCTCAGCGCCTGCGTCTTCGCACCGCCGTCCGGCTCGTCCAACGCTTTTGATGCCGACGCGATGGCCAAGAACAGCGATCGCGCGATTGCTGCCTGCGGCGCCGGCAACGTCAAGGAAGTCAGCGCCAAGAGCTTCAGCTGCAAGTAATCCGTCGGGCTCGCTAGGCCTTCAGGAACTCCGCCTTCGTCCCCAGCCAGCGCGCGACCTGCCGCCGCGCCGCCTCGGGATGCTCGTCCAGCAGCCACGGTGCCAGCTCTCGCGCGGCAACCAGCAGCGGCGCGTCCTCCTGCAGGTCGGCAAAGCGCAGCAACTCGGCGCCGCTCTGGCGCGAGCCCATGAACTCGCCCGGGCCGCGGATGTCGAGATCGCGCCGTGCGATCTCGAAGCCATCGGTCGTCTCGGCCATGGCCTTCAAGCGCGACTTGCCGGTGTCGGACAGCGGCGGGCTGTAGATCAGCACGCAGACGCTGGCCTTGCTGCCGCGCCCGACGCGGCCGCGCAGCTGGTGCAGCTGCGCGAGGCCGAAGCGCTCGGCATGCTCGATGACCATCAGGCTCGCATTGGGCACGTCCACGCCGACCTCGATGACGGTCGTCGCCACCAGCACGCTCATCGCGCCGCCGGAGAACTGCGCCATCACCGCCGCCTTGTCGGCCGGCGACATGCGGCCGTGCAGCAGGCCCACCGGCGTGCCGGCCAGCGCCTCGCTGAGCTCGGCATGCGTCTCGGTCGCGTTGCGCAGGTCCACCGCCTCGCTTTCCTCGACCAGCGGGCAGACCCAGTAGACCTGGGCACCGTCGCCCACCGCGCCGCGGATCTTGTCGATGACGTCGTGGCGCTTGGACTCGGTGAACACCTTGGTCACGATGGGGCTGCGGCCGGGCGGCAGCTCATCGATGGTGGACACGTCGAGGTCGGCGAAATAGGTCATCGCGAGAGTCCGCGGAATCGGCGTCGCGCTCATCATGAGCATGTGCGGCTCCAAATCCATCGCCTTGAGCTTGTTCCGCAAGGCCAGCCGCTGCGCGACGCCGAAGCGGTGCTGCTCGTCGATGACGGCCAGGCCCAGCTTCGCGAACTTCACCTTGTCCTCGATGACGGCATGCGTGCCGACGATGAGCTGGGCCTCGCCCGAAGCCGCCGCGTCCAGCATCTTCTGCCGCGCCTTGCCCTTCACGCTGCCGGTGATCCAGGCGACCTTGAGTCCCAGCGGCTCGAGCCAGGCGATCAGCTTGCGGAAATGCTGCTCGGCCAGGATCTCGGTCGGCGCCATCAGCGCGCATTGCCAGCCGGCGTCGATGGCGATGGCTGCGGCCAGCGCGGCGACGACCGTCTTGCCCGAGCCCACGTCGCCCTGCAACAGCCGATGCATCGGCTGCGGCCGGGCCAGGTCTTGCGCGATCTCCTCGGACACGCGCTGCTGCGCAGCCGTCAGCTGGAAGGGCAGCACCGCCAGCAGCTTCTCGTGCAGGCCGCCCGGCCGTGCGCGCAGCGCCGGCGCCACCAGCAGCGCCCGCTCGCGCTGGGCCTGCAGCTGCGACAGCTGCTGGGCCAGCAGCTCCTCGAACTTGAGCCGGTGCCAGGCCGGATGGTGGTGCTCCTGCAGCGCCTGCTGCGACGCACTGGGCGGTGGGTGGTGGAGATAGTTCAGCGCGTCCTTCAACGACGGCAGCCCGCGCGGCACGACGCCGGCCGGCAGGATCTCGCGCAGGTCCGCCCGCGCCAGGCCCGACGCCACCGCCTTGCGCAGATAGGCCTGGGGCAACTGCGCCGAGGCCGGATAGACCGGCGTCAGCGATGCGGCCAGCGGCGTGTCTTCATCGACGACCTTGACGACCGGGTGCACCATCTCGCGGCCGAAGAAGCCGATGCGCGGCTCGCCGCGGATGCGCAGCCGCGTGGCGGCCGACATCTGCTTCTGCTGCGATGGATAGAAGTGCAGGAAGCGCAGCAGCAACGACCCCGATTCATCCTTCACCCGCACCAGCAGCTGGCGGCGGCTGCGCAGCTCGATCTGGCAGTCGATGACGACGCCCTCCACCTGCGCCGGCTCGTTGTCCTGCAGCGCGGCGATGGGCGTGATGCGTGTCTCGTCCTCGTAGCGCAGCGGCAGGTGCAGGGCCAGGTCGATATCGCGCACGAGGCCGAGCTTTTCCATCGCCTTCTGCGGGGCGGACTTGCTTGGCTTGGCAGGGGTTGCGGCTTGTGCCTCGGGCATGGCCGCATTTTGGCCGGCGTCGCTAGGCGCTGCGGTCGTAGCTGACGAAGAACTGCCGTGCCAGCGCCAGCATCTGGCCCTGGCTCAGCGGCGCGGCGGGGCGGTAATCGGCGATATGGTTCACGAGCCGCGGCCGGTGCGTCTCGACATAGCCGCGGAACTCGGCGATGGCGGCGCAGGCACCCGTCACCAGCACTTCCTGCGTGTCCTGCACGGCCTGGCAGACGGCGGAGAAGAGGGCGTGCTCCCCGTCGTCACCGGCGCGCCGGTCCTGCGGCTCGATGCGGGCGGCGTGGACCTGGTGGGTGTCGAAATGCAGCACCTGCGCATGCTGCTGGTCGAGCTGGACGACGGCGTGGAACATGGATGTGTCTCCTCTTCGGCCCATGCTGACGCGGACCGGCGGCCGGCGCCTTGCGCTGGGTCAAGGAGTGGCCATGGGCTGAGACAATCCCGGCCCCATGCCTGAGCTGACCGTTGCCGACTTCGATTTCGACCTCCCGCCCGAGCTGATCGCCCAGCATCCGGCGGCCGAGCGCAGCGCCTCGCGGCTGCTGGACGCGAGCAGCGAGCCGCCGCTGGACCGCGTATTCCGCGAGCTGCCCGAGCTGCTGTCGCCCGGCGACCTGCTGGTGTTCAACAACACCCGCGTCATCAAGGCCCGCCTCTATGGCGTGAAGGCCACCGGTGGCAACGTCGAGGCGCTCGTCGAGCGGGTCTTGCCCGGCACGCAGGAAGTCTGGATGCATCTGCGCGCCAGCAAGAGCCCCAAGCCGGGCAGCCGCGTACGCTTTGCAGATGCCTTCGACGCCGAGGTGCTGGGCCGCTGCGGGCCGGACAACGGCCTCTTCCACCTGCGCTTTGCCGGCGACCCCTTCGCGCTGCTGGAGGCCCACGGTCATGTGCCGCTGCCGCCCTATATCGAGCACGCCGACAGCGCCGACGACGAGCGCCGCTACCAGACCGTCTTCGCCAAGGAGCCCGGCGCCGTCGCCGCGCCGACCGCGGCGCTGCACTTCGACGAGGCGTTGCTTGCGCGGCTGACCGAACGCGGCGTGGGCCAGGCCCATGTGACGCTACACGTCGGCGCCGGCACCTTCCAGCCCGTGCGCGTCGAGCGACTCGACGAACACAAGATGCACAGCGAGTGGTTCGAGGTGCCGCAGGCCACCGTGGACGCCATCGCCGCCTGCAAGGCCCGCGGCGGCAGCGTCGTCGCCGTCGGCACGACGACGCTGCGCGCGCTCGAATCTGCTGCGCGCGGCGGCGAGCTGCAGGCCGGCGCGCGCGAGACCGACATCTTCATCACGCCGGGCTTCGAGTTTCGCGTCGTGGACCGCCTCGTCACCAACTTCCACCTGCCCAAGAGCACGCTGATGATGCTGGTCAGCGCGCTGGCCGGGCACGCCAAGGTGATGGCGCTGTACCGCCACGCGATTGCGCAGCGCTACCGCTTCTTCAGCTATGGCGATGCGATGCTGCTTTCGCGCGCCCAGGCGACGCGGCCCTGAGCCGCTTCGTCGACCGCGGCCGTGAACGCCGCGCGTGACGTGACCGGCAGCGCGAAACGCATGTGCACGCGCGCCTCGTGCCGCACGTCCACGAGCTGCGCGCCGTGCTGCTCGGCCAGGCGCCGCAGCCGGCCTTCCAGGTCGTAGGGCAGCTCGCAGCCCAGCTCCACCTGGGCGACGCGTTCGATCTTGTCCGCCGTCAGCAGGGCCTGCGCGATGCAGTCCGTGTAGGCCCGCACCAGGCCGCCGGCGCCCAGCTTGACGCCGCCCCAGTAGCGCACGGCCGTGGCCAGCACGCCGTCCAACCCCTGGTGGCGCAACACGTCCAGCATGGGCCGGCCGGCGGTGCCGCCGGGCTCGCCGTCGTCATTGGCGGCCGAGTGGCCGCCGGCCAGCAGCGCCCAGCAGACGTGGGCTGCGCCGGGGTGCTGCTCGCGCAGCTCGGCCACGCGCGCCAGTGCCGCGGCGCGGTCCGCGCAGGGTTCCACGCGGCCGAGGAAGCGGCTCTTCTTGACGACGAGTTCGTGTTCGGCTGGGGCGGCCAGGGTCAGCGACATGGCGGCATTTTCCTCACCGCCGCGTGTCGCCATCCGTTCGCCAACTTCTTCACGCTGGCCACAGGAACGATGCGCACCGGCCGACCGCACCTACCGGCGAGGCATCTGAACCTGCCTAGCATGCGCCCCGCGCCGGAGCAGCAAAGTTGCACGAGCGCTGTAGCAACCAGGGAGGAAAGAGATGATTGAACGTGGTTTCAAGGGGGGCGCACGCCCGCATGCAACGACGGTGGCGCTGGCCGCGCTGCTGAGCGCCTGCGGTGGTGGAGGTGGCGGCACCGCCCCGTCCGCGCCGCCCGCCCCCGCCGCGCTGACGATCAGCGGCACGGCGGCCACCGGCGCGGCCATGGCCGCCGCCACCGTGCAGATCAAGTGCGCCGGCGGCACCGGCACGGCAACCACCGCGGCCGACGGCAGCTACACCGCATCCATCACCGGCGCCAGCCTGCCCTGCGTGCTCAGCGCGGCCAGCGGGACGACGACGCTGCGCTCGGTCGCCGAGGCCGGCAGCGCAAGCAGCGCCACCGTCAACATCACGCCGCTGAGCGAGATCATCACGGCCAAGCTGGCCGGCGGCGATGCGTCGACGCTGTTCACCACCTTCGACGCCGCCGCCCAGGCCAAGCTCACCGCCACCGGCCTGGCCGATGCGCGCGTCGCCGTCACGGCCGCCCTGAAGGGCACGGTGGACCTGACTGGCGTGGATCCGATCAAGGATCCCCTCGTCGCCGCGACGACCGGCAAGGCCGGCAACGAGCTGGACAAGAAGCTGGATGCGCTGGGTGCGTCGCTGAAGGCCGCTGGCGTGTCGGTGGCCGACGTCGGCGCCGCACTGGTGGCCAACCCGACCGCGCCGGCCGTCGTGCAGGGGCTGATGCAGCCGGCCGCCACCAGTTGCGCGGCGCTGCGCAGCGGCACCTATTTCGGCCTGGACGCCTACGCCAGCGTGCCGGTCGAGAAGCTCAGGATCGACGCCGGCAAGCTCACCGTCACCAATGCGGCCAACGAGGTGACGCAAATGGCCGCCGTGCCCAACAGCGCCTGCGCCTACACCGGCGAATCGGGCGGCGTGCAGGCCTTCGTCGCCAAGTCCGGCGTCGTCGTCGTGCGCTACGCCGTGAGCGCCAGCGTGTCGCGGTTGATGCTGATGGTGCCTGAGCAGGCCGTGCCGCTGTCCGAGCTGGCCGGCACCTGGAACATCGTCAGCTACGCGGCACCCGCGGCGGGCGGCATACCGGTGCCCGGCTACAGCGTGCAGACGCTGAATGCCGCGTCGTTGACGACGGCGGGTGCGGACTGCGTGGGCCTGAAGGCCTGCGAGCCCTGGACGCCCCGGGCCAGCGACATCTTCGCAATCAGCCCCGACGGCGGCTATGTGCTGAACGACGACCAGGGCAGCGTGCGCGCCTTCCCCGTCAAGACGGCCGCCGGCCAGATGGCCGTCTTCGCCATCATCCTGGACACCAAGAAGCTGCCGCTGGGCATGGCCGTGCTCAGCAGGCAGGAGGCGCTGGCGCTGCCCGCCGTCGACCAGGTCGACACGATCTGGGACCTGCTCGCCACGCCCGCCGGCGCCCAGGCGGCCGCGGTGGTGCAGACCAAGATCAAGTCGGTCAACACCGTGGAGCAGAGCTACACGCGCGAGCGCCCCTCCGACGGCCGCGTCGACGGCTTCGAGATCAACAAGCCGCGCAAGGGGCTGCGCTACCGCGCCGCGGGCAGCAGCATCGGCAGCAGCGGCCAGGCCGTCAGCTTCAGCGAGATGATCGCGACGCCGCTTCCCGGCATGGGTCTGACCGTCTACACCAGCGTGACCGGGAGCACGCAGGGGCAGGCCAACTTCCTGGGCCTGTCCATCGCGAAACCTTGAAGTCCCCGACTTGGTGACGGGGGAAAATCCCCGTCATGCTCAAGTTCGACCTCCTCAAGACCGAAGGCCGCGCCCGCCGCGGCACGCTCACGCTCAACCATGGCGTCGTGCAGACGCCCATCTTCATGCCCGTGGGCACCTACGGCACGGTCAAGGGCGTCACGCCCCGCTCGCTGGAGGAGATGGGCGCGCAGATCATCCTCGGCAACACCTTCCACCTGTGGATGCGGCCGGGCCTGGACGTCGTCACGCAGTTTGGCGGCCTGCACCGCTTCGAGAGCTGGAACAAGCCCATCCTGACGGACAGTGGCGGCTTCCAGGTGTGGAGCCTGGGCGCGATGCGCAAGATCAGCGAGGAGGGCGTCAAGTTCGCATCGCCCGTCAATGGCGACAAGCTGCTGCTCACGCCCGAGGTCAGCATGCAGATCCAGACGGTGCTCAACAGCGACATCGTCATGCAGTTCGACGAATGCACGCCGTATGAAAGCAAGGGCGTGCTGACGACCGAGCGCGAGGCGAAGACCTCGATGGAGCTGAGCCTGCGCTGGGCCAAGCGTTGCATCACCGAGTTCGACCGACTGCAGAACCCCAACGCGCTGTTCGGCATCGTGCAGGGCGGCATGTTCACCCACCTGCGCGATGCGTCGCTGGCCGGCCTCAAGGAGCTGGACCTGCCGGGCTACGCCATTGGCGGCCTGTCGGTCGGCGAGCCCAAGGCCGAGATGCAGCGCATCCTGGAGCACACCGGTCACCAGCTGCCCGCCGACAAGCCGCGCTACCTGATGGGTGTCGGCACGCCGGAAGACCTGGTCGAAGGCGTCAGCCAGGGCATCGACATGTTCGACTGCGTCATGCCCACGCGCAACGCGCGCAACGGCCACCTGTTCACGCGCTTCGGCGACCTGCGGCTGCGCAACGCGCGCTACAAGGCCGACGAGAAGCCGGTCGACGAGACCTGCAGCTGCGAATGCTGCAAGGGCTTCAGCCGCGCCTATCTGCACCACCTCGACCGCTGCGGCGAGATGCTCGGCCCCATGCTGACCAGCATCCACAACCTGCACTACTACCTGAACCTGATGCAGGAGATGCGCGACGCGCTGGATGCCGGCCGCTTCGAAGCGTGGAAGGCGCAGTTCCACGCCGACCGGGCAAGGGGAATCTGACCTCTTGGTGAACGCGGCGGCGGCCCCACCATAGCGGCATGCTGAAACTCCTCATCGCTCCGCTGCGCTGGCTCATCCGGGTCGTGCTGGCCCTGCTGATCCTGTTCGAGGAATGGGGCTGGGAGCCGCTGCGGCGCGTCTTCGCGCTGATCGCAAGGCTGCCGGTCATCCGGCAGTTCGAGGCGCTGCTGAGGCGGTTGCCGCCGCGCTGGGCCTTCGTCGTGCTGCTGCTGCCCAGCCTGCTGATCCTGCCGATCAAGCTGGCCGCCGTGTGGCTGGTGGCCGAGGGCCATGCGCTGTTGGGCGTGGGCGTCATCATCGCCGCCAAGCTGTTCGGCACGGCGCTGCTGGCCTGGCTGTTCCAGCTCATCCAGCCGGCACTGATGCAGCTGCCGTGGTTTGCGCGCGTCTACGCGCGCTGGACGGCCTGGAAGGCGGATCTGCTCGCCTGGGTGCGGGCCAGCGCCGTGTGGCGCACGGCGAGGGCGATCAAGCTGCGCGTGAAGCGCTTGTTCAGGCGGGGACGACGGGAATCTTCGGTTTGAAGCGCAGGCGCTGCTCGCGCTGCGCGTCGATCTCGGCGCGGATCTGTGCCAGCTCCTGCTGCCGCTCGTCGCGGTAGAACAGGTTGTAGGCCTCGAACGGAATGAGCCGCCCGTCCGGCCGCGCGATGTGGATGCAGCTCTTCTTCAGCGCGCGGATGTCCAGCGACTGCGCGTCCATGAACTGCACGATCAGCACGCGGAAGACATCGCGGTAGCTGAGCTGGGGCGCATCGATCCTGGGCAGGCAGCACAGCAGCTCGGACAGGCAGTTGCTCTGGCTCTCGGGCGAGTGGTTGGTGGAGAACAGCTTGAAGACCGAGGCCTTCAGCGCCGGGTCGCCCTCGAAGACGATGGTGCTGCGGTCGCCGGACAGCAGCGTGGCGGCATCCAGGTAGCGCGTCAGCGGCACGAGGCCGTCGGGCCCGCGCAGCGCATAGGCCATGGCCAGCGTGTCGGGGTTGCAGGGCACGGGCAGTACGTCGGCCGGCGTGAAGACGCCGCTCTGCTCGGCGATACGGCGGCGCAGTTCGCTCACCGTGAGGCGGTGCCTTGCGGCGTCGTAGGCCTCCACGCGGCCGGCATTCTGGATGGGCTGCAGCGTCACGCCGCGCACGCAGGAGTAACTCTGGCCGTGGCGGATCACGTCGCCGATCTCGTCGTCGTTGACGCCGCGCTTCACCGTCATCACCAGCGTCGTCGACAGGCCCAGTGCGTCCAGCCGCGCCAGGGCTTCCTCGTGCGGCCGCCGCAGGTCGGCGCCGCGCAGGTCCATCAGCGCCTCGCGCCGCAGCGAATCGAACTGCAGGTAGACCTCCAGGCCCGGCGCGTAGCTGGCGAGCCGCTCGGCAAAGGCGGCGTCCTGGGCGATGCGCAGGCCATTCGTGTTGACCATCAGGTGCTTGATGGGCCGGGCCTTGGCCGCGTCGAGGATGTCGAAGAACTGCGGGTGCAGCGTTGGCTCGCCGCCGGAGATCTGCACGACGTCGGCCTCGCCCTCGCTGGCGACGATGGCGTCCAGCATCGCGATGACCTCGTCCATCGTGCGGTGGCTCAGCCGCTCCGGCCCCGAGCCCGCGTAGCAGGTCGGGCAACGCAGGTTGCAGTGGTCGCTGATCTCGACAATGGACAGGCAGCTGTGCTGCATGTGGTCGGGACACAGGCCGCAGTCGTAAGGGCAGCCGTATTGCATCGGCGTCGCGAAACGCTGCGGCATCTCGGGCGGCTTCACGAAGACCTCGCGGCATTGGCGGTAGTACGCCGCGTCGTCGCTGACGAGCACGCGCTCGGTGCCGTGGGCGGGGCACCACTTGTCCATGTAGACCTGGTCGTCCTTGATGACGATCTTGGCTTCGCACGGGCGCAGGCAGGTCGTGCAGACGGATTGCGTCGTGTCGTAGAACAGATAGGGGCGGATCTTGCGGGTCATGGCGTCCTGCGGGCAACCCGCAGCGTGAGAGGCAGGTAGACGGCCAGCGCGACGAGACAGGTCCACTGGATGCCGGACAGGCCGAGCGGCCAGGCCACGGGCACGGGCTTCAGGAACTCGATGAAGAAGCGCCACAGCAGGTAGCTGCTCAGGAACAGCTTGAATGCGAGGCCTGGCATGGCGAAGCGGGCGCGGTGCAGGGCCCAGCCCGCCGGCAGCACGATGGCGATCTCGTAGAGCTGGGTCGGGTGGCGTGGAATGCCGTCGCCGAAGTCCACGCCCCAGGGCAGCGTGGTGGGCAGGCCATAGGTGTCGTCATGCAGGCCGGCGAGAAAGCAGCCGACGCGGCCGATGGCGAGGCCGACCGCGATGGGCCACACCATCGCATCGCCGGTGCTGCGGGTCTGGCCGGTCAGCTTCTTGGCCAGCTCCACGCCGATGAGTCCGCCGAGCAGGCCGCCGACGATGCTCTGGCCGGGCCAGGCGAGGCTGCGGCTCTGCCAGAGCGACAGCGCGATGTCGGGCCGCTCGATGAGGAAGACGAGCTTGTTGCCCAGCGCCGCGCCGATCAGCAGGCCCACCAGCACGCCGAAGTTGCCCGGCGCTAGCGCGCCGCCGCGCTGCTGGGCCTTCAGCGTGCGGCGCCACATCGCCGCGCCCAGCGCCATGCCGGCCCAGGCGAAGGCGGTGTGTGCCCAGGCGGCGGTGGTGGCGTTGGAGATCAACGGTCCTTGTCGCCGCGCAGCCGCCTGGCCAGCGAGCGAATGCACCACCATGCCAAGGCCCCGCCGATCAGCAGGCTGGGGACCGAGATGACCAACACGGCGCCGGAGTAGTTCTCGACGCGGTTGGAGAACATGTCAGGCAGGCTCATCACCGTGAAGGCCGCGCCGCACAAGCCGGCCAGGCCGAACCCCAACGTGGCGATGAGCAGCACGCCAGTGATCAGTGCGCGGCCGAGCCAGCCGTCGTCTTCATTGCTCATGAACATCCTCCTCGCGTGAGGGCGTGGCCAACGTGCGCCGGATCATCTGCCAGCAGAGCCAGACCATGAAGCTGCCGCCCAGCAGGCAGGGTACGGACAGGGCCCATATCGTGGTCGAGTCGCTGTCGCTGTGCAGCAGGCTGATTGCCGTGACGTAGCCGCCGCACAGCCCGATGGCGCCGAAGCCCAGCGCAAGGATCCCCAGCGCGAGGACCACCAGCGCGCGAGCCGGCGCGTTCATATGGCCTTCACTGCCAGCAAACCGGCCACGCGTTCGCGCAGTGCCTCGGGTGACACGGCGCCGGTCTGCATAGGCGGGTCCACCGTCAGACTGACCGGGCTCCAAATGCCGCGACGCAGCGGCTTGCTCATCGCCTTGCCGCCTTCCACCCGCGAAAAGAAACTGCCCCACAGATTGCCCAGCGCCATCGGGATGACGGGCACGTCGGGCAGGCCGTCGATCAGCTTCATGACGCCGCCCTTGAAGGGCTGCAGTTCGCCGTCGCGCGTAATGCCGCCCTCGGGAAAGATGCAGACCATCTCGCCATCGTCCAGCACCGCGCGGGCGGCGGTGAAGGCGGCTTCGTAGGTCGCCGGGTCGGCCTTGGCCGGTGCGATGGGGATGGCCTTGGCGAGCTTGAACATCCAGCCCAGCACGGGGATCTTGAAGATCTGGTGATCCATCAGGAAGCGGATGGGCCGCGGGCTGGCGGCCATCAGCAACACGGCGTCGACAAAGCTCACGTGGTTGCAGACGAGCACGGCCGGGCCGGTGGTCGGGATGCGCTCGTCGTGGACGATCCTGAAGCGGTAGACGAGGCGCGTCAGCACGAAGGCCGCGAAGCGCAGCAAATACTCCGGCACGATGAGGAAGATGTAGAGCGCCACGACCGCGTTGGCGATGCCGACGGCCAGGAAGATCTGCGGGATGGTCAGCCCCGCGCCCAGCATCGCGCCGGCAATCACGCTGCTGGCGATCATGAAGATCGCGTTCAGGATGTTGTTGGCCGCGATGATGCGGGCACGGTGCGTGGGCTGGGCGCGCAGCTGGATCAGCGCATACATCGGCACGCTGTAGAGGCCGGCGAACAGGGCCAGCAGCGCCAGGTCAGCCAGCACGCGCCAGTGGGCCGGCTGGGCCAGGAAGGCGGCGACGCTGAGGTTGTCGGCCGGCGGCAGGCCGGTGGCGGCGAAATAGAGGTCGATGGCGAACACGCTCATGCCGATGGCGCCCAGCGGCACGAGGCCGATCTCGACGTGGCGCTTGCTCAGCATCTCGCACATCAGTGAGCCGATGCCGATGCCGATGGAGAACACCGCCAGTAGCAGCGAGGCGACCTGCGGGCTGCCGTGCAGCACTTCCTTCGCGAACGCGGGGAAGTTGGACAGGAACACCGCGCCGAAGAACCACATCCACGAGATGCCCAGCAGCGAGCGGAAGACGGCCAGGCCCTCGTGCGCGAGCTTCAGGTTGCGCCAGGTCTCGGTGAAGGGGTTCCAGTTGATGACGAGGCCGGGGTCGGTCGACGGGCTGGGCGGGATGTATTGCGCCGTCACGCGGCCCAGCACGGCGAGCGCGAGGCAGGCCCAGGCGACATGCTGCGGGCCGACGACGGGCGTGTCGACGAGGATGCCGCCGGCCAGTTGACCCAGCAGGATGGCGACGAAGGTGCCCATCTCCACCATGCCGTTGCCGCCGGTCAGCTCGCGCTCGTTGAGCTGCTGCGGCAGGTAGGCGTACTTGACCGGGCCGAACAGCGTGGAATGCAGGCCCATCAGGAAGACGCAGGCCAGCAGCGCCGGCACATTCGTCGCGTAGAAGCCCCAGGCCGCGATGGCCATGATGGCGATCTCCAGGCTCTTCACGAGCTGCATCAGCCGTGCTTTGTCGTGCTTGTCGGCGAGCTGGCCGCTGGTGGCCGAGAACAGCACGTACGGCAGGATGAACAGCGCGCCGATGACGAGGCCGGCCATCTTGGGCTCCAGCCAAGTCAGCTGCAGCTGGTAGGTCACCATCAGCGTGAAGGCGAACTTGAAGACGTTGTCGTTGGCGGCGCCGAGGAACTGCGTCCAGAAGAAGGGCGCGAAGCGACGCTGCCTCAGCAGCGCGAACTGATTCGGATGTTGTTCTTGGCTCATTGCTTGACCAGTTGCGGCGGTTCCGAAAGATTGGCGCGCGGCAGCCAGGCGAACATCGAGTCGACGGTGACCGTGTCGATGTGGCTGCTGAAGCGGCGCGCGCTCGGATGATCGTCGAAAGCGATGTTGGCCTGCGTCATGCGGCCGCCCAGCCGCGTCATGGCCGACAGATGCAGGTCGGTCGGCTGGTAGCCCCGGTCACGCAGCCAGGCCTGGGCGTCGCGCCGGCTGGCGATCCCGGGTGCGGCGGCGCCGGCCAGCGTCTCCAGCACCCACTGGTTGCTCTGCTGGTAGGTCGTGCCGAAGGCGTAGGCCACCATGCTGTAGCGGCGTTCGTTGAAGCGGGCGACGCGCGCGTTGTCCGCCAGCACCGGCAGCAGCGCCTGCTGCAGCTCGGGCTTGAGCACGACGAAGGCGGCGTCGTAGCGGTGCGGGCGGTCCAGGAAGAACTCGCCGAGGCCCTGGCGGTACAGCGCCGCGTGGTCGGTGCCGCAGTGGTTGAGCTTGTGCGCCACACGCCAGGCGCCGGCCTGCTCGTCCTTGTACGCAAAGCCGAGGTGCGACCACTGCAGGCCGTACTTGGACAAGTCCTGCCCGGCGCGGGCCAGCAGCACGACGCGGGCGCCGCTGTCGTCCAGCTGCTTCGCGGTCGCCTGCGCGAGGGCCAGGCCTTGCTCGACCTGGCGCGTCGTCTGCGGCTTTTCCTCGCAGGGCCGGCCGGCGTGAACCGGCAGCGCTGCGGCGAGCGCCAGCGCGGCCAGCAGCGCCTTCAACGCGTCACCTGCTCGTTGTGCAGCAGCGCCTTGCCGATCTCGTTGGGGATGAAGGCGATGACCTCGCCGGCCGCCGACAGCACGACGCCCGCGCCGATGACGGACACGGCCACCGCAGTGCCGGTCGACACGACGACGCCCTTGGCCAGCTGGCCCGACGTGCGCAGGCTGATGCGGGCGCCGTCCGATGCACGCTCCAGCACCCAGACCGTCGCGCCGCCGACGACCTCGACGCTGACGACCACCAGCGCCGTGCCGGCCGACAGCAGCGCCGCGGGCGCGATGCTGATCGCCGCGCCGGTGGCGCTGACGGCCGTGACGGACAGCACCACCGGCGCGGCCGAGATCATGCTCAGCTCGGACTGCGCCTGGGCGGCGGTGGACAGCGCGAGAGACAGCGCGAGGGCGGCAAGCAGGGGTTTCATGACGGTGCTCCGGTTCATTGCGTTTCGACATCGCCGGCCAGCGCGTCGCGGCGGCCTTGCATGCGGGCTTCCAGCAGATCGGCCTCGTGCGCGTCGCGCAGCATCTTGGCCAGCGTGAAGACGTTGGAGATCAGGTAGAGCCAGCAGACGCCCAGGTAGGCCTTCCACACCGGCTGGATCTCCATGCGCCACAGGCCCCAGCCCGTCAGGCCCATGGCGAGCGCAAAGCCGGCCCAGACGACGACGCGCCACATCGGCGTGTCCACCGGGCGGGCCTGGTTGTCGCGGATGAACTTGGCCAGCGCGAAGGCCGTGGACAGGCAGAACACATAGCCCATCACCATGAAGGCGCGGTCCAGGTCCTGCCCCGGCAGCCAGGCCAGGCCCGAGCCGCACAGCAGCACGCTGATGCAGAACGAGATCCAGACCTGCAGGCGCCAGGCGCTGGTGTCGCGGCGGATGGGCATGGGCGAAGACATCAGAAACCCCCTGTGACATTTGGAATGGCCGCGATCTTGCGCGATGCGCCGGAAGCCGGCCTCGGGAATAGTTCCGAGGCGCGCGGCGAGCGACGTCCAGTAGCGCTTCACGCTACCGCCGGGTGGTCAAAGTGGGGCCGGGTTGCGAAAACGGCGCGTGACAGGCGCATGCCGCGCCACCGCACGGCCCGCTTCAGGGCCAGGTCGAACAGCAGCGGGTTGTGCTCGCGCAGCGCTTCGAGATGCGGCGCATCGGCAGCCTCCAGCAGGCCGGCGCCGACGAGCGCCGGCAGGCGGATGGCGGCCGGGATGCCGGGCAGCGGATAGTCCGAGCCGTGCAGCAGGCGCGCATGCCAGTCCTGTCGCGTGATGAGCATGCGGGCGACGTCGGGCTCGCGGTTGGTCTGCAGCACGACGGAGATGTCACCCAGCAGCCGGCCGCCCCAGTCTTCGTCCATCAGCCTGGCGAACAGCGAGAAGGCAGGCACGTCGCGCGGGCGCTTCTGGTCCAGGTCCAGCGCGCTGCCGAGCGACGCGCAGTGCGCGATGACGACGCGCACGCCGTGTTCGAGCGCCGCGCGCACCAGCAGCGGGTTGCCCAGCTCCTGCCGGGCGGCGCCCGGCACAGCGCGCTCCTCGCCGCAGTGGACGATGACGGGCAGGCGCGCTGCGGCCAGGCGGTCGTAGAAGGGCCGCAGCCGCGCATCGCGCAGATCGATGTTCATTGACGAGGGCAGCCACTTCAATGCGACGGCGCCGTTGGCGATCGCCGCGTCCAGCCGCGCCAGCGCGTCCGGCCGGTAGGGATGGATGGAGGCGACCCAGGCGAAGCGCTGCGGCGTGTCGGCGGCGATGCGCGCCGCGTAGGCGTCGGGCACATGGAAGGTCGTGTGCGCCGCATGCGGGTGGCCGGCGTCGTCGCAGGCGTGGTCGAAGGCGAACAGCATCCAGCGCGCGCCTTCGGGGAAGTCAGTGGCCAGCGCCTGCAGCCGCTGCACATAGGCACGGTCCACGCTGGGCGCATCGGCCGGTACGCAGGCGGCGTTCAGGATGAAGCGCTTGCGCAGCATCTCGACGGGGTGCCACCACTGGCTCAGCTGCGCGTTGACGGAGCAGCCGGAGCCGGAGTCGCCGGTGCCCAGCAGGTGGGTGTGGACGTCCCACAGCTGCTGGGCATCAAGCCCGTCGAAAGTCCGGTCGACGAGGGGCTTCAGCGCTTCGGGAATGCCGCTGCGGCAGCCGTTGAGCAGGCCGGCGCGGGCCGGGCCGGAGAGCGACGTGAACAGGCCGGCAGCGGCGCCGCAGCACAGCAGGTGGCGTCGGGTGAGCATGGTGAGGAAAGGCGTGGTTGGCGTGGGGCGCGACTGTCATCGCGGGCCGCCGCGCCGCCGCCGTTTTTGTCAGCGCGGGGCGGCGGCTGCGCCCGACGGGGGCGCCATGCGCTACCGTTCGCGCCCATGTCGAGCACGCAATCCCTCGTGAGCCTCATCAAGGCCGAGTTGAAGAGCCAGGGCCTGAGCTATGCCGAGCTGGCGCGGGAGCTGGACCTGTCCGAGTCCAGCGTCAAGCGCATGCTGGCGCCGGGCGGTGAGATGCCGCTGTCGCGCGTGGACGAGATCTGCCGCGTGCTGAAGCTGGAGTTCGCCGAACTGGCCGGCCGCATGGCGGCGCAGGCGCCCACGCAGCGCGAGCTGAGCCTGGAGCAGGAGAAGGCCGTCGTCGCCGACCCCAAGCTGCTGCTGGTGGCCATCTGCTGCCTGAGCCTGTGGGCGCTGGAAGACGTGCTGGCGCGCTACCGGCTCAGCGAGGCGGACGCCGTCGCGGCCCTCGTCAAGCTGGATCGGCTCGGCGTCATCGAGCTGCGGCCCAACAACCGCTACAAGCTCAAGGTCGCCAAGACGCTGCGCTGGCGGCCGCAGGGGCCCGTCATGACCTTCTTCCGCGAGCGCGTGATGGCCGATTTCTTCGCGGGCGGTTTCGACGGCGAGGGCGAGCTATTGACTCTCGTGCACGGTGAGTTCGGCGCCGGCCATGCGCGCGAGCTGGCCGAGCGGCTGCAGCGCGCCGCCGATGACTTCGCCCGCCAGCACCTGCTGGACCAGAAGCTGCCGTCGGCCGAGAAGCGGCCCTACAGCGTCGTCATCGGGCTGAGGTCATGGGTGTTCGAGGCCTTCCGCGACCTGGAGCGGCCGGGGTTGGGACTCACCAGAACTCCCAGCGCCCGGTCGCGATGACCCACACGCCGAGCAGCCCGTTCGTCACCGCATGCGCGATGACGGCCGTCCACAGCTTGCCGGTCTTGCGGTAGAGCCGCGCATAGGCCAGGCCGGCCACGATGGCCGCCAGCCACAGTGTGTGGGCCAGCATGAAGACAAAGGTGGACAGCACGACGGCCTTCAGCCCCACGGTCTGCGGGTCCACGCGCTCGAAGCCGGGATGCTGCACCCAGCGCATCAGGAAGCTGCGCCAGAACAGCTCCTCCATGACGGGCACCACCAGCGCGGCGCCGGCCAGGCGCAGCGCGATCAGCGGCCAGATGGGCCGGCCGTCGGCATCCAGCGGCACGAAGCTGGCCGTGGCTTGGCCGAGCTGCATCCACGGCGCGTCCAGCTGCACCCAGACGGCGAAGACGGCGATGCCGACGACGATGGCCCAGCCGGCCTCGCGCGCGTCGGGCAGGTTCTGGCGCGTCAGCTCGCCGTAGCTGCGCCAGTAGTAAGCCAGCAGCGCCGCGACGATGAGGGTTTGCCCGCCGTAGATCCAGCGCGCATCGACACCGAAACCATCGGGCAGCCCTCCTCGCAGCGCCAGCAGCGCCATGAAGACGACGAAGGGGATGCAGCGGGCGAGGGCGGCGGGGCTGAGCGTGGACGGGGCGGCAGGCATGTCGCCGCAGCTTAGCCCGGCGCGATGACAGGCCGCCGCCTGGAGATCCTTCGTCTTCGGGGGAGGACTTCAGTCCAGTTCGGCCAGGCGCGCTTCGATGCGGGCCTTGGTGGCCGGCAGCTCGGCCGGCAGGCCCTGGGCCAGCTGCGCGAACAGCTCGTCGTGCAGCTTCATCTCGGCCTGCCATTCGGCGGCGTCGATGCGAGTCACGGCATCGAACTGCTCGGGCGAGAAGTCCAGGCCGTCCCAGTTCAGGTCGGCGTAGGCGGGCGTCACGCCGAACACGTTCTCGGTGCCGCCGCCGTTGCCTTCCAGGCGGTCCAGCATCCACTTCAGCACGCGCATGTTCTCGCCATAGCCGGGCCAGACGAACTTGCCGTCGGCACCCTTGCGGAACCAGTTGACGCAGTAGATGGCCGGCAGCCTGGCGCCGCTGGCCTGCAGCTTCGCGCCCAGGTCCAGCCAGTGCTGGAAGTAGTCGGCCATGTTGTAGCCCATGAAGGGCAGCATCGCGAACGGGTCGCGGCGCACGACACCCTGCTGGCCGGCGGCGGCGGCGGTCGTCTCGCTGCCCATCGTCGCGGCCATGTAGACGCCTTCGGTCCAGTCGCGCGCCTCGGTCACCAGCGGCACGGTGGTGGAGCGCCGGCCGCCGAAGATGAAGGCGTCGATGGCCACGCCGGCGGGGTTGTCCCAGTTGGCGTCCAGCGCGGGGTTGTTGGTGGCCGCGACGGTGAAGCGCGCGTTCGGGTGGGCGGCCTTGGCGCCGGCTTCCTTCGCCAGTGCCGGCGTCCAGTCCTTGCCCTGCCAGTCGATGCAGTGGGCGGGCGGCGTGTCCGTCATGCCTTCCCACCAGACGTCGCCGTCGTCGGTCAGCGCCACGTTCGTGAAGATCACGTCGCGCTGCAGGCTGTCCATGCAGTTGGGGTTGGTGTGCGAATTGGTGCCCGGGGCGACACCGAAGTAGCCCGCCTCGGGGTTGATCGCGTACAGGCGGCCATCGGCGCCCGGCTTGATCCAGGCGATGTCGTCGCCGATGGTCGTGATCTTCCAGCCGTCGAAGGCCTTGGGCGGGATCAGCATCGCGAAGTTGGTCTTGCCGCAGGCGCTGGGGAAGGCGGCGGCGATGTGCGACTTCTTGCCCGACGGGCTTTCGACGCCCAGCACCAGCATGTGCTCGGCCAGCCAGCCCTGGTCACGGCCCATCGTGGAGGCGATGCGCAGCGCGAAGCACTTCTTGCCCAGCAGCGCATTGCCGCCATAGCCCGAGCCATAGCTCCAGATCTCGCGCGTCTCGGGGTAATGGACGATGTACTTGGTCTTGTTGCAGGGCCAGCTCACGTCGGCCTGGCCTTCTTCCAGCGGCGCGCCCACCGTGTGCACGCAGGGCACGAACTCGCCGTCGACGCCCAGCAGCTCGATGACGGCGCGGCCCATGCGCGTCATCGTGCGCATGTTGACGGCGACGTAGGGGCTGTCGCTGAGCTCCACGCCGATGTGGGCGATGGGCGATCCCAGCGGGCCCATGGAGAACGGCACGACGTACAGCGTGCGGCCACGCATGGCGCCCTTGAACAGCGCGTGGTCGCCGGTCTGCAGCAGCTCGCGCATGTCGGCCGGGGCCATCCAGTTGTTGGTCGGGCCGGCTTCTTCCCGGGTCGCGCTGCAGATGAAGGTGCGGTCCTCGACGCGGGCGACGTCGCTGGGATCGGAGTTGGCCAGGTAGCTGCCCGGGCGCAGGGCCGGGTTGAGCTTCTTGAAGGTGCCGGCGGCGACCAGCTGGTCGCACAGGCGCTGATATTCGTCGGCGCTGCCGTCGCACCAATAGACGTCGGCGGCCTCGGTCAGCGCCGCGATCTCGGCGACCCAAGCAATCAGCCGGGCGTTCTTGACGTAGGCAGGCAGGTTCAGGCGCAGGCCCTGCATGGCGGGTTGGTTCATGGGAAAGCTCCGATGGTGATGTGTTTGGGTCAGCCGTCGGAGCTGGCCCAAGCACACCGGGCAGGGCCAGGGATGGGCGCAATGTAATCACGCCGTAACCCGCTCAGGGGTCGGAGGTCATGCAAAACATGAATAACTCCATGCTGGCGCAGGTTGGCGCCCCGCGTTTGCAGGGATATCGGCTTGGAGTTGCCTTGGAGGCGGGTGAAACCGCGTGCAACTTTTCCGGCCTAGCGGCGCGCCCGGCTCAGCCGCCAGCGCCAGGCGGCGTGAGTGCGCCACAGCGACGCGACCCGCCATAGCGGGGAGCGTTCCTTGGTGCCGTTCAGAACGGCATTGCAGAACCATTGAGGCACGGTGAAGCGGAAAGGGCGACGCATGGCGGATCTCCCACGGCAGTTGGCCGGTTCCAGGCAATCCGCGCTCCCGTGCAGCCTGATGTCGGCCGCCGGCAACGGGCCATGCCCAAGCCTACACGCATTCGCACGTTAGGCGCTGCCTTCCGCCGCGATGCCGCAACGTTGAAGCGTTATGAATCTGTCCCAGGCCACCGGGGGCGCTGCTGGCTCGCGTCCAGAACAAGCAGCTCACCTGACCTCACGCAGGGAAGGGTTTACGTCCTACGACGGCCGCGCGCGGCCTGCCTATCATGGCCACGGGATGACTGCCGGAGCAGGCCGTGACTCACCGCTTTCATGTGTCCCGACTGGCCGAGATCGCCGAGGCCGCGCCGGTGGAGCCCGTCTCCTTCCCGGGCCGCAACGAGGTCGCCGCGTTGCGGCGCACGCTCAGGCGCTGGCGCGATGCGTTGGCCAGGCGCGCCGCCGCCGAACCGGCCCCGACCGCGGGCCCCACCGAACGAACCGGTTGAGCGCGGCGCGCGGCTCAGCGCCGCATGCCGCTGACCCACCGCGCTGGCGGCCAGCCGGCGGCTGATCCCCTCAGCCGTGCCAGCGCTTCGTCGCCCGCCGCACGACCTCCGGCAGCAGATGCGTTTCATCCTCCACGCGGCGCAGCCACGCGGCGTCGTTGCCGACGCCGTTGATCTCGCGCCGGATGTATTGCAGCGCGGCCTCGGCATGCAGGTCGCCGGCGTGCGTGTCCAACTTGCTCAGCACTAACGCGAGGTCGTCGCGCAGCACACGGTGCTCGCCAGTCTCCGGGTCGACGAAGGTGCCGTCCAGCCCGAAGCGGCAGGCCTGGAAGCGGTTGAAGGTGTAGGGCAGGTAGTCGTCCTCGCTGAGCGTGAACGGCTTGGCGGTGGTGATCCAGCGCGCCAGGCACTGGATGAAGCCGGCGATGGCCGCGGCCTTCTCGATGGTCAGCGGCGTGTCCAGCACGCGGACCTCGATGGTGCCGAACTCGGGCTTGGGGCGGATGTCCCAGTAGAAGTCCTTCATGCCGGCGACGACGCCGGTGCGTGTCATCTTCGTGAAGTAGGCCTCGAAGTCGGTCCAGCTCTGCACGAAGGGCGCGCGGCCCGACAGCGGGAAGGCGAACACCGAGTTCAGCCGCGCGGAGTCGAAGCCGGTGTCCTCGCCCTGCACGAAGGGCGACGAGGCCGCCAGCGCGATCAGATGCGGGATGAAGCGGCTCATGCCATGCAGCAGCACCAGGGCCTCGTCGGCGCTCGGGCAGCCGATGTGCACGTGCTGGCCGAAGATCGTGAACTGCTTGGACAGATAGCCGTACAGCGACGACAGCTCGTGGAAGCGCGGCGTCTCGAAGATGCGCTGGCGCTTCCAGTGCTGGAAGGGGTGGGTGCCGCCGCCGCACAGGCTCACGTCCAGGCGCCCGGCGCAGTCCACCAGCGCATCGCGGATCTGGCCCAGCTCCGACAGCACCTGGCCGAAGCCCGTGCACACGCCGGTGCTCAGCTCGATCATGCTGCTCGTGATCTCGGGCGTGATGGCGCCGGGAAGGCTGTGCTTCTTCACGAGCCGCAGCAGGTCACCCGACACGGGCGCGAGGTCGTAATCGTCGTTGTTGACGATCTGCAGCTCCAGCTCGACGCCCAGCGTCAGCGGCTGCGATTTTGAGAAGACGCCAAGGCTCATTCACCGGTCTCCCTGTTCTTGCGCACGCGGCGCGGCGCCGGCGGCAGCTCGCCCGCCAGCCGCAGCGCGAACTGCACGGCGATGGGCCCGATCAACTCCAGCACGGCGATGCTGGCCAGGATGATGGGCACGGCACCGGCCGCCAGTTCGGGCTCGGCGCGCATCAGCTCGCTGAGCATGACCAGGGCCGTGCCGGACAGCGGCGTCATCGTGATGGCCAGCGCCAGGCCTTGCCGCCAGCTGGACCTGGCCGCGGGCGCCAGCGCAACGATGGCCACCGCCTTGGCGAGGAAGCGCGCCGCCATCAGCGCCAGCGCCGCGAAGCCGCCGGCCACCAGCACCTTGGGCGACCAGGCCGAGCCGACGATGACGAACAGCATCAGCACCAGCGCGCCGCCCGACGTGCCGAAGTGGCGCGGCCACACCCAGGGCCGCTCGCTGGTGTTGCGCAGCAGCAGGCCGGCCAGCAGCGGCATCAGCAGCGTGGACACGCCGATGGCCCTTGCCGCGACGACGGCGAAGGCGACGAGACCGAACAGCAGCAGCGCCGCGCTCTCGTTGCGCAGGTCCAGCCGGCGCGCTGCCAGGAACACCGCGCCGGCCAGCAGCGCCGCCACGCCCAGCGTCGTCAGCAGCGAGATGGCCAGGCCCGCCAGCGCCTGCACGACGTTGCCGCCGTCGTCGGCCGCCCACCAAGTGCGCATCAGCGTCAGCGCGATGACGGCGTACAGCGTGTTCAGCGCCGTCAGCAGCTGGGCGCGCTGCGTGACCTGGCCCGCGGCGCCGAGCTCCAGCGACACGCGGCCCGACACCGCGGCCGGCGCCGGCATGGCCAGGATGGCGCAGGCCACGGCCGTCTGCCAGCTGACATCGAACAGGCGCAGCACGAAGGCCACGGCGACGGCGCTCAGCAGCGCCTCGGCCAGGCTGGTGGCCAGCAGCCCGGGGTTGCGGCGCAGCCAGCGCAGGTTCACGCGGCTGCCGATCTCGAACAGCAGCAGGCCCAGCGCCAGGTCGGTGACGATCTGCGCCGCGCCGCCCAGCGGCATGGCCACGCCGTGGCCGAAGGCGGCCGCAAAACAGCCCGCCAGCGTGTAGCCGACGACGCGCGGCAGGCGCGTCGTGGCGGCGATGAATTCACCGGCCAGTGCGCCGGCCAACAGCACGCCGACGATGAAGATCAGCTCGCTGGACGGCGAGACGGCCAGACCCGCCCACACCCTGGCGCCGCTGTCGAGTGCAGTCATGCGCTCTCCCCTTCAAGAAACAGCTCGCAGCCTAGACGGCAGGTGTGGGCCATCTTGTAGGCGAAGGCGCCGAAATGACTCACCGGGGGCTGTGGACAATGGCCCGCCATGCAGCTCCTCAGCGTCAACACCGCCCGCATCGAGCACTTCGTCGCCACCAATGGCGAGTCGCTCGCGTCCGCCATCCGCAAGCGTGCCCGCGAGGGGCGCGTCGCCGTCGGTCCGCTGGGCCTGGAGGGTGACGAGCAGGCCGACCCCAGCGTGCACGGCGGCCTCGCCAAGGCCGTCTACGCCTACCCGCAAGAGCACTACGCCACCTGGGCCACGATGCGCAGCCAGGCCGGCGTCGACGCGCCGCTGCGGCCGGGCGACCTGGGCGAGAACCTGACGATCACGGGCCTGCAGGAGACGCGGGCCTGGATAGGCGACGTGCTGCGCTTCCCCGACTGCGAGCTCGTCATCTCCGAGCCGCGTTACCCCTGCTTCAAGCTGGCCGCCCACATGGGCTTCAAGCATGCCGTGAAGATGATGGCGCAGAGCGGCTACTGCGGCTTCTACCTGGCCGTGAAGCGCGAGGGCAGCATTGCCGCGGGCGAGCCCTTCGAACTGATTGAAGGGCCGCGCGAGGTGGGCATCCATGAGCTCTTCAAGGCGAAGATGAGGAAGCACGCCTGATGCGCCGCCGCGAACTGCTGACGGCCGCGGGCCTGCTGCCTGTCCTGGCCCATGCCGGCCCCGTGATGAAGGTCGGCCCGCGCCAGGCCGTCAAGTCGCTGGCGGCCGCGGCGCGCCAGGCTAGGGACGGCATGCTGGTTGAGGTGGACGCCGGAGACTACATCGCCGACGTCGCCACCTGGCCCCAGCACGACCTGACCCTGCGCGCCGTCGGCGGCCGCGTGCGCCTCGTCGCGGCCGGCGCGAACGCGCAGGGCAAGGGCCTGTTCGTCACGCGCGGCCAGCGCATGCGCATCGAGGGCTTCGACTTCACGGGTTGCACGGTGCCCGACCGCAACGGTGCCGGCATCCGGCTCGAGGCCGGCTCGCTGACCCTGGTGGATTGCGGCTTCCGCGACAACGAGAACGGCCTGCTGACGGCCAATGACGAGAGCATCGAGCTCGACATCGTCGACTGCGACTTCGGTGCCATCCCGCTGCGCAGCGGCGCCACGCACAACGTCTACGTCGGCGCCATCAAGCGCCTGTCGGTCATGGGCAGCTACTTCCACCACGGCCTGCTGGGCCATCTGCTGAAGAGCCGCGCGGCCGTCAACCACATCCTCTACAACCGGCTGACCGACGAGGTCGGCGGCCGCGCGAGCTACGAGCTGGAGTTCCCCAACGGCGGTGTCGCCGTCGTCGTGGGCAACCTCATCATGCAGAGCTCGACGACGGACAACCCGCACGTCATCTCCTTCGGCATCGAGGGCGCCAAATGGCCGAGGCAGGCCCTCTACCTCGTGCACAACACGCTGGTGGACCAGCGGCCCAGCGGCGGCATCTGGCTGCGCGTGACACCGCCGCAGACGGAGGTGATGCTCGCCAACAACCTGCTCGTCGGCGCACCGAAGCTCGCGGCCGAAGGCCACTGGACGCGGCGCGCCAACTTCCAGGCCGACTGGGACGAGTTCGTGCTCGCCGCGCGCGAGGATTTCCGCCTCAAGCCCTCGTCCGGGTTGCGCGGCAAGGCGCAGGACATGGGCGAGGCCGAGGGCGTGAGGCTGAGCCCGTCACGCGAATACCGGCACCCGCACACGACGGTCGCGCTCGGCGGCCCGGCGCGCAACCCGGGGGCCTTCCAGGGGTAAGGCAACGCCGAACAAGTCCTTCGCGCGCAGCGCATCCCGCTTTGGGCGATCTGCTGCGTTGCAAATCCTCGCCATAGCGAGGCTATGGCTGCGGTGTTGCGCCTTGCAGCTCCTCCCAAACCGCGGCGCGCTGCATCGCGAGGACTCATTCAGCGTTGCCTAGGCGGCGCGCACGGTCGGGTAGTCCGTGTAGCCCTCGGCACCGCCGCCGTAGAAGGTCTCCTTCTGCGGCGCGGCCCAGTCGAGGTTGTCGCGGATGCGCTCGACGAGGTCGGGGTTGCTGATGAAGGGCCGGCCGATGGCGATGGCGTCTGCCCGGTTGTTCGCCACCGCGTCCAGCGCCATCGCGCGGTCGAAGCCGTTGTTGGCGACATAGGGGCCGTTGAACCGACGGCGCAGCTCGGCGTAGTCGAAGGGCGCGTGGTCGCGCGCGCCGCCGGTGGCGCCTTCCACCACTTCCAGGAAGGCCAGCTTGAGCGGTGCCAGCTGGTCGGCCACGTGGTTGAACAGTGCCTGCGGGTTGCTGTCCTGGCCGATGTCGTTGCTCGGCGTGACGGGGCTCAGCCGCAGCGCCGTGCGGCCCGGGCCGATGGCGTGGGCGATGGCGGTCGTCACCTCGATGAGCAGACGTGCGCGGTTCTCGATGGAGCCGCCGTACTCGTCCGTGCGGTCATTCGCGCTGTCGCGCAGGAACTGCTCCAGCAGATAGCCGTTGGCGCCGTGGATCTCGACGCCGTCGAAGCCGGCTTCGATGGCGTTCTTCGCCGCCTGCACATAGTCGGCGATGAGTTGCGGGATCTCGTGCGTCGCCAGCGCGCGGGGCTCGGAGGTGGGCACCAGCTCGCCGTGGGCGGCATAGGTGCGCGTCTTGGCGGCGCGGTTCGTCGACGACACCGGCGCCTGGCCGCCCGGCTGCAGGCTGTTCACCGAGATGCGGCCGACATGCCAGAGCTGCACGACGATCTTGCCACCTTCGGCATGCACGGCGTCGGTCACCTGTTTCCAGGCGGCGACCTGCTCGGGCGAGTGGATGCCCGGCGTGTCGAAATAGCCCTGGCCATCGGGGCGGATCTGCGTGGCCTCGGTGATCAGCAGGCCGGCGCCGGCGCGCTGGCGGTAGTACTCGACGTGCAGCGCGTGCGGGGTCTGGTTCGTCGCCCGATTGCGGGTGAGGGGCGCCATGACGACGCGGTTGGCCAGCTGGATGTCGCCGAAGCGGACGGGGTCGAAGAGGGTCGGCATGGAATGCAGTGAAGGAGAACGAGATGGCCCACAGGCTAAGCTCGTCGCGGCAGCCCTGCGATTCGTGCGGTTGCTGTGGGATGTGCTATCAAAGGCTTGCAACCATGACCGACCGCACCGAAGAACTGACCGAGCGTTGGCTCGCGCCGGGCGACCGGCCGTGCGTCGAGGACGACGAGCCTGGCGGCAAGGCATGAGGGCGGCGACCCCGGTGCGCATCGAGCCGCTGTCGGCCCATCCCGAGGCGCTGCCTGTGCTGCGCCGCTGGTTCGAGCAGGAATGGCTCGACTACTACGGCCCCGGCGGCGTCGGCGATGCCGCGCAAGACCTGCGGGCCTTCGCCCGCGCGGACGGTTCGCTGCCCTTCGCGCTGCTGGCACTGCGCGACGGCATGGTCTGCGGCATCGCGGCGCTGACGGCCTAACGGACGAGACACCGGCGTCGGTTATTTGCTCGCCACGACGTCGCCGAGCACCGTCAGCGAATCGAGATAGTTGTCGTTCGCCCGCTGCAATCGCTTGACGGCCGTATCCATGGGATCGCGAAGCACGCGGCGAACCGAGGCAACGAGCTTTGCTCGGTCGACATCCGCTGGTTTAGGGTCCAGGGTCGTTGCAGCTATGTCAGCGGCAAGGCTTTTTCGCAACGCCCGCATGACGTCGAGCTGAGTCAGCGTATCCGCAGTGAGCGAATCGGAAGGCGCGATTTTGGCCTCCTTTGCGTCGGACAGCGTCTTGGCCGCAGCTGCAAGCGCTTTGCTGCCGGTCACCAGAGAAGGCTTTAACGCATCTGTCCTTGCGAGCAGCTGCTTGATCACAGCGTCAAGCTGGTCTGCCTTGACCTCTTGAGAGTCTTTCAGATCGGCGCGCCAAGCTGCTTCCAGATTTGCCGACAGCTTGTCAGCCAGCGAGGCCAGGTCGTTGGCTGCCTTGACTTGCTCGGCTGCAAAAGTGTCCAGGCTGCGCTCCTGGCTCTTCTTTGCGAAGGTCATGGCAGCTGGATTGAGGCGACTGTCGTTGGTGAGCCGATCCTGTGCTGACTTTCGTTCCGTCTCCGTCAATGAAGTGTCGTTGGACTTGCGACGCAACTCGGCTCGCTCAAGCAGGTTGATGTCCAGCGCCGCGCCTCGATTGAACAATGCAAGGTTCTTGGCGGATTCGAAGATCTGCTTGGGATCCGAGCCATAGGTTTTGATGTACCAGTTGCCCACATCGTCCTTGGCCAGCACGTTGTTCGTGGCTCCACCACCGGTCAACGTCACACGGTTGATGTTCTGCCAGAAAACCTTCTCGAGCTGACGTTTGGCTTCATGCAGCGTCGGCGCCTCGGCACTGTTCGTGGCCGTATTCCCAGCAGCATAGCTGTCTGATCTGTCTCGATCGAGGGCTTTTACCTTGTCCTCCGGAAGGAGGTTTCGAAGGTAGTCCAGGAGCATGTTTGAGTTCGTCTTGGCGCTGTCCTCTTGCAATGCGGTGGCCGAGTAGACGTTGCGCAGGTATTCAACGGCCGGTCGCAAATAGACGAGGCTGGTGCGCTGCTCGTAGGCGGCATCGATGGCTGCCTGCAGGTTCGCCGCATCTTCGGCTTTGCCTTCCGCGAGGGCACGTATGCGCTGGTTTCGAAGCAGCGTGATGACGTCGTCAACCACATCGATTGCTTGTGGGCACTTTCCTCTCTCGGTCGCGTCGCATCGGGCCTTGAAGTCCTCAAGCTTGTAGTTGAAGCCCGGCACAAGAAGGACGCCTCGCAGTGTCTGCCCCGCGGCCCGAAGCGCGTTTGCGTCGTCTCCTGATGCACTGGTTGCCGCCTGTGCCAACGCGCTGATGACTGCACCGCGGAAGGCCTCCGGGTGAGCGAAGCCGCCGGCCTGCGCGTCCTTGCTCAGCCGGTCCAACTCCGTTTTGCCACGCGTCAGGGCATCTCCGGCTGTCTTGACTGCTGGCCCTTCCAGGGCTTTGGCAAGGGTCTGCTCAGCGGCTTTGACGAGCGGCGCAATTGCATCGCTCGCTTTCTTCTGCGTTTGAGCCGCCTGGTCACGTGCGGCAACCTTGGCTGCCCAATCTTTCTCCGCATCGACTTTGCGCTGTTCCAGCTCACCCTTGATGCCTGCAAGCAGTGCATCCGATGGCTGTGCAGCCATGCTGTCAAACGCCAGACCACTGCTTCGGAGGAAGGCAGCGAGGTTGCGGAGGCGGTAGAGGCGATCGCTGGACAGGCCAGCGTCTCGATCCTGCTGGGAAATCCACTCTAAAGTGACGTCACGCAGCGTCGCTCCGTCGATATTCGCGCCGCCTGCCTTGGTTTTTACAAGAGCCTCAATCTTCGATTTGTCCGACGCGGCCGCTGCAGCATCGAAGACAAGCGGCTTGGCCAGCTTGGGCCCGAAGGCCGGCTTTGCGTCTGGTTTAGCCAGCGTCAGGTAGGCCGCACGCAGCGGTTCTTGGTTCCATTCTTGCAGCAGCTTCTCGTAGATCGCAAGCCGCTCGGTGGCCGCTTTGGCTTCAGCATTCGCCGCAGAAATTTGTGCCTTTGCTGTCAGCACTTCAGGGAGCTGGGTTGCTGCACGCTTGGCTTCCGCGAGTGACTTCTCAAGGGCCTGGCTGAGTTGGGCGGCGATCTTGCTTGGCGGCACGAAGGTATTTGCCATCCCGGCAGCTTCTAGTTCGTGGGCGAACTGACCCTGCTGGCTAAGTTCATGCTTGTCGCGGCGACGTAGATCGTTGGCATGCAGCAGGATGGAATTCCCCACCGTCTGCAGCACCGATCGCTCCACTGTGTAGTCATTCGTGAACAGGTTGCTGTTGTTCACGACGAACAGCATGCGCTCCGCGAAGACGATGTAGGCGTCGACCAGTTTCTGCTGGGCGTTCACCACGTCTCGATCAGAGAAGTTTCCGTTCTTCTTGGTGAGCTTCTCGAGGAAGCCATCGTGAAGAAAATCCAGCCCCTCACAGGGACGGCCATCCCGTCCCCATTGCTGCATAAGGTCGTCTTTGCCCTTCGACGCGAGCTCCATAAGGCCCTTGACACCTTGAGCATTCCTTGGATCGTTCGACGTGTTGGACGTGCAGGTGTCCGCCTGCTGCGGAAGCTTCGTGTACTCCGGAATACTTGTCGGAAAATAGGCCTCTCTCCATTGCCTATCCTGATCGTTACTCACGGGTGTGTAGTACAGCAGCAGCTGAAGCAGCTGTTCCTTCTGATTCTCGCTGGCGCTCTTCGTAATCAGCTGCAACACCGGCTTAGCCGACCGCGCAAGTGCTGCGAACTGCCTGGACTGGATCTCGGGCTCGTTGGCAAGAGGGCCCTTGTAGACGTCCACATCGATCTGTATCGCTGAGCAACCAGCCAACGCGACAACTGCCGCAGCGACCAGGGCTTGCCAAAGGAGATTCGTCTTCATTTGGCAGCTCCTGCGTCATCGCCGTCCAAGGCGGTGCTCACCTCGGCGAGGCGCTTGCCCATCGAGCGCAAGCGACCGACTTCTGTCAGCAGTGCCTTCGTGACCTCTGGGCCGATGGTGATGCCTTGGGTAACCTCGGCTACCGTGCCCAAGGCGCTGTCCACAGCCCCGAAGAATGCTTGAGGGTCGGAACCCATGACGATGACCAGGCGGTGGTCTTTCGGAGCCTCTCTGAAACCCTCGGGCCCAAACATGAGGAGGCGCCGACCTGTGAGGAGACCGCGATCGCTGCCGTTTCCGTTCAGCTTGCCGGCGAGCTCTCCGACGCTTGCGTTGTACGTTCCTGAGCTGGATAGGGAGTCGACCAGCGACGAATGCACCCAGCCCGATGCGAATTTGGTCTGATTGAGTGCGCTTGCCTGACCACGCACTCGCACTCGGTAAATCGTCGGCGGCAGCTGATCCCGAGGATCAAAGACGCCCAGGTAGTAGACCTGTTGGACCTGTGAAGTGGGCAGGTGCGCCAGCGCGACGGTCGCCGTGATGCCGGCCGTGGAGTTGCGAGCGGCCACCGTTTCGCATCCGCTGAGGACCACAACGCAGCTTATGAGTAGGGGCAGAAGAACCCGCCTGACGCCATGGTCTGACCCGGCTCGCGCCGGGGTTTCGCGGATTTTTCTGAGCATTGCTCTCTCCCTTACATATAGCCTTGGACCGCTGGCGGGTCTTGGCTGGGAGATTTTTTGGGATTCCATCGCGCGCCGAATCATCTGTTCTGTGGAGGTGCGCGGCATGTCGGCATTTCAAGCCCTCAGCACAACAGCCGGCAGCGCCGAGAACGCCACCGCCACCGTCGCCAACGCCGCAGCGCCCAGGGCAAAGCGGTAGTGCCATTGCGCCAAGACACCCGCCGTCCGCTGACGGTGCTGGTGCATCGCAAGTACGCCGAGCGCCAGCAGCGCAAGGGCCGTCGCGGCCCAGGCGGCGGCGTTGGCCAGTCGATGGTGCGGCCAGATCAGCTCGCTCGCCGCCCAGCACGTCATGAAGTGGGCGAACCAGATCGTGAAAGCCGTCAGCAGCGGTGTCCAAGCGGGTGGGCTCTTCATGCGCCGCTCCACGGCAGCACGCGTGGCAGCAGCAGGCCGGCTGCGCCTTCGAGCGCCGCGTAGATGAACAGGATGCGCAGCGCCTCCAGCGTCTTGTTGGCCGGGCGCGGCGCCAGCCCGCGCATCCAGCGCAGTGCGTAATAGAGGGCCGACAGCAGCACCGCCATGACGACGCTGCCGTGCCAGGCCAGCATCGCGTAGACGGTGGCACCCTGGCCGCTCGCGTCGCCGCGCAGGCCGGCCTGCCACCAGTCGCGCACGTCCAGCGCCAGCGCGGCGGCGAGGCACAGCGCGCTGGCCGCCATCAGCGCCGCGCTGGCGCCGCTGCCGCGCTGCAGTCGTGCCATCAGCGGCCGGGCTGCGTAGGCCGTGCCAGCCGCAGCCGCCAGCAGCGCAAGTCCCGGCACCAGCGCGTCGCGCGGCGCGGCGGTGCGCCACCGGTCGGCATGCGCGCCGTGCAGGTAGAGATAGCCGAACATGGCCATCAGGAAGATCATGCCCAGCGTGATGCACAGCAGCACCGCGGCCCACCAGCCGTGGGCCTGCGGGCCGGCCACGTAGGCGGGCAGCAGGATGCCGTCGCCGGCGTCGACGGAGGTCTGCTCGATGTGGCGGTCGTTGAACCACGGCCAGCGCATCAGGCAGACGACGGTCAGCACGGCGCAGACGACGCTGAGGGTCATGGCCTGCACGGTCAGCAGCAAGAAAGCGCCGGCCGTGAACACGGCGGACAGCAGCGGCCACCACGAGGGCCCCGGCATGATCTGGACGTACTGCGGCTCGGCGCGCGTGGGGCTGGTGATCAGCGTCTCGCGCTGGCCCGTCGCCGTGTTCGGCAGGAAGTAGCGGCCGGCCTCCACATCCGCGGCCAGCTGCGGGTCGGCCCACAGCGGCTCCAGGTCGTTCACCACCGGGATGGAGCGCACGCCGTAGTTGCCGGCCGACAGCCACTCCAGCGTGCCGCCGTGGAAGACGTTGCGCGCATTGCCGCCAGAACCGAAACGCAGGTAGCAGCGCATCGCATCGAAGAGGAAGGCCGCCACGCCCGCCGCCATGACGAAGGCGCCGACGGTGGAGACGAGGTTGGGCAGGTCCCACGCGCGGTCGGGCAGGTAGGTGTCCACGCGCCGCGGCATGCCCATCAGTCCGCTCAGGTGCATGGGCAGGAAGCACAGATGCACGCCGGTGAAGCACAGCCAGAACGCCCAGCGGCCGAGCCGCTCGGACAGCTGGCGGCCGTTGATCATCGGCGTCCAGTAGTAGAAGCCGGCCAGCAGTGGGAACACCATGCCGCCGATCAGCACGTAGTGGAAGTGGGCGACGACGAAATAGGTGTCGTGTGCCTGGCCGTCGAAAGCCACCATGCCGACCATCACGCCGGTCAGGCCGCCCATGACGAAGATGAGGATGCCGCCGACGAGGAAGAGCGACGGCACGTTGCGCTGCACCTTGCCGGCGGCGAGCGTGCAGATCCACGCGAACACCTGCGCGCCGGCAGGGATGGCCACCGCCATTGACGCCGCCGAAAAGTAGCCCGCCGACAGCCCCGGCAGGCCCACCGTGAACATGTGGTGGGCCCACACGCCGAAGCTGATGAAGCCGGTGGCGATCATCGCCAGCACCACCAGCTCGTGGCCCACCAGCTTCTTCTGCGCGACGGTGACGATCATGGTGGACACCATGGCCGACGCGGGGATGAAGATGATGTAGACGTCGGGGTGGCCGAAGAACCAGAACAGGTGCTGGTAGAGCAGCGGGTCGCCGCCGCGCATGGCGTCGAACAGCGGCCAGTTGAAGGCGCGTTCCAGCTCCAGCAGGAAGGTCACCATGATCATGGCCGGGAAGGCCAGCAGGATCATGACGCCGAAGATCAGGACGGCCCAGGCATAGACGGGCAGCTTCGCGAGCGTCATGCCCGGCGCGCGCGTGCGCAGCACGCCGACGATGAGCTCGATGGCGCCGGCAATCGCGCTGATCTCGATGAAGCCGATGCCCAGCAGCCAGAAGTCGGCGTTGATGCCCTTGGAGTAGACGCCCGAGCTCAGCGGCGGATACATGAACCAGCCATCCGACGGCGCGAGACTGAAGAAGATGGAGGCGAAGAACACGACGCCGCCGATGGCATAGGCCCAGTACGAATAGGCCGACAGCCGCGGAAAGGGCAGGTCGCGCGCCGCGATCATCTGCGGCAGCAGCAGCACGGCGACGGCCTCGACGGCCGGCACGGCGAACAAAAACATCATCACCGAGCCGTGCATCGTGAACAGCTGGTTGTAGGTCTCCTGCGGCACGACGCCGTCCATGGGCGCGGCCAGCTGCACGCGCATCAGGAGTGACAGGATGCCGGCCGCGATGAAGAAGCCGAAGGCCGTGACGATGAACAGGAAGCCGATGAAGTTGTTGTTGACGGCGCTGAAGGCGCGCCATCCGGTGGGTGTTTCCCAGACCTTCTGCAGCGCCTCGAACTCACCGGCGGGCCGGCCGCCCTGCGTGGGGAATCGCGCGTAGAGGCGCGTGTCGAAGCCGGTCTCGGAGGGCTCGGTCGCGGCGGCGTGCTTCACTTCAACGACTCCATGTAGCTCGCCAGTGCATTCAACTCCTCCGCCTTCAGCGACCGATACGCCGGCATGCGGTTGTTGGGCTTGATGGACTGGCTGTCGCCTATCCAGCCGATCAGCGTCGCGCGCGTGTTCGGCAGGATGCCGGCGCCGAGCGACAGGCGCGAGCCGACATGCGTCAGGTCCGGCCCGGCGATGCCTTGCGCGTCGGTGCCCGCCACGCGATGGCAGGCTGCGCAGCCGACCTCGTTGAACAGCTGCCGGCCGCGCAGCGCCTCGACGCTGATGTCCGTCGCGGGAGCCGGCTTCAACCGCGCATTCATCCACCGCTGCCAGTCCGCCGCTTCATGGGCCACGACGACGAAACCCATCAGCGCATGCGCGCCGCCGCAGAACTCCGCGCATTGCCCGCCGTAGCGGCCCGCCTTGTCGGCCTGCAGCTTGAGCCGGTTGGTGCGGCCCGGGATCATGTCCATCTTGCCGCCCAGCTTGGGCACCCAGAAGCTGTGGATGACGTCCTCCGACACCATGTCCACGACGACCGGCCGGCCGACCGGGATGTGCAGCTCGTTGGCGTCGGCATGGATCTCACGGCCCGCCGCGTCGAGGTAGCTCACGCGCCACCAGTACAGGTTGCCGGACACGCGCATGCGCAGCTCGTCGCCGTGGATGGTGTCGAGGCCGCGCACCAGCGTCAGGCCCCAGGCCAGCAACAGCAGCAGCACGCCGGCCGGGAGGATGAGGCCGAACCACCTCACCACACGCTCGCCGCCGAGCCTGGCGCGCAACGCGTCGCTGCCGTACAGCGCCACCCACAGCGCCGCGCAGACGCCGAGGAAGATCAGCGTCATCAGCCCGATCAGCACCCAGGCCAGCGTCGTGACCGAGTTGGAGAACGGGCCCGCCGGGTCCAGCACCGGCGGCGGCCAGCCGCTCAGGGCCTCAGCGAGAGAGGTAGGCGACGACATCGCGGGCTTCCTGGTCGGTCATGGGGATGGCCGGCATGGCGGTGCCGGGGATTTGAGAAGGCGCATCGCGCACGAACTGCATCAGCACGCCGGGCTGGTTGGGCAGGCGGCCGGCGATGAGGCTCTGGCGGCCGAACTGCTCCAGCGACGGGCCGAGGCGACCGCGCGGCCACTTCACGTCGGGCAGGGCGTGGCAGGCGACGCAGCCCTTGTCGACGACGAGCTGCCGGCCGCGCGCGGCGTCGGCATCGCCCAGCGTCGGCCTGCGGTCGGGCGGGCCGTCGCAGGCGGTGAGCAGCAGCGCGACACACAGGGCTGGCGCGCGCCTTGCCATGAAGTCAGCCGCCATGCGCCACCTGCCCCTCTGCCTTTTGCTGCTCTCGCTCGCGGCCTGCACCGACCGCATGGCGCCCAGCGACGACCGCTGGAGCGGCGGCGGCGAGCTGATCGCGATGAGCGGTGGAGAGGCCGGCGTGCGCTATGCCTGCGTCGGCTGCCATGGCGCGCGGGGCGAGGGCAACGGCTTCGACGCGCCGCGGCTGGCCGGCCTGCCCGCGGGCTATCTGCAGAAGCAGATGGAGGACTACGCGCTGGGCCTGCGGCCACACGGCGTGATGCGCGACGTGGCGCGCTTTCTCGACAGCCACGAGCGCGTGAAGGTGGCCAGCTACTACGCGGCTCTGCCGGTCCAGCCGGGCGACGCCGTGGCGCCGGCAGCCTCCGCGCTGTACGTCCGCGCCTGCCAGCAATGCCATGGCGCCCATGCCGCCGGCACGCCGCTGGGCCCGCCACTGGCCGGCCAGCCGGCCTTCTACCTCGCCCAGCAGCTGCAGGACTGGCAGGCGGCGAAGCGGCGCAATGACGGCAATCATGAGATGTTGAAGGTCGCGCAGCAGCTCAATGCCGACGAGGTTCACGAGCTGAGCCGCTACCTGGCGCAACTCCCACCACGCCCGGCCGGTCCGGCCCGTTGAGGTCCAGCATCGACGGCAGCACGCGGTCGCGCATGAGCACGTAGTGCAGCACCGCCGCGCCGGCATGGCCGGGGATGGCGAGGGCGGTGATCCAGACGATCCACACATGCACCTTGGCGGCGCCCTGCATCAGCGTGAACTGCAGCTGTTCGGAAAGCTGGTGAAACGGCAGGTTGGGGAAGGGGATGACGCCGGCGATGGACAGCGGCAGGTCGCCCGGCAGCGTCGACCACATGACCCAGCCGCTGATCGGCAGCGCGAAGAAGCTGAAGTAGAACCACATCTCGATGACATGACTGGCGCGGCCCGAGAAGGAGTCCTCGTCGACGTTCTCGGGCGTGCCGATCTGGCTGCGCCACAGGAAGCGCAGCGAGCCCAGCAACATGAGGGTCAGGCCGACCTCGGTGTGCGCCTGGTAGCCGAGGTATTTGTCGCCGCCGGCGGGCAGCCGGCTCAGGTACCAGCCATGGCCCAGCTGGAAGATCATCAGCGCCGCCATGACCCAGTGGAAGGCAACGCCGATGGGCGAGTACAGCCCGCGCCGGTGGTGGCCCTCGGCCCATTCGATGGTCTGGATGAGAGTCATTGGGGCACCCTTCGCGCTGCGCGCTGTCCCGCCAAGCGGGAGCGAGCTTGCTTGGGGCGGCCCTGCGCTGCGCTCATGCCGTGCGCAAGCCACGTTCGGCCCGCAGCCAGCGCCAGCCCATGCAGACCGCCGCGGCCAGGTAGGCCCCGCTGCCCGGCGCCCACATCAGCAGGCCGGCGAGCTGCTGGTCTTCCAGCGGCGACACGCCCCAGGCCAGCGTTGACGCGAAATGCGGCTCGTACAGCGGCTGGCCGGCAAACAGGATCAGGGCACCCAGCAAGCCCATCGGCACCATCGCCATGAGGATGGCCGCGATGCCTGCCGCCGGCGCGGCGCGGCGCGCGGCGAGCCAGAAGGCCGTCGCGCTGGCCAGCAGCGACAGCTGCATCAGCGCATACAGCCCGTGCGACGACAGCGCCGCCGCATAGGGCCCGGGCGCATGCCAGAACCAGAACACCGCCGTGGCCAGCGCGGTGCAGGTCCACAGCGGCGGCCGCCACGTCGAGGCCCTCGCCAGCAGCGGCGCGATGGCCAGCACCAGCGCCATGTGATGGGCCACGCGCACGCTGAAGAACGCCGAGCTGAGCGCGCACAGCGGTGACACGTAGAGCAGCACCGCCAGCCCCCAGGCCCAGCGCAGGCCGGCGCGCGGCGCGGCGGCGGGCCGCCACAGCAGCCAGGCCAGCAGCGCCAGCGTGGCCAGCAGCGGCGGGTCGAGGTTCCAGCGGCCCAGCCACGCGTCCGGGCCGGGCGCCGCACCGCAGTAGGGAATCCAGCGTGGGTCCATCGTCTCCGCAAGGCACGCGGCTTGCCTGGCCGGCAGCCGGTCGCAGGCGCCATTCGGGGGTGTTTTGCGGCAACTTTTACTGCAGGCGCCCGCGCCGGGGCGGCAAGCCGTGAAAGGCCGGGCACCGCGCTTGCCAAGCCTGCTGCCATGCATGCCGTCATCGCCATCTCCGCGTTGCCGCTGTTTCTCGGGGCGCTGCTCAGCGACTGGGCCTACAGCAGCAGCTTCCAGCCGCAGTGGATCAACTTCGCCTCCTGGCTGATCGCAGGCGCCCTGGTGCTGGCGGGCCTCGCGCTGTTGTGGGCGGCGGTGGAGGTGCTGCGGCGACGCGGCAGCCTCGTCTACCTGCTGTTGCTGATCGCGACCTTCGTGCTGGGCTTCGTCAACGCACTCGTCCATGCCCGCGACGCCTGGGCCACGATGCCCACCGGCCTCGCGCTGTCGGCTGTGGTGGTGGTGCTCGCCGCGGTGGCGGGTGGCGTGGGCCTGGCCGCTTGGCACAGGAGGCCGGTATGAGGACGCCCGGGCAGCGCGCCTGCGCCACGGCGGTGGTGGCGGCGCTGGCCGCGGCGCTCGGCGGCCTCTACGCCGTCGCGCAGACCCCCGCCGACCCCGGCCAGCACGGCGCCAACCCCGAGCTGCCGCCAGCGCAGCGCGGCCTGCTGCCCGACATGGGCATCGCCCGGCCCGCCGGCTGGGACGGCCGCCAGCCCACCGTGCCGCAGGGCTGGACGATCAGGGCCATCGCGACCGACCTGAAGATCCCGCGCCAGACGCTGGTGCTGCCCAATGGCGACATCCTCGTCGCCGAAGGCAAGGGCGGCAGCGCGCCCAAGCTGACGCCCAAGGACTTCGTTGCGGGCTTCCTCAAGGCCAGGGGCACCACCCCGGTCAAGGGCGGCAACCAGCTGACGCTGCTGCGCGACGCCGATGGCGACGGCAGCTACGAAGGCCGCTGGGTCTATGCCGAGAACCTCAATGCGCCCTACGGCCTGGCCTTCGCGGGCGGCAAGCTCTATGTCGCCAACCAGGACGCGCTGCTGCGCTTCGACTACGTGGATGGCCAGACCCGCGCCGCCGCCGCGCCCGTCACCGTCGCGCGGCTGCCGTCGGCCATCAACCACCACTGGACCAAGTCACTCGCGGCCGATGCCGAGGGCCGCTTCCTCTACGTCGGCATCGGTTCCAACAGCAATATCGGCGAGCGCGGCCTGGCCGTGGAAGAGGACCGCGCGCGGGTCTGGCAGATCGACGCCGCCACGGGCGCCGTGCGGCCCTTCGCCACCGGCCTGCGCAACCCCACGGCGCTGGCTTTCGAGCCCGGCACACAGCAGCTGTGGACCGTGGTGAACGAGCGTGACGAACTCGGCCCCAACCTCGTGCCCGACTACCTGACCTCCGTGCGCGAAGGCGGCTTCTACGGCTGGCCTTATGCCTACTGGGGCCCCAACGTCGACCCGCGCATCCAGCCCGGCGACGACAGCAAGGTGCAGGCCACGATCAAGCCCGACTACGCGCTGCAGTCCCATTCGGCGCCTCTGGGCCTCGCGTTCGCGCAGGCCGGCCTGCCCGCGCCGTTTGCCGAAGGCGCGTTCGTCGGCCAGCACGGCAGCTGGAACCGCGAGCAGCCGGTGGGCTACAAGGTCGTCTTCATACCGTTCAGCGGCGGCAAGCCCAGCGGCGCGCCGGTGGACTTCGTCACCGGCTTCCAGGCGGATGGCAAAACCATGGGCCGCCCCGTCGGCGTGACGCTGGACCCCAAGGGCGCCGTCATCGTCGCCGACGACCTCTCCAACACCGTCTGGAGAGCGGTTCCTGGAGCCCCTCGCCCAGTCTCGCCCCGCTGAACGCGGGCGAGCCCGGTCGGTCCCCCGAGGGGACGGCGATGCATGCGGCATCGAGCCGCATGCACATCGCCCGACGGGCCGGCTCGGGAGCGGCCCAGCGCTCGGCCCGAATCACTGGACGCAGCTCCCGCGCGACAATCGCGCATGCTCGCCTACCGCCACGCCTTCCATGCCGGCAACCATGCCGACGTCCTCAAGCACCTGGTGCTGACCCGCGTGCTGCGCTACATGGGTGAAAAGGACAAGCCCTACACCCTCATCGACACGCATGCCGGCGCCGGCGGCTACTCCGTCGAGGGCCGCTACGCGCAGAAGAACGGCGAGTACGCGACCGGTATTGCCAAGCTCTACGACGACGTCGACACGCTGCCCGCGCCGCTGGCCGACTACGTGAGCCTGGTGCGCGCCTTCAACCCCGACGGCCAGCTGCGCCAATACCCCGGCTCGCCGGCCATCGCCAACTTCGTGCTGCGCGACACCGACCGGCTGCGCGCCTACGAGCTGCACCCGACCGACCACCGCATCCTGGCCAGCTACCTGGAAGCCCGCCCCAACACCCAGGTCAGCGACCGCGACGGCTTTGCCGCCATCAAGGCCGAGCTGCCGTCGCCCACGCGCCGCGCGGCCCTGCTGATGGACCCGCCCTACGAGATCAAGACCGACTACGCCAAGGTGCTGGCCGCGCTGCGCGAGGCGCTGGAGCGTGCGGCGGACACCGTCGTCATGGTCTGGTACCCGCAGCTGCAGCTGCTGGAGTCGACCCAGCTCGCGCAGCGCCTCAAGGCCAGCGCCGACGCGGCCGCCAAGAAGGGCTGGCTGCATGTGCGCCTGACCGTCGCCCAGGCCGACGAGCGTGGCTTCGGCATGCTGGGCAGCGGCATGTTCATCGCCAATCCGCCGTTCACGCTGCACGACGAACTGGCCGAGTGCCTGCCGCTGCTGGTGGAGCGGCTGGGGCAGTACGACGGCGCGAACTTCGTGTTGGAACAAAAGGCTGCTTGAAGCTGAAGGGACAATCCGCCGCCATGAGCACCCAAGACCTGACCGACGCCGAGTTCGCCGAACTCGACGAACTCCTTGCCGCGACGCCCGAGCCGCTGCAGCCGCTGGACGCCTCCATGCTCGACGGCTACCTGTGCGGCGTCATCGTGCAGCCGCGCCTCATCGAGGCGGACGAGTGGCTGCCCAACATCTTTGACTACGACGGCGGCCTGCTGCCCGACAGCGTCGACGCCGGCTGGCTCGACCGCCTGACCCAGCTCGTCGAGCGCCGCCATGCGGCGCTGAACAAGGCGCTGGTGGAAGACGGCTGGTTCGACCCCGTCGTGCTGGACGTCGACGAGGACCAGCAGCCCGCGCCGCTGCCCGAGGACGCGACGGACGAGGAGAAGTCGGCCCGCGCCAGCTACGACGCGCTGGGCCCCATCTCGCGCGCGCTGATGCCCTGGGTGGCCGGCTTCCAGCATGCGGTGCTGTGCTTCCCCGAGCTGGCCGACCTGCCCAACGACGACGTCGCCGCCGCGATGGCGCGCCTGTACCGCCACCTGCCGGCCGAGACCGACGAGGAGAAGGAAGTCGTCGCGACGCTGGACCGCGAGCATCCGCTGAAGGACCTGGACGACGCCATCGAGGAGCTCGTCGTCACGGTGGCCGACCTGGCCGACCTGACCGAAGCCGAGCGCTACCGCGTCGAGACCATCCGCCGCGACACGCCCAAGGTCGGCCGCAACGACCCCTGCCCATGTGGGTCGGGGCGCAAGTACAAGACCTGTCACGGCGCGAACTGATGCGGTTGCAACTGCTCTCGGATCTCCACCTGGAGACCGAGAGCTACGTCCCCACGCCCTCACCTGATGCCGAGCTGCTGATCCTGGCCGGCGACATCGACACGACCTGGCGCAGCTACGAGCTGTTCCGCGGCTGGCCGGTGCCGGTGCTGGTGGTGCCGGGCAACCACGAGTTCGACCGCCGCGATGTGGACGACGCGCGCGAGGCGCTGCGCGCCCATGTGCAGGGCCTGGGCCTGCGCATGCTGGACGACGAGTCCGTCGTGCTGGCCGATGCGCAGGGCCGGCGCGTGCGCTTCATCGGCTGCACGCGCTGGTGCGACTTCGACGCCTTTGGCCCGTCGGGCCGCGACCGCGCGATGCGGGCCGGTGGCTATTTCCAGAAGGTCATGCAGTCCACGCGCGATGGTGAACCGTTCGGCGTGGAGGCTGTGCGCAAGCTGGCGCTGGAAAGCCGCGCCTGGCTGGCGGACGAGCTGGCGCGAGGCAGTGCCACGAGCGACTGGGACGCGACGGTGGTCATCACCCATTTCGCGCCCAGCCTGAAGAGCGCCGACCCGCGCTACGGCCGCCAGCCCGGCACGGCCAGCTTCTGCAATGACGACGAGGCCCTGCTGCCCGGCGCGCAGCTCTGGATCCACGGCCATGTGCACTGCCGGCACGACTACCGGCTGGGCGACACCCGTGTCATCAGCAATGCGCGCGGCCATTTCCGCAAGGGCGAGGCCGATGGCTTCGATGGCCAGCGCGTCATTGATGTCTTTGCGGCTTGATCCGCAACGCCCACATCACGCCCGCCACCAGCAACACGATGCCCGCAACGGTGGCCGGCGGCGGCAGGCGCTGGTTCCACGTGAACGCATAGGCCAGCGCGGCCAGCGTCTCGAAGACGATGAGCTGGCCCGACAGCGACGTCGGCAGGCGCTGGCTGGCCTCGTTCCAGCACAGCGTGCCCAACCATGACGAGCACAGGCCGATGGCGGCCATCAGGCCCACATAGGCCAGCGGCCGTTCGCCCAGCGGGAAGGCGTAGTCGGCCGGCACCAGCGTGCCCGGCGCGGCGAGATGCACGAGGCCCAGCAGCAGCGCACCGACCAAGGCCATCGGCAGCGTGACCAGGCCCTGCGCCGTCGCCCATGCCCTCGGCGAGCGGTCGGCATGCGCCCGCAGCCAATCGGCATTGCGGATGGGATACCAGGTCCAGCAGGCCACCGCCGCGATGGCCAGCAGCGCGCCCTCGGCATAGCGGCGCGCGTCGCCGGCTTCGGCCTGCAGCGCGTGCAACTCGTCGCGGTTCACGCAGGCCAGCCCCGCGGCGATCAGCGCGAGCGACGGCGCCAGCCTGGCCCACGGCAGATGGCCGTCGCGCACGCGGTTGCGGTGGTTGGCGCAGACGGCGATGACGACCGGCAGCGTGCCGATGATCATCGTCGGCAGCGGCGCGCCGGCACGCTGGATGGCGGCCGACAGGCAGAGGTAGTACAGGAAGTTGCCGACCAGGCTGAGCTTGGCGGCCTCCCACCAGTCGGCGCGCTGCAGCTCGCGCAGCGCGCGTCGGTCCAGCAGCAGCGCCAGCGGCAGTGCAATGAGGCCGAAGGCCAGGTAACGGCCCACCGTCAGCAGCGCTGGCGCATAGCCGGGCAGCATGACGGGTGCGACGAACACCAGGCCCCACATCAGCCCGGCGGCGAGGGCGAACAACAGACCAAGAAGCATGGCCGGCATCATCGGCCATGCGGTGCGACGAGGCGGTTGCCTAGCCGAACCAGGCCGCCACCGCCTCGCGCTGCTCCGCCGTGTAGTGCAGGCCCAGCTTGCTGCGCCGCCACAGCACGTCGTCGGCGCTGCGGGCCCATTCGGCGTCCACCAGATGGCGCAGTTCGGCCTCGCACAGGCCGGGCGCGATCTCCGCGCCGGGCGAGGCCAGCAGGCCGGCCGTCGCGCTGCCGTAAGCGCGGGCCATGCGGGCGACGACGGCGGACGCGATGCCGGGGTAGCGAGCCTGTAGCTCGGCCGTGAAGGCGGCGATGTCCACGCCATGCCGACCGAGATCGCCGCCGGGCAGTTGCGTGCCGGCCGTCCACGGCCTGCGTTCGTCGCCCAGCAGCGCGCCGAGTTGCGTCGCACCGTCCTCGGCGAGCTTGCGGTAGGTCGTCAGCTTGCCGCCCCACACGTTGAGCAGCGGCGCGCCGCCGGCCGTGTCCGCCTCCAGCAGGTAGTCACGGGTGACCGACGAGGCCGAGCCGCCTTCGTCCAGCAGCGGGCGCACGCCGGCATAGGTCCATCGCACGTCGGCGGGCGTGACGGGTCTTGCGAGATAACGGCTGGCCTGCTCGCACAGATAGGCGATCTCGGCCTGCTCGATCTGCGCCTGCGACGGCGGGGCCTCGTGCTCGGGCAGCTCCACGTCCGTCGTGCCGATCAGCGTGAAGCGACCCTGGAAGGGAATGGCGAAGAGGATGCGGCCGTCGGGGTTCTGGAAGATGTAGGCGTGGTCATGCGTGAAGCGCTGGTCCACAACGATGTGGCTGCCCTTCACGAGACGCAGGCCGCGCGCCGGCAGGCCCTGCCCGCGCAGGAAGGCTTCGGCCCACGGCCCCGCCGCGTTGACGAGGGCGCGGCTACGCAGGCGGCGGCCGTTCTGCAGCGTGACTTGCCAGGCGTCGGCGCCACGTTCGGCCTTTGTGACGGCGCAGCGCGTCAGCACCTCGGCGCCGCGGGCCCGCGCGTCCTGCGCGTTGGCGACGACGAGGCGGGCGTCGTCCACCCAGCCGTCGGAGTAGACGAAGCCGCGCGTGAACTCCGGCTTCAGCGGCTCGCCGTAGACGCTGCCCGCCAGCCGCAGGCCATGCGAGCCGGGCAGCAGCTCGCGGCGGGCGAGGTGGTCGTAGAGAAAGAGGCCAATGCGGATCATCCAGACCGGCCGCAGATGCGGCGCATGCGGCAGCACAAAGCGCAGCGGCTGGATCAGATGAGGCGCGCTCTTCAGCAGCACCTCGCGCTCCTGCAGCGCCTTGCGCACCAGCGAGAACTCGTAGGTCTCCAGGTAGCGCAGCCCGCCGTGCACGAGCTTGGTGGACGACGACGACGTGTGCTGGGCCAGGTCTTGCGCTTCCGCCAGCAGCACGCGCCAGCCGCGGCCCGCGAGGTCGCGCCCGAGGCCCGTGCCGTTGATGCCGCCCCCGACCACCACCACGTCAAAATCGTCCATACCGACCACTCTAAATGACGGCCATGGATGCATTGCTTGCGTTGGACCAGGGCACCTCCAGCTCACGCGCCGTGGTCTTCGGCCGCGATGGCCGCCTGCTGGCCGTCGCGCAGCGTGAGCTGACGCAACACTTCCCGCAGCCGGGCTGGGTCGAGCACGATGCCGGCGAAATCTGGGAAGGCCAGATCGCCTGTGCGCGCGAGGCGCTGGCCAAGGCAGGTGTGAAGGTATCTGCCATCGGCATCACCAACCAGCGCGAGACCGTCGTGCTGTGGGACCGCAAGACCGGCCAGCCGGTGCACAGGGCGCTCGTCTGGCAGGACCGCCGCACGGCGGGCTTCTGCGAGCAGCTGAAGGCGCAGGGCAAGGAGCCGCGCATCCGCGAGCTGACCGGCCTCGTCATCGACCCCTATTTCTCGGCCACCAAGCTGCGCTGGCTGCTCGACAACGTCGACGGTGCACGGGCCCGCGCCGAGCGTGGCGAGCTCGCCTTCGGCACCGTTGACAGCTGGCTGCTGTGGAAGCTGACCGACGGGGCCGTGCATGCCACCGACGTCAGCAATGCCTCGCGCACGCTGCTGTTCGACATCCACCGCGGCGACTGGAGCGACGAGCTGTTGGCACTCTTCGACATCCCACGCGCGCTGCTGCCCGATGTCAGGCCGTCGGCCGGCGTGTTCGGCGTGGCGAGCGAGTTCGGCGTGCCCATCGCCGGCATCGCGGGCGACCAGCAGGCCGCGCTGTTCGGCCAGGCCGCGCTGCAGCCCGGCCAGGCCAAGAACACCTACGGCACCGGCTGCTTCCTGCTGATGCACACCGGCGCGCAGGGGCGTGCGTCGACGCAGGGCCTGCTGACGACGCGCGCCGCGCAGCTCGATGCGACGCCGCAGTTCGCGCTGGAAGGCAGCGTCTTCGTCGGCGGTGCCGTCGTGCAATGGCTGCGCGACGGCCTGCGGGCAATCGGCGGCAGCGGCGAGGTGCAGGCGCTCGCGCAGAGCGTGCCGGACGCCGGCGGCGTCATGTTCGTGCCCGCCTTTGCCGGCCTGGGCGCGCCCTACTGGCGGCCCGACGCGCGCGGCGCGCTGCTCGGCCTGACACGCGGCACCACGCAAGGCCACATCGCCCGCGCGGCGCTGGAGAGCATCGCCTTCCAGAGCGCGGCGGTGCTGCAGGCGATGAATGCCGACGTCGGCGCGCATGAACGGCTGACGGAGCTGCGCGTGGACGGCGGCGCGAGCGCCAACGACCTGCTGATGCAGTTCCAGGCCGACCTGCTCGGCATCCCGGTGCTGCGGCCCCAGGTCATCGAGACGACGGCGCTGGGCGCGGCGCTGCTGGCCGGCATTGGCGCCGGTGTCTACGCGTCGGCTGAAGAAGTCGGCGCCATCTGGCAACTCGACCGCGCCTTCGAGCCGCGCATGTCGCGCGACGAGGCGGAGGCGCGGCTGGCGCAATGGGATCGGGCGGTGAGGCAGGTGCTGGCGGACTGATGCGTTGGGGCATTCACCGCGCGATGCATGACATCATTGACCGCCTTTGGGAACCTGTAACGACGCGCCGCTTTTGCCGGAAATTTAACGGACGTTTCGCCCGGCAGATTTTTGAGGAAATGCTGATGAATCAAATGCTTGCGGATGATTTGGACGGCGTGCTTAAGCGGCAGTTCGCCGGCATGAGAGGCGTTGGGTGTCTCCCGAGAACGCGTTAAAGCGCACCATGACCTACGGGCCGAAGCCGATTGGCACCTGGAGTGGAAGCAAGGCGCAGAACTGCGGCGCCTCTCACAGTTTTTTGCGTGCCGGCCAGCGGTACCGACTGAAGACTGAGTTTTTGGACCACGACGGCCACGTGCATCCCGTTGGCGAGCAATGGCTGTTTTTGGGCTATTCGTTTGCACCCTACGACGACGGCATGTCGTTCTTCGTGTCGCTCGACGGCGTGCAGGAATGGCTGGTTCCGCTGCAATGGCGTGCGGAAGAGCAAGGGCACGTACTTGATCATCTATCGGAATACATCGATGCGCTTTAACCCTTTGCTGCAGCGGACGGCTTCGCCGCCCGCTGAGCGCGAACGTTAAGGCCCATGAATCGCGTTGCGCTAGCCTTTGCAATCCTTGCATTTACAACCGCAATATGCGGGTGCTGCGCACTGAACGCAGGAATTGATCCGCATGAGGAGTTCCTCCGAAAGCGCACCGCACAGGTGGGAAAGGTTGTTGACGTCTCATCCGTGCATCCAGCCGCACTACGGAAAGAGCCGTTCGATAGCGAGACAACTCGGTACATCATTGGCGTTGAGGGCGCCTGCCAGTTCGAATACAGGGTTAGCGACTCTTCTCGCATCGTTCAAAGTTGGCACTACATATCTCCCCCGGAAAAGTGCACTGCCAATCGGTACTATTGCGGAGCATGGTAGGCATGGGGCCTAACCCATCTACAGGGACTTCCCGGTTAATCAAGCAGGTTGATGTGGGTCGTTTTCGATAGTCGCCTTCGCTGTTTTCCTCAAGACCTGGGTTCGGGTTCGATGCAGCGCCACAGAGAACAGACTGCACATCTACAGGCGGCCTTGTTGCACTCGGGTGTCGGTGCGGGCCCAGATACCAACCGCTCAGCAGGGCTCCATTCATTCGCCGCCGTCGCCACAACTGGCGCGGCACAGGGTTAGTCGAGCTTGCCTGCTGCCGGTCTGACCTGTGTGATGCATCTTCGAACGCATGTCTTCGGGGAAGAACTTGTGGGTTGCGAACGGGGCTCAGGCCGGCATGGCGGCCGGTGTCGGCGGCACCTCGCCCGGCTTGACCGACACGTAGTTCGGATCGAACGCCCGCCCCCTGGCCAGCAGCGCCCAGACGATGCGCGCGTTCTTGTTGGCCAGCGCCACCACGGCCTTCTGCCAGCCCACGCGGGCGAGCAGTTGCACCAGCCATTGCGAGATCTTGTCGCTGCGTTTGTGCGCGGTCATGACGGCCGACTTCGCACCTTGGATCAGCAGCGTGCGCAGGTAGTCGTCGCCGCGCTTGGTGATGCGCCCGAGCTGGGGCTTGCTGACCTGCTCGGGATTTCCGAGACAGTAGTTCCTAGAAGACGGCGGGTTTCAGGTCTTGACGGAGTTGCTGCTTGAACTCCGTCGGAGTCAAGTATTGCAGGCTGCTGTGCGGCCTGACCTCGTTG
>Ga0307408_100000115_pt1 | contig 88580 bp, 82 predicted proteins | sample 322Cmetagenome_FD_202116 | JGI IMG/M metagenome (GOLD analysis project Ga0307408, IMG submission 202116) | Maize rhizosphere microbial communities from greenhouse at UC Davis, California, United States - 322HYB-C-3 | ecosystem: Host-associated > Plants > Roots > Rhizosphere > Soil | place... | reverse complement strand
CACCCAGTCCGGGCAGGGCGGCGGCGGCGGCGAAGTGCGCCGTGACGACGACACCCAGCAGCAGGTCGTAGATGAATTGCGTGGAGTACTTGAGGCGCCATGCGAAGGGCACGGCGGCATAGAGTTGCGCGCGCAGGTAATCGGACGCATCGATCCATTTCAACACGACGCATACCGCCAGCGTCGCGATGAAGAGCAGCCGGGCGGTTGGCGCGCCCATCGCCGGCCTGGCGCGGAACAGCCAGACGCCGAACAGCCAGACCGGCAGCAACAGCAGGATCTTGGGGCCGGCCAGCAGCAGCGCCAGTACCGTGGCCGGGATCCGCCATTTACGCGGCGTGAAGCACCAGGCGGCGAAGATGATGTAATACCAGACTTCGTAGGTCAGCGACCAGTATGGCGAGTTCAGTGGCGCTTTGACCTCGAGCAGGCCGGATTGTGCGATGAACGTCATGTTGGCGATGGTCGACCAGACCGGCGCCTCGGGCGCCAGTGCCTTCGGCATGAACAGTCCGATGACCACGCCCAGCAACAGCGCCGCATAGGCGACCGGTACGATACGGGCAACCCGGTGCTGGAGGTAGGTGGCCAGGCGCATGCCCGGCCGCGTGCCGGTGTACGCGATCACGTAGCCGGACAGCACAAAGAAGACCACCACCGCTTCATGGCCGGGCCATTTGATCGGGATGCCGGGAAAGTACAGGGGCCAGGTGTGGAACAACACGACACTGGTGGCGGCCAGGAAGCGCACCAGGTCGAAATAAATGGATAAGGCTGGAGGGATATCGGCTGCGGGAGAAGTAGATGTCATCTGACGAATTTCCCATGCGTGATGAGGGAATGCTAGTGAAAGTCACAGCACACTGTCCCGCACTTGGAACGTGCTCCCAAAAGTAAAAACAGGGTTGGCAGCCAGCGCTGACCAACCCTTTCGTGTATTGCGTGTTCTTGGTGGGCCGTGCGGGATTCGAACCTGCGGTCAATGGATTAATGGCACGTCAAGCCGCGGGCATCGCGCGGGGCGATTCTATCATGCTCGCAGGTATTCGTTCAGCTACTCCGTTGCAGTTCATGCCGCGCCATCAGTTCGACGATCCAATCAATGAACACGCGAAGCTGTTTGCGAATATAACGGTCGGGAGGATATGCCATGTGAAGCGGCATCGGCTCGATGCGCCAGTCCGTGAACAGCGGTACGAGCGCGCCGCTGCCGACATGCGCCTCGGCCATGTATTGCGGCAGCCATAATACGCCAAGCCCGGCCAGTCCGGCGGTCAAATAAGCATTGCCGTCGTCGATCGCCAGGAAGTAGCGGCCACCGACCTTGGCACGTTCTCCTGATTTCTCCATTGCGTATGGCAAACCGTTGCGCCAGCGGTAATGGACGATACGGTGGCCGGCGCTATGCAAATCGTCGGGATGTGTTGGCGTTCCCGCCTGGCCCAGGTAGGACGGCGCGGCATACACGCCCAGTTGCAGGTCGGCGATGCGTCGCGCAACGAGCGATCCATCTTCAATTTCGCCGCCGCGCACCACGCAATCGACGTTCTCGCCAATCAGGTCGACCTTGCGGTCGCTGGCGCCGATATCAAGCTGGATTTCCGGGAAGCGGGCGTGGAATTCAGGCAGCGCCGGCACCAGGATGATGTTCGCAAAGGGACTGGGAACATCCACCCGCAGCAGGCCGCGTGGCGCGGTGGCTTCGCTGAGGATATTGTTTTCGATGTCGTCAAGCTCGGCCAGCAGGCGAATCACTCGCTCGTAATAAGCGGCGCCGGCCGTCGTCAAGTTCACTTGACGCGTGGTTCTGTTGAGCAGCTTGATGCGCAGCTCGGCTTCCAGTTGCTGCACTAATTGCGTGACCGTGGTTTTGCTCACATGCAGCGTTTCTGCCGCCTTGGTAAAGCTGCCGGCGTCTACAACCCGGACGAAAGCCCGCATGGCTTCCAGTTTGTCCATCGCATTGCTCCAACAATAGTTTGGATTTCGCAAACAGTGTAGCAGTTGTTTTGCGGTTTATCCGAACGATGGTCGGAGCTATAGTGCTCCCACTGACCAACACAAGGAGCAACACATGACAACGCGCGATACCATTTTTCCAGCCGGGCGGCATGAACTGTACGCGGCCCATAAATATTCAGCCGCGATCCGTTCAGGGGATTTGCTGTTCGTATCCGGCCAGGTCGGCAGCCGTACGGACGGCGCGCCGGAACCTGACTTCGAGGCCCAGGTACGCCTGGCGTTCGAGAATCTGAAGGCGACCCTGGAGGCGGGGGGATGCGGGCTTGACGATATCGTTGACGTGACGACTTTCCACACGGATCCGGAAAAGCAGTTCGGTACGGTCCTGGCGGTCAAGAACGAGATTTTTCCAAAAGCACCTTATCCGAACTGGACCGCCTTGGGCGTTAACTGGCTGGCAGGGTTCGACTTTGAAATCAAAGTCATTGCCAGGATTCCTGGCTGAATGTCTCTGCTTCCATTGGTCCCGCTGTAACCAGAGGGCACCCAGAAACAAAAAAGCCCACGAACCGAAATTCGTGGGCTTCCTTGATGTATCTTGGTAGGCCGTGCGGGATTCGAACCTGCGACCAACGGATTAAAAGTCCGCTGCTCTACCAGCTGAGCTAACGACCCAAGGTGAACTTTTCAAGCATCTTTCGAATGGTAGGCCGTGCGGGATTCGAACCTGCGACCAACGGATTAAAAGTCCGCTGCTCTACCAGCTGAGCTAACGACCCGTCGAAAGAAGCAAGATTATAGGCAAGCTGGGCGGACCTGTCAAATGCTCAGTGGCACTTATTTTCCCTTCAGGCGGTCGCGCGCTTCCTGTGCCTGTGGCGTGTCCGGATACTTGCTGATCAATTCGGTCAGGGTTTTCTTGGCGTTCGGCAGCGCCTTCAGCTCGGTCTGGCAAGTGGCGATGTTGAGCATCGCATCGGCCGCGCGCGGGCTGTCCGGATAATTCTTCACCACCAGTTGCTGGGCCAGGATCGCGCCTTTGCAATCCTTTTGCACGTAGAACGTATTGCCCAGGAAGTATTGGGCATTGGCGGCGTAGATCGAATCCGGGTACATGCGCACGAAGTCGCCCAGCGCGATCGCGGCATTCTTGTAGTCGCCGCCCTTGAGCAGCATGACGGCCGAGTCATAGGCTTTCTGTTCGGTCGGATCCACGGCACCCTGCTTGCCATCGAGAGTCACCTGCTTCGGTTCCAGCTTGCGGATGCGGGCGTCGAGGTCGATATACAAATCCTTCTGGCGCTTTTGCACGTTGGCCAGTTCATTGGCCAGTACTTCGATCTGCCCGCGCAGCTTGGAGATTTCCGACATGGTCTGCTCGTGCTGGTTGACCAAGTCCAGGGTGCTGCTCTTGTCGCTCTTGGTGTCGATGCGGGCGCCGAATTCGGCACGCATGGCTTCGACTTTGGCGCGCAATTCGATGATGGCCTTGCGGGCCTCGTCATCGTCAAACAGGGCGGCGTTTGCCTGCAGCGGCAGGTAAGAGAATGCGGCCAGCACGGCGGCGGCCAGGCCGGCTTTGGTGAATGTCGTCATCTATGCGCTTTCAAAAAAAACGGGGCAGGGCGCAGTATAAACTGCGCGCCGCCCCGGGGGTAGCTCATCGCTTGCTACTACGAAGTAAAGATTACTTGTAGACGATGTCAGCACGGCGGTTTTGCGCCCATGCTTCTTCGTTGTGGCCTTCGGCCTTTGGCTTTTCTTTGCCCAGCGATACGGCTTCGATCTGGCTTTCCGGTACGCCCAGGGCCGACATCGATTTACGTACAGCTTCAGCACGCTTCTGGCCCAGGGCCAGGTTGTACTCGGCGCCGCCGCGTTCGTCGGTGTTACCCTGGATCAGGATGTTGCGCTGCTTGTTTTTGGTCAGGTAGCCGGAGTGGTTTTGTACCACTGGCTTGCCGTCTTCGCGTACCACGTAGCTGTCGAAGTCGAAGTAGACCGAGCGAGCAGCCAGCACGCCTTTTGGATCGTCCAGCGGGTCGATCGACGCGGTTTGCACAGGGGCCACGGTGCGGGTGTCCGCAACTGGCTTGGCCTGTTCAACTGGCTTTTCCACCACTGGGGCCGGTGCGGATTCTTTCACCGGGGTCGAGCAGGCGGACAGCAGGGCTGCGCCGGCAATGAGGGCTGCTACGCTTTTAACGTTACGCATGTGTAATTCTCCTGGTCGTTAATAAAATACTGCTTTACTTCATGAAAGGACCCCAGGTGGGCTCCTTGATATTGCCCGCTTGAACGGTCAAGCGTTGCTTAACGCGGCCATCGACCGACACCACGGCCAGCGATTTGGTCCGTCCCGATTCGGTCGCATACAGCAGGAATTTGCCGTTGGGCGCGAACGAGGGCGATTCATCGCTGGTGGTGTCGGACAGGCGTTGTTCCTGGCCGCTGGCGAGATCCAGTACATACAGCTGGAAGTTGCCATCGCGCCGGGAGATGTAGGCCAGCGTTTTCCCATCGGAGGAAATACGCGGGCTGATATTGTAGCTGCCACCGAAGGTAACGCGCTGCGCATCGCCGCCGTTGGCAGGCATGCGATAAATTTGCGGGCCACCGCTGCGGTCGCTGGTGAAGTAAATGTACTGGCCATCGGCCGAGAATTGCGGTTCGGTGTCAATGCCGGCGCTGTTCGACACGCGGCGCAAGCCGCTGCCGTCGGCGTTGACGACATATACCTGGGTGTGGCCGGGGAGCGACAGCGCCACCGCGACCTTGGTGCCGTCCGGCGACCACGAGGGCGCCGAGTTGCTGCCCTTTTCATTGGCCACGACCTTGCGCTGGCCGGTCATCAGGTTGTGCACATACACCACCGGTTTTTTCTGTTCGAACGAGACATAGGCCACGCGGGTGCCGTCCGGCGACCAGGCGGGCGAAATGATCGGCTCGTTCGAGCCCAGCGCCAGTTGCACGCCTTCGCCATCGGCGTCCGCCACTTCCAGGCGGTACGAACGGCCCATCTGCTTGACGTAGGCGATACGGGTGGCGAAGGCGCCTTTTACGCCGGTCAGCTTTTCGTACACGTCGTCGGCGATCTTGTGGGCGGCCAGGCGCGAATGCTGCGGCAGCGCCGACTGGTCCAGTTGCGACAATTTGGTCCCCTTGACGGTGTCGAGCAGCTTGTAGCGCACATCGTAGCTGCCGTTGGCCAGCGCCTGGACCGAGCCGACCACCAGCGCGTCGGCGCCGCGCTGTTTCCACTGGTTGAAGTCGACATCGTTCGGGTTGGCGATCACGCCCGCGTCGATGATCTTGAAGGCGCCGCTGCGTTCGAGGTCCGACTTGATGATGGCCGACACTTGCGCCGGCGACAGGTTTTCATCCGCGAAGGTGGCGATGGCGACCGGGATCTGGTTGCTGCCGATGCCGGAAATTTCCACGCGCAATTGGGCCTGCGCGTTCAGTCCGGCCAGCAGGCCGGTGTACAGCATGATTTTGTGCAGAGTCTTCATAGGTCTTTCAATGCAGTTCAATGCAAATCTTTAAGGTTGAACACCAGTTCCAGGTCGCGGTCCACGCTGCCGTCTTTTTTCCTGGGCAGCGGGCTCGACTTGTTGATGGCGTTTTCGACAGCGGCATCGTACGCCGGATTACCGCTGCTCTTCACTTTACGAACCGAGATGATCTCACCAGTGGGCAACTGTGCGACGCGGAATACCGCTTCCACGTCCTGCTTGGCGCCCGAATACGACAGGTTGCTTTGCACCTTGGCCCGGATCGCCGCCTGGTAGCCGGCATCCATCCGTGGCGCCGTCGACTTGGCGGCGGTGCCCGTGACGCCGGTGGCGCCCAGCACGCCGGCCATGCGCCGCATTTCCGCCTCGCGCTGCTTGTCGAGCTTCTTCTGTTCCGCCTCGGCCTTGGCCTTGGCGAGTTTCTCGGCCTGCTTCTTCTCTTCCCTGGCTTTATCCTCGGCGAGTTTTTTCTCTTCGAGCTTCTTCTTTTCCTCGGCCTTTTTCTCGGCCAGCTTTTTCTTCTCGAGCTCTTTCTTGTCTTCTTCTTCCTGCTTTTGCTTGGCCAGGCGTTTTTCCTCTTCCCGGCGTTCCTTCTCCGCCTTTTCCTTCGCCTTGCGCTTTTCCAGCGCAATGTCCGGTTCCTTTGCTGGCGGCGGTGCTTCCACCGGCGGCGCGGGGCGCGGCGGCGCGGGCGCCACTTGCGGCGCCGGTTCGGGTTCCGGCTCCGGTTCCGGCTCGGGTGGGGGCGGCGCGGCCTGCTGCACCGTCATGTCCCACACTTCCGCCTCGACCGCGACCGGCTCATTGTTTTGCCAGGCCACACCGATCCACAGGAAGAACAGCAAGCCCGCGTGCATGGCCGCAGCCATGGCCAGCGAGCGTATGCCATGTTCATCCTTCGGTACCCGGTACGGGCCACCTGCTGTTGCGGGTTTCGCGGGGTTCATCAATACATGCGTTACTTGGTTGCCAATCCCACCCGGCTGATACCCATCTTCTTCGACTCGGAAATCAGCTGGATCACGTCGTCGTATTTGCTTTCCTTGTCGCCGGCGATCATGACGGGATAATCCGGATACTGTTCATGAATCGCCTTGAGTTTCTTGACCACGGCGTCGCGGCTCGGCACGGTTTCCGGCGCCTCATGGCCCTTGCCCTGGATGCCGATGGAAATCGCGCTGTTCGGTTTGATGATGATCTGGATGTAGCTGTCCGGCGGGCGCGTCGAGCGCTCCGCCTGCGGCAGTTCCACCTGCGATGGGTTGTTCGACGACGGCATCACCATGAAAATAATGAGCAGCACCAGCATCACGTCGATATACGGCACGACGTTGATTTCGGATTTCAGCTTGCGGCCGCCACGGCTGCCGCGCATGCTGCTGGTAAAGGACGATCCCATGGCCGGTTAGCGCGACTGGCGCTGCAGGATGTTGGAAAACTCTTCGACAAAGCTCTCGAAGCGGATGGCCAGGCGGTCGATATCGTGCGAGAAGCGGTTGTACGCCACCACGGCCGGGATTGCCGCGAACAGGCCGATGGCGGTGGCGATCAGCGCTTCGGCAATGCCGGGCGCGACGGCCGCCAGGGTGGCTTGCTGGACATTGGCCAGGCCGCGGAACGCATTCATGATGCCCCACACGGTGCCGAGCAGGCCGATGTACGGCGAGACCGAGCCGACCGACGCCAGGAAGGCCAGGTGGCTGTCGAGCGCATCCATTTCACGCTGGAACGCGGCGCGCATGGCGCGGCGGGCGCCGTCCAGCACCACGCCGACGTCCAGTGTTTCGCGGCTGGCGGCAAACGCCGCCTTGCCCTTGATGAATTCGCCCATGCCCGCTTCGAAGATGCGCGCCAGGGCGCCGCTCTGTTCGCGGTTGCTGCCGGCGCTCTGGTGCAGGGCGTGCAGGTTGCCGCCGGCCCAGAAGGTGCGCTCGAACTCGCCCGTTTGCTTGCGCGCGGCGCGCACGGCAAACATCTTGCGGAAGATATAGGTCCAGCTGATCAGCGAAATGGCCACCAGCAGCGCCATGATCAATTGCACGATCAAATGCGCATTGGCGATGAGGGCGAAAAAGGACAGGTCTTGAGTGACGTTCATTATTATCGGTTCAGGTGGTACTGATTCAGGCGCCGAGTCAGGCGATGCCGCGCATGCGCGACGCCACCGTTTCCGGCACGGCGCGCGGACGCAGGGAAGAATCGACGCAGCCGACCTTGACGCGCGCCGAATTGAGCAATTGTTCGCCGTTCCAGGCTTCCTGCACGAACTGGATGGAAGCGCGGCCCAGTTTTTCGATTCTCAGCGTTAATTTTAGTACATCGTCCAGCTTCGCAGGCGCATGATAGTCAGCACTGACACTCTTTACAACGAACATTGCGTCATGTTCCTGTAACAGCTGGTGCTGGTTGGCGCCGATGGCGCGCAGCCATTCCGTGCGGGCGCGTTCAAAGAACTTCAGGTAGTTTGCATAATAAACAATACCACCGGCATCGGTGTCCTCGTAATAGACACGGATATTCCAGATAAAGTCTGATGGCATGTTAATTTGACTACTAGTGAGAATGGGCAACATTCTACGCGAAATCGCGGGCGTGGTTGCGCAAAACAGGGAGAAAAGTCACGGAAAATCACAGGCGCGGCATGGCACCGCGCCCAGTAGAGCGGATTCGAGTCAAATTACCAACACTTGTAACATCCGCTTACGAATTTCCCGTCAAAGACAACAATTCGATGGCGTTAGCGGGAGTTGTTGAAAATGTAAGTAAAATACTTATGCCGCGCTTACGCCGGATTGCGCTTGATGGTAAACGGCGAGAAGCCCTGGCAAGTCGGCATCATTTCAATCTGGTTGATGTTGATATGCGGCGGCAGGGTGGCGATCCAATACGCGGTATTGGCGATGTCGTCCGGCGTCAATGGCACCGTGCCTTCGTACACCTTGGAAGCGGCCGCATCATCCTTCAGGCGCACATTGGAAAACTCGGTGCCGCCGCACAGGCCGGGCGCCAGGTTGGTGGCGCGCACGCCGGTGCCGACCAGGTCGGCGCGCAGATTCAGCGTGAACTGTTCGACGAACGCCTTGGTGGCGCCATACACGTTGCCACCCGGATAAGGATAGGCGCCGGCGGTGGAACCTATATTGATCACGGTGCCGCTGCCGCGCTTGACCATGTCCGGCAGGATGGCGCGGGTGACCGCCACCAGCCCCTTGCAATTGGTGTCGATCATGGTCTCCCAGTCGTCCAGCGACGCTTCATGCGCCGGCGCCACGCCCAGCGCCAGGCCGGCGTTATTGACCAGCACGTCAATGGCTTGCCATTCGGCGGGCAAGGCGGCCAGCGCGGCGGCAATCGCGGCCTTGTCGCTGACGTCGAGCTGGATCGGCAGGATGCTCGGGCCCAGTTCGGCGGCCAGCGCCTGCAGGCGGTCGACGCGGCGCGCGCTGACGATCACCTTGTGGCCGTTGCCGGCAAATACGCGCGCCATCGCGGCGCCAAAGCCGGCGCTGGCGCCGGTGATGAAGACGATCATGGGGACTTTCCTCTATGTTGCGGCATTTGCACATAACAAACATAAACAATCGTGCAATTGTGCCGATATTAACGCAATTGCAAAGATTCTAGCCTAACAGCCCCTTTTCGGCATGGAACGGTCGTGCTTCTTGATATCTTGTCATGGGTTTCCTTGCCCTGAGGCCGGTCTTGCCCTACAATCTGGCTTCCATTTACGTCTCACGTGACTGGCGAAAAGTCGAATGATCGCTTTGAATGCTGATCTTCGGCGAAAGGTGGGCATCCACCGGGGAGCGTGAGACCGCATCAATAGCCGTTCGCCTGGGCAGCCGAAGTGGAATTGCACGACCGAGGCTGCCTGTCCCGTTGTTCCGGCTTTCCTCATTCGATCCTAACCTGCCAGTAACTACTCTCACGGAGTTTTTTTCATGTTCGCCAAAGATCACACCCTCGCCAGCATCGACCCGGAATTGTTTGCCGCCATCCAGGCCGAAAACGTCCGCCAGCACGACCACATCGAGCTGATCGCTTCCGAAAACTACACGTCCCCAGCCGTGATGCAAGCGCAAGGCTCGCAGCTGACCAATAAATACGCTGAAGGCTACCCAGGCAAGCGCTACTACGGTGGCTGCGAACACGTCGACGTGGTGGAGCAACTGGCGATCGACCGCGTGAAGAAACTGTTCGGCGCGGAAGCGGCCAACGTGCAGCCGAACTCCGGTTCCCAGGCCAACCAGGGCGTGTTCTTCGCCGTGCTGAAACCAGGCGACACCATCATGGGCATGTCGCTGGCCGAAGGCGGCCACCTGACCCACGGCATGCCACTGAACATGTCCGGCAAATGGTTCAACGTCGTGTCGTACGGCCTGACCCCGGAAGAAGACATCGATTACGCCGCGATGGAAGCGCTGGCCAAGGAACACAAGCCTAAGCTGATCATCGCCGGCGCCTCGGCCTTCTCGAAAAAAATCGACTTCGAGCGTTTCGCCGCCGTGGCCAAGGCCGTTGGCGCGTACTTCATGGTCGACATGGCCCACTACGCCGGCCTGATCGCCGCCGGCCTGTACCCGAACCCGGTGCCACACGCGGACTTCGTGACCTCGACCACGCACAAATCGCTGCGCGGCCCGCGCGGCGGCATCATCCTGATGAAAGCCGAACACGAGAAAATCATCAACTCGGCCATCTTCCCTGGTATCCAGGGCGGCCCGCTGATGCACGTGATCGCCGGTAAAGCGGTTGCTTTCCAGGAAGCACTGCAGCCAGCATTCGTCGAGTACCAGAAACAAGTGGTGAAAAACGCCGACGTGCTGGCGAAAACCCTGATCAAGCGCGGCCTACGCATCGTGTCGGGCGGCACCGAGTCGCACGTGTTCCTGGTGGACCTGCGTCCGAAGAACCTGACCGGTAAAGAAGCCGAAGCCATCCTGGGTACCGCGCACATCACCTGCAACAAGAACGGCATCCCGAACGACCCGCAGAAGCCATTCGTGACGTCCGGTATCCGTCTGGGTTCGCCGGCCATGACCTCCCGCGGCTTCAAGGAAGAGCAGGCTGAGCAAGTGGGCAACCTGATCGCCGACGTGCTGGATAACCCGCATGACGCCGCCACCATCGAGCGCGTGAAGGCAGCCGTAAAAGTACTGGCGGACGCGTTCCCGGTTTACGCCTGATACTTCGCTTGGTAACATCGAGAGCGCCGTCCCCCTGGGGCGGCGCTTTTTAATTTTAATTTCAAGAAGTCACTTGCCTAATGAAATGTCCGTTTTGTCAGCATGAAGAAATCCACGTCCTCGACACCCGCATGTCGGAAGAGGGCGATGCGATCCGCCGCCGCCGGCGTTGCGGCAAGTGCGACAAGCGCTTTACGACGTACGAACGGATCGAACTGACGATGCCGTACGTGGTCAAGAAAAACGGCAGCCGTGCCGACTACTCGGCCACCAAATTGCGCGGCAGCCTGGCGCTGGCCTTGCGCAAACGGCCGGTCTCGGCCGAAGCGGTGGACCTGGCCGTGCTGGCCATTGAAGAAAAACTGCTGACGTCCGGCCAGCGTGAAATCGATTCGCACGCGATTGGCGAACTGGTGATGCAGCAACTGAAGGCGCTCGATACGGTGGCCTACATCCGCTTCGCGTCCGTCTACAAGAATTTCGAATGCCTGGCCGAGTTCCAGGATGCCATCGAAGAAGCCGGGCACGCCGATCACGATAAGCCGCCGGCCAATCTTTCCTGATCACATTTCAATTTGCCCTGCCTGTGAGCCGGGCAAAACTCCCCGCAATTTGTCTGGCCGGCCCCGCCCGGCCTTGATCTTCCGCATGCCGCCCACCGCCTCGGCGCGTAACGTCGGGTTCTTCGAACCTGACGCGGAGGGCGACTATGCATTCCCGACATGTGCAAGGTTTTACGCTGCCGGAAGTGCTGGTGGCGCTGGTGGTGCTGGCGCTCGGCGTGCTCGGCGCGGGCGCCATGCAATTGACGGCGCAGCGCGTGCGGCTGGAGTCGCAATGGCTGACGTCGTCGTCACGGCTGGCGGCGGATTTTGCTGGACGGCTGCGCGCCAACGCGGCGCAGGCCGATGCCGTGTATGCCGGCTTTGATTACGACACGCAGCGCGAACCTGTTCCCGACCCTTCCTTTGCTTGCGGTACATCCCCTTGTGACAGTGCGCAACTGGCCCAGGCCGACCTCGCCGAACTGAAACAGCAAGTGGCGCAAGCGCTGCCCTCCGGGCGCGTGCGTATTTGCCGCGACCGGCACATGTGGCAAGGCGGCCGTTTGCGCTGGGCATGCGACGGTGGCGCGGGGGCGTCCCTCGTCATCAAGATCGGCTGGCGCGGGCGGCTGCCTGACGGACGCCCTGATGCCGATGCGGGCGACCATGCGCCGGGTGTGGCGCTGGCGCTGGCGGGAGTGGGGCCATGAACGCGCGCGGCTTTGGCCTGGTGGAATTGATGCTGTCGCTGGCGATCGGTACGCTGCTGGCGCTGGCCGTGTCGGCCATGCTGGTGGGCGCCCATGCCGGCTATCTGCGCCACGGCGCGGGCGCGCGGCTCGATGACAGCGGGCGGCAGGCGCTGGCCATGATGGCGCGGGCCGTGCGCCAGGCCGGTTATGCGGGCGCCGGCGCGCCGCCGCCATGGCCCGCCGCCATGACCGGTCTCGACGCATCCGGCGTGGCGCAAAACAGCCACGGCATCGACGGGCCCTGGCCGGCGGCCGTCAATGGCAGCGACGTGCTGGCCGTGCGCCATGCCGGCGCCGGCGCCGGCAGTGGCGACGGCAGCATGACCGATTGCGCGGGCTTTGCCATCGGCGAGGGCGAAGAAGGCTGGAGCATCTTCCACGTCGCCACCGGGGCCGATGGCGAAGGCGAGTTGCGCTGCAAATACCTGGGCGGCAGTGGCTGGGGTGGTGACGCCATCGTGCGCGGCGTCGATTCCCTGCAAATCCTGTACGGCATCGACACGGACGATCCCGCTGACGGTGTGCCGAACCGCTATCTCAACGCCACGCAGGTCACCGCGCTCGATGCCGCGGGCGGCAAGGGCTGGAGCCGCGTGGCCAGCATGCGCATCGCGTTGCTGCTGCATGGCGAGCGGCATTCCGATCCCGGCGCGCCGGCGGCCAGCCATGACTTGTTTGGCAGTGGCTACACCGCCATCGCGGGCGGCCGCGACGCGGGGGTGGTGATCGATGAAAAGGTGCTGCCGGCGATACAGCGGCAGCGGGTGCGGCGCGTGGTTGGCGCCACGGTCTTCGTTCGCAACTAGGAGGTGCATGATGGGCATGGTCAAAGCGGCGGTCCTGGTAATGCCTCAACAAGGCATGGTGCTGATGGCGGCGTTGCTGGTGACGGTGATGCTGTTGTTGATGGGCGTCTCGGGCGCGCGCCTGGCGATCCAGGGGGAGCGGTCCGCGCGTGCTTTGCGTGATCGTGACGTTGCCATGCAGGCGGCGGAAGATGCGCTGGCCGATGCCGAGCGCGAACTGGCTGGCGGCGCAAGCGATGCGGCCCGCCATGCGCTGCTGGCAGCCAGCGATGCTTATGTGCAAGCGTGTGGCAATGGCGCTGCCGCCCCGGACCTGGGCCTGTGCGCGGCGGACGAAGCGGATACGGCGCCCGCCTGGCAGCAAGTCGATCTCGCCGATGACAGCGCGGCATCCCGCTCCGTGCCGTTTGGCCTGTATACCGGTGCAGAGATGGAAACCGGTGAGGGCTTCCTGCCATTCCGCAAGCCGCGCTATGTGATTGAACAGTTGCCGCTGCCGTCCGGCGCGCCAGCCGGCTCGGCGCATGTGTACCGCGTGACGGCGATCGGCTTCGGTGCGCGGGAAGGTACCGAAGTCGTGCTGCAAAGCAGCTACCGGCCCGCATCGAAACCCGCGGTTGCCGGTGGCGCGGCGGCGAAAGGCGCCCGCGTCGCCTGGCGCGAGGTTGCCAATTATCGCGAACTGTGGCGTGCGGCCAAACCGTAGGAGGCGGCCATGCCATCATCCTATGGCTTTACGCTGGTTGAATTGCTGATCGTGCTGGCGCTGGCGATGATCTTGTCCGCCGCCGCCTATCCCGCCTACACGGAATTCGCCGTGCGGGCCCGCCGCACGGAAGCGCAAGCGGCGCTGCATTTGCTGATGCAGCAGCAGGAACGTTATTACAGCCGCCATGGCCGCTATATCGCCTTCGATGCGGATGCCACCGATGACGATGCGCGCACCTTCCACTGGTGGAGCGGCGCCAAGGCATCGACCAGCGCCTATGAAGTGGAAGGCAAGGCGTGCGACGATGCCGCCATCACCGATTGCGTGCAACTGGTTGCCCGGCCTGGTACGCCACGGGTGGACGGCACGTTCCGCGACGATGCCTGTGAAAATTTGATCCTGACCAGCACAGGATTGCGGCTGGCGACCGGCCCATCGCCGAATTGCTGGAGGTGACCGGTCATGGCATCCCTGGGTAACGATCGGCGCCGGCCCGGCAAGCGTGGCAACCGGCAGCGGGGCCACTCGCTGCTGGAACTGCTGGTGGCGCTGGTCATTGCCGCCATCCTGCTGTGTGGCGCCTTGCCTGCGGGCCGCGCGCTGTTGCAGCGCCAGCAATTGCGCACCACGGTGGCGGACTTGCATGCCGCGCTGGACACCACCCGCTCGCTGGCTATCGCGCGCGGCGGCGTGGTGGTGCTGGCGCCCCGGGCGGGCGGCTGGGAGCAGGGCTGGACCATGTTTGCCGACCGCGATGGCGACGGTAAACCGGGGCCGGGCGATGAAACCATCTTCGAGCAAGGCGCACTGGCCGATGGCATCCATATCCGCATGAAATTCACGGGCAGCGCCAGCCAGAGCTATATTGCATATAATTCCGCAGGGCGAAGTTGCCGTGCAGATAAAAGCCAGACCGCCCGCTGGGGCACGCTGACGGTGGAAGCGGGGCCGCAGCAATACCTGGTACGAATTAACATGCTGGGCAGGACGCGTGTGTGCGACCCGAAGAAGGAGGGCAGCGCCTGTACAGGATAAAGGAACAACGTGGATATGACGAACGACGCCGATGGCATGAAACTGGCCCTGGAATGGGCCGCGAAGGGACTGTATACGACGTCGCCCAACCCCCGCATTGGTTGCGTGATCGTCAGGGACGGTCAAGTCATTGGCGCCGGCGTCACGCAGGCGGCCGGCCAGGACCATGCGGAAATCCAGGCCATGAAAGACGCGCGGCAGCGCGGCCATGATGTGCGCGGCGCGACCGCTTATGTCACGCTGGAGCCGTGCAACCACCATGGCCGCACGCCGCCCTGTTCGGATGCGCTGGTGCGCGCGGGCCTGGGACGCGTGGTGGCGGCGATGGAAGACCCTAATCCGCTGGTGGCGGGGCAGGGCATGGCGAAACTGGCCGCCGCCGGCATTGAAGTGGCGACCGGCCTGATGGCCGAACAAGCCTATGAACTGAATATCGGCTTCTTTTCGCGCATGACGCGCGGCTTGCCTTGGGTGCGCATGAAAACCGCCGCCAGTCTCGATGGCATGACGGCGCTGCACAATGGCCAGAGCCAGTGGATCACCGGACCGGAAGCGCGCGCCGATGGTCACGCGTGGCGCGCCCGCACCTGCGCCATCCTGACCGGCATTGGCACCGTGAAGGCGGATGATCCGCAACTGACGGTGCGCGCCGTCGATACGCCACGCCAGCCGCGCCGCATCGTGGTCGACAGCCGCCTCGATATCAGCCCACAGGCGCGGGTGCTGGAAGGCGGCGGCACCTGGGTGGTGGCGGCCATCCACGATCCGGACAAGGAAGCCGCGTTGCGCGCGGTGGGGGCGGAAGTCATCACGCTGCCGAATCCGCACGGCAAAGTCGACTTGCCGGAACTGATGCGCGAACTGGGCCGCCGCCAGATCAATGAATTGCACGTGGAGGCCGGCGGCAAATTGAATGGTTCGCTGATCCGCGAAGGCTGCGTCGATGAATTGCTGGTCTACCTCGCGCCCACCTTGCTGGGCGATGCGCAAGGCATGTTTGCCCTGCCGGCGCTGACCGAACTGTCCGGCAAACACACGTTGAAATTCCACCAGGTCACGCAAGTCGGCGACGATTTGCGTATCCTTGCAAGATTCACCTCTTAATCAGAAAGACTCGTTATGTTTACAGGTATCGTTGCCGCTGTCGGCAAAATCACGGATGTGCAGCCTTTGGCCGGCGGCCTCGACGCGGGCGTGCGCCTGTCGGTCGATGCCGGCGGCTTGCCGCTGGCCGATGTCGCGCTGGGCGACTCGATTGCGCTGAACGGCGCCTGCATGACGGTGATTGAAAAGACCGACACCGCGTTCAAGGTCGATGTCTCGCGCGAAAGCCTCAACTGCACCGTGGGCCTGGACGGCCTCAATGAAGTCAACCTGGAAAAAGCCCTGACCCTGGCCGAGCGCCTCGGCGGCCACCTGGTGTCGGGCCACGTCGATGGCCTGGGCGTGGTGCGCAAGTTCGAACCGGTGGGCGAGTCGTGGGAACTGGTGATCGAAGCGCCGAAAAGCCTGGCGAAATACCTGGCCTTCAAGGGTTCGATCGTCGTCAACGGCGTGTCGCTGACGGTCAACCGCGTCGATGACCTCGGAGCAGGCGATGCGCTGGTCAGCCAGTTTTCCATCAACCTAATCCCGCATACGATTTCCGTGACCACCTTGAAGCACTTGAAAGCGGGTAGCAAGGTCAACCTGGAAGTGGATTTGATTGCGCGCTACGTGGAGCGGATGCTGTCCGTGTCAGGCAAGTAATCCGGCGATTTGCTCAGCTATTCCAAAATGATATAGAAAAGTCTATAAATCATATTTGTTCCGTATTCGTACCCCTCGTACACTCGGCGAACCCACATCCGCCGACAGGAACAAAATGAAATGGATCGCCGTCATCGTCCGCATCGCCGCCGCCGCAGCGGTCCTGCCAGCCGCGTCCGCGCTGGCCGGGCCGCAGGCGGACCTGGGCTTCTGGTACGCCAAGCCCGCCGCCGAGTGGAACGAGGCGCTGCCGGTTGGGAATGGCCGGCTGGGCGCGATGGTGTTTGGCCGCGCCGGCGACGAGTTGATCCAGCTGAACGAGCAGACCCTGTGGACCGGTGGTCCAGCCGACCTGGAACCCAATCCGCAGGCGAAACAGTATTTGCAGCCGGTGCGCGAGCGCCTGTTTGCCGACGATGTCGACGGCGTCGTCCCGCTGCTGAAAAAAATGCAGGGCCCCAATACGCAACTGTACCAGCCACTGGGTGACCTGCGGCTGCAGCAGGCATTGACTGGCGACGTCACCGGATACCGCCGCGCGCTCGATATCGGCAACGCGGTGACCACCACCTCGTTCGATGTCGATGGCGTGCATTACCAGCGCGAAGTGTTCGCGTCGGCGCCGGACCAGGTGATCGTGATCCGCCTGAGCGCCAGCCAAGCCGGTGCGCTCGATATCACGCTGCGCCAGGCGCATGAGCTGGCGCACCAGGTGGCCGTCAACGGCGCCAGTGAACTGGTGTTGCGCGGCAAGGCGCGGGTCGATAATGACGATTACCGCAACAAGCCGGTTGCCTACACGGATGCGCGGCAGTGCTACGGCATGCGTTTCGAGTGGCGCGGCAAGGTGCTGTCGCACGATGGCGAACTGTCCGCCAGCGGCGATGCGCTGCGGGTGCGCGGCGCCACCGGGATCACGCTGGCGGTGGCGGCCGCCACCAGTTTCAACGGTGTCGACACCTGCCCCGACAAGGATGGCCGCGATGAAACCGCCGCCGTGCAGGCCGCGCTCGATGGCGTGCGGGGCAAAGGCTATGATGAGCTGAAAGCGCGCCATGTGGCCGATTACCGGCGCTACTTCGACCGCGTCGGCCTGGCGCTGGGCGGCGCGGCGGCGCCCGCGCTGCCGGTCGACGAACGCCTGCGGCGCTACAAGGAGGGGGCGCCGGACCCGCAACTGGAAACGCTGTATTTCCAGTTCGGCCGCTACCTGCTGATTTCATCGTCGCGTCCCGGCGGCATGCCGGCCAATTTGCAGGGCATCTGGAACCAGTTGCTGCTGCCGCCGTGGCGCAGCAACTACACCACCAATATCAACCTGCAGATGAACTACTGGCTGGCCGGCCCGGCCAACCTGGCCGAGATGGCGCAGCCGCTGGTTGACCATATCGGCCGCATGGCGCGCCATGGCGAACATACGGCGCGCCATTACTACGGCATGCGGGGCTGGGCGGTGCACCACAACAGCGACCTGTGGGCGCAAACCAATCCGGTGGGCGCCGGCGAGGGCGACCCGAAGTGGGCCAACTGGGCGCTGGGCAGTCCGTGGCTGGCGCAGCACCTGTTTGAGCAATACCGCTACACCGGCGATGTGGCGTACCTGCGCGGCGTGGCCTATCCGCTGATGAAGGGCGCGGCCGCTTTCTGCCTGGACTGGCTGGTGCAGCACGATGGCCGGCTGGTGACGGCGCCATCGACGTCGCCGGAAAACGTCTACCTGCACCCGAAAGGATTCAAAGGCACGGTGACCGTGGCGTCGGCCATGGACATGGAAATCATCTGGGACCTGTTTACCAACGTGATCGAGGCGTCGCGCATCCTGGGAGTCGACCGCGATTACGCGCGCCTGCTGGAGCGGAAGCGGGCACAGTTAAAGCCGTTGCAGATCGGCCGGCGCGGCAACCTGGTCGAATGGCAGGAGGACTGGGACGATGAAGACCCGCGTCACCGCCATGTCTCGCACCTGTTCGCGCTGCACCCGGGGCGCCAGATTTCGCCGCTGATCGATGCGCGCTATGCGCAAGCGGCGCGCAAGACACTGGAAGTGCGGGGCGACGACGGCACCGGCTGGAGCAAGGCGTGGAAAGTGAACTTCTGGGCGCGCCTGCTCGATGGCGACCATGCGTACAAGGTGTACCAGGAATTGCTGAAGCATTCGACCTTGAACAACCTGTTCGATAACCACCCGCCGTTCCAGATCGACGGCAATTTCGGCGGCACGGCCGGCGTGGCGGAAATGCTGCTGCAAAGCCACCTTGACGACATCCACCTGTTGCCGGCGCTGCCGGCCGCATGGCGCGACGGCGACGTGCATGGCTTGCTGGCGCGCGGCGCGTTCGAGGTGTCGCTGAGCTGGCGCGACGGCCGGCTGGCGCACGCCGTGCTGGTGTCCAAAGGCGGCAAGCGGGCGGTGCTGCGCACGCGTGTGCCGCTGGCCGTCCAGGGTGCGAAGGCGTCGGTCCGCACGGTGGTGCAGGATGGCCAGCGCTATTACCTGACTACGTTCGCCACCCGCGGCGGCGGTTCCTACCGGCTGGCGCCACGCTGACCAGGACAGGCGGGGGCTGGCCGGCAGGCCGGCCTTCCGTTTCAGGCAAGTTATTGCGCCAGCGGTAAATAGCTGAGCCGGCCCGGCCATACAAGCGTAGAATCAGCGGACACGCTTGTAAGAGCCGGGCTGGCCATGAAACTCCTGCGCATGTTGCTGACGCCCGCGGTGAACCTGATGCACCGCTTGCGTTACCCCTATAAGTTTGCCGCGATCGGCCTGCTGGGCGGGATCGCGATTGCCTACCTGTTTTATGCGCTGACCATGAACTTGCAGCGTGCCGCCGATATTGCCCGCCAGGAACAGGCCGGGCTGGCGGCGGATGTCCCTTTGCTGACCTTGCTGCAGACCGTGCAACAGCAACAGGGCTTGCTTGCCGCCGTGGCAGGCGGCGCGCACCAACTGGAGGCGCGCCGCCGCGACAATTTGCAGGATGTGCAGCTGGCGCTGGCCGCCGCCAACCAGGCGGTGGCCCGGCATGGCGGCAGGCTCGATATCGCGACCCACTGGGCCGCCGTACAGGAGCGCTGGCGGACCTTGCAGGCAGGCGCCTCCACCAGCCGCGACGACCATGCGGCCTTGTCGCGGGAATTGATGGCGGTGATCGAACAGGTTGGCGACACCAGCTTCCTGGTGCTGGACCCGGATGCCAACAGTTATTACCTGATGCTGGCGGCCACCGACAAATTGCCCAAGGCACTGGAGATGGTGGGGCGGATCCGCGCCCATGGCGCCGAGGTGCTGGCGGCCAAGAGCATCACGCCGGAAGGGCAGCGGCAATTCATAGGCGAAGTGGCGGTGCTGCAGGCCCGCCTGGATGAGCTGGAAGCCGTGCTGCACAAGGCGGAAAAGACCAACCCGCAGGTGGCGGAACGGATCGCCAGGTTTTCCCGCCAGTTCCGCGAAGCGCTGAAGGAAGTGCTGGTGGAAGTGGCGGAGGATATCTTTGGCGGGCGCTATGCGGCCGATCCCGTGCATTATGTCGACAAGACCACAGCGGCGATCGACCGCGGTTTCGACCAGACCCGCGATGTGCTGCTGCCGCTGCTCGATGAATTGCTGGCGGCCCGTATCAGCCAGCTGGAACAACAGTTTTTCCGCAGCGCCGTGCTGGCGGGACCGGCCTTCATGATCCTGTTCGTCTACCTGGCCAGCGGCGCCTGCCTGGCGGTGATGTCGTCGATTAAATCGCTGCGCGATGGCGCCGACCGCATGGCGCAGGGCGACTTCGTGACGCCGATCCTGCTGGCCAGCAAGGATGAATTGCGCTACGTGGCCCTGAGCTTCAATGACATGGGGGTGCAGCTGTCGCGCCGTGTGCGGGAAGCGGATTTGCATACCTGTGAACTGGAAGTGTTGAACCGCAAGCTGGCCGAGTTGAGCGCCACCGATGGCCTGACCGGCATTGCCAACCGGCGCCGCTTCGACGAAGCGCTGGCGTCCGAGTGGAGCCGGGCTGCGCGCCTGCGCACGCCGCTGGCGCTGGCCATGCTCGATGTCGACTGGTTCAAGAAATTCAATGACCATTACGGCCACCAGGCCGGCGATGAGTGCCTGCGGCGCATGGCGCTGGTGCTGGCCGGCTGCATGCGGCGCGCGGGCGACCTGGGCGCGCGCTATGGCGGCGAGGAGTTTGCCTTTATCGCCCCCAATTGCGATGAACGCCATGCGCGCAACCTGGCCGAGAAAATCACCAATGCCCTGCAATCGCTGGCCATTCCGCACCAGCTGTCGGAATTCGGCTACGTCACCGTCAGCATCGGGGTGGCGGTCATCATCCCCGGTGCGGGCGATACGCCGGATTGCCTGATGCGGGCCGCCGATGCGGCGCTGTACCGGGCCAAGGAACAGGGCCGCAACCGCGCCGTGTTCGATAACGCGGTGTGCACCCAGGCCACGGCGCAGGCCGCCCAGCAAACCTCGCCCCAGCCGGTGGCGCAGCCGCCGGTGCACGCGGTATCGGGCTCCTAGTCTACAAGATAAGCGCTTGACAACATGCCGGGGTGATCTTAAAGTGATATCACTTTGATGTTAACCGAGGACCCCAGCATGGCTACCGCAAACCCGAGGCGTGAAAGCAGTTTTAGTTCCTACAATGGTTACCTGGCGACCCTGGCCGGGGTGCTGCTGGTGCTGGGCAGCTTCGTTGCGCTCAAGGGCGGTCCGGTCGGCATTTTGCTGTTCCTGCTGATGTCGGGCGGCGGCATTTTTACGATTGCCGGGCTGTACATGCTGCAGCCGAATGAAAGCGCGATCCTGATGCTGTTCGGCAAATACATCGGCACCGACCGCGGCGAAGGCTTGCGCTGGGCCTGCCCGCTGTACCGCAAGCGCAGGCTGTCGGTGCGGGCCCGCAACTTCAATGCGCCGACCCTGAAAGTCAACGACAAGCGCGGCAACCCGGTGGAAATCGGCGCGGCCGTGGTGTGGCGCGTGCGCGATACGGCGCAGGCGCTGTTCGAGGTGGACGATTTCGAGCGCTATGTGGCGGTGCAGGGCGAAGCGGCGCTGCGCCACCTGGCGTCGCAATATGCGTATGACGAAGGCGAAGACCTGGCGGCCGGTGAAACCACGCTGCGCGCCGGCATGGATGAAGTGGCCCAGGCGCTGCGCACGGAATTGCAGGCTCGTTTTGATGCGGCCGGGGTGGAAGTGCTGGACGCGAAGCTGACGCACCTGGCCTATTCGCCGGAAATCGCGCAAGTGATGCTGCGCCGCCAGCAGGCCGAAGCCATCATCAGCGCCCGCGCCAAGATCGTCCATGGCGCGGTCAGCATGGTGGAAGCGGCGCTCAAAGGGCTGGCCGAGCGCGACATCGTCGAACTCGATGCCGAGCGCAAGGCCGCCATGGTCAGCAACCTGCTGGTGGTGCTGTGTTCCGACAAGGACGCGCAGCCGATCATCAACGCCGGCACCCTGTACAACTAAGGGCAAGTGCGATGGCCAGCCCGGGAAAAAAAGCCTTCCCGTTGCGGATCGATCCCGCGCTGTGGGACGAACTGCAGCGGCTGGCCGCGCGCGACCTGCGCAGCGTGAATGCGGAAATTGAGTTCCTGCTGCGCGAAAGCCTGGCGCGGCGCGGTGTCAGGATCAAACAGGCCGTGCCCGGTGGCGGGGAGGATGGTGGCCAGGACGCCGGTGACTGACCCGGCAGGCCGGGGCGGCGTGCTTTCCGCACGGCCGCCGCCCGCCTTACTCGCTGGACAGGTTGCGCCGCGCCTGCTGCACGCGCTTGTTAAATTCCGCCTGCTTGCCGGCCAGGTAGCCGTTTTTCTGCATCTCCTGCAGTGCCTGCGTCAGCGCCGGGATCACGGCCGCGTTCGCCTTGTGCACATAGTGATACAGCGGCCATGACTGCAGCGGCGTATCCTGGGTGCGCATGCCCCGTATATTGAGCCTCTCCAATTCCAGCCATGCGCTGTCGGGCAGCACGGCCACGTCGCAGCGGCCGAGCTTCACCATGCTGAAGATGTTGGCGGACTGGCTGACCGTGCTCACTTGCGGGAAACCGGCGGTCGCCTTCTCAATTGACTTGAAGCCACGCCGAATGCAGATGCGGTAAGGCTGCAGGTCGGGCCACGCGCGCAGCGGCAGGTCGCGGCCATGGGTAAAGGCCAGCGCCTCGAACGAAATCAGTGCCACCGGCACGCGCACCAGGTTGGGGTACATGGCTTCGATGCCGGCCACGTGGGTCACGTCGCCAAAAAATTCGCCCGCGTTAATGGCCGCCGCCGCCCGCTCGGCCGGCATCGGCACGCCCACCGCCTCGATGCCGATGCGGCGGTACGCTTCGCGCACGATGACCAGCGAAGTGTCCATCATGGGTTCGTTTTCCACGCACCCCAGCTGGACCGAGGCGGGCCATGGCGGCTGCGCCAGGCAAGCGTTGGCCATCAGCGTCGCCAGCATGGCCAGCACAACAGTTCGCCGCGTCAGCGTTGCAATTCGCATTGCGCATCCCATGGAATCTTTCTCGCAAGTCATTCTACATGGCGCCGCCAGCGCCACTGTGGCGTTTTTGACTGCATGCAATCACTGTTTGATTTAATAAATCAATTGCTTTAATATTTTGAGCGGGTAGGGTTCATGGAACAGGGCTGGCATGGATAACCACATGGTGCGCGATGCAGTGCGCGATACAGTGCGGATCGGCGGGGCGTCCGGCTTCTGGGGCGACAGCATGGCCGGCCCCGTGCAACTGGTGCAGTCGGGCGCGGTTGACTTTCTCGTGTTCGATTACCTGGCCGAGCTGACGATGGGATTGCTGGCCAGGGCGCACAGCAAGGATGCCGGCGCCGGCTATGCGACGGATTTCGTCACGGTGGCCATGCGCGCGGTATTGAAGCCGGCCTTGGCGCAGGGCATCCGCATCGTCGCCAACGCGGGCGGCGTCAACCCCCACGGCTGCGCGCAGGCCTTGCTGGCGCTGGCGCGGGAACTGGGCGTCGCGGTCAAAGTCGCCGTGGTCGATGGCGATGACGTGTTGCCGTTGGTGCCGTCGTTGCGGGAACACGCGCCGGCGTTGTCGACGCTCACGGCGCAGCCGGCCAGCGCCAATGCCTACCTGGGCGCCTTGCCCATCAAGGCGGCGCTGGATGCGGGTGCGCAGGTGGTGATCACGGGGCGCTGCGTGGACAGCGCGGTGACGTTGGGGCCGCTGCTGCATGCCTTTGGCTGGTCGATGGACGACTACGACTTGCTGGCGGCGGGCAGCCTGGCCGGGCATTTGATTGAATGCGGTTGCCAGGGCGTGGGCGGCTTGCACACCGACTGGGAAGCGGTGCCGGATTGGGCCAACAGCGGCTATCCCGTCATTGCATGCCGCCGCGACGGCGTGTTCACCATCACCAAGCCGCCCGGAACCGGCGGCCTGGTGACGCCGGCCACGGTGGCTGAACAGTTGCTGTACGAGATAGGCGATCCGGCCCGTTACCTGTTGCCGGATGTGACATGCGATTTCACTGGCGTGACCTTGGCGCAGGCGGGCGAGCATGCGGTTGAAGTGCGGGGCGCCCGCGGCTTGCCGCCGCCCGCCTCGTACAAGGTGTGCGTGACGTACATCGATGGCTGGCGCTGCGCCGGGCAGTTGACGGTGATCGGCTTCGACGCCGCCGCCAAGGCGCAGCGCACGGCCGATGCGGTCTTGCGGCGCACGCGCGCCATGTTTGCCCGGCTGGGCATGGCCGACTACACGGCGACGCATACCGACATACTCGGCGGCGCCAAGCCGTATGGGCCGCAGCCCTCCGGGACCGGTTTTGAAGCCGTGATGTGGCTGGCCGTGGCGCACCGCGACCGCCGCGCACTGGAATTGTTTGCCCGTGAAATCGCGCCGGCCGCCACCTCGTGGGCGCCCGGCACCACGGGCGCCGCGGGACGGCCTTCGGTGGCGCCGCTGGTGCGGCAAATGGCGGCCGATGTCGACAAGGCGCGGGTGACGGTGCGGGTGGTGCTGCTGGATGGTGACGGGGCGGCGGCCGGGGTCGATGTCGCCGGCGTCGGCATCGGCGTGCCGAAGGCGCTGGACGGTGTGCGGCATGCGGAAAAGGTTGCGCCGCCGGCTGGTGCTTGCCCGCTGGACGGCGGCACCGTCGCGCACAGCACACAGGCCAGCGCGGCGGAGCAGGGCATGGCGACGGCCGTCACCCGCACCGTGCCCCTGATCACCCTGGCCTATGCCCGCAGCGGCGACAAAGGGGACATTTCCAACATCGGCGTGATTGCGCGCCGCCCGCAAGACATGGCGCTGCTGCGCACCTTGCTGACCACCGGGGCCGTGGCCAACTGGCTGGCGCCGCTGGTCAAGGGCCGCGTGACCCGTTACGAATTGCCGGGCATTCACGCATTCAATTTCGTTTGCGAACAGGCGCTCGATGGCGGCGGCATGGCATCGCTGCGCAACGACCCGCTCGGGAAAGGCATGGCGCAAATCCTGCTGGCCATGCCGGTGCGGCTTCCCCCGGACTATTCGATGGAGTAAACAATATGTATCGTTCCGTATTCAAGCCCGGCCTGTTCGAAGGCCAACTGGTGGTGGTGACCGGGGGCGGCAGCGGTATCGGCCGCTGCGTTGCGCATGAACTGGCGGCGCTGGGCGCGGCGGTGGCGCTGGTGGGCCGCAACGAAGACAAGCTGACTGCGGTGCGGGCGGAAATCGCGGCCGCGGGCGGCCGCGCGTCCACCCATGTGTGCAATATCCGCGATGAGGCGGCGGTGCAGGCGCTGGTGGCGCGGCTGGTGGCGGAACAGGGCGCCATCGCGGGCCTGGTCAACAACGCGGGTGGCCAGTTCCCGTCGCCGCTCAAGGATATTTCACAAAAGGGCTGGGAAGCCGTGGTGCAAACCAACCTGACGGGCGGCTTCCTGATGGCGCGCGAATGCCTGAACCAGGGCATGGCAAACAGTGGCGGCGCGATCGTCAATATCGTGGCCGACATGTGGGGCGGCATGCCGGGCATGGGGCATTCCGGCGCGGCGCGCGCCGGCATGGTCAGCTTCACGGAAACCGCGGCATTCGAATGGGCGCAGTACGGCGTGCGCGTGAACGCGGTGGCGCCGGGTTATATCGCATCGTCCGGGATGGACCAGTATCCGCCCGCCATGCGCGACACCATCCTCGCGTTCCCCGGCACGGTGCCGCTGCAGCGCTTCGGCACCGAAGCGGAAATTTCCGCCGCCATCGTGTTCCTGCTGTCGCCCGCGGCCGCCTTCATCACCGGCACCACCCTGCGCGTCGATGGCGGCCGTCCGAACGTGCGTCCCGGCATGCCGATGGTCAAACCGGCGCGGCCACCGGAAGCATTCAACGGCTTCCACCTGGCGGCCACGCCGCGCGTGCTGGGGGATGGAGACGCATGATGGCGGACAGCCATGGCGCCAACCGCGCCGCGCTGCTGGCGCAGCTGGAGCAGGTGCGCGCGCTGGAGCAGCGCACCCGCGATAAATCCAATGCCGCCCGCCCGCTGTTCGAGCGGCGCGGCCAGTTGCTGCCGCGCGAGCGGCTGGCGCATTTGCTCGATGCCGGTGCGCCGTTCCTGGAATTGTCGACCCTGGCCGGCTATGGGCTCGACCACCCGGACTTGCAACGTTCCGTGCCCGGTGGCGGCCTGATTGCCGGTATCGGCTTTGTCGAAGGCGTGCGCGCCATGGTGGTGGTGGATGACTCGGGCATCGATGCGGGCGCCGTGCAACCGATGGGCATTGAAAAATTCCAGCGTGCGCAGCAGATCGCCTTGCGGCAAAAGCTGCCCTTCATCCACCTGGTCGAATGCGCCGGCGCCAACCTGCTGGCGTACAAGGTTGAAACCTTTATCCATGGCGGCAGCGGTTTTTACTGGCTGGCGCGCCTGTCGGCCGCGGGCTTGCCCGTGATTAGCGTGGTGCATGGCGCCAGCACGGCGGGCGGCGCGTACATGCCGGGCCTGTCCGACTATGTGATCATGGTGCGGGGGCAGGCCAAGGCCTTCCTGGCCGGTCCGCCGCTGCTGAAGGCGGCCACCGGTGAAATCGCCAGCGAAGAAGAGCTGGGCGGCGCGGAAATGCATGCGGCGGTGTCCGGCCTGGCCGAGTACGTGGCCGATGACGATGCCCACGCGTTGGCGCTGGCGCGCCAGGTGGTGGCGACGCTGGACTGGAACCGCGACCTGGCGCCGCTGTGCACGGCGCATTCGGCGCATCCGGAGTACGCGGCGCCGCTGCTCGATGCCGAACAATTGCCGGGACTGGCCCCGCTGGACCAGCGCAAGCCGCTGGACATGCGTGAAGTGATCGCCCGCATCGTCGATGGTTCGGCCTTCCTGGAATTCAAGCCCGATTTCGGCCCGGCCACCGTGGCCGGCCACGCGGCCATTTGCGGCATGCGCATCGGCATCCTGACCAACAACGGGCCGCTCGACCCGGCCGGCGCCAACAAGGCCACCCAGTTCATCCAGCTGTGCTGCCAGGCCGGCACGCCGCTGGTGTATTTGCAAAACACCACCGGCTTTATGGTGGGCAAGGCGTATGAGCGGGCCGGCATGATCAAGCACGGCTCGAAAATGATTCAGGCCATGGCCAATGCCAATGTGCCCCGCGTGACCGTGCATTGCGGCGCCTCGTTCGGCGCGGGTAATTACGGCATGTCGGGCCGGGGCTTTTTCCCCGATTTTTGCTTCAGCTGGCCCAATGCGCGCACGGCGGTCATGGGGGCGGAGCAGGCCGCCGGCACCATGGCCATCGTGATGGAAGCGGGCATGCGCCGCAAAGGCCTGGAAGTCGATACCCAGGCGATCGCCGCCATGCGCGAACAGGTGATCGCCACGTTCGAACAACAGACCGGCGTCCTGTATACGTCGGGCCGATTGCTCGACGATGGCGTCATCGATCCGCGCGATACCCGCAACGTGCTGGCCATGGTGCTGGCCACGTGCCGCGAAGCGCGCGCCAGGACCGTCAACCCCGTGCAGTTTGGCGTGGCGCGGCCTTAACGACAACGGAGACCAACATGCAATTCACGCACGAACACCACGAACTGCAGCGCAACCTGAAGCGTTTCATCGACGAGGAAATCAATCCCCATGTCGATGAGTGGGAGGCGGCGGAGATCTTCCCCGCCAGGGAATTGTTCAAAAAGATGGGGGACCTCGGTCTGCTCGGGTTGTGCAAGCCGCCCGCGTTCGGTGGCATGGGCCTCGATTATTCGTATTCGGTGGTGATGGCGGAAACCCTGGGCCACATCCACTGTGGCGGCGTGCCGATGGCGATCGGTGTGCAAACGGACATGGCCACGCCGGCGCTGGCGCGCTTTGGCTCGGACGCCCTGCGCGAACAATTCCTGGCGCCCGCCATCAGCGGCGACATGGTGGCCTGTGTCGGCGTGTCCGAACCGTCGGCCGGCTCCGACGTGGCGGCCATCAAGACCACGGCGCGCAAGGAAGGCGGCGACTACATCATCAATGGCAGCAAGATGTGGATCACCAACAGCCTGCAGGCGGACTGGATGTGCGTGCTGGCCAATACGTCGGACGATCCTGCGCACCGCAACAAGTCGCTGATCATCGTGCCGATGAACACGCCCGGTATATCCGTTGGCAAGAAGATCCGCAAGATCGGCATGAATTCGTCGGACACGGGGCTGATCCATTTCGATGACGTGCGCGTGCCGCGGCATTACCGCGTCGGCGACGAGGGCAAAGGTTTTACGTACCAGATGCTGCAATTCCAGGAAGAGCGCATGTGGTGCGCGGCCAGCATGGTACAGGCCACGCAGAACTGCATCGATCAGACCATCGACTATGCGCGCGAGCGCAAGCTGTTCGGCTCCTCGGTGCTGGACCAGCAATGGGTGCATTTCAAGCTGGCCGAACTCAAGACCGAAGTGGAAGCGCTGCGCGCCTTGCTGTACCGCGCGTGCGGCCTGTATGTGTCCGGCCAGGATGTGACGGAGCTGGCGTCGATGGCCAAGCTGAAGGCGGGCCGCCTGGCGCGCCAGGTGCCGGACACCTGCATGCAGTTCTGGGGCGGCATGGGTTTTACGCTCGATAATCCGGTCTCGCGCTTTTACCGCGACGGCCGCCTGACGTCGATCGGCGGCGGCGCCGATGAAGTCATGCTGGGCATTATCTGCAAATACATGGACATCCTGCCGGGCCGCAAAGCATGACCGCCTTCGACACCATCCTGGTCGCCAACCGGGGAGAAATCGCGCTGCGCATCATGCGTACCGCGCGCAGTCTCGGCTATCGCACGGTGGCGGTGTATTCGGACGCCGATGCCGGCGCGCCGCATTGCCTGGCGGCCGATAGCGCGCTGCGCATCGGCGGGCCACAGCCGGCGGACTCTTACCTGGATATCGCGGCGCTGCTGGAGGCCGCGCGCCGCTCCGGTGCGCAGGCGGTGCACCCCGGCTATGGCTTCCTGGCCGAGCGGGCCAATTTTGCGCAAGCCTGCCTTGACGCGGGACTGGTGTTCATCGGCCCGCCGCCGCAAGCGATCGCGGCGATGGGCAGCAAGGCGGGCGCCAAGCAATTGCTGCGCGCGGCGGGCGTGCCTTGCATCCCCGGCTACGATGGCGACGACCAGTCGGATGGGCGGCTGGCCGGGGAGGCCGGCCGGATTGGCTTCCCCGTGATGGTGAAGGCGTCGGCCGGCGGCGGCGGGCGCGGCATGCGCAAGGTGGATGCGGCGGCGGACTTGCCGACGGCGCTGGCGGCGGCCCGCTCCGAAGCGCTGCACGCCTTTGGCGATGCCGGATTGATCCTGGAAAAAGCCATCCTGTCGCCGCGCCATATCGAAATCCAGGTCTTTGCCGACCACCACGGCAATGTGGTGCACATGGGCGAGCGCGATTGCTCGGTGCAACGCCGCCATCAAAAACTGATCGAGGAAACCCCGTCGCCCGCGGTGGATGCGACGCTGCGCGCGCGCATGGGCGAGGTGGCGGTGGCGGCGGCGCGCGCCATCGGCTACCGGGGCGCCGGCACGCTGGAATTCCTGCTCGATGCGCAGGGCGGCTTCCACTTCATGGAAATGAATACCCGCCTGCAGGTGGAGCACGCGGTGACGGAGGCCGTGCTGGGCATCGACCTGGTGGAGTGGCAATTGCGCGTCGCGGCCGGTGAAGCGCTGCCGCTGCGTCAGGACGAACTCGATGCGCGGCGGATGTCGGGCGGGCATGCGATCGAAGTGCGCCTGTGCGCGGAAGATGCGCAGCGTGGCTTCCTGCCGCAAAGCGGCACGGTGCTGCGCTGGCGGCCACCAGGGGATATCCGCTGCGACCATGCGCTGGCCGATGGCGCCGTGGTGCCGCCGTATTACGATTCCATGCTGGCCAAGATCGTCAGCCATGGCGCCAGCCGCGCCGACGCGCTGCGCCGCTTGCGGCGGGCGCTGGGCGACACCGTGTTGCTCGGTGTCGCCAGCAACCGGGCCTTCCTGGCGCGCTGCGTGGCGGACAGTGAATTTGCCGCCGGCCTGGCCACCACGGATTTTATTGCGCGCAGGGCGGACAGCCTGCTGGCGCCACGCGCTGGTGCGGCGCAGCCGAACGCCGGGGCGGCGGTGGCTGTCCCTGCCGCCACACCGGCTGGCGCGGCCATGCTCGATACGCCCGGCACAGGCGCCGCGAGCGGCATGCCGGCGCTGGCGGCCTGCGTGGCGGCCATGCTGTTCGCCAGGCCCCAAGCGGCGCGCTGGCCACGGGAATTGCAGGGCTGGTCCAACAGCATGGCTGGCAGCCGCACGTGGCGCATCGTGCTCGATGGGGAACCGTGCGAAGTGCCATTGCGCCAGGCTGGCGCGGAACAGTGGGAGGCGGGAGGCCGTCTGCTGCGCCTGGAGCAGGGGCGGCACGGCGCATGGCGCGTCGAAGCGGATGGCTTGTCATTATCGCTGGCCTGGGTTGCCGCGCAGGGCGGTCTCTGTTTTATGCTGGGCGATGCCGACCATGTCGCCACCCTGGCGCCGTCCGCGGCCGCCGGCAAGCGCGCCGCCGGCGCCGCGCAGGGCAGGATTGCCGCACCCATGAACGGGCGCGTTGCGGCGTTGCCGGCCGCGCAGGGCAGCGCCGTCAAGGCGGGGCAGGTGGTGGCGGTGATCGAAGCGATGAAGATGGAGCACAGCCTGCTGGCGCCTTATGACGGCGTGCTGGAAGCGCTGCACGTTGCAGTGGGGGAGCAAGCCATCCCCGGCCAGTTGCTGGCGACGGTTGCCGCCGTGGCGGTGATCAGCGCCCCGTAATCCCCGCTTCGCGCTGGGCCTTTTCCAGCCGCTGCTGATACTCCGCCTGCCGTTGCTCCAGGTAGCCGCTGCCGGCCATGTCTTGCAGCACGCGCTGCAACAGCGGCACGATGGCGCTGTTGGAATCGTGCACGTGGTGATACAGGGGCCAGCTTTGCAAGGGAGGCTCCAGCGTGCGCAAGCCTTTCATTTCATAGCGTTCCGGCTGCAGCCACGCGCTTTGCGGCACCACGGCCACTTCGCAGCGGCCCGCGCGCAGCATGCGGAACAGCGGCGCATATTCGGCGACGACGATGCGGCGCGGCAGCTTCTGCGTTTTCATTTCGATGGATTTGACGCCCCGCTTGATGCAGACACGGTAGGGCTCCAGGTCGGTCCAGGTCCGCACCGGCAATGGCCGGCCATCGGTCACCACCATCGCGTAATACGTGATGACCGGGACCGGTACCCGCACCAGGTTGGGATACATGCGCTCAAATCCCTGTATATGGACGATATCGCCGAAATACTGGCCGGCGCTGAGCGCCAGCAGGGCGCGTTCGCCGGACGGCGTGTCGTCGGTGGCGGTGACGCCCAGCCGCGCATAGGCTTCGCGCACGATGATGGATGAGTAATCGATGATGGGATCGTTGACGCCGCGCGCCAGGTGGACGGTGGCGGGAATGCCGGGCGGCAGAGCGGGTGTCGCCTGCGCCGCGCAGGGCGCGGGCCAGGTCAACAGCAGCAGGGCGGCCAGTGTGCGGCACAGGCGGCCGGGCATGGCAAGTCGCATGGCGTTCCTCCAGGGCGGCGCAATCGCGCCACACTGACATTGTAGCTCAGCGGAAAGCCTGGGGCCGGCCTGTGTTCAGGATGGGGCCGGTGTGCGCAGGATGAATTGCACGGCTTGCGCCGCCAGGTCGTCCAGCGAGGTGCGGCCGGGCTTGTACCACTGGGCGGTCCAGCTCAGCGCGCCGAACATCAGCAGGCGGTCGAGGCGGGTCGGCATGGCCCATTCGCCGGACGCGTGCAGCCGGGCGATGACTTCATCCCAGACGGCTTCATAGCGGTCTTTCAGCTTGATGATGCGCTCGCGCGATGGCTGGTCCAGCGAGCGCCATTCATACAGCAGCACGGGAATGAAATCATGGTTCGGCGCCAGCACCGTATGCAGGTGCACTTCCACCAGCCGCTGGAAGGCGGCGCGTGGCGGCAAGGTGTGTGGTGCGATTTCCTCGATGCGCGCCAGCGATTCATGCATGCCGTGTTCCATCACGGCGGCGAGGATTTCCTGCTTGGACTTGAAATGGTAAAACCAGCTGCCGGAGTGGATCCCGGCCGCCGCCGCGATATCGCGCACGGTGGTGTTGTCGTAGCCCTTGGTGCGGAACAGGTGGGCGGATTTGCGGATCAATTCCCCCCGCAGGCTGTCCTGTTCAGTCTTGGCGGGACGCCCGCGCCGCCGGGGCGCCGCTTCCTGCTCGGCGCCGGTGGATTCTGGAGGAACGGGGGGAGGGGATTTGCTCGACATGCCGCCTTTATACCATTTTTGGCGGCATCCCTCCACCGGCAGGCTAGGGCCGACCGTAGCGGGCCGGCGGCACGCCGGCCACCTCGACTTCCACCGCGAACAGGGCGCCGGCCAGCGGCTCCCGGGCGCGCTGTTCGGCGTCCAGGCCTTCCCATGCGGTGGTGATGAACAGGGTCTTGTAATCCGGTCCGCCCAGCACGCACGATGCGGGCTGCGATACCGGCAGGCGCACGGTGGCCAGCAAGGCGCCATCCGGGCCATAGCGGCATACGCGGCCGCCGCCCCACTGGGCGACCCAGAGGCAGCCTTCGGAATCGACCGTCATGCCGTCCGGCGAACCCTGTTCGCCGCCGTAGGTCTTCCACAGGCGCGCCGGGCCCAGGCTGCCGTCCTGGTGGACATCGTAGGCAAAGGTGCGGTCAATGAAGCTGTCGTTGTGGTACATGGTCTTGCCATCAAGGCTGAAGGTGGGGCCATTGCAGATACGGTAATCGTCCAGCGCCACCCGCAGCGTGCCGTCCGGGTCGAGGCGGAACAGCTGGCCGTCCGGCCGGCTTTTATCGTCGCCGTTCAGGGTGCCGGCCCACAGGCGGCCGTGCGGATCGGCCTTGGCGTCGTTCAGGCGCACCCCGGGGCGGTCCTGCACCGGTTTGTGCAGGTATTCGAGGTGCAGGTCGGGTTTCAGCCACAGGCGCACGATGCCGTCCTTCAGGCCGGCCATGAAGCCGTTGCCATCGAGGCGCGGCACGATCCAGCAGATCGACGTGGGCAATTGCCAGCTGTGCGTGGCGCCATCCGCGTCCAGTGCGTGCAGCACGCCGGGGATCAGGTTGACGAAGTACAGGCGCTGTTGTTCCGGCAGCCAAAGCGGGCCTTCGCCCAGTTCGGCGCCCAGTTGCCACAGCAGGCGGGGAGTATAGGTTTGTGCAGTCACGGCGGCGGGTCATGTAAAACAGGGGGGAAGCCCATACTATGCCGGATTCACCAGCGCTGCGGGGTACCGGAACTATGCCTTTACATGTGTTTGATATGCAAAATTGATATAGCAGAGGGGCTACCCGGCGCGCCGTTCGCCCTGTTCCGCCAGCCGGAATGCCGCGTGCACGGCGGCTTTCAGCTCCGCGTCGTCCCACGGCTTGGACAGGCATTTGTAGACGGCGCCCCGGGTGACGGCGTCCGTCATGGCTTTCGAGTCCACATAGCTGGACAGCAGGATGCGCACCGTGTGCGGGTGCAGGTCGCGCGCGTGGGCCAGGAATTCCGCGCCCTGCATGTCCGGCATGCGCTGGTCGGTGATGATCACCTGGGTCTCTTGTGTGGCCAGCATGTCCAGCGCTTCCCGTCCGCTGTGGGCGACCAGGATGCGGTAGCCTTCGCGCCGGAACAGGCGCGCCAGCGCATAGGCGGCGCCCGGTTCGTCGTCCACCAGCAGCAAGGTGCGGGCCGGCACCAGCGCCAGGTTTTCCTGCATCAGGGTGCGGCCTTCGCGCAGCAGCGCGGCGAAGTCAAAGGCCGCCAGCGGTTTGCTGAACAGGTATCCCTGGATCTTGTCGCAGCCGATGCTGCGCAGGTAGTTCAGCTGCCCGGAGGTCTCCACGCCTTCGGCCACCACCACCAGGTCCAGCCCGTGCGCCAGCGCGATGGTGGCTTGCGCGATGGCGGCGCTGCGCGGTTCGCACGTGATGTTGCGGACAAAGGTCTGGTCGATTTTCAGCTTGTCGAGCGTGAAGCGCGACAGGTAGCCCAGTGACGAATACCCGGTGCCGAAGTCGTCCAGCGAGACCGAGACACCCATGTGCGCCAGCTCCGCCAGTTGCGCCTGCACGGCTTCCGCATCCTGCATCATGATGCTTTCCGTCAGTTCGATTTCCAGGCACTCCGGCGCCAGCCCGCTGGCCGCCAGCGCCGTGCGCACGGTGGCGGGCAGGTTGCCGGCCGAGAGCTGGCGCGCCGACACGTTGACGGCGACCGGCAGCGGCACCAGGCCGGCCTGTTGCCAGGCCTTGTTTTGCGCGCAGGCCTGTTGCAGGACCCAGGCGCCGATCGCGATGATCTGGCCGGTGTCTTCCGCCAGCGGGATGAAATCGGACGGCGGCACCATGCCCAGTTCCGGGCTGTGCCAGCGCAGCAGCGCTTCCATGCCGCTGATGCGGCCATCGGACAGCGACACCTGCGGCTGGTACAGCAGCGTCAATTCGTCGCGCTCGATGGCATGGCGCAAATGGGTTTCCAGCGACATGAAGCGCTGCGCGTGCGCATTCATTTCGCCGGTGAAGAAGCGGAAGCCGTTGCGGCCCGCTTCCTTCACGTGGGACAGCGCCACGTCCGCGCCGATCAGCAATGCGCTGGCGCTGGCGCCGTCGCGCGGGTAAATGCTGATGCCGGCGCTGGCCGTCACGTAAATGTCCTGGCCCTGAAGGTGCACCGGGCGGGCAATTTCCTCCATCAGCTGGCGCGCCGCCACGATGACGTCATCGACTTGCTTGCATTTGGTGAGCATCAGCGCGAATTCGTCCGCACCAAGGTGGGCCAGGGTGTCGCCCGGCGTCACGATCCGGTTCAGGCGGCGCGCCATCTCTTGCAGCAGCGCGTCGCCGGTGTCGTGGCCCATGCTGTCGTTGATACGCTGCAGGCGGTCGATATTGAACAGCAGGATGGCGACCAGCGCACCGTCATGCTCGGCCCCCGCCATGGCCAGTTGCAGCCGGTCGTTCAGCAGGTTGCGGTTCGGCAGCAAGGTGAGGGGATCGTGGTTGGCCAGGAAGTCCAGCTGGTGGTGGGCTTCCTTCAGGGCGCTGATGTCGGACGAGACGGACACATAGGCGCTGATATTGCCGTGCGGGTCGCGCACCGCGCAGATACCCATGCGCTCAGGATAGACCTGGCCGTTTTTGCGGCGGTTCCAGATTTCACCGCGCCACTGGCCGGTGTTTTCCAGGCTGGCCCACATGGCGCGGTAAAACGCGCTGTCATGGCGTCCGGAGCGCAGCAGGCTGGGATTGCGGCCCAGCACTTCGCGCTCCTTGTAGCCGGTGATCTGTTCGAACGCGGGGTTGACGGCGATGATGTTGCAGTCGGCATCGGTGGTGGTGATGCTTTCCTGCGTGCTATCGAACACCATGGCCGACAGCCGCAAGCGGCTTTCCATCTGGCGCCGCTGCGTGGTGTCGCGCAGGATGGCGGTGAAGATCTGCTTGCCGTCGACGTGCACGATCGACAGCGACTGCTCGGCAATGAATTCCTCGCCGCTCCTGCGCCGCCCGTGGACCTCCACCACGCGGCCGCTGTAATACGGTTCGTTGGTGCGGCGGAACTGTTCATAGCGCACGCGCGCCTTGTTGCGATAGCGTTCCGGCATCAGCTGCATGACGCTCCGGCCCAGCATGTCCGCTTCGGTATAGCCGAACATGGCGACGGCGGCGCGGTTGAAATGCAGCACGTGCAAATCGTGGTCCAGCGTGACGATGGCATCCGGCGCGGATTCGCTCATGGCGCGGTAGCGGTTTTCGCTGGCGCGCAGCGCCACGTCGGCGTCGCGCCGGGCGCTCGCTTCCATTTGCAGTTGCGCCGCGTGGCGCTGCACCACCTGGTACAGGTTCAGGCTGTAATACGCCACCGTCAGCTGCGCCGCCAGGGTGGACGCGGTCTGCATGTCCTGTTCCGTGAATTCAGGCCGGTTGCGGCGGCCGGCGAAATACAGCCAGCCATACAGGTTGTAGCGGTCGCGCAGCGCCATGCCCAGCAAATTGCGGACCGGCGGGTGCCCGGGCGGCAGGCCGTCCATCGCGCCGCTGGGCGCGGCGCGGCGCACCAACTGGTGCGCGTCGAGCAGGCAGCCGGGCAGGGCGGCGCGGTCCAGCGCATGGCCGCTCAGCACGGCGGCATCGACGCCGTGCGTGACCAGGTGCTGCACCACTTGTTCCTGGGCGTCCAGCAGGCACAGCGCAATGCATTCGGTGGGCAGGATGTGGGCGGCGGTTTCCGCGAAGGCGGCGGCCATGGCGGCGCCATCGCGCTCGCTGCCCAGGCGCAGGCCGAGCGCCACCAGTTCATCGGCGATGGCTTGCTGCTCGCCGGCGCCGGAGGGCGGCAGGCCGCGTGGGGGCGCGCCGCGGGCGCCGGTTGCCTGCGTGGCATCCGCAGCGCCGGCGGCGGCATCATTGGCGGGGCCGCCGTGCCGGATGGCGGGATCGTCCGCAAGGTGTCTTGCCGCATCGCCTGCCGGGTCCTCTGTTGTGCTGTCCGCGGCGTTGTCCGCGGTGTCGCCCGCTGTGTTGCCGGCGGTTTCGTGTATGATCGCGCCCGCCGCCGCGCCAACGGGCGTCAGCGGTGCGGGCGGCGGCGCGGCCATCCATTCGCTGCCGCAGCCGGTGGGCGCCGCTCCCTCCGGTCCCAGTCCCAGTTCGAAACCGACGGCGTCGAGGATCGCCTGCGGGTCGGCCGGCTTCGACAGCACGGTGCGCACGCCGCAGGCATCGGCCATCGCATGCATTTCGTGGCATGAATAGGTGGCGCTGAAAAAGATCACGGGAATGCGGCTCAGCGCGGGATCGTTGCGCAACTCCTGCGTAAACGCATAGCCGTCCATGGTCGGCATCAGCAAATCCGTGATGATCAGGTCGGGCAACTCGCTGCGCGTCAGCGCCAGTGCCTGCGCGCCATCGCTGGCCTGCAGCAGCCGGTGCGGCGTAAAACCCAGTAGCGTCAGCAGGAATTCGCGATTGGTCGGGCGGTCGTCGACCACCAGCACGGTGCGGGAGGCGCCGTGCTGGGATGGGGCAGGCTGTGATTCCGGTACCGGGGCAGGCATGCTTGCTGTCTCCATCTGCATGTCTTGGCGATATCCGATGCTACCCCGCTGCCTGTTTACAAGGCGCACTTCAGGGGGAACTGGCATTCCGAGGGGGAATTCAGGTTGAGATGCGCCAAATCCTTTAAAATAGAGGGTTAAGGAAACTCGAAATCAAGGATAAGCAATGTCTATCTCCAGCACCGAAGAAATTGTTGCCGAATTGCGCGCAGGCCGCATGGTCATTCTCGTTGACGAGGAAGACCGTGAAAATGAGGGCGACCTGGTGCTTGCAGCGGACTTCGTGACGCCGGAAGCCATCAACTTCATGATCAAGTACGCGCGCGGCCTGGTGTGCCTGACCCTGACGGAAGAGCGCTGCAAGCAGCTGGACCTGTCGATGATGACGGCCCGCAACGGCACCTCGTTCGGCACCAACTTCACGCAATCGATCGAAGCCGCGGAAGGGGTGACCACCGGTATTTCCGCCGCCGACCGCGCCAAGACCATTGAAGTGGCCGTGGCAAAGAATGCAAAGCCATCCGATATCGTCCAGCCGGGCCACATTTTCCCGCTGCGCGCCGTCAAGGGCGGGGTGCTGATGCGCGCCGGCCATACGGAAGCCGGCTGCGACCTGACCGCGATGGCGGGCCTGACCCCGGCCTCGGTGATTTGCGAAATCGTCAAGGACGACGGCACCATGGCGCGCCTGCCGGACTTGCTGGAGTTTGCAAAAGAACATGACCTGAAAATCGGCACCATCGCCGACCTGATCCACTACCGCAGCCGCAACGAGTGCATCGTCGAGCGCGTGGCGGAGCGGACGCTGAAGACGGCGGCCGGTGATTTCCGCATGATCGCTTTCCGCGACACGCCAACCGGTTCCGCCCACCTGGCGCTGGTGCATGGCGCGATGGAGGAGGCGCAGGAATCGCTGGTGCGCGTGCACCAGCCGGTGTCGATCCTGGATTTGCTGGAATCGGAAGCCACCACCCACTCGTGGACGGTGCCGTCGTCGCTGAAAGCGATCAAGGAATCGCCGCAAGGCGTGGTGGTGCTGCTGAACTGCGAAGAAACCGCCGAGCAGTTCTTCTCGCAATTTGCCGCGCTGGACCAGCCGGCGCAGCGTCCGCAAGGCCGCGCCGCCAGCATGGACTTGCGCAGCTACGGTATTGGCGCGCAAATCCTGCGCGACGTTGGCGTGCGCAAGATGAAATTGCTGGCCAGCCCGCGTAAGATGCCATCCATGACGACTGGTTTCGACCTGGAAGTGACGGGTTACGTGGCCAAACCTGGCGCGTAAGCTGATTATCAAACAACATACAACTATTTAAGGGGCTGCCATGACTGTAGGAAGCTACGAAACCAATCTGTCCGGCGAAGGTTTGCGCGTCGGTATCGTCCAGGCCCGTTTCAACGAAGACGTGTGCCACGGCTTGCTGTCCGCTTGCCTGGCGGAACTGAAACACCTGGGCGTGGCCGACGAAGACGTGCTGCACGTGACCGTGCCGGGCGCGCTGGAAGTGCCGCTGATCCTGCAAAAGCTGGCCGAATCCCAGCAATTCGACGCACTGATCGCGCTGGGCGCCATCATCCGCGGCGAAACCTACCACTTCGAACTGGTGTCGAATGAATCCGGCGCGGGCGTGACCCGTATCAGCCTGGACTTCGGCATTCCGATCGCCAACGCCATCCTGACCACGGAAAACGATGAACAGGCCGAAGTGCGCATGGCGGTCAAAGGCGCGGATGCTGCCCGCGTGGCGGTGGAGATGGCCAATCTGTCCATCGCACTGGAAGAATTGCAGCAAGACGCCGGCTACGACGAGTAAGCTTTTGGCCCAAGAAGACCGCGGCCATGGTGAACAACCGGCTGGCGGTCTTTTTCCATTTTTAAGACAGGTAACAACATGACCGATAAATCCCTCCACGCCAATCCAAGCAAGAGCCGCACGCCGCGCCACCGCGCGCGCGAGTTCGCGCTGCAAGGCTTGTACCAGTGGCTGCTGAACAATGAAGAGTCGACCAAGGTCGTCAACAACATCCGCAATGCGCACGGCTTTGAAAAGGCGGACGCGGAATTCTTCGCCAACCTGCTGCGCGGCACCATCGCCGATTCGGTCGAGCTGCGCGAAACGTTCGCCTCGCTGGTCGACCGTGGCATTGCCGAACTGTCGCCCATCGAGCACGCGGTACTGCTGATCGGCGCCTACGAATTCAAGAACCACCCGGAAATCCCATACCGCGTGGTCATCAACGAAGCCGTGGAACTGACCAAGTCGTTCGGCGGTATCGATGGCCACAAATACGTCAACGGTGTGCTGGACAAGCTGGCCGGCAAATTGCGTCCGGACGAAGTGGACGCCGACAAGAAGCGTTAATGCCGCACCTCGGGGTCTGACCTTGATGTGACAAGCCACCCTGGAGCCTGCCGGGGTGGCTTTTTGCTTATAGGGACCGGTGGCTTGGCGTGATAGTGGCGGCCGGAGGCGGGATTAAGATGGCGGCATAACCACCATCTCCGGAGACATATAACATGAGCACGGCATCGCTGAACCCGACCGACCTCGCGCTGCTGCGCGAAACCATCGTGCTGTCCGCCGAGGCGCGCGACCGGGGCCGCCACCCGTTTGCCGCGCTGGTGGCCGATGAACACGGCAACGTGGTGGCGCGGGCGGGCAACAACTCGATGCCGCCGGGCGATCCGACCCAGCACGCGGAATTGCTGGCGGTGGCGGCGGCGGCCAAAATCCTCGGCCCGGAACAGATGGCCAAGGCCACGCTGTTTACCAGCGCGGAACCGTGCTGCATGTGCGCCGGCGCCGTGTACTGGACCAATGTGGGGCGCGTGGTCTATGCGCTGTCCGAGCATACCTTGCTGGGATTGACGGGCGCGCACCCGGAAAACCCGACCTTCTCGCTGCCTTGCCGCGAAGTGTTTGCGCGCGGCCAGCGGCCGATCGGCGTGGTGGGGCCGCTGCTGGAAGACGAGGCGGCCGTGCCGCATCACGGCTTCTGGAAATAACTTCACATTCATTTCACACCGGCGGGACCAGCATGGCGCCTTCATCTGTCTATGGAGGCTCACATGTTACGCAAAAGATTACCTGCATTCCTGCGCGCGGCCGGTTGGCTTGCCGCCTTGGCGGCCCTGCTGGCCGGGGCGCTGTTGCTCTACGCGCGCGGCTACCGGCTCGACGCGGTGGCGCCGGCCAACCGCAACGCCACCCCTGCCAGCCTGCCCTACCTGCAACAGGCGGCGCCGCGGCGCGGCCGCATCCTGATCGTCGTCAGCAGCGCCTCCCACTTTCCCGGCGGCGCGAAGAAAGCCGGCTATGAATTGACGGAACTGTCGCGCGCCTATTACGTGTTCCGTGCCAACGGGTTCGAGGTGGACATCGCGTCGCCCCGGGGGGGCGAACCTTCGGCCCGTATCGACCCGGACGACATGGGCGACGCCGATTACGCTTTCCTCAATGACCCGGACGCGCAGCGCAAGGTGACATCGACCCTGGCGCTGGCGCAGGTCGATCCGGCCCGCTACGCGGCCGTCTATTTCGCCGGCGGCAAGGGCGCCATGTTCGATTTTCCCGCCAACCCGGAGGTGGCGCGCATCGCCGGCGCCATCGCCGCGCATGGCGTGGTGGGCGCGGTGTGCCATGGTCCGGCGGCGCTGCTGGACGTGCGGCTGGCCGACGGGACGCCGCTGGTGGCGGGGCGGCGCATGACGGGCTTTTCCAATGCCGAGGAATTGTTGCTGATGAAGGATGCGCGCCAGCGTTTCCCCTGGCTGCTGGAAGACCGGGCCCGTGAACTGGGTGCGCGCTTTGCCGCCGGTCCGCTGTTCGTCGATACGACAGTGGTGGACGGACGCCTCGTGACCGGGCAGAATCCGTGGTCGACCTGGTCGGTGGCGGAAGCCATGGTGAAGGCGCTCGGCTATACACCGGTGCCGCGCCATCTCACTGCGGAAGAACACAGCGTGCACATCCTGGCGGCGTTTCATGCCGGCGGCTGGGATGCGGCGCGCGCCGTGCAGCGGCGCGTGCCGCAACACGACCGCTCGCTGTTGCTGCTGCATGCGCTGGTGGCGGCCATGGACTGGCGGATTGCCGATGCGCTCAGGCTGCAGTGGCTGGCCCGATACTGATTCAAGACTGGAACACGATGCATATCCTGGTGGTGGAAGACCATGCGCCGCTGGCGTGCAACCTGGCCGACGCGCTGGAAGGGCGGGGCGACAGCGTGGATTTCGCCGCCGACGGCGAACAGGGGCTGCGCCTGGCGCTGGCGCATGAGTATGATTTGCTGGTGCTGGACCTGGCCTTGCCCGGCATCGATGGCCTGGAACTGTGCCGTCGCCTGCGCGAACGGCAAAGCCGCCGGGTGCCGGTGCTGATGCTGACGGCGCGCGATACCCTGGCCGACAAGCTGGAAGGGTTTGCCTGCGGCGCCGACGATTACCTGGTCAAACCCTTTGCGATGGAAGAGTTGCTGGCCCGTTGCCGTGCACTGGCGTGCCGCCACCAGCACAATGTGCTGGCGGTGGGGCCTTTGCTGCTGGACCGCCGCACCCGGCAAGCGCTGCGCGCCGGGCGCGCGCTGAACCTGCTGCCGGCCGGCTACCAGATCCTGTTGGCGCTGGCCGAGGCCCATCCCCGCGTGGTCAGCCGCTCGGAACTCACCCGTACCCTGTGGGGCGACGATCCGCCCGATTCCGACGCGCTGCGCACCCACCTGTACCAGTTGCGGCTGGAACTCGACAAGCCGTTCGGGCAGCCGATGCTGCTGACGGTGCACGGGGTCGGCTTCCGGCTCGATGCGGCTGCCGGCGTGGATGCCGGGCCTGGCGCTGCGGCAGCCGCCGGTGCGCACGCCGAGGCCGCCGCGGACCGGGGCGATGCCGATGCCGCCGCTGGTCCGGCTGCTGCCGGTGGTGAGTCATGAAGGGCGCAATGGCGGCCACCCGTCCGCAACTGCGCCGCAAGCTGGTTGCCGCCTTCGTGCTGGTGGCGCTGCTGGCGGCCGTGTGTTTCAGCCTGTTTTGCCTGTTGTTCGTCTACACGGTGGAAGACCGCTTTTTCGACCGCATGCTGGAGCGGGAAGTGGCGCACCAGCAGCGCAGCATGCAGGCGGCGGGCCGGTGGGCCGCGCCGCTGAATAGCGGCGTCTCTCTATATATAGAGGCGGCAGCGTTTCCGCCGGATCTGGCGCGTCAGCCGCAAGCCCAGCGCGGGGGGGAATTTTATGGCGAACAGGGGCGGCACTACCACGTGCGGCGGCTGGGCCTGGCCGGGCAGGATGCCTGGCTGGTGGCGGAAGTCAGCGGCGAACTAGTGGTGCGCCCGCGCCTGCCCTTTATCCTGGCGGTGCTGGGCGGCGGCGCGCTCCTGATCATGGCCATCACGGCCGGCGCCGGCTGGTGGCTGGCGCGGAGGGTGACGGCGCCATTGCAGCAGTTGGCGCAACTGGCGCAGGCGGCGCAACCGGGCCGGCTGCCGCAGGGATTTGCGCAAACCTTCCCGGCCGATGAAACCGGGGCGCTGGCGGCGGCGCTGGAGCAGTCGTGGGCGCGCACCGCCGCGTTCATCGAACGGGAACAGCATTTTACGCGCGACGCCAGCCATGAATTGCGCACGCCGCTGGCGGTGGCCGAAGGCGCCGGCTACCTGCTGGCGCAGCAAGCCTTGCCGGCGCCGGCCATGGAGCAGGTGCAGCGCATCCGCGCCGCCTGCGCGCAGATGGGCCAGTCGGTGCGCACCTTGCTGGCGCTGGCCCGTGAAGGGCAGGGCGACTGGGGGCCGCAGGCGGTGCCGTTGCTGCCGCTGGTGGAACAGGCCGTGATCCGTCATGCGCATTTGCTCGACAGCGCCGCACTCGAGGTGCAGGTCAGCGTGCCGCCTGCGGCGCTGGGCCACTGCCATGCGCCGTCACTGGAAATCCTGCTCGATAACCTGGTGGCCAATGCGGCCAGCCACGCCGGCGGCGGCACGTTGCACATATATATAGAGGAGGGCTGGCTGGTGGTGCGGGATGAGGGGCCGGGACTTGACGGGCAGGTGGCCGGCAAGCTGGGACAGGCGGGCGCGCGGCGCGAAGGCAGTCCCGGCCACGGATTGGGCTTGTCGATCGCGCACCGGCTGGGGGTGCGGGCCGGCATCGCGGTGCGGATTGCGAATGCCGAGGGCGGCGGCGTGCGGGCCGCGCTCCACGTCAACGCGGCTTGATCAGACTCGACACGAAAAAAAACCGCCCGGAGGAGGTTTGTTTGATCGGCTGCGCGGCAAACCTCGCCGTTCACGGCGGGGGCAAGAGCGCGGACGGCACAGCCGTCCTTGGTCAGTTGAAACGTGTTGGTGCATGAAATAGGACTGGATACAATCACAGTGTGATTCGCCTACAAGCCTTTAAATACGAACTGATGCCCGATGGCGAGCAGGCGCGCGATATGCGCCGCTACGCCGGATCGTGCCGGTTCGTCTATAACAAGGCGTTGGCGATGCAAAAAGAAAATCACGAAGCTGGAAACAAGTTCATCGGCTACGTCGCCATGGCGAAGCACTTGACCGGGTGGCGCAATGGTACGGAAACGCCGTGGCTGAAAAACGCACCTTGCCACCCCTTGCAACATGCCTTGAAGGACTTGGAAAAGGCATACAAGAATTTTTTCGAGAAACGGGCCGACTTCCCCAACTTTAAGCGCAAAGGCAGCGGCGACAGCTTCCGCTACCCTGATCCGAAGCAGATCAAGCTCGACCAGATCAACGACCGCATCTTTTTGCCCAAGCTCGGCTGGCTGCGCTACCGCAACAGTCGTGACGTGCTGGGCGAGGTCCGCAACGTCACCGTCAGCCAGTCAGGTGGAAAGTGGTTCGCGTCGATTCAGACGCAACGCGAAGTCGAACAGCCGCTGCCCACGGCGACGACGGCCATCGGCATCGATGTCGGTATCGCGCGGTTCGCCACCATGAGCGACGGCGACTTCATTGCGCCGCTCAACAGCTTCAAGCAACATCAACAGCGCCTTGTGCGCTACCAGCGCCGCATGAGCCGCAAGGTCAAATTTAGCAGCAACTGGAAGAAGGCGAAAGCCCGCGTCCAGAAGATACACGCCCGCATCGCCAACGCCCGCAGAGACTTCCTGCACAAAACCACCACGACGATCAGCAAAAGCCACGCGCTCGTCTGTATTGAGGATGTGCAGGTACGGAATATGTCCAAGTCTTCCAAGGGCACGATTGAACAGCCTGGCAAGAAGGTCCGCCAGAAGTCGGGCCTGAATCGTGCCATCCTCGATCAGGGTTGGGGAGAGTTCAGGCGGCAGCTTGGCTATAAGGTCGAGTGGAACGGCGGCATCCTGCTGGCCGTGCCGCCGCACCACACCAGCCAGACGTGTCCGGCATGCGCCCACGTCTCGAAAGACAATCGGCAGACTCAGGCCAAATTCCTGTGCGTCGGTTGTGGCTACGAAAATCACGCAGATGTCGTTGGCGCGATCAATGTTTTAGCGCGAGGACATCGCGTCTTAGCCTGTGGAGGGTCGGTGCAGTCGGGCCGCTCGATGAAGCAGGAACCCACCGAAGCGACCGCGTAAATCATCACGCGGCGCCGTAGGAATCCCCTTCCTTTCCGCGTAAGCGGCAGCCGTCAGGCTAAGGGAGGGGAGGATGTCAACCAGGCAGATCGGGCTTACAGGCCAGCCAGTTGCGAATCAGGCATTTTCGCGGACGCCACGGCAGGTTCGGCGGCTTTCACGGCCGGTGCCGGGGTCGCGACCATCACCGGATTGGTGGTCGGCACTTTCTTGCCGTTGGAAACCTGCTGCAGTTTTTTATATTCCGCCAGGACCTTGAAACCATAGCCGTCATCCGTTTCGAAGGCCGCGGCGCCGACGTATGACTTCAGGCCGGCTTCGACGGAACCGCCACGGGTCACGTAATCCTTCAGGATCAGCGAGCCGACACGGATGTTGGCCACCGGGTTCAGTGCGGCTTGCACGCCGCCCATGTCCTGGAATTTGTCGTGGTGCACCTTCGACATCACTTGCATCAAGCCTTGCGCGCCCATCGGGCTTTCCGCGAACGGATTCAGGCCCGACTCGATGGCCATCACGGCCAGGATCAGCAGCGGATCGAGCTTGATTTCACGCGCCGTCAGGTAAGCGGTCGACACCAGCATGTTGGTCGCGTCGGAAGCGACCCGGTAACGCTTGGACAGCCAGGTGGTGACCCACTCCTGCTGCTTTTTCGATCCCATCAACTTCTTTTCTTCCGCCGTCATTGGCGCTTCCGCTGCCGGTTGGGCGGCGGGCGCTTCCATCAGCGCGGTCAGGGGCGGGGCCGTTACGGCAGCCGATGCCTCTGCCGGTTGTGGCGCCAGGGTCTTGCTCAGGGCATGGGCCAGGTCCGGGCGGACGTACAGTACTGCAAGTATGACCAGTGCGGTCACGCCGCAAATCGTCATGGTGTGGTGAAAGGTGGTCAGCACGCTGCGTATGGTAACGCGCGCCTTCGCCATGCCATTGGCCACCGAGGCCAATTGGCGGGCGGCAAGTGCCACCCCGGTAGTGCGATTAGTCATAGAACTCCCCTGAAATGTCCGTAACGAGCGCATCCCTGCCGCATTTTTCATGCAGCTGTTTTTATTGATGTGCCAATGCCGTGCATCAGAAATATCATCGTTCAACGCTGCCGTGAGCAGCCGTGGAACGCCATCATTGCTTGCCTGAGCTGTTGCTATCCTGTGCCTGTGCAGGTAAGCGGAACAGTCCGCAATACAACTTTTCCCGGGGGTTAAGGCAGACGCCTTGTGAAAACACTCCTTAAAATGTTTGTGGAGCCCCGACTCCGGTGAATGAATGGGTGACAACTATGTTGGCGATCTGGCCATGTCCCCTGTTCAAGTAAGGCGAATTGTAGAAGCCGTTTTATATCACGTCAATACTAACAAACGCGTTCTTTATAACTTTTTGATATAGAATTTTGCCATGCAGTGCAGCAAAAACTAATAAAATCAAACACTTGTCTGAAAAACCTCAATACAGCTTGCGAAAGCGAAAAAATCGTAAAAAAGTATGAAGTACACCGATCTGCGTGATTTTATTTCTCAACTGCAACGAATGGGCGAACTTAAGCCTGTTTTAACCCCGATTTCCCCGAATTTGGAGATGACTGAAGTCTGCGACCGCACGTTGCGGGCCGGCGGACCCGCCTTGCTGTTCCAGAATCCCGCCGGCCACACCATGCCGGTGCTGGGTAACCTGTTCGGTACGCCGCGCCGCGTGGCGCTGGGCATGGGGGCGGAGGATGTCAGCGAATTGCGCAAGATCGGCCATGTGCTGGCGCGCCTGAAGGAGCCGGAGCCGCCCAAGGGATTCAAGGATTTGATGGGCATGGGCTCGCTGGTGAAGGCGGTCTGGGACATGTCGCCGAAAGAGATGCGCGGCGCGCCCTGCCAGGAGATCGTCTGGGAAGGCAATGACGTGGATTTGGCGCGCTTGCCGATCCAGCATTGCTGGCCGGGCGATATCGCCCCCCTGATTACATGGGGCCTGGTGATCACCAAGGGGCCCAATAAAAAGCGCCAGAATCTGGGCATCTACCGCCAGCAAGTGCTGGGACGTAACAAGGTCATCATGCGCTGGCTGGCGCACCGGGGCGGGGCGCTGGATTTCCGCGAACACGCGGTGCAAAGCAAGGGGCAACCGTATCCGGTGGCGGTGGCGCTGGGCGCCGATCCGGCCACCATTCTGGGCGCCGTGACGCCGGTGCCCGACACCTTGTCGGAATACCAGTTTGCCGGCCTGCTGCGCGGCAGCCGCACCGAACTGGTGAAAGCCATCGGCAGCGAGTTGCGGGTGCCCGCGTCGGCGGAAATCGTGCTGGAAGGGCATATCTATCCGGATGAAAACCACCCGTCCGGCTATGAGCATGCGCTCGAAGGCCCGTATGGCGACCACACCGGCTATTACAATGAGCAGGACTGGTTCCCGGTGTTTACCATAGACCGCATCACGATGCGGCGCGATCCGATTTACCACTCGACGTATACCGGCAAGCCGCCGGATGAGCCGGCCGTGCTGGGACTGGCGCTGAATGAAGTGTTTGTGCCGCTGCTGCAAAAACAGTTTACGGAAATCACGGATTTCTATCTGCCGCCGGAAGGGTGCAGCTACCGCATGGCGGTGGTGCAGATCCGCAAGCAGTATGCCGGCCACGCCAAGCGCGTGATGTTTGGCGTGTGGAGCTTCCTGCGCCAGTTCATGTATACCAAGTTCATCGTGGTGGTCGATGAAGATGTCGACATCCGCGACTGGAAAGAAGTGATCTGGGCCATTACCACGCGCGTGGACCCGACCCGCGACACCACGCTGGTGGACCACACGCCGATCGATTACCTGGACTTTGCATCTCCTGTTAGTGGACTCGGCAGCAAGATGGGCATCGACGCCACCAATAAATGGCCGGGCGAGACCAGCCGCGAGTGGGGCACCACCATTGCCATGACGCCGGAAGTGAAGGCCCGGGTGGATGCGATCTGGCAAGAGTTGGGGCTGTAATCAGGGCAATCACGTTCGCTCTCCCACGATTGCGCCGGAGCGGTTATAATTGCACCCGGCGGGCCCCTGCGCATTGCGGCATGGTCAACCTGGTCAGGTCGGGAACGAAGCAGCCACAGCCGTTCACCGCAAGTGCCGCAGATCAGGCTCGCCTCTGAATTCAAAAAAAGCTGCCCAGTGCAGCTTTTTTTACATCCATACTCCTGCAGCAACATTGCCGAAGTCCCGGCTGCCGTGCGTGGTAAAATTGCCCGCATGTCTTATCAAGTCCTCGCTCGCAAATACCGTCCCCGGAACTTTGAAACGCTCGTCGGCCAGGAGCACGTCGTGCGCGCGCTCACGCACGCGCTGAACACGGGCAGGCTGCATCACGCCTACCTGTTCACCGGCACGCGCGGCGTCGGCAAGACCACGCTGTCCCGGATTTTGGCCAAGTCGCTCAACTGCACCGGTCCCGATGGCACCGGCGGCATCACCGCCACGCCGTGCGGCAAGTGCGAGGCCTGCCAGGCCATCGATGGCGGCCGCTTCGTCGACTATATAGAGATGGACGCGGCGTCCAACCGCGGCGTCGACGAAATGGCGCAGTTGCTGGAGCAGGCGGTGTACGCGCCGTCGAATGCGCGCTTCAAGGTCTATATGATCGACGAGGTGCACATGCTGACCAACCACGCGTTCAATTCCATGCTGAAGACGCTGGAAGAACCGCCGGAGCACGTGAAATTCATCCTGGCGACCACCGATCCGCAAAAAATTCCCGTGACGGTGCTGTCGCGCTGCCTGCAATTTAATTTGAAGCAGATGCCGCCCGGGCACATCGTCGGCCACCTGGCCAACATCCTCGGCCAGGAGGAAGTCCACTTTGAACAGCCTGCGCTGCGCCTGCTGGCGCAGGGCGCGCATGGCTCGATGCGCGATGCGCTGTCGCTGACCGACCAGGCGATCGCCTATGCCGCCGGCGAAGTCACGCTGGACTCGGTGCAGGGCATGCTGGGCGCGCTGGACCAGTCGTACCTGGTGCGCCTGCTCGATGCGCTGGCAAGACAGGATGGCGCCGACTTGCTGGCCGTGGCCGATGAAATGGCCTCGCGCAGCCTGTCCTATAACGGTGCGCTGCAAGACCTGGGCACCTTGTTGCACCGGATCGCGCTGGCGCAGACCGTGCCGGCCGCCGTCCCTGCCGATTTGCCGGAATATGCGGACATCGTGCGCCTGGCGGGCGAGTTCGATGCGGAAGAAGTGCAGCTGTTTTACCAGATCGCCGTCCATGGCCGCAATGAACTGGGCCTGGCGCCCGATGAATATGCGGGCTTTTCGATGACGTTGCTGCGCATGCTGGCCTTTCGTCCCGGCGTCGGTGGCGCCGAAGGGATCCCGCTAGCACCATCCGGCGCGGCGGTAGCGCGTGGCCCCGGCGCCGCCCGCGCCGCCGCGGCGGCGGCGGGGCTGCCCGGCGCGGCGCCGGCTCCGGCCCGTGCTGCGGCCATGGCCACCGCCAGCCACGCATCCGTGACACCGGGCGCTCCGGCCGGCATGATGGCGGCGCAAGCGTTGCAGGCGGCGCCTGCCGCACAACATGCAACGGGCGCCGCCGCGCTGCCTGCGCAGGGTGCGGCGTCGGGCCAGTACCCGGCCCGGCAAGGCGTCCAGGGTAACCATGGCGCCCCGTCCGTCCCGGCGCAAGCCGTGGGGCAGCAGGGCGCCGCATCGCAATATCAGGCGCCGCAGGCGGCAGCGCCAGCCGCTGCCACAGCACCGATGAGCCCGGCCAAGGCCGCGATCCAGGCCGCGCTGCAGGCGGCGCGCGCCGCCTCCGGCATCAAAACGCCGCCAAGCCGTCCCGCGCCACCTGTCCCGCAAGGGCAGCCGGCCCAGCCGGCGGCGCCGTCCGGCGGCGCCATGCAGCCGTCGGCCATGGGCCAGGCCTCTGCCGGGCCAGCCATGGGTTCGGCGGCGGACCAAGGCAGCGGACAAGGCCCATCCGGGCCAGCCATGCATTCGGCGGCACGCCAGGGCATGGGGCAAGGTTCGTCCGGGCCCGCCATGCATTCGGCAGCAGGCCAGGCGATGGGCCAGGCCCGCCCGGCGCAAGCCGCACAGCCGGCGGCCCAGGCGCGTGGCCCGGCGCCATGGGAAGACGCGGTGCCGGCCGCCGGCAACGCGCCGTGGGACGATGGCCGTCCCGCGATCGGGGGCGACACGGCGGTGCTGGAAGCGCCGCCGCGCGTGCAGGCCCGCCAGCAGGCGCCGGACGATGACTTGCCGCCCTGGGTAACGGAATTCTCGGACGATACCGCAGTTGCCTCACCGCAAGCTGATGCCCCCGCACCTGTGGCACAGGCGCCCGTGCGCGCGCCGGTCAAGCCACCGTATGAATACGTGGTCACGCCGGTTGCCGAGCTGGACTGGGATGGCAACTGGCCCGCGCTGGCGGCCCGCCTGCCGTTGCGCGGTGTGGCGCAGCAACTGGCGACCCAGGCGGAATTGATCAAATGCGTGCCGGACGGCACGGCCTCGGCGCAGTTTTTTGTCCGGGTGCCGATTGAAACCTGGCGCACGCCCCCCAATGTGGAAAAACTGGCGGCGGCGCTGACGGAACGCTTTAATCGCCCGATCCGGGTGGAAACCGAACTGGGTCCGGTCTGGTACACGGCCAGCGTGGAAGCGCAAGCGTATCGCGAAGCGCTGCAGCGCGCCGCCGAGGACACCGTGGCCAACGATCCCTTTATCAAGAGCATGATCCGGGAATTTGGCGCCTTTGTGGTGCCAGGTTCGATTGTGCCGCCGCCGGCGCCGCCCGCGCACTGACAACGCAAGAACATTCGCTATACTGACATTTAGGAGAATCACATCATGATGAAAAACCAACTGGCCGGCCTGATGAAACAAGCGCAGGCAATGCAGGACAACATGAAAAAAGCCCAGGAAGCGCTGGGTTCGATCGAGGTCGAAGGCCAGTCCGGCGCCGGCCTGGTGAAAGTGGTCATGACCTGCAAGAACGACGTCAAGCGCGTATCGATCGACCCGTCGCTGCTGGCCGACGACAAGGACATGCTGGAAGACCTGGTGGCGGCCGCGTTCAACGACGCCGTGCGCAAGGCCGAAGCGACGTCCGCTGAAAAAATGAGCGGCCTGACCGCCGGCATGAATTTGCCAGCCGGCTTCAAGATGCCTTTCTAAATCACTGGGAACACCAGCATGTTCATTATCTCGCTCACGTACCTGAAGCCCGCCGAGGAGATCGATGCGCTCTTGGCAAAGCATCGGGAATACCTGCGCGAGCAATATGACAATGGCATGTTCCTGATGTCCGGCCGGATGGTGCCCCGAACCGGGGGCGTCATCATCGCCACGGCCGACAGCAAAGCCGATATTGAAGCCGTGATCGAACTCGATCCGTTCAATGAGGCGGGCGCCGCCAGCTACACCATCACTGAATTCGTGCCGACCATGACGGCCGAGATCCTCAGCCAGTTCAAGCAGCACTGATGGCCAAATCGCTGGAATTGCTGACGGAGGCCTTGCGCCGCCTGCCCGGTGTCGGACCCAAATCCGCCCAGCGCATGGCGTTCCACTTGCTGCAGCATGACCGCGAAGGCGCGGCCATGCTGTCGCGCGCCCTGTACCAGGCGGTGGAAGCGGTGCACCATTGCGCGCTGTGCAATACCTTCACGGAAGACGAGGTATGCGGCACCTGCCGCGATGAAGACCGCGACCGGCGCATGCTGTGTGTGGTGGAAACCCCGGCCGACCAGATGATGATCGAGCAGACCCTGACCTACAAGGGCCTGTATTTCGTATTGATGGGCCGCCTGTCGCCGCTCGACGGCATCGGCCCGAAGGACATCCACCTGGAAAAGCTGGTTGGCCGCGCCCATGATGGCGTGGTCGAAGAAGTGGTGCTGGCCACGAACTTTACCAACGAAGGCGAAGCCACCGCGCATTACATCAGCGAGATGCTGAAGGCGCGCGGACTGAAGGTGAGCCGGCTGGCGCGTGGCGTGCCGGTCGGCGGCGAGCTCGAATATGTGGACGCGGGCACCATCGCGCGTGCCATGCTCGACCGCCGCAGCACATGAACGAACAAGCCAACCAACCCAAACCTACCCACGGCCCCCTGAAGGGTGTCAAAGTCCTGGAACTCGGCACCCTGATCGCGGGCCCGTTTTGCGCCCGCATGCTGGCCGAATTCGGCGCCGAAGTGATCAAGGTGGAAGCGCCCGGCGACGGCGACCCGATCCGCAAATGGCGCGTGCTGAAAGACGGCACGTCGCTGTGGTGGTCGGTGCAGGCGCGTAACAAGAAAAGCATCACCCTGAACATGAAGGATGCCCGCGGCCGCGCCATCGCGAAAGAGCTGGCGCTGCAGGCGGACATCATCATTGAAAACTACCGTCCCGGCGTGCTGGAAAAATGGGAGCTCGGCTATGAACAGCTCAAGGCGCTGAAACCCTCCACCATCATGGTGCGCCTGTCCGGCTTCGGCCAGACCGGCCCGATGAAGGACCAGCCGGGCTTTGGCGCGATTGGCGAGTCGATGGGCGGCTTGCGCTATGTGTCCGGCCACGCGGACCGTCCGCCGGTGCGGGTAGGGGTGTCGATCGGCGACTCCGTGGCGGCGTTGCACGGCGTGATTGGCGCCATGATGGCGCTGCGCCACCGCGACGCCACCGGCGGGCGCGAACAGGGGCAAGGCCAGATGGTCGATGTCGCGCTGTATGAATCCGTGTTCAACCTGATGGAGTCGCTGGTGCCGGAATTCGACCATGCGGGCGTGGTGCGCGAACGCACCGGCGGCGCGCTGCCGGGCATCGTGCCATCGAATACCTACACCACCAGGGACGGCGACAACGTCGTCATTGCCGGTAACGGCGACGCGATCTTCAAGCGCCTGATGCTGGCCATCGGCCGCGATGACATGGCCAACGATGCGCAAATGGCGCGCAACGACGGGCGCGTGGCGAGGACCGGCGATATCGACGGCGCGATCCAGGCCTGGTGCGACACCAAGACCATCGATGAAGCGCTGGCGATCCTGCAGGCGGCCGATGTCCCGGTCGGGAAGATTTATTCGGTCCGCGACATGATGACGGACCCGCAATTCCTGGCCCGCAACATGTTCGAGCAGCACCAGTTTGCGGACGGCACGCCGGTCAAGTTGCCGGCGATTTCACCCAAGCTGTCCGAGACGCCGGGGCATACCCACTGGATGGGGCCGGGTTTGGGCGAGCACAATGACGAGGTGCTGCGCTCACTGGGGTATGGTGAGACGGAGATTGCCGTGTTGAGGGCGGAGCGGGTGCTGTAAGCGTTCCAGGGTTGCGGGCATGGCGGCAAGCCTGCGGCTTACCGCCCTACGGTTTTGCCGAAGGCAAAGCCGCCATGCTGGCCCGCGGCGATTGAATCATCAAGCCTGCCGCGCAATCGGCGCCCGCTGTATCTTCAGCATTTGCGTGATCGCTTCCGTGGTGGCCGGTTTGCCCAGGTGAAACCCCTGGGCAAGGTCGCAGCCATATTGCTCCAGCAGTGAAAACTGTTCTTCGGTTTCCACCCCCTCGGCCAGCACCACCATGCGCAAGCCATGTCCCAGCGCGATGATGGCGCGCGTGATGGCGGCATCTTCCGAATCCTGCGGCAGCCCGGAAATGAAAGTCTTGTCGATCTTCAGCGTGTGCACGTCAAAGCGCTTGAGGTAATTCATCGACGAATAGCCGGTGCCGAAGTCGTCGATCGACAGCAGCACGCCGATGCCGCGCAACTGTTCCAGCATGACCAGGGTGGCGCGCGCATCATCCATCAGCGTGCCCTCCGTCAGTTCCAGTTCCAGCAAGCCCGCCTCCAGCCCGGATTCCTGCAGCGCGGCCAGCACGGTCTGCGTCAGGTTTTCATCCTTGAACTGGCGCGCCGACAGGTTGACGGCCAGCCGGATGGGCCGGCGGCAGACGTCTTGCCACAACCGCGCCTGGACACACGCGGTGCGCAATACCCAGGCGCCGATCGGTACGATCAAGCCGGTTTCCTCGGCCAGCGGGATGAAATCATTGGGCGGCATGATGCCGTGCTCCGGATGACGCCAGCGCACCAGCGCTTCCACCCCGACCACCTGCGAGCTGGCGACATCGACTTGCGGCTGGTACAGCAAATACAGTTCATCGTTTTGCAGCGCCTTGCGCAAGCCGGTTTCCAGCTTCACGTGGCTCATGATCTGCATCGTCAGCGATGAGCTGTACAGCTGCGCATTGTTCTTGCCCAGGTTTTTCGCGTGGTACATCGCGGTGTCGGCGAATTTCAGCAAGGAGCTGCTGTCTTCGCCGTCTTGCGGATACAGTGAAATGCCGATGCTGGCCGTGACAAAAATTTCATGGCCGTCGAGCTGGAACGGGCGCCGCATCGCATCCTTGACGCGCTGCGCCACGGCCAGCGCGCTGTCGACTTTTTCGAGATCGGGAATCAGGATCGTGAATTCATCGCCGCCCAGGCGCGCCAGGTTCCCGGGCGGGAAATCGCCTTGCTGCGCGCGCGTGACGGTGTCGCCGGGACGGATGGTGTCATGCAGCCGCTCCGAGACGGCCTTCAGCAGCAGGTCGCCGACGTCGTGGCCCAGCGTGTCGTTGATGCGCTTGAAGGCGTCGAGGTCCATGAACAGCACGGCGAAGTGCTTGCCGAGTTGGCGTGAGCGGGTCAGTTCGCGCTCCAGCGTTTCCAGGAAGGCCTGGCGGTTCGGGATGCCGGTCAGGCTGTCGCAATAGGCGAGGCGGCGGATTTGTTCTTCCGTGCGTTTGCGTTCGCTGATGTCGCGCACCAGGCCCAGCACGTCGCCCGCGCCGGTGGCGACCAGGCGCGCCTCGAAGTGGCGCACGCCGCCGCCATCGCTGACGTCGCTACTATCGCTACTGTCGCCACCGTGCCGCAGCTCGTAATCGAGCGAGCGCACGGTCTGCGTGGACAGCACGGCATGCACCTGTTCCAGCACTTGCGCGGCGATCGTCGGCGGCAGCACGTCGCTGATGTGGCGGCCGACGCAGGCGTCGCCGCGCGCCTGGACATTGTTGTCCTGGCCCCGTTCGTAATCGAGGTAATAGCCGTCGCGGTTCAGGCGGAAAAACGTGTCGGGAATCGCGGCCAGCACGGCGCGGTTGTGGGCATCGGCCACGCGCAGGCGCGCAATGGCGTCGCTGGCGCGCAGCACATACAGCACGCGGTGTCCCAGGATGGGCCAGTTGATCGGTTTCGACACGAAGTCGGTCGCCCCTTCTTCATAGGCCTGGGTGACGGCTTCGACATCGTCGCTGCCGGTCACCATGATGATGGGGACGGCGCTGCCATAATCCTGTGCGCGGATGGCGCGGCACACGTCATAGCCATCCATGCCGGGCATGTCGACATCGAGCAGCACCAGGTCGGGGCGGATTTGCCGGAAGCGCGCCAGCGCCGCGGCGCCGTCTTCCGCTTCGACGGCATCGAGTCCCACTTGCGCCAGCATTTCCAGCATCAGCAGGCGCATGACGGGATCGTCATCGGCCACCAGCACGGTACCACGGGAGGGGCGGTGTAGCGCAGCCATATCAGGGCTCCTTTTCCAGGACAGTGCAGAGGGCGCGCCGCACTGTTTCGAACTCCCGTTCCATGCCGGCCAGCAGGGCCGGTGCGCCTTCGGTGGTATTGGCCTGGCCCAGTTGTTCCAGGTCCTTGCACATCTTTGCCAGCGCATCCGCGCCGATGTTGCCGCTGCCGGATTTCAGGCTGTGCGCGATGCGGCGCAAGGTGTCGGGCTGGTTGTCCCGCAGCGCCGTGCGCAGGCCGGCCAGCTGGCGGGGCGTGTCGTCGAGATACGATTGCACCACGCGGCGCAGCAGGGTGGGCGTCTTGCCATTGCCGTTGCCGAGCGCGCGGATGTTGTCGAGCGCGCGCGGATTCAGCGGGCTACCGGCGGCGCCGGCCTGGCCGGATCCGTCCGGGGAGCCGGGTGCGGCAGGCGCCGCCGCGGCCGATGCCTCCGGCACGCTGGCCGATGGCGGCCGCCGCGGCGCCTGTGCTCCGGCCGGCTCCTGCTCCGCCCGCGGCACCGCCACGCGCGGCAACCGTATCCAGCGCCCCAGCGTCTCGCCCAGGCCCTGGCGGGTAAACGGCTTGCTGATGTAATCATCCATCCCCGCCGCCAGGCAGGTTTCACGGTCGCCCGGCAGCGCATTGGCCGTGATGGCCACCACCGGCAGGCGCGCGCTGCCCTGTTGCTGCTCGTGGCGGCGGATTTCCAAGGTGGCGGCCATGCCGTCCATGACGGGCATCTGGCAATCCATCAGCACCGCGTCGTACCGGTCGGTCCGCACGGCGTCCAGCGCTTCGGCGCCATTGCCGGCGCAGCGGACCTCGAGCCCCAGGCTTTGCAGCATGGCCGACGCCACTTGCACATTGACGGGATTGTCTTCGGCCAGCAGCACCTTGCGGCGCTTGCCCTGCCGTGGTGCGCCGGCAGGCGCGGCTGGCGGCAACGTGCTGGCGGCAGCCGCGGCAAATGCGCCGGCATAGGCGCTGGCGTGCGCCGCACCCGTTACAGGTGCGGCGTGGGCGCTGCCCATCCCAGCGCGCAGCGGCGTGACGATGCATTCATACAAATCGCAGGCGCGCGGCGGCTTGATCAGCTGGAACGCCACGCCCGCTTCGCGCCGCTGCACCGTGTCCGCCGCATTGCGCTCGCTGGCCAGTAACAGCAGGCGCACACCGGCCATGCCTGGATCGGCATGGATTTGCGCCGCCAGCATCAAGCCACTGCCTGGCCGCAAGTCCATGTCGAGCAGCGCCACGTCATACGGATGGCCACGCGCCGCGCTGTCGGCGAGCATGCGCAGCGCCGCATCGGCCGATTCGGCGCAATCGACCTGGATTTGCCAGCGCGCCAGCTGGCGTTCCAGCAGCAGGCGGTTTTCCGGCAGCGGGTCGGCCACCAGCGCGCGCTTGCCCAGCGCCGTCTCGCTGCCGCCGGTTTCTTCGACGCGGCGCTTGTCAAAGCGCAGCGCAAACCAGAAGATCGATCCTTGCGTCAGCGCGTGCTCGATACCGATCGTGCCGCCCATCAGTTCCACCAGTTGTTTCGAGATCGCCAGGCCCAGCCCGGTGCCGCCATGCTTGCGCGTGGTGGAGCCATCGGCCTGCGAGAACGAGGTAAAGATGCGGCTGCGCGCTTCGCGCGAGACGCCGATGCCGGTGTCGTGCACTTCAAAGCGCAAGTCCACGCTTTGCGGCTCTTCGCCGGTGACCACCACTTTCACGGTGATCTTGCCGGTTTCCGTGAATTTGATGGCATTGCCCAGCAGGTTGAACAGCACCTGCCGCAGCCGGTTCGGATCGCCGCATATGGCGACCGGGATATCGTTGGCGATGGCGAATTCCAGCGCGATGCCCTTGGCGTGCGCCTGCGGCGTAAACACCTGGTCGATGTCGTCGAGCAGTTCGCGGAAATTGAAATGGATGTATTCCACTGTCAGCTTGCCGGCTTCGATCTTGGACAAATCGAGGATGTCATTGATGATGACCAGCAGGTGTTCGCCGGAGCGCTTGACCATTTCCGTGTAGTGGCGCTGCACGTCCGTCAGCGGCGTGGACAGCAGCAATTCGGTCATGCCCAGCACGCCGTTCATCGGTGTGCGGATTTCATGGCTCATGGTGGCGAGGAACGCGCTTTTGGCCTGGCTCGCGGCTTCCGCCGCGTTCTTGGCTTTTTCCAGCTGTTCGGTGCGCACCGATACTTGCCGTTCCAGCTGGTCGCGCGATTGCGCCAGGCGCGCATCGCGGCTGGCCATTTGCACCAGCATGTCGTTAAAGCTGTCCAGCAGCGCGCCCAGTTCATCGGTGCGGTTGTGTTGCAGCCGCGCGCCGGGCTGGCCATCGGCCGCCTGGCGGGCTGCGGCGATCAGGCTGGCGATGGGTTCGGCGATGCCGTCGCGGAAGCGGCGCGCCAGCCACAGCGCGCACGCGAAGGACAGCACGGTGGCCAGCACGCCGCCCGCCAGGTTGAGCAGCACGCCCCACCACATGTGCGGCAAACCCGCTTCCAGCATGACCGCGCCGACCTGGTCTTGCTGGAAGTGCACGCCACGGTACAGGCGCAAGCCGGGCGCCCATACCGGACCGGAAAATTCATGTTCGCCGGCCTTGCCGATATCCTGCAGGCGCCGCAATTCCAGGTCGGGCGGCGCGGCCGGGCCGTCTTCATGCATGGTGCTGCGCGCCAGCAGCTTGCCGTCGCGGTCAAACAGGACCACCTGCCGGATATCGTCGCGCCCATCGAAGTTGGCCAGCGCCAGCACCTGGTTGGCTTGCGACGGGTCGACATACAGCAGTGCAATGGCGCTGTTGGCCGCCACCGTGCCGGCCAGCGTGTGCAACTGGCGGCGCTCCTGCTGCAACTGGCTCGACACGTGCGTGGCCGCGAACACGGCAAACGCCAGCAGCAAAGCGCTGCCGGTCGACCAGGCGCTGATCATGGTGAGTTTCCGGCTCAAGCCGGAGCGTTCGAAGCTGAGCATAGGTTCCGGCCCACAATTCCGTTAGGAAAATATATCTGTCGGGAACTTTGACATGTTGATTTTTATCTAACGTTACGGTTGTGTTCGCTTTAAAAAAAATGCCCCGGCGGGTGGCCGGGGCATAAAGGGACATATAGGGAAATATGCCCGGGGATAAATTGTGGTGCGGCTTCAGCAACAGCCGCCGCGTTTGCCGGCGCCGCCGTAGCGGGCTTCCTGGCGTTCGCGGAAAAACTCCTCGTAACTCATCATTGGCAAGTCCGGATGGGTCTTTTCGTGGTGCGCCACGTAGGCGTCATACTCGGGCAAGCCCACCATCAGCCGCATGCTTTGCCCGAGGTAGCGGCCGGCTTGCACACCGGCCTGGACCAGTTCGGAAAACATCACTGCACCAAGGGGCTCGCCACCATCGGGCTTTCATTGGCGCTCGGCTGCTCGTCGGCCAGGGCCGCCCGCGCGGTGCGGATGCCGAAGAACAGCACCGACAGCACCACCACCATGAAGAAGCCGGCCAGCGACGCATCGAGGTAATCGTTGAACACGATCTGGTGCATCTGCACCATCGACTTGGCCGGCGCCAGCACCTTGTCTTCGGTGATGGCCGTGCTGTACTTGGCGGCGTGCGCCAGGAAACCGACTTTCGGGTTGGCGTCGAAGATCTTCTGGAAGCCGGCGGTCAGGGTGCACAGCAGCAGCCAGGCGGTTGGCACCATGGTGACCCAGGCATACTTCGCACGCTTCATCTTGAACAGCACGCAGGTGGCGAGGATCAGCGCGATACCGGCCAGCATCTGGTTGGCGATGCCGAACAGCGGCCACAGGGTGTTGATGCCGCCCAGCGGATCGACCACGCCCTGGTACAGGAAGTAGCCCCAGGCCGCCACGCACAGCGCGGTGGCCACCAGGCCGGCCACGGTGTTGTTGGAATCCTTGAGCGACGGATGGAACGCGCCCAGCAGGTCTTGCAGCATGTAGCGGCCGGCGCGGGTGCCCGCGTCGACGGCGGTCAGGATGAACAGCGCTTCGAACAGGATCGCGAAGTGGTACCAGAACGCCATCATGGCCTGGCCGCCGATGACATTGGACAGGATGTGCGCCATGCCGACCGCCAGGGTCGGCGCGCCGCCGGCGCGGGAAATGATCGAGGTTTCGCCGACGTCCTTGGCGGTCTGCACCAGCATTTCCGGCGTGATGTGGAAGCCCCAGCCGGAAATCACCTGGGCCGCCGCTTCCGGCGTGGTGCCCAGCAGGGCGGCCGGGCTGTTCATGGCGAAGTAGATGCCCGGGTCGATGGTCGATGCCGCCACCAGCGCCATGATGGCGACGAACGATTCCATCAGCATGGCGCCATAGCCGATGAAGCGGGCGTGGGTTTCGTTTTCAATCATCTTCGGCGTGGTGCCGGACGAAATCAGCGCGTGGAAGCCGGACACGGCGCCGCAGGCAATGGTGATGAACAGGAACGGGAACAGGTTGCCCGCCCAGACCGGGCCGGTGCCGTCGATGAACTTGGTCACGGCCGGCATTTGCAGGGTCGGCGCCACGATCAGGATGCCCAGCGCCAGGCCGACGATGGTGCCGATCTTCAGGAACGTCGACAGGTAGTCGCGCGGCGCCAGCAGCAGCCATACCGGCAGCACGGAAGCAACGAAGCCATAGCCGACCAGCATCCACACCAGCTCGGTGCCGGTGAACGTGAACATCGGCGCCAGCGCCGCATTTTCCTGCACATACTGGCCGCCGATAATGGCCAGCATCAGCAGCACGAAGCCGATGACGGACACTTCGCCGATGCGGCCCACGCGGATGTAGCGGGTGTAGACGCCCATGAACAGCGCGATGGGAATCGTGGCCATCACGGTGAAGCTGCCCCATGGCGAATGCGCCAGCGCTTTCACCACGATCAGCGCCAGCACGGCCAGGATGATCACCATGATCATGAAGGTGCCGAGCAGGGCGATGTTGCCGGGGATGGGACCGAGTTCGGACTTGATCAGGTCACCGAGCGAGCGGCCGTCGCGGCGCATGGAAATGAACAGGATGATGAAGTCCTGCACCGCGCCGGCGAACACCACGCCGGCCAGGATCCACAGCATGCCGGGCAGGTAACCCATTTGCGCGGCCAGTACCGGGCCGACCAGCGGGCCGGCGCCGGCAATGGCGGCGAAGTGGTGGCCGAACAACACGTTCTTGTTGGTCGGGACGTGGTCCAGGCCGTCGTTGAATTTGTACGCCGGCGTCATGCGGCGCTGGTCCAGGCCGATGACTTTCTCGGCGATGAACTTGCTGTAGAAACGGTAGGCGATCAGGTAGACGCAGACCGCGGCCACCACGATCCATACCGCGTTGATGCTCTCGCCCCGCTTCAGCGCTATCACGCCCATGGACGCGGCGCCCAGCAGCGACAGCGCTGCCCAGCCGGCCCGGCTCATTAGTGGATTCATGTGTTCCTCCAAGTGTTTTTTTTAAGTTGTGTTGTTGCTGATGACAAGTATTCAGGAGGGGTATAACTGCCACAAGCGCAGCACTACGCAGTGCGATAAGTAGTAATACGGAGCGGCGAGGCGGCCTCCGGGGGTAGAATTCGTTCATGAAACTTCGTCAGAAAGTCATCTTCCTCGCCATTGCGCCGCTGATCCTGGCCCTGTGCGCAATCGCCTGGGCCGTGCAGCACCAGGCCGCGATCCTGGCGCAGCAGCAGCGCGACACCATCCAGCGCGCCTACCTGGCCAGCAAGGAAGCAGAGCTCAAGCACTACGTCACGCTGGCCCGGCATTCGATCGCCCGCCTGGTCGAATCCGGCCGCACCGACCCCGCCACCCTGGACGAGGCCAAGCGCATCCTGCAGGGATTGAGCTTTGGCGACGACGGCTATTTTTTCGTGTATGACATGCAGGGCCGCTCGCTGATGCATGCGCGCCAGCCGGAACTGGTGGGGCAGAACCTGTATGAATTGCGCGACCAGGAAGGCGTGCCGACCATCCAGCGCCTGCTGGCGCGCGCCAAGAACGGCGGCGGGTTCGAACGCTATTACTGGGTCAAGCCGTCCAGCCACAAGCCCGAGCGCAAGCTCGGTTATGTCATCCAGCTGGAAAACTGGGGCTGGATGATGGGCACCGGCATCTACCTCGACGACGTCGACCGCGCGCTGGCGCTGATCGACATCCAGCAGCAGGGCAATATCCAGAACACCATGCTGTGGATCGCCATCATTGCCACGGCCGCGGCGGTGGTGGTGGGCACCTCCGGCCTGGCCCTGAACATCAGCGAATCGCGGGTGGCGGACGCCAAGCTGAAGGTGCTGGCGCAGCGGGTGGTGGAGTCGCAGGAGGAAGAACGGGCGCGCCTGTCGCGCGACCTGCACGACGGCATTTCGCAATGGCTGGTGTCGATCAAGCTGCAGATCGAAGCGGGGATTATTCGCCTGGGCGGCAAGGCGGAACAGCGCGAATCGGCGCTGGCCGTGTTCGAGCACACGGCCGAACAATTGAATAACGTGATGGGCGAAGTGCGCCGCATCTCGCACAACCTGCGTCCCGCCATCCTCGACGACCTGGGGCTGGCGGCCGCGCTGGAGCACCTGGCGGAGGAAGTGCGCCAAGGCTGCGGCATCCCGGTGCTGTTCACGGCGGAAGGGAGCACGGAAGACTTGCCGGATGTGGCCAACACCGTGCTGTTCCGCATCGCGCAGGAAGCGCTGACCAATATCGAACGCCACGCAAGCGCCAGCCATATCGAAATCAGCCTGGCCGGCGAGCAGCGCGGCGTGACCCTGCGCATCAGCGATGACGGCCATGGGTTTGACGCGGCCGGCATTGCCGTGCATCCGAAACGGGGCATCGGCTTGCGCAACATGATGGAGCGGATGGATGCGATTGGCGGGACGTTTAATATCAGCTCGTCGCCGGCCGGCACGGTGGTGCTGGCGCGGGTCGAAAATGAAAGGTAATACACAATGACGATCAAGATCCTGCTGGTGGATGACCACCCCCTGGTGCGCGACGGCTTGCGGGCGCGCCTGGAAGCCATGCCGCAATTCCAGGTGGTGGCCGAGGCGGGCGGCGCACAGGAGGCGCTGGAACAGGCGCGTCATTTCGATATCGACCTGGTGTTGATGGACATAAATATGCGGGGCGGCAACGGCATCGAAGCGACCGCGCACTTCCGCCAGCAATTCCCGCAAATCGCGGTCCTGATCCTGTCGATGCACGACAAGCTGGAATATGTGTCGCAGGCGATCGCGGCGGGCGCGCGTGGTTATGTGCTCAAAGATGCGCCGGGCAAGGACATCGTGGTGGCGATCGAAACCGTGATGTCGGGCGGGATTTATTACAGCGCGGCGCTGGCCCGCCAGCTGGCCAAGCCGCAAAACATCGACAACCAGCTGACCACGCGCGAACACCAGGTGCTGCGCCACATCGCCAATGGCCACTCCAACAAGCAAATCGCGCGCGACCTGGACTTGTCGGTGCGCACGGTGGAAACCCACCGCCTCAACATCAAGCGCAAGCTGGGCATCGAAGGGCAGGCGGAATTGATCCGGTATGCCGTGCAATTTGCAAGTGGCGGGACGTAACGGTAGGATAAGGTGCACACAATTGGTGCTTGGGCTGTCTGTTCGGCAATTTCTGATATATTCAGGCATTCCGGAATTCCCGGAGGATAGATTGTTAAATTGCGAAGTTGATTTGCAGATGTGGTGTTGTTTCTGGTACGCAATTGATTGCCTATAGTCAATATCTGACTTACCATGAACGGCACTACCAACCCCGAGATACTGATGTCTTTGCCTGAACCGAGCCCGTTTCCGTTGGTGGGCCTGAAAGCCGTGACGAACGCCCAGCATGAATGGGTGGCGTTGGCTTTTGATATTACGGCCACACCCGACGATGCCCTGCACGCGTTGCAGACGGTGTTCGGCTATCCCGATATGTTGGCGGCGCTGGCGCCGCTCGACTGCATCGTCGCGGCGCCTGACCTGGCCGTGACCGACCCCGCGCAATTGCGCTCGCTGCCGTCGTCCTCCGTGATGTTCCGGGTGCCGCTGTCCGCCTGCACCGACGCGGGGCGCCAAAAGAAATGCAAGCAGCTGGCGGAGCAGGGCTACCGCCTGCTGGTGGAAGGCGAGGGCGGCATCCATGCCGGCCAGGCCGGGATCCGCAGCATGGCGTTCGATTGCAGCGAAAAACTGCCGAGTGAACTGGCGATGTTGACGATGTCCGGCCCGCACCTGGCGCTGAAGGTCGATACGCAGGTGCGCCGCGACGCGGCCAAGGCGGCCGGCCTGACCCTGTTTTGCGGCGACTATGCGCGCCATCCGGACCCCGATGCGGCGCCGGCCGACGGCACGTCGCGCAAGCGCCTGCTGGCGCTGCTGGGCTTATTGGCGCGCGACGCCGATTCGCGCGAGCTGGAAATCCTGATGAAGCAAGACCCGGCGCTGTCGTATCACTTGCTGAAAGTGGTCAATTCCGCCGCGTTTGCACTGAGTTCCCCGATCCACAGCTTCGGCCAGGCCATCAATGTGCTGGGCCGCCGCCAGTTGCAGCGCTGGCTGCAACTGCTGCTGTACGCGCGCCAGCAGGACGATGGCGGCGCCAATCCGTTGCTGCCGCTGGCGGCGGTGCGGGCGGCGCAAATGGAAGCGCTGGTGAAACTGCGCGGCGGTGACCGCGACCAGCAGGACATGGCGTTCGTGACCGGCGTGTTTTCGCTGCTGGACGTGTTGCTGGGCATGCCGATGACGGAAATCGTCAGCGCGCTCAGCCTCGACCTCGATGTGGTGATGGCGCTGCTGGACCGCGCCGGGCCGTTTGGCGAATTGCTGAAGGTGGTCGAGCAAGACCGTCCGGACAGCAGCGCCTTGCACGATCTTGAACTGGACCATGAAACCTGGTGGCGCAGCCTGCTACAGGCCTACCACTGGGCCATCCAGGTCAGCAGGAATTTATAAATATGGCGGCGCATCCGGTTTCCGATTTCCTGGGCAGCAGCGCCGCATTATGCGACGCGGTGCTGCGCTTGCGCGGCGCCGCCCTGGATGAAGAACTGGGCCGGATCGCCCGCGGCGTGACCAATGCCATGCATGGCCGCTTTGTGCCGTGCGGTGTGGAAGCGCCGCCGCCGTTCGATGGCAGCCTGGTGCAGGAAATCCAGTTCGAAGACCAGTATTTCGGCATGTTCGAAGTGGGCGGCCGCGCCCAGTTTTCCGATCTCGAGCGCCAGCACCTGGCCAGCCTGGCCGGCCTGGCCGCCAGCGTGCTGCAAGTGCATTCGCTGGCGCAGCGCAGCACCCATGCCTATGTGCAGGTGGAAGCGCAGTTGCAGCACCAGTCGCAAATCCTGGACCAGATCCACGAATCGGTGCTGACCATGGATTTGAGCGGCTTTATCACCAGCTGGAACAAGGGCGCCGAGCGCCTGTTCGGCTACAGCTCGGTGGAAGCGGTGGGGCGCAACATCCTGTTCCTGTATGACGATGAAGACGCCGGCTTCAATGACGCCTTCCTGGAGCATGGGGGCCGCCTGATGGAGGTGCGCCGTAAAAAGAAGTCCGGGGAGGTGTTCTGGGCCAGCCTGTCGCTGTCCACCCTGCATGACCGCGACGACCGCCCGTCAGGCCTGATTGCCTATCTCACCGACATCACCGAACGCAAGATGGCGGAAGAACGCATCCACCACCTGGCATATTACGACGCGCTGACCAATCTGCCGAACCGCACCCTGTTGACCAAGCTGGTCGACCAGGCCCTGACGGTGGCGCAGCGCAACCGCGCGCAGGGCTGCGTGCTGTTCATCGACTTGAACCGTTTCAAGGTCATCAACGACACCCTGGGCCGCCGCATCGGCGATGAATTGCTGCGCGAAGTGGCGCAGCGCTTCCGCCTGGCGCTGCGCGACCAGGACCTGGTGGCGCGCCTGGGCGGCGATGAATTCGCGGTCGGCCTGTTCGACATCCACCAGCATTACGAAGCGTCGACGGTGGCGCAAAAGCTGATCGCCACGCTGGTCGAGCCGTTCTATATCGACGGCCACGATTTGCGCGTGGGCGCCAGCATCGGCATCAGCGTTTATCCGCAAGACGGCAGCGACGCGGAAACCCTGCTGCGCCTGGCCGACATCGCGATGTACCGCGCCAAGCAGCAGGAGGGCGATGCCGAGGGCGAGCACGTGGCGTTCTACAGCCGCGACATGAACCAGGGCATGCAGGAACGCATGCGCATCGAATCGGGCCTGCGCCAGGCGCTCGGCAACGGCCAGCTGGAATTGCATTACCAGCCGAAGTTCTCCATCGCCAGCAGCCAGATCATCGGCGCGGAAGCGCTGGTGCGCTGGCGCCACCCGGAACGCGGCCTGGTGCCACCGGTGGAATTCATTCCGCTGGCCGAAGCGACGGGGCTGGTGGTGCAGGTCGGCGAGTGGGTATTGGAAGCCGCCTGCGCGCAGGCGCAGGCGTGGAAGGAAGCGGGCCTGCCGCCGGTGCGGCTGGCCGTGAACGTGTCGGCCCGTGAATTCACCTCGGCCTTGCCGGGACGCGTGATGGAAACACTGCGGCGCTATGGGCTGGAACCGTCGTGGCTGGAGCTGGAAATCACGGAAAGCACGCTGATGCACAACATCGACCGCGTGATCGGCATCATGGACCGCATCACGGCGCTGGGCGTGACCCTGTCGCTGGACGACTTCGGCACCGGCTATTCCAGCCTGTCCTACCTGAAGCGCTTCCCGATCGACACCCTGAAGATCGACCGCTCGTTCACGATGGGCATCCCGTCCGACACCAACGACTGCGCGATCGCCAGCACCATCATCTCGATTGCCCAGCAGCTGAAGCACAAGGTGATTGCCGAGGGGGTGGAAACGGTCGAGCAGCTGGCGTTCTTGAAGACGTCGGGGTGCGATGAGGTGCAGGGCTATCTGTTCTCGAAACCCTTGCCGGCGGCGGAATTTGAGAAAGCACTGCGGGAGAACTGGACGCCGGTGCAAGTCCCTGTATAATGCGGGCGGTCTTAACGACATATGGAAACGTGGCCGAGTGGTTGAAGGCAACAGTCTTGAAAACTGTCGACGGTTTGCGCCGTTCGTGAGTTCGAATCTCACCGTTTCCGCCAAGAAACAAAACAAGCCGCCTAAGCGGCTTTTTTTATTTCTTGGCGGAAACGAGCAGGGCGCCTGCGCGCCCTGCGAGTGAGATTCGAAGGTCTCGCGCGTATTAGCGCGTACCTCTTCGAATCCTCTGACTGCTGTTCGCTACGCGAACAGCACTGCGCGCCGTGGGCGCGCACAAATCTGCAGTGGTCTGTGGCGAGCGGGAGCGCAGCGATCCGCAAGCACCCGCCAAATCAGCGCGCCAGCGTCATTGTTAAGCTTGCTGTACTCAGCCAGCAGCGGCCTTTCAGTTTGAGCAGCCGGAAAAATCAGTCCAGCTCCCTCTGGTACGGCGAAATCAGGATCGTGGAAATTCAGGAAATCAAGAATCGCGATGAACGCACCCTACTAACATCCAACTGATCAATGGCCCCGACGGCAATCCAGCCTATGTGGTCATTTCCTATGCGGAATATCTGCGCATGTTTGAGCAGGAGCGCACCCTGATTCCTGATGAAGTCGTCAGCGCCACCGTCGACGGCGCGACCCCTGCGCGCGCTTGGCGTGAACACCTGCAGCTGACACAGGCCGAAGTCGCCAAGCGCTTGCGGATTTCCCAGCCATCGTATGCGCGTCAGGAAAGCAGCGGGCGCCTGCGTCCGCAAACGTTGGCCAAGCTGGCGACTGCGCTGGGGATCCTTCCCGAGCAGCTGGATTTCTAGCAAACCACCAAATAAAAAGGGCAGCCCAAGCTGCCCTCATCACCGGCCAACCACGCCAGCCTCAATGCTCCGTCATCCCCCGCAAATTCTCAATATCCGCCACCGCCATCTTCCAGCTGGCTTCGCCTCCGCAGGCGGCCAGCATGTTCAGCGGCAGCTCGACCTGCTTGAGCTGTTTGCCCTCCAGCGAGATGGTGTAACGCATGCTGGTGAAATCCACGTCGTAGGTTTTCCGCAGGCCTTGCCGGCGGGTATAAGTGTCGTGTGCTGCAGCCATCAGATCCTCCCAAGCAAAGAGTGGTTATGTCAGTCTAGCACGCCGCGCGCCGCGCACGCGTGCTTGTATTTGGCTGTATGGACACCCAGTGTTAAACTGTCAGTCAATCCACACCGGAAAACACGCCATGTTGCACAGTCCTAAAGCCATTGCGAATTACTTCCTCGACCTGGCCCAGGCCAGCGGGCAGGGCATGACGCCAATGAAGCTGCAAAAGCTGGTGTACTACGCGAACGGCTGGTACGCCGGTTACACCGGGCAGCCGCTGATCGATGAGGCGGTGGAAGCGTGGCCATATGGTCCCGTGATCCCGTCGCTGTACCATGAATTCAAGCGCTACGGCAGCGCGGAAATCGACAGCAGGGCCCGCGAAGAGGGTCGGGAAGTGCAGCCGCCGGCCGACACGGAATTGCGCCAGTTCCTCGACAATGTCTGGAAACAATACGGCCAGTTCACCGGCATCCGCCTGTCGGAAATGACGCACGCGCTGGGCAGTCCGTGGGACCTGACCTGGAAAGCCGCGGCCGGCGTGCGCAATGCCGGGATACCGTTCGAGCTCATCGCGCGCCATTTCAAACAGGCTGCCGACACCGCCCAGCAAAGGACCCACCAGTCTTGACGATCCCGACCCAGCAAGCACCGGCCGAAGCGCCGGGCGCGGCGCCTTCGATTGCGTCCGCGACCATCGATGCCAGCGCCGAGCCGATGCAGCCGTCGTCGGCCAACGTCACGGCCCAGGAGGAGGCGGAATTCTACCGGCGCTCGAGCGCCACCTTCCAGCTGGAGCACAACCGCCAGAACCTGGGTGTATTGGGCCGGTTCTTTGGTTCCAACAGCGCGGCCTCGACCAATATCGCGGGCGCCGTGGTGGGCGTATCGCTGATCGGCGTGTTCGTGACCTTGTTTTTCCCGGGGAATGCGGAGCTGGCGGAAGCGCGCAAAGGCTTGCTCGGCCTGATTACCGCCGCGCTGAGTTTTATTTTTGGCGCGGCCAGCAAGAAGTAGGCAAGCGCGGAATCAGTAGTCGAAGCGGCCTTCGCCGCGCTTGCGCATCGCGCCACCGGCCAGCGTGGGTTCATTGGCCTTTGCTTCACGCTCTGCCCGTTCCTGTTCGCGCTGGCGGCGGCGTTCCTGCGCCGCTTCTTCCCTGGCCCGGATCTGGTCGACCACGCGCTGCTGGATTTGCCGCTTGCGCACGCAATCCTGGTACAGGCTGAATTTTTGCATCATGGCGGCCACCCACACGAAGCCGATCAGGATCGTCACGAAACCGAAACCGTTTTGCCACATGCCGTAATTCTGGTCGATCACGGAAAACAATGGGCGTGCGCGTTCCAGGCTGTGTTCGCCAAACACCACCAGGCATCCTGCGAGGATGCCGATGATGATGGTGCCGACAATGTGACGCAGGCTGGTCTGGACTTGCCAGTCCAGTAATTCCAGCAATTCGGCGGGGTCGTAACTGTGAGACATGGAATTCCGGCTGCGGGGTGATGCTGAGTATATAGCCGTGATTATGTCACAAATTTCGTTTCCGAAAGGCATCATTGTGACGGCGGGAACCCTGCCGGCTCCCGCCGGACAGGATTACTGCACGTTCACCGTCACATCATCAATCACGAACGACGTCTGCACGGTCGAGCCCTCGATCCCTTCAAAGTAAATCCGCACCGTCTGGCCCTTGTACGCATCGAGGTTGAAGGTGCGCTGCACGTAGCTGGTGCCCTTGTTCAGGTTGGAGTAAGTAGCCAGGGTCGCCAGCAGCGTGCCGCTGGTATTGCGCACTTGCACTTTCAGCGTGTCATACGCTTGCGTGGTGGTGGTTTCATCGGACGCCACTTTCAGCCAGAACGACAGGCTGGCGCTGCTGGCGCCGGACGGGATCGCCACTTGCTGGTAGAGCGTATCGGTGTGGGCCGAGCCGTAGCCGTTCAGCCAGGCTTTATAGCTGCCGGTGCGCGCGGCCTGGCTGGCGTCGTTGGTGATCACGCCGCTGGTGGCGCTCCACGACGCGCTGCCCGATTCAAAGCCGCCATTGGCGATCAACTGCTGCGCGGTCACGTTGTTGACGCTGAATGCCACCCCGGCCGAGGTCATGCTGTTGCCGGCGGCATCATAGGCTTTGGCGGTCAGCGTGTGGCTGCCGTTGGCCAAGGTGGTCGAGTTCAAAGGCAGCGAATACGGCGCGCTGCTGTCGCTGCCTTTCAGTGCGCCGTCCACATAGAATTCCACGTTGGTCACGCCGACGTTGTCGCTGGCGTTGGCCGCCAGGGTGATCGTGCCGCTGGTGCCGCTGGACGACGCGGACACCAGCGGCGCCACCGTGTCGGACGGGCCGGCACTGGCCTGGGTCACCCAGACCGGCGCCGACCACAGGATGTTGCCATCGTTTTGCGTGATCTTCGCGTAGTAGAAGTGCTCGCCATTGGCCGGCGTGACGGTGGTGCTGGCGGTGGAAGCGAGTTGCGTCACGGTGCCGTTCCGGCCCGGCACGCCTTCAAAGATTTGCACGGTGGACGCGGTCTTGCCGCTGCTGCTGGCGAAGTTCGCGGTCAGCGTCAGGGCGCCATTATTCGTGAAGCGCTCGCCCATCACGTGGCCGTTGGCGGTCAGCACCAGTTGCGACGTTTTGTCCATGGTGGCGAACACGCGGCGGGCGCGGATCGCATCCATGAAACTGGCTTGCGTCAGCGCCGTGCCAGTCGGGATCAGCACGCCGGTGCGGTTGGTGTACGACGCGCCCCAGTTGGCGCAGTGGTTATCCTGGTTGGTGGAAAAAGCCACGTGGAAACCCATTTCCAGCGCTTTCTTGCAGGCGCTTTCATAGTTGCTGCGGCCGGTTTCGGTTTCCGTGGTGTTGGTCGAGAACGCCGAGGTGTTCAGCACTTCGCACAGCGCCATGGCCTGGTCGCCATCGGCGCTGTAGCCCAATGCCGTGCCGTTGACGATGAACTGGCCGCTGGTTGCCGGATGGTTGAACTGGCCCAGCCAGCCGCGCTGGCGCATCAAGGTGTATAGCGACGCGTAGTCGTTTTTCGCCACCAGCGTGTCGGCCAGCACCTGGCCGCTGCTGTTGAGTTCCCAGCCCACCAGTTCATCGGCATTGAGGATGTTCAGGTGGCCGCCATTGTTGATGACGCCCCATTCCATGCCATAAATGCCGAGGAAGCCGGGATTGGCCGCGTTGTAGCTGGCCGCCGCCGACAGGCCGGACTGGTACAGCGCCTTGGCGGTGGCGGGGTTGGCCGAGGTGTTGGTGCTGTCGGAGCCGTCATACATGTGGTTGTGCTCGGATGCCATCAGGAAGTCCAGGCCGCGGCCCTTGGCATACGCAAAGGCATCGGCCGGACCGAAGGCGGCGCTTTGCGGCGCCTGGGCGCCGGTGCATGAATCCAGCGCGCCGCCGCCGTCGCTGTGATTGGTCTGGCTGTGCATGTTGCCGTAATAAACCGTGTAGGGCAGGGAGGCGGTGGCCGCGACGGCGCCCTGGCGCATGCGCTGCCGGGCGTCGTCGGCGCCGGCCGCCTCCCTGCCGGCGTCCCGGGCTTCCCTGGCCTGTTTGGCGGCCTTGGCGGCGCTATTGGCGCCGGCCGGCATGGCGTTAAAGGCCGGCATGACGGGCGCCTGGGCCTGGCCGAGCGCCAGTTCCCATTCCTGTTCATGCACTTCGACGTCCTGGCGGGCCAGCGCCTGCGGCACGGCCACGTCCGCCGTCCCGGCCGGGCTGCCGGCCGCGTCGAGCGAGACGGCGCGCAGGCGCACCTGGTAAATGCCGTCCGCCAGGCTGGCGCGGCCACTGCGGCCATCCCAGTCCACTTTCACTTGCACCGCGTTTTCATGCAGGGCTTCGACGCCGCTCCAGCGCTGCAGCACGTCGCCGTTGGGGGTAATCAGTTCCAGTTGCCAGTGCACGGCTTGCGCCTGCTGCACGTGCGGATAGCTGAACGCCAGGGTAAAGCTGCGCGCGTCGCGGTCGGCGGCGTTGGCGGGGGCTTGGGTGCGGTAGGGGGCGTGCAGCGTGGCTTCGAATTCGCGGTGGTCGGCTTCCGATGCGAACGCGGCGGCAGTGGCGGCGCAGGCGAGCGCCAGCAGGGTGAGGCGAGGTAAAGTAGACATGGTTCCCTCTTGTAATAGTAGTAAGTGAATAGTGACAACGAGGCCACTATGCACTTGCAAAACAAGAGGGACAAATTCAAATTAGCTTGGAAATTAAGACGAAATGTTTATAAACCGCTTTGATTTGTCTTAAATCAAACAATACGGAGATTTTGTTTTAAATCGAACAAAATCTCCGCTCGATTATGCAATTTCATTAAGGGGAACGAGAGAAAGCTTTCGCGTGGTTAATTGTGAAGGACTTTCGTAAGAATAACCAGCGTCGCGTTCATGCAACGTAAAGATGGCCACCGCGTTCTGTAATGATGAGGCTTGCTGTTTCAGGCTTTCCGATGCGGCGGCCGCCTGTTCCACCAGCGCGGCATTTTGTTGCGTCATTTCATCGATTTGCGTGATGGCCTGGTTCACCTGCTGGATACCGGAACTTTGTTCCTGCGCGGCCAGCATGATGCCGGCCATGATGCCGGTGATGCGTTCGACACTGGTCACCACTTCCTGCATGGCTTTGCCCGCCTCACTGGCCAGCGTATTGCCCGCTTCGACTTTTTGCACGCTGTCGCTGATCAATTCCTTGATCTCCTTGGCGGCGCTGGCCGAGCGTTGCGCCAGCGAACGCACTTCGGACGCCACCACGGCAAAGCCGCGCCCCTGTTCACCGGCGCGGGCCGCTTCCACGGCCGCGTTCAGCGCCAGGATATTGGTCTGGAAGGCGATGCCGTCGATCACGCTGATGATGTCGACAATGCGGCGCGAACTGTCATTGATGGCGCCCATGGTGTCGACCACCTGCGCCACCACCTGGCCGCCGCGCGCCGCCACTGCCGTGGCGCTGCCGACCAGCTGGTCGGCTTCGCGCGCATTCTCGGCGCTGTTGCGGACCGTGGCGGTAATCTGTTCCATCGAGGCGGCGGTTTCTTCCAGGTTGGACGCTTGCGCTTCGGTGCGCGACGACAAGTCCGCATTGCCGCTGGCGATATCGTTCGACGCGTGGCCGATCGTATCAATACTGCCGCGCACGCTGCTGACGATGCCGACCAGGCTGTCGTTCATGGCGGCCAGCGAGCGCATCAATTGCGCGGTTTCACTGTTGCCGCGGATCTCGATGTGCGATGTCAGGTCGCCCTGGGCGATGCGCTCGGAAATCTCCACGGCCTGTTGCAGCGGCTCGCTGACGGAGCGCGCGATCGTGCGCGCCAGCAGGGCGGCCAGTGCAATCAGGCCCAGCATGGTGGCGATCATGATCCAGCGGGTTTGGCGCAAGTCCGCGACTTTCGCGCTCAACATGGTTTCCAGCTGTGTGCTGGCGGCCTGGTTGACGGCAAACTGCGCATCGATGGTGGCCGTGGTTTGCGCCACATATTCGGTGCCGGGGAATTCCAGCGTTTCCGCGCGCACGATGTGGGTGCCGGCCAGTTGCATGACTTTATTGGTCATGTCGTAGGCTTGCTGCCATTGCGCTTCCAGCTTGTCGCGCAGGGCCGGGTTGGCGCGGAACGCCTTGTTCAGCCCGGCATTGGTTTGCGTCAGGCGGTCGTTGACGCGGCCGATGATGGCGGCCAGCACTTGCCGGTCTTCCAGCGACGCTTCATGCTTGGCCAGCAAACCGGCGCCCTTGGCGCGCATCTTGCCCGTTTCTTCCGTCAGGTAGGGCAGCTGGTAATACATGGACTGGATCAACTGGTAGCTGTCGACATCCGGATCGAGGCTCAGGCCGAACAAGTCAGCGGTGAGATCGTTGACCACCAGCAGTTTCGGCACCAGCGCCGTGTGGGCCGCATAGCTTTCCGGCACGGTGATGGTGCGGTTGCTGACGCGGTTGCGCAAGTCTTCCCATTCGCGCTTGGGGGTGGCCCACGCTTCGTCGATGGCTTTATTGTTGAAACTTTTCACAAGCGCATCGAATTTTTCGTATGCCTGGTCGGCTTCTTTTTGCTTGGCATCGCGTTTGTCCTTGACCGTCTCCACCCCCCCCAGCAACAGCGCGGACAAGCCGCGATGCTGCTGCGTCAGCTGGATCACTTGCAGGATGGTGGCGGTGGGCGCCAGGCCGGCTTCCTCGCCCAGCGCCGAGTCGAGGGTCTTGCCGGCCTCGCGCATATACAGCGTGGCAGGAATGCCTGCCAGTACCAAAGCGATAACGCTCAGAATAATAAATTTTTGCCAGAGCAATAATCTGTCCAGCACGGCGTTAATGTTCACGTGATCCCCCCATTCGGAAATATCTTTATTTTGGGCGCAACTTTTAAGTTGAATTCTATGCTTTATTGCGGTGGATTACGAGGAGGGTGTTGTATGTACGCGCGGGAAGTATTTGAAGCAAATCAACGTTCTGTTCAGAAGGATTGGGACACAAATGGTTAAATCCGGTCGCTTTCCTTGCGCACGACACGGCCAATCACGATGCAATCGGCGCCGCGGCACACTTTGCGGTGGTATTTGCGCTGGTCGGGATTGTCGGAAGTCAGCCACCACTGCCCGGCGTCGCGCGCCAACCGTTTGACCACGGGTTCGCCTTCATAGTTGAACGCATACACCATGCCGTCCACCAGCCGGGTGTCGGCGGTATTGATGATGACCAGGTCGTCTTCATGCAGCGACGGTTCCATGCTTTCGCCACGCACCTTGACGCCGATCAGCCGCTCCGGGTCGTAGCCGTTCCGGTCGGCCCAGTCGCGCGGAATGCTGATGGTGCTGCCGTCGTGGGTTTCCGGTTCCACCGCGTAGCCGCTGATGCCGGCGGACAGGCGCAGCCGGACCTTGTCGATGCGGTAAAAGCGGTCATCGTCTTCACGCGCCACCACCACCGGCGTGAAGCGGGGGGCGGAGCTTGCCGCCCCATGGCGCTCGCGCTGGCCGGTGCCTTCGTGCAGCCATTCGAACGACACATTGCAGGCCACCGCCAGCGCCGCCAGCGTATGGGCTTCCGGCCCTTTCTTGCCGACCCCGTTGAGGATGCGGTTGATGGTCGGTTGCGGGATGCCGGAAGCGCGCGCCAGTGCGCTTTGCGATTCATACCCGGCGGTTTTCATGGCTTCATGCAGCCGCGTAGAGATGTCCATGCCAGGACTATACATGCGCGCATAGTTTGATGCAAATAATTATTCAAACGTGTATTGATACTGTATTCATTCTTGTATATATTGGCAGCAAGGCAGTGCAGAGCCTGCATTGCGAACCCACTTGAAAGGTGCCTCATGCCCGAACCCCTTGTTTCCACCGCCTCGATCGTGATTGCCGCCAGCACGGTCACGCTGAGTGGTTCCGTCTTTGGCGTGCAATACGACGCCCTGCTGGCCGGCCTGATCGGCGGCCTGGTGTCGCTGACGTATCTGCCGGCGCTACCGCTTCTCAAGATGATCGGGACGGTGGCGGGTTCCGCGTTGCTGGCCGGTTTTTTTGCGCCGGTGCTGGCGGCGGCGGCCCTGCATTTTTTCCCGTGGCTGCAATCGGTGGGCGACTTCCTGCGGCTGGCCGGCGCGGCGGCATTGGGGCTGGGGGCGCAAGTGCTGGTGCCGGCGGGGTTGCGGCGCCTGCGCACGTTGGTGCAGGATAAGAGCGCGGCGAAATGAATGACGGCGCCGGCATGCGCGTGTTGCGGATTGGCCGACAGTAGCCGGACTGTGCGCCAGCCCCCGGCGCGCCCGCTATACTGGATTCGCTGTGCAGTATGTGCTGTATTTGTGGAGAATCCCGTGCGCCCGCATCCCGTCAACCTGACCATCTGGGACCGGCTGCTGAAATTGCGGCGGCTGGAACAGCGCCTTGCCGCCGCTGGCTTGCCGGCTGCGCTGGCGCGCTTGCCATACTGGATTTTCTCGCTGCAGTATTGCTGGGAGATGGAGGCGAAAATCGTGCGCATCCGCCGTATCGCGGCCCGTATCCAGGCGTGGCACGATTCCATGCAGCGCCTGTGCGCGCGCGACGGCGCGGAAACCGAACTGGTCGATGTCGGCATGGGCATGCGAGACGATATCGAAGCCACCAAGCGCACCTTGGCGGATTTGCGCGACATCTGTGTCGATGTCACGCGCTTGTTTCATGGTGTGGGTTACAGTTCGCGCCGGCTGACGTCATTGCAGGATGACTTCGTCACCCTGCTGAACCATTCTTATGACACGGCCTGCGCCTTGCAGCGGATGCTGCATGAACATGACGCGCGGGCGCTGACCCTGCTGCGGGAGTTGCATGCCCAGCCGGACGGCGCGGGCGGCAGGCCTGGTTTTGGGCCCGGCGCCACGCCCGGCCCGGCTTGACACCGCGCTTAAAATCCTTCCAGCACGATCTTGCCTTTGGCGCGGTTGCTTTCAATCAGCGCATGCGCGCGTTTCAAGTTGGCGGCATTGATGGCGCCAAAGCGCTCGCCCAGGGTGGTCTTCAGCACACCGCTGTCGACCAGCGCCGCCACATCGTTCAACAGCGCGTGCTGCTGCGCCATGTCATCGGTCTGGAACATCGAGCGGGTAAACATCATTTCCCAGTGCAGCGACACGCTCTTGCGTTTCAGCAGGCGCACGTCGAGCAGGTCAGGATCGTCGATCAGCACCAGTTTGCCCTGCGGCGCGATCAGGTCGGCAATCGCGCCGAAGTGTTTATCCGTGTGCGTCAACGCCGCCACGTATTTCACCGGCGCCAGGCCGAGGCGCTTGATTTCTTCATTCAGTGGCTTGCCGTGGTCGATCACATGGTGTGCGCCCAATTGTTCCACCCATGCCGCCGTATCGGCGCGCGAGGCGGTCCCGATCACGGTCAGGCCGGTCAGCTTGCGCGCCAGTTGCACCAGGATCGAGCCCACGCCGCCGGCGGCGCCGATCACCAGGATCGCTTCGTTGCGCTGTTCCGGGGTACGCGGCACGTGCAGGCGGTCGAACAGCATTTCCCAGGCCGTGATGGCGGTCAGCGGCAAGGCGGCGGCCTGGCCGAAGTCCAGGCTGGCCGGTTTGCGGCCGACGATGCGTTCGTCGACCAGGTGCCATTCGCTGTTGCTGCCGGGACGCGTCAAGTCACCCGCGTACCACACTTCGTCGCCAGCCTTGAACAGGGTCACGTCCGGACCGACCGCCTTGACGACGCCGGCCGCATCCCAGCCCAATACCTTGGCCTGGCCTTCGTTTGGTGCGACATTGCGGCGGATTTTCGTATCGACCGGGTTGACCGATACGGCCTTGATTTCGACCAGCAAATCGCGGCCCGATACTTGCGGCGTCGGCAAGTCGATATCGATCAGGGCATCGGCGTGATCGATCGGCAGGCTGGCGTGGTAGGCGATGGCTTTCATGGGGGGACTCCTGAATCAGTGGTTGCGATGGGAGTATCATCATTTATTTGGAAGAACAGAAAAAGACTGCTTCCAGTGAAACACTTTCAAAGGATTTTTGAAAATTGCTGCGGCTCGATGATTTAACGGTATTTGTGCGGACGGCGGACGAGGGGAGCTTGTCGGCGGCGGCGCGCACCCTGGAAATGTCGCCGGCGCTGGCGTCCGCGGCGCTGAAGCGGCTGGAAGGCACGCTGGGCTTGCGCCTGTTCGTGCGCACCACGCGCTCGCTGCGCCTGACCGACGAGGGCGAACACTACCTGCTGCATGCGCGCGAAGCGCTGCGGCAATTGAAGGAAGGGCATGACAAGCTGGTACAGCGCAAGGAAACCCCGGGCGGCCTGCTGCGGATCGCCATGCCGTCCGACCTGGGACGCAATACCCTGCTGTACTGGCTCGATAAATTCCAGGCCCGCTATCCGGAGGTGCACTACCAGCTCAGCGTCAGCGACCGCCAGGCGGACATGTTCCGCCAGCCGGTCGACCTGGCGCTGCGCTATGGCCGCCAGGATGACTCCACCATGGTGGCCATGCCGGTCGCCCCGGATAACCGGCGCGCGCTGGCGGCGTCGCCGGATTACCTGCGCAAGCATGGCAAACCGGCGTCGCTGGCGGACCTGGCCCGCCACAACTGCCTGTGCTACGTATTGGACGACATCGTCCACAACCGCTGGACGTTTTATCCAGCCGAGGGCGGCGGGGCGCCCGTGCTGGTGCAGGTAAACGGCAACCGTTGTGCCGACGATGCCGACCTGGTGCGGCGCTGGGCCGTGGCGGGGCAGGGCATCGTGTACAAATCCCGCATGGACCTGGCGGAGGATGTCCGCCATGGCCGTTTGCAAATTTTGTTGCCGGAATGGCTGGGAGAACCGACGCCGCTGCACCTGGTGTGCATGCACCGGGCGCAGGTGACGCCGACCGTGCTATTGCTGCGCGATTTCCTGCGCGAGCAATACCAGCAACTGTAGAAGGCCACGCGACGGTTGTCGCCGCCTTCTGTCGCTCAGTGCATCGACGCCTTCGACAGGATCAGCAGCCAGCGGCGCAGCAACAGGATTTCGACGTGGCCTGGCTGGACGCCGGTGTCGCATTCGATCAGCGGGTTGACGGCATAAAAGCGTTTGCGGAAGTCACGGGTGACCAGCACTTCGCGGCGGCCAAAGCGCGCCAGGAAAGACGTCGGGGCATATTCCAGGCCAAAACGGGAGCCGAAGCTGCTATTCAGGGAAGTCATCGCTATTCCTTCGTTAGTGAGGTTGTGTGCTGCAAAGGTTTGTGTGCTGCAATGGATAACACTGTATCACAACTACTGTATGAAAACACAGGACTGTATGAAAAATCAGTAAATTTTGACATGTGTTGTTTTAACTACAGTTTTTATGTGCGCTGCCATACCGACGGACCTGCCTGATGAGACGAAAATCGCGCATGAAAAGGAACCGATCATGAGCGACACATCACCCCACCCCCCCGAGGAAAGTACCAGCCACGGCTTGCTGCAAGCCGAGTTCCGCGTACTCGATGGTTTGCCCAATGCGCTGGCGCAGGGCATTTTCGCGGCGCCGGCATGCTATCCGTCCGTCGTGCGGCTGTCGTCCGCGCCGCAATTGCGCGGCATGGCCGTCAAAGTCACGGTGCCGGACGGCGGCCGCATGGCGCAGCAGGATTTCGTCATGGGCGGCGTGCCCGACCGGCGCTTGCTGGGCGAAACCTATTTCAGCCAGGCGCGCATTCATTACGGCGACCACGTGGCGCAAGTGTGCGCCGTGTCCGTCTCGCGCGGCCAGGCGCCGCGCCGCCTGGCGGGGCCGCAGGGCTTGCGGGACGCCTTCATCGAACATTTCGCGCGCCATGGCGCCGAGTGGGAATTGCGCGTGTGCCTGGAGGACGGCGCCTTTGGCTGGCTGGAAGACGCCGACCGCTATGTGGCGGTGGCCCGCATCGTGGCCCGCCCGCAGCCCGCCTGGAGCAGCGCGCTGGAGCGCGCGGCCGGCCATGCCGTGACGTTCAGCCCCTGGCAATGCGTCGACAGCCACCGGCCGATGGGCACCATCGCGCGCGCCTTGCGCGATGGCTATGGCGCGTCGGCACGCTTCCGCGGCGACCATGGCGCGGGTAACATGGCGGAACCCTATAACACCGGGGCGCTTGCCGCGCCCACCTGACCACCTTGACTGCCCGTGCCACCCGCCGCCTCCTGCGCTTTATCGAAGCCCGCCTGACTCCGGATACGGAATTCGGCCTGCACCTGACGGCCGGTGTGCTGTTGCTGGTGGCCGCGACGTTCCTGTTTGCCGAACTGGCCGACGATGTGATGCGGTTGCGTGGCCTGGCCGCGTTCGATACCCACGTGTCGCAGTGGCTGCATGCGCTGGCGCATGACCCCGCCTGGCGCCCGCTGACGGTGCTGATGCTGGTCTTGACCCATGTGCACAGCGTGCCCGGCATGGTGCTGCTGGCGGCCGCGCTGGCATGGCTGCTGTGGCGCAAGGGACAGCGTTACTGGCTGCTGGCGCTGTCGCTGGCGGTACCGGGCGGCATGCTGCTCAATGTGTTGCTGAAACACGTCTATCAGCGCGCACGGCCCGTGTTCGAGGAGCCCCTGGTGAGCTTGCCGACGTATAGTTTTCCCAGTGGCCATACCTCGTCGGCCACGCTGTTCTATGGCTTGCTGGCGTCATACCTGGTGGTGACGGCAGGACGGCGGAGCACGCGCGTACTGGCCGTGGCGGGCGCGCTGCTGATGATTGCGCTGGTGGCGGCCAGCCGCATGTACCTGGGCGCGCACTATCCGACCGATATCCTGGGCGCCATGCTGGAAGGCGCGGGCTGGCTGGCCTTTTGCATCACGGGGGTGTCCACCTGGCGCCGCCGGCGCGAAGGGAGGCTGCCGTGATGAGCGCGCTCAGCACGCCGGTCGCGGTCATCATCAACGCCGGCGCCGGGCTCGGCTATTGCGCCGAATTTCGGCAGCAATTGCATGAAAAGTTTGCCGCCCATGGTTTGCTGGCCGATATCACGCTGGCGCACAGTGGCGGGGAATTGATCGCCGCCGCCCGCGCCGCGCTGGCGCGCGGCGTCACGATGGTGGCGGCCGGCGGCGGCGATGGCACCATCAACGCCGTGGCGTCGGTGCTGGTGGACACGGAGATCCGCTACGGCGTGCTGCCGCTGGGCACCCTGAACCATTTTGCCAAGGACTTGCGGATCCCGCTCGACCTTGATGGCGCGATTGCCAATGTGGCGCAGGGCCGGCCGGTGCGGGTCGATGTCGGCGACGTCAACGGCCGCATCTTCCTGAACAACTCCAGCCTGGGCCTGTATCCGGACATCGTGCGCGACCGCCAGCGCCAGCAGCGCCGCCTGGGGCGGGGCAAGTGGCTGGCGTTTGGATGGGCCGCGCTGGCCGCGCTCAAGCGCTATCCTTTCCTCAGTGTGCGGCTCGAGGTCGATGGCGTGGCCCATGCGCGCCGCACACCGTTTGTTTTTATCGGCAACAATGCGTATCAGATGCAAGGCTTGAACATCGGCGAGCGCGCGTGCCTGAACGGCGGCCAGTTGAGCCTGTATGTGGCGCAGCGGCCCACCCGGCTGGGCCTGGTGCGGCTGGCCTGGCATGCACTGATGGGGCGGCTGGCGGAGCAGCGCGATTTCGATGTCGCCGCCGCGCGTGAATTGACGATCGACACCCGCAAAACGCGCCTGCGGGTGGCCACCGATGGCGAAGTCACCATCATGCAGCCGCCGCTGGCCTACCGCATCCGGCCCGGCGCGCTGACGGTGATCGTGCCGCGCTGAACCACGGAGAAAGCTGATGCGTACCCTCGTGCATTTATCGGATTTGCATTTCGGACGAATCGATGAGGCCTTGCTGGCGCCGTTGCGGGCCTGCATCGCGCGGCAGGCGCCCGACCTGGTCGTGGTGTCGGGCGACTTGACGCAGCGCGCCCGCAGCCATCAGTTCCAGCAAGCCCGGGCCTGGCTCGACACCTTGCCGGGCCCGCAAATCATTGTGCCCGGCAACCATGACATTCCCCTGTTTAATGTGATGGCGCGCTTTTTGACGCCATTGGACAAGTACCGGCGGCACGTGACGGACGACCTGGCGCCGGTCTACATCGATGATGAAATGGTGGTGCTGGGCTTGAATACCGCCCGCTCGCTGACCATCAAGGACGGCCGCATCAACCATGAACAGGTGGCCTTGCTGCAGCAGCGCTTTGGCCAGGTACACGGCGACCGGGTCCGCATCGTGGTCACGCACCACCCGTTCGACTTGCCGGAACATTTTGATCCGGATGACCTGGTGGACCGCGCGCCGATGGCCATGCAGGCGTTTGCCGGCTGCGGTGTCGACGTGCTGTTGGCGGGCCACGTGCACACCAGCCACGCCGGCAGCAGCGATGAGCGCTACCCGATCACCGGTTACGCCGCGCTGGCGGTGCAGGCCGGCACGGCCACCTCGACCCGCACGCGGGGCGAAGAAAATTCCTTCAACGTGCTGCGCGTGGAAAAAGACCGGGTGCAGGTGGAGCGTTACCGCTGGGATGGCACGGACTTTGTGCCGGCGGCAAAGGAGATGTTTTGCCGGCGCGGCGACCGCTGGCAAGAGGAACACTGCGATGCATTGAAAAACTAAAGCCAGTAGTCCCAGATCCGCGCCGACCATTCCTTGAAGCGCATGCTCCACGGCCGCGCGCGCCAGGCCTCGAGCGTGATGGCCGTGGAGTTTTTGACGTCTTCCTGGAAAGCCCGTTCCATTTCCTCGCCAAAGCCCGCGCCCATGATGATGACGCTGACTTCGCTGTTGTGCAGGAAGCTGCGGGTATCGAGGTTGGTGGAGCCGACGGCGGACCAGACGCCATCGATGACGGCGGTTTTCGCGTGCAGCACGGACAGTTTCATTTCATGGATTTTCACGCCGGCCGACAGCAGCTCGTCGTAGAACGCGCGGCCCGCGTGGAACACCAGGCCGCTGTCGGACACGCTGGGCAGCACGATGCGCACATCGACCCCGCGTTTCGCCGCATCGCGCAACGCATCGAGCGTCTGCCGGTCCGGGACAAAATACGCCATCGTGATGTGGATGGATTTCCTGGCTTCCTGGATCGCCAGTAAATACGCCTTGTAGATTTCAAACCGGCCGCCCGGCTTGCTGCCCAGGACCCGCACGATGCGGTCGCCCGCCACCGACAGGGCCGGGAAGTAGTGCGCGTCGCGCAAATCGTCGGCATCCTGGTTGGTCCAGGCCTGGATGAACAGCCACTGGAAGGCCGCCACGGCCGGCCCTTCAATGCGCACGTGGGTGTCGCGCCAGCCGACCTGCGACGGTTCGGTGGCGCGCTGCCTGGAGCGGAACGGCGAACTCTTGGCATAGGTGTCGCTGATATTGATGCCGCCGGTAAAGGCGACCTTGCCATCGACCACCAGGATCTTGCGGTGGTCGCGGTTGTTGACCTTCCAGCCATTGCCGCGCACCCTGGCGGGATTGACCGGGTTGAACGCCACCAGCCGGATGCCGCCCGCGCGCATGCGCTCGAAAAACGCTTGCGGCACGCCGATCGTACCGACACTGTCGTAGATGACGTTGACGGTGACGCCCTGGCGCTGCTTGTCCAGCAACAGGCTGGCGAACTGCTCGCCCAATGTGTCCTGGTCGAAGATATAGGTCTCGAAGTTGATGTGGTCTTTTGCCTGGGCAATGGCGGACATCATGGCTCGCATGGTTTGCGGGCCATCGAACAGCAACTCCACCTTGTTGCCCGCGATCAGCGGTACGCCGGTCGCGGCTTCTTCCAGCGCGGCCAGCTGGGCCAGGTCCAGCGCACCTTTGGCCCAGCGCTTTTTCAGCAGCGCGAGGGCGGCCGGCGCCGGCACGGTGCCGGTGGCGGTATCGATCTGTGGCGCGGCGGCGGGCGCCACCGATTCCGGCGCCACCGTGGGCAGCGAGGCGCACGCGAGCAGCGACCAGCATGCGGCCGATACAGCGAGCCAGTAGCGCAGGCGCCAGATGTCCATTGGTCGTCTCCAAGCCATGGCCTGCACGCGTTGCGGGCCGTGGTCCCATTGTGTTTTAACCCAGCTATTGCTGGCGCATGGTTGGCGCGCGGCCCGGCTCGCGGTCCAGTGTGTGTGTGCGCACAGAATCGGTCTTGCGGCAGAGGTAAGGTGGGACCATCATGAAGACCTCGCACTGGATCATCGTGTTGTTGACGCCGCTGCCGGCCATGGCGCAAGACCCGCCGGCCGCCACCGTGTACGGCACGCTCGATGCCGGTATGGTGGCCGAACGCGGCTGCGCCACGCCGTGTCCCGCCACCCGGATCGCCAGCGGCGTCGCCACGGAATCCCATGTCGGCATCACCGGGCGGGAGCCGTTGAATCGCGATGTGGCCGCCGTGTACCGGGTGGAAGCCGGCATCGAGCTCGATACCGGGGCCGGCGATGCCGAGCGGCTGTTCGGCCGCCAGGCCTTCATCGGACTGGACAGCCGCTGGGGCGTGCTGACCCTGGGCCGCCAGTACAGCCTGCAATATGAGGCATTGACTGGCGTGGCCGATCCCTTCCATGGCGGCATGGCCGGCGCGGCCAGCAACATCGCCGGCTCCGCCGTGCGGCGTTTCGATAACACCGTCAAATATGTGACGCCCAAGGTCCGCGGCTGGAGCGCGGGCGCGATTTACAGCTTTGGCGAATCCGCGTTCAGCAGCAAATTCAACCGCGCCTATGGCGCCGTGATCGGCTTTGAACAGGCGCCGTTCACCGTGCGCATCGCGCATCAGCGCCGCTACAACCTGTCCGACGCCACCGGTGTGGTGCCGCTGGTGGACTATTCATCGCGCAACACGCTGATTGCCGCCAACATGACGCTGAAGTACGCCACCGTGTATGCGGGCTACGGCATCAACCGGGGCTTCGGCAGCGCGCCGTATGACCCGGTGGCGCCCTATGGCACGATGGTGGTGCCGGCCTTCACCGACCGCAGCCGTGACCTGCTGGCGGGTATTTCCATCCCTTACGGCAATGCCACCTTCATGCTGTCCTATATCCGCAAGGATGACCGTTCCCTCGCCAACCGCGACGCGACCCAGCTGGCGGCCGGGGTGGTCTACGCGCTGTCGAAGCGCACCAGCGTCTATACGGCATTCGGCAAGATCGATAACCGCAACGGCGCCCGCTTTACCGTCGGCAACGCGTCCGACCGGGGCGGCGGCAACCGCGCGCTGAGCATCGGCTTGCGCCATTCATTCTGAACATCCACGGTTACTTGCCGGACGGTTTCGCCGGCGCCCGGGCGCCGCAATCGGCCGACAGCCAGCGTCCCGCCGCTTCGACCGTCATGGTCTCCGGTTTGCCGCGCGCGCTGCTGGTGACGTTCATCGTGGTGGTGTAAGCGGTGTCACCCGTCAGCGTGACCTGGCCGTTGCCGCTCGATGGCGGATTGGCGCACGTGAAGCTGACGTTCATGCCGGTGGCGGTGGGCGTGGAGGTGCTGGTGCACTGGCCTTGCTGGCCGGTCGGCAGCTCGCGCCGGGCCGCCATCTCCCGCGTCACGCAATAGGTGATTTTCATGCTGCCGTCGCCGCCCATCGACATGCCGACGCCCTGCTTGGCCATCATGGATTCGATCATCTTGCGCTGTTCCGGATTCATGGCCGCCATTTGCTTTTGCGCTTCGGCCATGGCGGCCATGGTCTGGCTGTTGCCGGACTTGACGGTATTGGTGATTTCCCACAGGCCGGGACGCATGGTGTCGGCCGCCAGGGCAGGGGAGCACAGGAAGAGAGTGGCGGCCGCAGCGGATGCGGCCAGGAGTGGGGAGCGGATCATGGCAACTCCAAGTGGTCAGGAATTGCCAGCATACACGTGTGCGGCACCGGGCACTATATGCCGCGTCCGCTGATCAGGCGCAGCAACACCATGATGATGGCGACCACCAGCAGCACGTGGATGAAGCCGCCGATCGTGTACGACGTTACGACCCCCAGCAGCCACAGGATAAGCAATACAACGGCGATGGTATAGAGCATGATAATGTCCTCTCGAATCGAAGGTTTCTGGAGGTTTCATTATCTGTGCCCCCGCCACGGGGATCTGTACGTTGCCGTACAGTGTGCGGAACGGGCTGGCGCTCAGTCACCGCCCTGCTCGGCCGTGCGCGGCATCACCCATTCCAATAAGCCGCACAGCCCGGTTGCCCCGATCAGTCCGGTCAACAGGCCGCCCGTCAGCAGCAAGGTGGCGGTGATTTCCGGCGACGCGGTTTCCGGCATCGCCAGTTCGTTATACCCCAGCCGGGCCAGCATCAAGCCGGCCAGGATACTCCATGCCCACAACAGCTTGCCCATGATGTTCTCCACTGATGAGGTTGATGCAACGATTGTCCGGGCCGGGCGTTGCATGGCTCTGTGCGGTATCACACACTGGCGCTTGACTGTGCAAAAATGCAACATTCCACATGGAAACAGTCATGAAAAAGCCCCGGCCGAAACCGGGGCGATGCGGATGCGATGGACTAGTGGATCACCAGTGGGGCACTAGTCCGCGCGCAGCGCACCGTTGACCACACGGACCTGGTCGCCCGGGCGCCAGCCCGGTTGCGCGCTCTGGTGGAAGGTCCGGGTCTTGCCGTTATCCATGCGCACGGTAATCACATAGGAGCGCGTGGCGCGGGCATTGCCTTCGACCTGGTTGCCAATCACCGCGCCCCCCACGGAACCGGCCACGGTGGCCAGCTGGCGGCCGGTGCCGCCGCCGATCTGGTGGCCCAGCAAGCCGCCCACCACCGCGCCGACGCCGGCGCCGACGCCGCTGCCCTCGGCACGCTGGGTTTGCTGGCGGATGCTTTCCACCACGCCGCAGTTGCCGCAGACAGCGGGGGGCTGGGCCGTACGGTGGGCGGGTTCGGCGTCACGGGTTGGCGTGTAGTCGCGCGCCGGTGCGGGACCGGTGGCGTAGCGTGCCGGCGGCGCCGTGCCGGCGCCACTGGCGCCATAGGATGACACCCCGGACGACACCCCGGACGGTGCGCGTGGCGGAATGCCGGCGCCATACGCGGCGTTGTTCGCGCCGCTGGTGGCCGGCACTTCTCCCGAACCGTAGGCGGCGGACGTGCCGGACTCGCCCACGGCATAAGCCGGCGCCATGGCCTGGGTGGCGTTATCGCTGCCGCGCGATGGCAGCCAGCCGAGGATGGCGGCGATGCCGAAGGTGCAGAACAGCACCACGGCGACGGCGGCCGCGAGCAGCAGCGGGTGGGTGTGGCGGTTGTTATTGGTTTGCATGATTGCGTCCTCATCTTTGACTGGATGCCAGCATTGTCCCGCAGCGGGCCGCGCGGTTCCGTGCGTCACCGTACATACATGGGTAGGGCCTCCCTTTACGCTTTGGAGCCATGAACCTCACCCATGTCCACCCTCCCGCCAGCCCGTTGCCGCCCCATTTGGCAGGCAACCGCTTGCTGGGCAGCCTGCCGGAAGAGGACTGGCTGCACCTGGAAACCATGTGCGAAAACGTGCACATGGAGATGGGCGATGTGCTGTATGAACCGGGCCAAGCCATCGAATACATTTATTTCCCCACCGATAGCCTGATTTCCCTGCTGGCCGTGGCGGAAGGACGCATGACCCTGGAAGTCGGCGCGATCGGGCGCGAAGGCATGATCGGCTCGTCGGTGGCGCTGGGCCATCAACTGGCGCAGGTGCGCGCGGTGGTGCAGCGCGCCGGCGGCGCCACGCGGATCCATGCGGCCGACTTTTGCCAGGAATTCGCACACATGGAATCGCTGCGGCAATTGTTGTACCGCTACACCGATACCTTGCTGGCGCAGGCGATCCAGATCGCCGTGTGCAGCCGCTTCCACGTACTGGAAGCGCGGCTGGCGCGCTCGCTGCTGATCACGCGCGACCGCCTGCAATCGGGGAAATTCCACCTGACCCATGAATTCCTGGCGCACGCGCTGGGCGTGCGCCGCGTCGGCGTCACCAAGGCGGCCAGCGCCCTGCAGCAGCAGGGCTTGATCACCTATAGCCGCGGCAATATCGAAATCCTCGATTCGGCGGGGCTGGAAGCCGTGTCGTGCCGCTGCTATGAAATGGTCAAGGACAGCGGCAGCATCGGCATGGGCAATGTGTTCCTGTGAGCGCCGTGTCAGGGGGTGCCCATGAAAAAGCCCGCCAGCGGTGGCGGGCCGGGCTTTGCTGCGAGGGGATCAACGTGGAGGCTTGTTGACCTGGTTGCCGATCACGCCGCCGACGGCCGCGCCGCCGACGGTGCCGGCCGTGCTGCCGCCGGTCAGGACCGAGCCTGCCACGCCGCCCACCGCGGCGCCGATGGCGGTGTTTTTATCCTGCTGCGTCATGTTCGAGCACGCGCCCAGCGACAGGAAGGCGGCGATGGCCGCAAGGGTTTTGATTGATTGCATGGTGTTCTCCTGGATAGGTTCAATCGCGGTTACTTCAATCGCATGTCATTCGTGACGCTCTTTACCCCTGTGATGCTGCGCGCGGCGGCCAGCGCCGTGTCTATCTCTTGCTGGCTCGATACAAAGCCGCCCAGCTGCACTTTGCCCTGGTAGGTTTCCACGTAAATTTCCGACGGATTCAGTCCCGACTGGCTGGCAAGCGCCGACTTCACGTTGGCGGTGACGACGTTGTCGGCCACATAGACATCGGCCGGGTCGACCGTGGTGCGCGCTGCGCACCCCGCCAGCGCCAGCGTTGCCGCCAAGATGGAAGTGGACAGTAAAGATTTCATTGCATGCTCCTGTGGTGATCACTGACAGGAACACTGTAGCGGCAGAGGTGAGGACGTTCTGTTCGCCAGCTAACGTGCAAGGCAAACTCGGTTATCTCGCTTTCTTGCCGGGCGGCGGCGCCTTGGGCCGCACGCGGGCCTGTGCCAGCAACGCCGCGCAGGCGCTGTCCTGGTCCGGTCCCGCGTTAATCAGCGGCAGCAGCGCCGCGGCCGGCGCCGCCACCACCGCCAGCGCCACCGCGCCGCCGGCTTTCAGTGCCAGCACTTTCTTGTCGATGTCGACGTCCGGATCCTTGAAGGTGCCGGTGAGGTAAATTGGTGAGCGCAAGGTAATGATGCGCAGTCCCTTGCTGTCGGGTTTCATGGTGAAGTCGAGTTTTTCGGTCGCCAGGTCGACGCTGCCCGTCACGTGCACGGTCGCGTCATCGGTGTCGACGATGAACTGGCGCGCTTGCGCCTTGCCGTCGGTGACCTTGAAATCGGCGGCCATGCAATGCAGTTTGACTTGCCTGTCGCCGGTCAGCTTGGTCAACACCACGCTGCCCAGGTTCAGGCCCATTTGTTCCAGCAACAGCTTGCTGATGCTGCCCTGGTTGATCAGCGCCTTGACTTCGCCATTGGACTTGGCCAGCAGGGCGGCCACGGAATTGCCGGTGGCCGACAGCGACGCGTCGCCATTGATTTCCCCCACGCTGGCTTTCAGGTCCGGCAGCGCGGGGAACAGGTCGCGCAATTTCAAATGGCGCGCGCTGGCCTTCAGTTCCGCGCCGATCGCATCCTTGATTTTGGTATGGCTGCCATCGAGTTTGACGGTGGCATGCAGGGTGCCGCCGGCCCAGTCGAACTTCAGCGGCGTCAGCGCCAGCACGCCTTCCTTCAGGTGGAATTCGGTGTACAGGTTGGCGATCGGCAGTTGCTTTTCGCGCACGATGCGGTCGGCCTTGAAGCTGACGTCGGCATCGATGCTGCTCCAGCGTTCGGTCTTGAAGGTTTCCACCGGCAGTACCTTGTTGGCCGGCTGTACCGCCGGCAAGCCGCGCGCCTGCTTGCTGGCATTGGAGTCGGCGCCGACCAGCGGGCCGAGGTCGGCAAACTGCAGCAACCTGGACGACATCGTGCCGCTCAGGTAGCCGCGGGGTGCTTTCTGCCGGTATTCCAAGTGGCCGTTGACGTCGCTGGAACCGACTTTCCCCGTGAATTTGTCGTACACGTAGTGCCCGCCATCCTTGCCCAGGGTGGCGGTCAAATGGCCGGAGGTGGCAAAGGGCGGGGTTTCCGGCAAGACGATGCCGGTCAGCGCATACAGCCGCGCCATGCTGGGTGCGGACAATTGCAGCTTCATGTCGAGCGCGGCCAGCGCGGTGGGTTTGGTCAACGTGCCTTCGACGGCAATGCGGGTGCCA
>Ga0307408_100000114_pt1 | contig 89451 bp, 87 predicted proteins | sample 322Cmetagenome_FD_202116 | JGI IMG/M metagenome (GOLD analysis project Ga0307408, IMG submission 202116) | Maize rhizosphere microbial communities from greenhouse at UC Davis, California, United States - 322HYB-C-3 | ecosystem: Host-associated > Plants > Roots > Rhizosphere > Soil | place... | reverse complement strand
GGCATCGGATTGGCGGCCTCCAACCCGCGGCGGGCCAACAACTGGAACCTGCTCTTCGCCCTGCTCGCCTTCGTCGTCTACTTCAATATGGTCAACCTGACGCAGTCCTGGGTCAGCAACGGCCGCATGGCCTTGCCCAACGCGCTGCTCGCCGTGCACGGCAGCGCCCTCTTCCTGGCGCTGGCCATCATCTGGCTGCGCGACAACGGTAACCGCTTCTGCCTGCGCCGGCGCCTGAAGGTGGCGGCAGCGACATGAAAACCGTCCGCGCCCTGCTCTACAAGGACATCGTCGGCTCGGTCGTCATGGTGGCGCTGGCCTTTCTGTCGCTGGACTTCTTCTTCGACTTCGTCGCCGAGATCGAGCGCATGTCGCGCATCGGTGCCGGCACCGGCCAGGCCGCGCTGCTGGCCGCGATGGAAGTGCCGAGCAATTTCTACGAGCTCTTTCCCATCGCCGTGCTGATCGGCGCCATCGTGGCGCTGGCCCGCCTGGCGCAAAGCAGCGAGTTCACCATCCTGCGCACCGGTGGCCTGGGTCCGGCGCGGGCGCTGAGCCTGCTGGCCGGGCTGGCCGCCGTGTTCGCCGTGCTGACCTTCGTTGTCGGCGACTATGTCGCGCCCGAATTCGAGCGCCGCAGCGACGAGATGCGCGCGCGCCTGAACCGCGATGCCAATCCCACCAAGCGCGGCGCCTGGCTCAAGGACCACCGCAAGGTCGACGGCCAGGAGCGCAGCTACTCCGTCAAGGTCGGCCGCGTCGGCTCCGGCGGCGAACTGGAGGACGTGCGCATCTTCGAGTTCGATACCGAAGGCCGGCTGCTGTCGCGCACCGAGGCCGGCAAAGTCGATGTGGACACACAGGGCCTGTGGCATCTGCAGGCCGTCAAGCGCACGACCTGGAACCCGGGCGCCGTCGGCGCGGCCAGCAGCGCCGTGGGCAAGGTGGTGGTCACCGAACAGCAGCTCGACCGGCTGGACTGGCAGAGCTCCCTGCATGCCGGCGTCATCGCTGCGGCCGTACTGCCGGCCATGTCGATGTCGACGCTGGAGCTCTACCGCTACACCGCCCATCTGTCCGCCCAGGAGCAGTCGGCCCAGGCCCACAACATCCAGTTCTGGCGCAAGGCCTTCTATCCCTTCGCCTGCTTCGTCATGGTGGCGCTGGCCCTGCCCTTCGCCTATTTGCATGGCCGCTCGGGCGGCATCAGCATCAAGGTCTTCGGCGGCATCATGCTGGGCATCAGCTTCGTGCTGCTGAACAACGTCGCCGGCCACCTGGGCCTGCTGAAGAACTGGACACCCTGGGCCGTCGCGGCCACGCCCAGCCTGATCTACATGGGGCTGTCGATGGCGGCCTTCACCTGGCTCGTACGGTATCGCTGATGGACGGTTTGCTGCTCTTTGCCCACGGCGCCCGCGACCCTGCCTGGGCGCGGCCCTTCGAGATCGTCACCGAGCGGCTGCGCGCCGCACGGCCCGGCACGCCGCTGGTCATGGCCTATCTCGAGTTCATGTCGCCCGACATGGACACCGCCGCGGCGCAGCTCGCCGCCGCGGGCTGCACGCGTGTGCATGTGCTGCCCCTTTTCCTCGGCACCGGCGGCCATGTGCGGCGCGACGTGCCGCTGCTGCTCGAACGCCTGCGCGAGCAGCATGGCGACGCCATCGAATGGCGGCTGCATGCGCCGCTGGGCGAGCAGGACGCCGTGCTGCAAGCCATCGCCCAAGCCTGCCTCACCGTGCTCGAATGAACCTCCACCAATTCCGCTTCGTCCAGGAAGCCGCCCGCCGCAACCTCAACCTGACCGAGACGGCCAAGGCGCTGTTCACGTCGCAGCCCGGCGTGTCCAAGGCCATCCTGGAGCTGGAGGAGGAGCTGGGCGTCGACATCTTCTCGCGCCACGGCAAGCGGCTGCGCCGCATCACCGAGCCGGGCCAGCAGGTGCTGGCCTGCATCGAGATCATCATGCGCGAGGTGGCCAACCTGAAGCGCATCGGCGAGGAGTACTCGCGTCAGGACAGCGGCACCTTCTCCATCGCGACCACCCACACCCAGGCCCGCTACGTGCTGCCCGCGCCGGTCGCGCAACTGCGCAAGCAGCTGCCGCAGCTGCGCATCAGCCTGCACCAGGGCAGCCCCGACCAGGTGGCCCGCATGCTCATCGACGAGACCGCCGACCTCGGCCTTGCGACCGAATCACTGGCCCAGTACGACGAGCTCGTCACCCTGCCCTGCTACGAATGGCAGCACGTGATGGTGGTGCCGCGCGACCATCCGCTCGCCGCCAGCGAGCGCGTCAGCCTGGAGCAGCTCGCCACCGAGCCGCTGGTGTCCTACCACCCCAGCTTCACGGGCCGCACGCGCATCGACAAGGCCTTTGCCGCCCGCCACCTGACGCCCAACATCGTGCTGGAGGCCATCGACTCCGACGTCATCAAGACCTATGTGCGGCTGGGCATGGGCGTGGGCATCGTGGCCGAGATGGCGATGCGCGAGGAGCCCGCTGACAGCGGCCTCGTCGCGCGGCCCCTGGGCGCGCTGCTCGGCAGCAACGTGACGCGGATCGCCTTCAAGCGCGGCGCCTACCTGCGCAACTACGTCTACACCTTTGCCGAACTGCTGTCCGAGCGCCTGGGCCGCCGGCTCATCGAGCGGGCCATGAGCGGCGCCTCCGACGACTTCGAGCTGTAGCGTCAGGCCTGCTCGCCGAAGCTGGAGTCGATGGGCAGCATCAGGTCCACCTCCTCACCACGCAGGCCCGCCTCGAAGAGGTCGCGCGCCACGGCGTAGAGCGTCAGCAGATCCCGGTAGGCCGGCAGTTCGAAGTGCGGCACGCCGGGACCGCCCCCGCGGGCCAGCAGGTCGCGCAGCATCTGCACGGCAGCTGCCGGGTCGGTCCAGATGACCTGCAGGTGGGCGATGACGCTGGTGTTCGCATCCAGCGGTCGGCCGCGCGACAGGCTCTGCGACCACGCCAGCGCCAGCATCCCGAAGCGTGCCTCGAACTGCCTGGCCAGCTGCGCGAAGGTCTCGGGCTCTCCGCGCTGCTGGCACAGCTCCATCAACATCAGATACGGCATGGCACCGGCGCTGCCGTGGGCCAGCCGCTTGGACAGCAGGTCGGCGGCCGCCTCGTGCTGGCCCAGCAGTTGCAGGAAGTCGACCTGCTGCTCAAGGTCCAGCAATTCGTCGGCGATGCCCAGTTCCTGCGGCAGCACGGGCGCCGCCGCGGCCTGGACCGGCAAGGGCTGGGTGGCCTGCATGGACGACGGCGCAAACGCTCCCACGGGAAGCGTCGAGGCAACGGGCGCGGGCGGCCAGCCCATCGGCCGGGGTTGCGGCCGCGTCACCTGGTGCTGACCTTCATCCGGCAGCGCGGCGGCACCACCCGCAACCGCTGGCGCGAAACCCGGTGACGGCGACGCCGACGCCGGCGGATGCGGCGGCGTTGCAGCACCCTCGGCCGCGTGCAGCGCACGCCAATAGGCCAGCTCGCGACGGGCACGCTCGTCGCGCCAGCGGCTGCCGTAGAAGGCTGCCGCACCGGCCAGCAGGCTCAGTCCCAGCGTCATCAGCCAGGTCATGGGGTCACGCAGCGGCGAGGCGCGCGGCGCCAGCGCAACGGCCTTCACCGGAATGGGCTCGGCCACTGGAGGCGCCGAAGCTGGCGACACGGGCGATGCGGCCCCGCCCTGCTGGCGCGCCTCCAGATCGGCCCGCAGCCGGGCAACCGTCTGCTCCAGCAATGTGATCTGCGCTTCGAGCTCGGGGGACACTTCCTCGGGCGCGCTGGCCGGCTTGGGTGGTCGCGGCGCCTCGGCCACCAGCACCTCGGGGCGCTCCAGCACCAGGCGCGGGCCCTGGGCGCGCGGCCTGGGAACGGTGCGCGGCCTGGGAGGCGGAGACGGCGGCGGACTCGCTTGCGCCAACGCACGAGGCGCCTCCTCGGGCACAGGCGTCGGCACAGAGGGCAGCGTTGCGGGGGGCGGCGGTGGAGCGACAGCCGTGCTGGCCGGCGGGTCGACGAAGGCGTTGAATTCGCGCGTCAGCCTCAGCGGGCAGCCCAGCGCCAGCGTGATGCGCAGGGCCGGCTCCTCGATGCGTACAAGGCTCTGCAGTCGGATGCGCCTCTCTCCGGGATCACCCTCGACGCGCATCTGCAACAGTCCGGCCGGCACACGGGCCTCGCCCGCCGAGACCTCGGCGCGGACGCATGAATCGGTCAGCTGCTCGCCGTCGGCCAAGGTCAGAGGGACGCTGACGTCCAGCGGCTTGCCCAGTGCGGAAAGGACCTGCGGCCGGCCCATCCCGAGGGCCGCCGCGCCCTGGGGCGACAGGCCCAACAGCAAGGCCAAGGCGGGTGTGAGGGCACCCAGCAACGTCGGGCGCAAGGCCGTGATGGGCATTGACTGCGGGCGGCTAGCGATGCGGTTGAACGAAGGGGTTTTAGACAGCTCGGTTCACTCTAGCATGGGGTGGCTGCGTTGCCGGGCTGCACAATGCCCTCCGCCATGAATGCACTCAGCCTCACTCCCGCCGAACGCCAGCAGATCGACCAGGGCGCCTGGTTCTCCAAGCTCTCCGAGGGCCTGCGCAACGACATCCTGCAGCGCGCCTTCGTGCGCCGCCTGGCCGACGAGACCATGCTGTCCCACCGCGGCGAACCCGCCGAGGAATGGTCAGCCGTTGCCAAGGGGGCCGTGCGCGTCAGCTCGGTGTCGCTGGCCGGCAAGCAGATCTCGCTGACCTATGTGGAACCCGGCACCTGGTTCGGCGACATCGCGCTGTTCGACGGCCTGCCGCGCACGCACGATGCCTATGCCCATGGCGAGACGACGCTGCTGTGCGTGCGCAAGGCCGACTTCCGCGCGCTGCTGCAGGCTCACTCCGAGCTGTACGACGCGCTGCTGCGGCTGAACTGCCGCCGGCTGCGGCTGATGTTCGACATGATCGAGGACCTCAACACCCGGCCCCTGTCGGCGCGCCTGGCCAAGCAGGTGCTGCTGCTGGCGCGCTCCTACGGCGTGCAGGAGGGTGACGAGATCCGCATCGGCCTGCAGCTCGCGCAGGAAGACCTGGCCCAGTTGCTCGGCGCCTCGCGCCAGCGCGTCAACCAGGAGCTCAAGGCCTTCGAGCGTGAGGGCGCCGTGCGCGTGGAACCGACCCGCCTCGTCGTGCTGAGCCGCGACAAGCTGCTGGCAGCCGCGGGCCGCTGACGCTGCGGCGACACGGCGGGCAACGTCCGGCTCGCAGAATGGAAAGTTCGCGCCCTACAGAAGAACGGCCTCCATGGAAGCATTCACCGGCACCCGTCCCCTCGCCCAGCCGCTGGACACCGCAGCCCTCCAAGCCTGGCTCGGCGCCCGTGTCGACGGGTTCAAGGGGCCGCTCGCCATCGAGCAGTTCAAGGGTGGACAGTCCAACCCGACCTATCTGCTGACGACGCCAAGCGCGCAGTACGTGATGCGCAGCAAGCCCGGCCCGGTGGCGAAGCTGCTGCCGTCGGCCCATGCCATCGAGCGCGAGTTCCAGGTCATGGGCGCGCTGGCCGGCACCGATGTGCCGGTGCCGGCCATGCTGGCGCTGTGCGAGGACGAAGCCGTCATCGGCCGCGCCTTCTACGTCATGCAGTTCATGCCCGGCCGCGTGCTGTGGGACCAGAGCCTGCCCGGCCTGAGCAACGCCGAGCGCGCAGCTCATTACGAAGAACTGAACCGCGTCATCGCGGCCTTGCACCAGGTCGACTTCCGGGCCCGCGGCCTCGAGGCCTATGGCAAGCCGGGCAACTACTTCGAGCGCCAGATCGGCCGCTGGAGCAAGCAATACCTGGCCTCGGTGACCGAGCCCAACCCGGCGATGGACGCGCTGCTGGCCTGGCTGCCGGCGCACATCCCGGCGTCGGCACGCGACGCGGGCGAAGTGGCCATCGTGCATGGTGACTACCGGATGGACAACGTCGTCTTCCATGCGACCGAGCCGCGCATCATCGCCGTGCTGGACTGGGAGCTGTCCACGCTCGGCCATCCGCTGGCCGACTTCAGCTACCACTGCATGAGCTGGCACATCCAGACCTCGGGCGCCGCGCGCGGCCTGGGCGGTGTGGACCTGGCCGTGCTGGGCATCCCCAGCGAGCATGCCTACGTGCAGCGCTACTGCGAGCGCACCGGCCGCGCGGATGCCGACGCCGTCATGGCCGACTGGAACTTCTATCTCGCCTACAACCTGTTCCGCATCGCGGCCATCGTGCAGGGCATCGCCAAGCGCGTGGTCGACGGCACGGCCTCCAGCGCCCAAGCGCGCGAGACGGCCAGGAACGCTCGGCCGCTGTCGGAACTTGCCTGGAGCTTCGCGCAGAAGGCCTAGGCTTGCTCGCCCGGCCGTGTGGAATGCGTCCAGGCGACGGACTGCGTCGTCGGCCAGGCGCCGGCTTCAGACAGCCGGCCGTTGACTCGCTGGGCCGCACGTGCCGCGGTCTCCAGCAGCCGCACCAGGGCCTGCACCTTGGGCAGATCGGGCTCGCTCATTTCGGTGCGCAGGTAGAGGTTGCCGCGCATGCTCATCAGCACGAAGGGATGGCCCTCGGGCAGCAAATCCTGGCTGGCCTGCACGAGTGCATCGCCGAATTCACCGTCGACCCAGGCGCTGGACAGATCTTTCGTGACACCCACGACGCCGTAGCGCTGGCGCACGATCTGCGAGGCCGAGTTGTTGAACTTCGGGAACATCACCAGCCAGCGCATCTCCTCCGGCGTGTCGGTGTCGACGCGGGTCTTCAGCGTGTCGGTGTAGGCCTCGAAGACGGCGCGCTCCAGCTGCTCCATCAGCGTGCGGCACAGCACCATCAACTGCAGGTCGGGGTGCAGGCCCATCTCGCAGCGCATGCGCAACTCGGTGCCAGGCAGATAGCTGCGCTGGGATACGCCCCATTCGATGCGCAACGGGCCCGGCAGCGCCTTGGGCTGCTCGATGAGGAAGCCCAGCCCGTCGCGTGTTTGCCTGAAATCGCCGCCACGCGCCTCGGCCCAGTCCTGGATCGGACGCCAGCGTGCTGCGTTGGCACGGGTCACGAGCCAGTGCTTGACTTGCTTTACCACCATGAGTCGGGAGGAAGTCTGAGAATGGGCTGATTGAGGCGCACCGCACGGAGGCGACGAATGATCGAAGTGTATTCATGGCCCACACCCAACGGCCACAAGGTGCACATCATGCTGGAGGAGTGCGGCCTGAAGTACCGGGTCCATCCCGTGGACATCGGCACCGGCGCGCAATTCGCGCCGGACTTCCTCGCGATCAGCCCCAACAACAAGATCCCCGCCATCACCGATGCCGACGGCCCGGATGGCGAGCCGATCTCGCTGTTCGAGAGCGGCGCCATCCTGCTCTACCTGGCCGGCAAGACCGGACGCCTCATGCCCGCCGACGTGCGCGGCAAGTACGAGGTGCTGCAATGGCTGATGTTCCAGATGGGCGGCGTGGGGCCGATGCTCGGGCAGGCGCACCACTTCCGCATCTACGCGCCCGAGAAGTTGCCCTATGCCATCGAGCGCTACACCAACGAGGCCCGGCGCCTCTACGGCGTCATCAACAGGCGGCTGGCGCACGCGACCTATCTTGGCGGGCACGACTACAGCATCGCCGACATCGCCGTCTTCCCGTGGCTGCGCTCCTGGAAGAACCAGGGCGTGGAGATGGCCGACTACCCGCACCTGAAAGGCTGGTTCGACGAAGTCGGCAAACGGCCGGCGGTGCAGTGCGGGCTGGAGGTACTCGCGCAGGCGCGGCGGCCGCTGACGGACGAGAAGGCACGCGAGAACCTGTTCGGCAGTGCGCAGTACGGGCGGCGCTGACGACATTGAAAAAAGAAACCCCGGCTCACCAGAGCCGGGGTTCAAACCGTCTCCCGCTCGCGGGAGACGCCTGCTCAGGGAGGAACAGCAGGGGGCCTAAGCCCGCGGGCACTTTAGTTCGGTGAGCCGGCCGAGGCTGTAGGACGAGAGCCCGTCCTGTGTCCGGATCTGCGTGGCCGGCACGGGCGGGGGGACGACCGGCGCGTGCAGCGAAGTCACACGCTGCAGCAGCGATCGCAGTTGCAGCAGGGCTGCGGCATCGAGGTCTGCCAGCTGGAAATGCATGGGGTTCCGTGTGGAAAAGATGCCCCCGGCGTTTGCCGGGGGCCCAACCCCCGCGCGCTGTCGCGGCGGGTGCCTGCTCGGGGAGGGAGGAGGGAGAGGAGCAGGCAGGGCGAGCCTAAGCCCTGCCCGGCGGCGCCAGCGTAGGACGGCGCCGCGTCGCCGTGGCGACAGCGCGCGGGCGTGAGAAATCTCATGTCGAGCAGGAGGCTGGTGTATCGGTCTGTGAGCGCAGGGATTTGAGGCTGTTTGCGTCCCTAGACTCGCGGCCACGCCCCCAGCCAGTAGTGAGGAAGCAGTTCATGGTCCCCAATGTTCAAGCCAAGCGCAGCCCGCTGCCGACCCCGCGCGCCCGTGAGCCTTTCGCCATGGACAGCGGCTTCGGCGGCCTGGATGGCGACGCGCTCGACCTGGTCGAGCGCCGCTACGGCGACCGGGGCCTGCGCGTCAGCCGCGAGCGCTACAGCAGCCGCTGCCAGGACGGCGACGTGGTCTGCACGGCCCGCGATGGCGACGACATCGTCGGCACGCTGTCCGTGCGTTTCGACGGCCCCGGCGGCCTGCACGCCGACCTGCTGTTCGGCGCCGAACTGGACGAATGGCGTGCGGCCGGCGTCACGCTGTGCGAATTCGGCGGCCTGGCCATGGACAAGCACTCCCGCGACCCACGCAGCGCGCTGGCCCACATCTTCCACCTCGGCTATCTGCATGCGCACCGCCGCGCCCGCTGCAACCGCCTGGTCATCGAAGTGAACCCGCGCCACGTCGGCTTCTACCGCCGCTGCCTGGGTCTCGTGCCGATCACGGCCGCGCGCCACAACCCGCGCGTCAACGCGCCAGCCGTGCTGATGAGCGTCGATTTCGCCGACGTGCGCGAGCAGATCTCGCTGTGGGGCGGCCATCCCGACTCCGTCGCCTCGGCGCGCAGCCTCTATCCGCTGTTCTGGGACGAGGCGACCGAAGCCATGATGCTGGCCCGCCTGCCCTGAGTCGTTTCACGAACCGGCGCTGGATTCCGGCGGCGGCTCGCCGGGTTCGAGCTCGGGAATCTCCTTCTTCACCGGCGGCTTGGGCGTGTCACCCGCGGCGGGGACGGGCGCCTTGTCCGTCTGGTTCTGCCGACGCGCTTCGTCGTCCGCAGGGCTGTCCGGCGTTTGCTGGTCTTCGGGCCGCGCGGTCTGGCCCACGTGGCGCAAGGGATTGTTGTTCATGGCGTTTCCTGGTTGTGCGACGACGTCGCCATCGCGGCAACCGCCGTGCCCGAACCCACCTTGAAAAAACCCAGGCCGCGAACGACCTGGGTGCCAGATGCTTGGCCTGTCCGGAGGGACTCGAACCCCCGACCTGCTGCTTAGAAGGCAGCTGCTCTATCCAGTTGAGCTACGGACAGACAGAACGCGTGATTATCAGAGCAACACGTTGATGATCGCGTCGCCGATGCCCATCAGCGCCGCACCGGAGATCAGGCCGGCGCAGATGGGCTCCATGCCCTCGACCCAGATGCGGTGGCCGCGCGTGCCCGGCTGCTTGTGCTTGCGGCCCATGAAGTGGAACAGCAGCGCACCGACGAACATCATCATCGTGGCCTGCGGCGGCAGCGTGACGCCCAGGCCGATGGCCACGGCCGACAGGCCCGAGCGGCCCTTGGTGGCGATGCGCGTCAGCTCGATGGCGATGGCCGCGACGGCAGCGACGCCGACCGAGATCAGCGCCGACGTCGGCAGGCTGGTCAGCCCCTTGGCGATGATGTCGGCCACGCCCTTCCACTGCAGCGCGGCCGGGAAGCCGAACTGGTCCGACACCATGTCCGCCGCGCTGGCCGTGCCGGCCGCGTCGGTCTTGACGAACAGCAGGAAGAACAACGGCACGCTGGCTAGCACGCCGGCCAGGTTGCCGATGATGTGGCCGATGGCCTGGTGGCGCGGCTTGCCACCCAGCATGTAGCCGGGCTTGATGTCGGACAGCAGGTTGGCCGCGTTGGAGGCGACCTCGGCCGTCATGCCGGCCGGCAGCAGGTTGGAGCCGGGGTTACTGCGGTCCAGCGCGCCCATCGTGAACTGCGTGATCTTGGACAGCGAGCCGGTCGGCGTCCACGAGGTCAGCGCCATCGAGTTGGTGCAGATGACCGTCAGCACGAAGATCAGCGGCAGCGACACGATGGACAGCCACAGCGGCACACCGAAGAAGGCATGCGTGGCCCAGCAGCCAGCCAGGCTGACGACGGGCACGCCGATCCAGGAGATCCACAGCGGCACCTCGATGTCCTTCAGCAGGTCGCTCTGCGGGTCCACCTTGGCCGGCTTGGCCTTGCGCTTGAAGGCGCTCGTGAAGATCTCGGGCTTGGCCAGCAGCGACACCAGCGCGCCGACGACCATCATCGTGACGCCCCACCACAGCGACCACTGGTTGACGATCTCGACGCGGTTCAGCGGGATCAGCACGCCGTTGGCGCCGAGGCGCGGCGCGATGTCACCTGCCTGGATCATCAGCGGCGCCAGGATGACGAAGTTGACGATGACACCAACGAAGCAGCTCGCCGCCACGGCCAGGCCCATCAAGCCGCCGGTGCCGATCAGCGCCGCGTCCAGCACGACGCGCAGGCCCAGCGTGCGGACGTCGGTGCCGAGGATGCTGGGGATGAAGCCATGCGCCTTGACGGCCCAGGCGTAGTAGTAGTCATCGATGCGGTCGTGCAGATGCCAGGGCTCGGTCATGCCGGCCCACTTGTCCATCGCCAGCAGCTTGAACTGCACGAGGCGCATCCAGCCCTCGCCGCAGATGCCCTGCAGCAGCGCCGCGCCGCCGGCCACCCAGCCCAGCAGCTTGGCCTTGAACATGCCCTCGCCGCCCTTGCCGTGGTAGAGCGAATCCAGCACGACGCCGCAGGCGCGGCCTTCGGGGAAAGGCGCCTGGTCTTCGTTGATGAAGCGGCGCTTCAGCGGGAAGGCCAGCAGCACGCCCACCAGCGAGACGAGGAACATCCAGATCGCGATCTGCCACCACAGCGGCACATGGCCGGTCACCAGCATGTAGGCCGGCAGGCTGGAGATCAGCGCCGTCGTCACATAGCCCGACGCCGTAGCGATGGACTGCGTGCAGTTGTTTTCGAGGATGGTGTAGTCCTGCGCCAGGCCGGCCGAGTGCAACGCGCGGAACAGCGCGAAGGCCAGGATCACCGACGTCAGGCCGACGCCCAGCGAGATGCCCGTCTTGGCGCCGATGTAGAGGCCCGTGGCGGACAGGATGCCGCCGAGCAGGAAGCCGGTCAGGCCCGAGCGCAGCGTCAGCTGGGCCATGTCGCCGCGGAAGACGTTCTTGAACCACCACTCGTCCTTTTGGGCGCGGGTCCAGGTGGCGATCTGCTCGTCGGTCAGGTGTTGGAGTGCCATGAAAATCGGGCCTGCTTGTGGCGGGCCCCGTGTTGCAACAATGGTGCCGGGATTGTCCCGGCCGACCGTGCGGTCGACCTTCGGGGATGCCCGGAGCTGGACGCCCCGCGGATGGAGGGGCCTCACAAAAACAAACCCGCCGCGGCACAGGGCCTGCGGCGGGTTGGCAGGCCGCGATTATCGCTGCCTTTCGATGCAGGCCCGGCGCTACTTCTGGCCCTGGGCGGCCCGGCGCTGCATCGTCTCGAGGAGGCGCCCTTTCACCTGTTCGTAAGGCGGCACGGCACGAGGCCGCGTCTCCGTGACCTCGACCACATGCCAGCCGAACGGGGTCTGGACCGGCTGCGAGACGATGCCGCGCGGCGCAAGGCTCTTCACGGCGTCGGCAAACGGCGCGACGAAGTTGTTCGGCAGGCTCCAGCCCAGGTCGCCGCCTTTCGGGCGCGAGCCCGGGTCCGTCGACACCTCGGCCGCCACCGCCTCGAAAGGCTCGCCGCCACGGACGCGGTCGAGCGCCGCCTGGGCCTGCTCGCGCGTCTTGGCCATGATGTGCCGGACCTTGTATTCCGTCGAACCGAGGGCGACGAACCGGTCGTACTCGGCGCGCAGCTGCTGCTCGCTGACCGTTTTGACGACCGTGCGCGAGCCGGTGACGGCGCCCTGCTGCTCGACCTGCAGCAACGCACGGTCGCGCTTGTGCACGGCCGGCGAGGCCGCCAATGCCTCCACCGCGCTGCGGGCGTCCGCGCCTCGGCCCAGGGCGCGCAGCACGCGGGCCGCGTAGAGCTGCAGGCTGGCCCATTCAGGGCGGTTGGCCGGCACGGCACGGGCCGCCTCGGCGGCCGGCAGGTCCGCCGCGGCCGGCTGGCGGGCCGTCATCAGTGCGGCCAGCAGCCAGGCCTTGTCCTGGGTCTGCTGCCAGCGCGCGAGGGCGTGGCCATGCTCGGCGTCGCAGGCCGCGCTGTCGGCGACCCGGGGCTGGTCGGCGCAGGCCTGCACGGTGGCGACGAAGTCGAACCAGGCATGTCGGCGCAGTTCGGCGGCGAGCTGGCCCTGGGGGCGGTCCGGCGCGACTTGCGGGTAGAGCTGCTGGAAGAGGTCCAGCATGCCGTTCGCATAGGGGTTGTCCTCGACGCGGTCCAGCGAGTCCATGGCCAGATGCAGCGGCAGCGCCGGCAAGAGCTGGATCAGCGCCCGCCTGAAGGTGTAGCCGATGGCGGAGTGCGCCGGTGCAAAGGAGGCGTCCGTCGCGACCGCCTTGGCGCGCGCGTCGATCTCCTTCATCGCCGCTTCAAGCCGCGCGCGGTGGCGCTCCGCCGGCTCGGCAACGGCGGCGCTGAACTCGGCGCCGCGCAGCCCGCGCCGGGTCCAGGCGTCGGCGACTGCGGCGTCCCAGTCGGCGTCGCGCACGGCATCGCGCAGCAGGCTGCGCAGTGCGCCGAGCGCGGACCAGGCGCGCATCGGGTGCCCCCGCTCGGCGACGATGGCGTCGAAGGCCTGGCGCGCGGCCTCAAAGTCATCGCCGTAGAACAGCGCTGCCGCACGCTGGTAGGCGTTGAGCGCCTTGAGCTTGGCCGGCGCGCTTGCGGGTGGGGCGGCGGGCAGCGGGGGCGGGGCCGACTTGCCGGGTGTCCAGGAACAGCGCGCAAAGACGGCGTCCTGGCCGGCGATCCAGGCGCGGCGGTCGGCCGGCTTCAGCGACTTGTCGGCGACGAGTTCATTCAGCGTGCGCGTCGCGAAGGCGAAGGCGTCGGGGCCACATTGGCCCTCGACGGTGTCGAGCTCGCCCGCGCCCTCCAGCTTGAGCTTGCCGTGGCGGAAATAGTCGGGCGCGATGGCCGGGGCCCGCGGCTGCAGTGCACCACGCGCGGCCAGCCAGGCCTCGATCTCGTCCTGCCCCGGCGTGGACTCGACGCCCGCCAGCCAACTGCGCTCGCGGCGGTGGCTCTCCGAGCTGACGGCACCCACCGGCAGATGCATCACCCGCCAGGCCACGTAGAGCGACGCGCGGCCGTAGCCGGGCCGGATCAGGCCCAGCGTGCCGTGCGCGTAGGCGCGGTCGTCGGCCGGGCCGACGATGGGAGCCACGTAGCTGCGGCGCAGCGTCTCGGGCAGGTCGCTGTCGTCGGCGGGCTGGGCCGCGTGGCCAAGGGGCGCAAGCACGAGGGCCGCCAGCGCGAGGCCGAGGCGGCGCGGCAGGAAGGTCATCTTCATCATGGAACGAGGTGGCGGGGAGGACGGGAAGGGTTTGCCCAGGCGGCATCGTCGAACCAGTAGGGCCGGGTCGCGCGGGCAAGCAGCGCGGGCGACGGCGGGTCGTGCGTGGCGAAGCCCAGCGCCGAGCCGCGGCAGCGGCGCGCGAGGCCCGCATCAGCCTGTTCGAAGCGGCGGCGCCAGTCGTCGGCATGCGGCCCGAGGTGGTAGAGCATGGGCACGACCTCGTCGACGCTGAGCCGGTCCAGCCAGTCGCCCTGGGTGCACCAGTGCGCGAGCACGGTCACGCTCAGGCGCACGCCGGCGGGCAGCGCTTCGCGGGCGGCAGCGACGAGGGCATGGTAGGCGTCGCGCTGGCGTGGCGGCGCCTCGAAATCGAGCTGCAGCAGGCCGGCGCCAGCAGCGGCAATGCCGGCGTGGCGGCGCACGGCCGCGAGGACGGCGGCCTGCTGCGCGGGCGTGAAGTCGTCCGGCGCGTCTTCGGCGGACTCGACATGCACGACAGGCACGAGTCGCACGCCGGTCGGCAAGGCCATGGGCTGGGTGCGCCCGCCGCGCTCCACGCCCCACGCTCGCAGCGTCAGCGATTCCACCAGCACGGCGGCTTCTCGGTAAGGCGGGCGCGGGCCGTTGCTGTTCGGCCAGATCCAGGCGACGCCTTGCGCAAGCGAAGAGGCGACTTCGGCGGGAGACGCCGGCCGATGAGGGGCGGCACGGCCTGCACGAGCGAGGGCGGCGGCTGCCAGCAGGGCGATGCCTGCGATGGCACACACGATGACCGGGCGCACTCCACGGCGGCGTGCCTGTGATTCGCTCATGAACGCGGCCTCCTCCGCGGCGCGGAGTCTAGCCAGCGCGGGCCGGCAGTCCCGTGACGGTCATCACGCCGACCAGGCCCTGAAATGGATCGAGCCGCAACGGCGTTTGCCGTTGCGGCTCGATGAGAAGAATGGTCGGGGCGGCGGGATTCGAACTCGCGACCCTCTGCTCCCAAAGCAGATGCGCTACCAGGCTGCGCTACGCCCCGATCAAGCCTGCCATTCTATGCGACGAAAACCACCCGGCCCTCGCCGCTGATCAAAGCCGCCTTCACGGGCTCGCCCGGCTGCAGCGCCTGCACCGCCGCCACATAGCCGCGCAGCTGCTCGTGATAGGCCTCGACGGCCTCGGGCGTCAGGCCCAGCTTGTAGTCCAGCACCCACCAGCAACCGTCGCGGCGCTGCACGAGGCGGTCGATGCGACCCTCGCCGCCGATCAGCGTGACGGCCACCTCGTTGCCGGCCCACAGCAGCTCGGCGGGGTCGAAGAAGGGCCCGGCCTCGGGGCTGGCCAGGATGGCGCGCACGCTGCGCTCCAGCTGCTGGCGCCCGGCCGCGTCCAGCCCGAAGGCCTGGCCGCTGCCGGCCAGCAGCACGTCCAGCGGCTGGGTCTGGCCCGGCTGACTGACCCACTCCAGCGCACGGTGCAGCGCCTCGCCGACCTGGGCGGCGCGGGCGTTGTCGGCGGCACGTTCCTGCAGCGGCACGCGCTGGCCCTGCCAGGCGGGCAGCGGCCACCAGCGCGGCGGGGCGGCTTCGGTGGCGGCGCCGCGCTGCAGGGGCACAGGCCAGGGCTGGCCCAGCGGCGACAGGCGCACCCACCAGCTGGCCTGCAGACTCTTGGCGGGCGTGCGGCTGAGGATGAGCGTGCGGCGCGCCCGCGTCAGTGCCACGTAGAGCGCGTTGAACTCCTCGCGCTCGCGGGCGGCCTGCTCCTGGGCGACGAGGCCGGCCAGCGATGGCGGTGGCTTGGCCTCGGAGCCGAAGAAGGCCGCCTGGCGCGGGGCGGGCTGGTCCACCGGCCAGTCCAGCAGCAGGCCATAGGTCTCGGCCTTGGGCGGCTGCGCATCGGCGTCCAGCAGCACGACGACCTCGGCCTCCAGGCCCTTGGCGCCGTGGATGGTCAGCAGCTGCACGCCGGCCTCGCCGGCGGCGGGGCTCCAAGTGAGCGGCCGGCTGCGCAGCGCGCGCACAAAGCCGTAGAGCTGGGCATAGCGGCCACCGTCCAGGTCCAGCGCGGAGCGCAGCAGGGCCTGCACGCTCTGCACGCGGGCAGCGGCCTCGGTCGGCGGGCTGGCGGCCAGCAGGCGCGGCAGCAGTTCGCCCTCGTGGACGATGCGGTCCAGCAGTTCGTGAGGCGTGCTCAGCGCAGCGGCCTCGCGCCAGCCAGCCAGCAGGCCTCGGGCGCGGGCCAGCGCGGGGCTGGGGTCAGGTAAAGCCTGCACGGCCTCCCACCACGGCATGGGCACCTCTGCGGCCGGCGCGTCCAGATAGGCCACGCGGCCAGCGGCCCGGGCGATGCGCAGCAGTTCGTCGTCGGCAATGCCGAACAGCGGGCTGGCCAGTGCCTGGGCCAACGAATGGTCGTGGCCCGGCGAGGCCAGCACGTCCAGCAGCGCAAGCAGGTCGCGCACGGCGGGCGCGTCGGCCAGCGGCGTTTCCTCGGGCGCGGCGTGCGGGATGCTGGCGGCCGTCAGCGCGGCGCTCAACTGGCGCAGCGGCTCGCGCTTGCGCGCCAGCACGAAGATGTCCTGCGGGCCCAGGTCGGGCCGCGCCGCCAGCAGGCCGGCGATGCAGGCGGCCACACGCTCGGCCTCGACCGCGCGGCGTTCGAACTCGGGCTCGTGGCGCGGCTCGGCCAGGCTGGGGCGCCAGGCCAGCGGGTCCAGCTCGCGCTCGGTCTTCTCGCCGGGCGGGCCGTCCAGCAGCCACAGGCCGGCCAGCGCGTCGCTGCCCGGCGTGCCCTCGGTCGTGTGCGGGCGAAAGCCCTCCAGCACGCCGGCCAGCGCGCCGTTCACGGCGGCCAGCACCTCGGGCGCGTTGCGGCGCGTGTGGTCGCAGGCGAGGCTCACTCCGGACAGGCCACCCAGCACGAACTCGCGCGCCGCGATGAAGACGCGCGGCTCGGCGCGGCGAAAGCGGTAGATGCTCTGCTTGGGGTCGCCGACGATGAAGACGCTGATCTGCGCGCCGCCGCCCGCGCCGGCATAGGCCTGCAGCCAGCCGTGCAGTGCCTGCCATTGCAACGGGCTGGTGTCCTGGAACTCGTCGATGAGCAGATGGCGCACCTGAGCGTCCAGCCGCTGCTGCACCCAGCCGGCCAGCTCGGGCCGGGCGAGCAGCGCCAGCGCGCCGCGCTCCAGGTCGTTCATGTCGACGAGGCCGCGGCCGCGCTTGAGGGCCTCGAACTCGGCGACCAGAACTCGGGCCAGCCGGCACATGCGCGCATGTTGTTCGGCCGCGGCCTGCTGGTCGAAGTCCGCGCGCAGCGCGGTCAGTTCGTCCTGCAGGCGGCACAACAAGGGCAGCGTGTCGCAGGACTTGTCGAACTTGCGCGGCGTGCCGCTCGCCGTGAACAGCGCGCACCAGACCTCGTCGAAGTTACCCGCATCCACCAGCGCCGCTGCGGCCGTCTGGGCCTTGGCGCCGCCCTGCCCCAGCTCCCGCGCCAACGCCATCAACGACGGCGCCAGCTGCTCCAAGCGCTCGGCCGGGTCGTGCGCCGGCGGCAGCAGGCTGCTGTCCAGCACGCCGGCCGCATCGGCCAGGCCCAGCTCCACGCGCTTGGCAAAGGCCGCCAGCAGCCATTCGCGCAGGTTGTGCCGGCCACGCGCCAAGGTCAGCGCCTGGAAGTCGGCCAGCAGCTCGGCCTCACCCAGCACCTGGCTATGGAAACGCCGCCACAGTTGCGGCATCAGCTCGGCCTCGTCCTCGATGAGCTGCAGCTCCGGCGAGATGCCCAGCTCGGCCAGCAGGCTCATCGGCGCCGCGCGCAGCAGCTGCGAGAACCAGCCGTGGAAGGTGCGCACCTCCACGCCGCGACCGCCGCGCAGCAGCTCGGCCTGCAGCGTGGCCAGCCGCGGTCGCAGGCGCTCGGCCTCGGCGGCGTCCAGGCCACGATCCACCAGCGCCCGGCACTGCGCTGTCGCGTCGGCGCGGGCAAAGCCGGCCAGCCATTCGGACAGGCGCTCACGCATCTCGCCCGCGGCCTTGCGCGTGAAGGTGATGGCGACGATCTGCTGCGGCTCGGCGCCGGCCAGCAGCGCGCGCAGGATGCGCGACACCAGCATCCAGGTCTTGCCGGCCCCGGCGCAGGCTTCGACGATGCTGCTGCGCGCCGGGTCACAGGCGATGGCATAGAAGCGCTCGCGCGGGATCAGCCGGCCATCGGCGTAGTAGGCGAAGTCGATGCTCATGCCCAGTCGTCCTTGCGGCACAGGCCACGCGCCTCGCAGAAGTCGCAGACACGGCCTTCGCCCAGCGCGGGCAACGCGGCGCCGCCGAGCATGGCGGCGAGGTCGGCCTGCAGCCCATCGCGCAACGCCAGCGCCGTCTCACTGACGGCCTCGTGCGACACCAGCTTCAATGCATCAGGCTCGTCCAGCGCCAGGTAGGCCGCCTGCAGCGCGGGCTCCGCGTCCATCAACAGCGCGTAGACGGCCAGCTGCGTGTCCTCCAGCGGCGTCTTCAGCTTGTCCTTCAGCTCGGCCGCGCGGCCGGTCTTGTAGTCCAGCAGCAGCCTGCCCTGCGGCGTGGCATCGATGCGGTCGATGCGGCCCTGCAGCACCAGTCCTTCCAATGCGCCATCGAAGGGCTGGCAGCGCTTGTCGACCTCGCCGGCCGCGAAGCGCTGGCCTTTGGCCTCGGTCTCCACCAGCCAGCTCACGTAGCGCGGCAGCACGCGCTCGAAAGCGGCGCGATAGGGCAGGAAATCGGCCGCATCCAGGCGCTCGCCCTCGATATCGGCTGCGGCGCGCAGGTCGGCGAGGTCATCGCCGCTGCGGTGCTCGTGGAAGCGCTTCAGCACGTCGTGCAGCCAGGTGCCGTAGTCGCGCTTGTCCAGCTCCACCTCCAGCTCGTCCGGCTCGCGCAGGCCCAGGAGCGCGCGGCTGAAGTACTGGTAGGGGCAGTTGCGCAACGCCTCTATGCTGCTCGCGCTCAAAGCGGCGGGCAGGCGTGCCGGAATGGCTTCACGCCGCGGCGTGGGCGTGTGGGCCAGGACCTCGGCGATGCGTTCGTCCTGCCAGGCCGGCAGCGCCTGGCCCCAGGCGGCCTCCAGGCGCTCCAGCAGCGGGCTGGGTGGCAGCGGCTCGGCGCCGGCATGGCTGCAGCGCAGCAGCGTGACGGCCGGCAGGCGCAGCAGCTGCGCGAACGCGAAAGCTTGCGCCTCGCGCTGCGCGGCCATGTGCGGCAGGCCCAGCGCCTGCGCGTCGGCATCGGACATCACGCCGTTGCGCGGCGGCGAGGCGGCCAGCGTCGCGGCGTCCACGCCCGGCAGAACGGCGGCGCCGAAGGGCCGCAGCAGCGCGCGCGCCAGCGGCGTGATGATGACGGCGGCCTGCGCGTCCTCCTGCGGGCTGAACTGCGCGCCCTCCAGCGTTGCGTTCACCCAGGCGAGGAACTCGTCAGGCCGCAGCAGCGTCGCGCCGATGACCTGCTCGTGCGCGCTGCCTTCCCACGGGTTGCGGCTGATCCACAGCGCGTCCAGCAACTGCTCGCCGCCTTCCACGCCGGCCAGCGAACCAAGGCGGCGAAGCACGCGGCCCAGGTCGGCCAGCCATCCGCCCAGCTTGCGCGTGCCGCCGGCCAGCGGGGCCGCGGCCTCGCGGGCTTCACGCCACAGCGGCAGGCCTAAAGCGTCCAGCGGGCCGGTCTGGCGCCAGCCCTTGCGGCGGCACAGTGCCTCCAGTTCACGCAGCGCGGCGGCATCCCACACCGAACCCAGCGGCGACTTCAGCCAGGCCAGCCAGTCGTCCAGCGAGGGCTGGGCCAGCATGGCGCGCAGCAGGGCCATCAGCGCCGCGGCGGCGGGTGTGGTGGCCAGCGTCCAGCCGGTCTCGTCCTGCACCGGCACGCGCTGGCGCATCAGCAGCGTGCGCACGCGGCGTACGACGACGCGGTCCTGGGCCAGCAGCGCCACCGGCGTGCGGCCGGCGTTGAGGTGCTGAAGCACGGCCGTGGCGGACTGCTCGGCAAGCGTCTCGAAGTCAGCGCTGATGGCCAGGCGCAGATCCGCGCCGGTCTGCGGCACGGTGTCCAGGTCCACGTCGGCCTGCAGCCGCAGGGCGGGCAGGCCTTGCGCCATCAGCGCCTGCGCCAGCGGATCCGGGCCGCCAACCTCCAGCACCAGCCAGGCGCTGGGGCGCTGCGTGAACAGCGCATCCGTGGCCGGCCGGCGGTCGTCGGCTTCGACCCAGGCCAGGGCCACCAGGCCCAGCGCGCGCTCCAGGTCGCCGGGGCCGCCGGCCTGCAGCTGCAGCCGGTCGCGGGCCGCGTCGAAGAAGGCAGGCCGCGCCTGCGGCGGCCGCTGCGCCGCGCCGCGGGCCAGCGCGTGGGCGGTCTCCACCAGCCGGGCGCGGGCGGCCACATAGGCTTTTTCGTCGCGAGTCAGCAGCGCCTGCGCCCAGCTCTGGCCAGCCAACAGCGTTTCGGCGGTGAAGGCGTCGATGGCGGCGTCGAGGCTGATCTGCCCCGGCGCGGCGAGGCGGTTGGGGCCCAGCGACGAGGCCAGGCTGTTGGTGGTCGTGATCAGCGGCGCCCAGCCGCCGCGGGCTGCAAAAGCACGCCGCGCCGGGGCGATCTGCTGGGCAAACGGCAGCAGCAGCACGGCGTCGCGCAGCGCCAGGCCCTGGCCAGCCAGCCAGTCGGCGCAACTGGCGGCGACGCGACGCCAGAAACCGTCAATGTCTTCCCTGGGCACCAGGCCCAGATTCATGGCTTGCAAAAGAGCCCTCCCGCCCCCACGTGTGCCACTGCTTCGGTCACCCCGCTGACCGCCTGGGCAAAAGTGGCTATGTCACAATCATTTTTGCCTATTCGGACGGCGCAACGCGGCGACCGTCAACCCTTAGAGGCCAAGGAACCCTCCCATGAGCAGCGAATTGATCAAGCATGTTTCCGACGCGTCCTTCGACGCCGACGTGATCCAGTCCGGCAAGCCAGTGCTGGTGGACTATTGGGCCGAATGGTGCGGCCCCTGCAAGATGATCGCTCCCATCCTTGACGAAGTCGCCACGGGCTACGGCGAGAAGCTGCAGGTCGCCAAGATGAACGTCGACGAGAACCGCGAAGTGCCGGCCAAGTTCGGCATCCGCGGCATCCCGACGCTGATGCTGTTCAAGGACGGCCAGCTCGCCGCCACCAAGGTCGGTGCCCTCTCCAAGGCCCAGTTGACCGCCTTCCTCGACGCGAACCTATAATCGCGTCAACTGCTGCGGCGCTCCTGGCGCTTTTCCTTGCGTGTAGGGCACCCCGCCGCAGCAGCCAAAGCCAACACGCCCCGGGCTCCACGAAGGAGTCCAGCCAGCGTGGCCTCGGCTCCCCCTCCCCACTTTTGTTTCGTCTGAATCCGCATCGCTCGCTGTTTGAGCGATAGCCGTTCGGTCCTTTCCCGGGGCAGCCGTGGAATCGCCGTTGCGCCTTGGCTGGCGCTGCGGCCACTGACGGGTATCCACCCATGCATCTTTCCGAACTGAAAGCACTCCACGTCTCCGCCCTCATCAAGATGGGCGAAGAGCTGGAGATCGACAACGTCACCCGCCTGCGCAAGCAGGAGCTGATGTTCGCCATCATGAAGAAGCGCGCCAAGGCCGGCGAGCAGGTCTTCGGCGATGGCGTCCTCGAAGTGCTGCCGGACGGCTTCGGCTTCCTGCGCTCCATCGAGGCCAGCTACATGGCGTCGACCGACGACATCTACCTGTCTCCCAGCCAGATCCGCCGCTTCAACCTGCACACCGGTGACCTGGTGGAAGGCGAAGTGCGCGTGCCCAAGGACGGCGAACGCTACTTCGCCCTGGTCAAGGTTGACCGCGTCAACAACCAGACGCCCGAAGAGAGCAAGAACAAGATCATGTTCGAGAACTTGACGCCGCTCTTCCCGAAAGAGCAGTTCAAGCTCGAGCGCGAAGGCTTCAAGGGCGAAGAGAACATCACCGGCCGCATCGTCGACATGATCGCCCCGCTCGGCAAGGGCCAGCGCGCGCTGATCGTGTCGCAGCCCAAGACCGGCAAGACCGAGATGATGAAGAGCCTGGCGCATGCGCTGGTGGCCAACCATCCGGACTGCCATCTCATCGTGCTGCTCGTCGACGAGCGCCCTGAAGAAGTGACCGAGATGATCCGCACCGTGCGCGGCGAGGTCATCAGTTCCACCTTCGACGAGCCGGCGGCCCGCCACGTGCAGGTGGCCGAGATGGTCATCGAGCGCGCCAAGCGCCTGGTGGAACTCAAGAAGGACGTGATCATCCTGCTGGACTCGATCACCCGCCTGGCCCGCGCCTACAACAACGTGCTGCCCAGCTCCGGCAAGGTGCTGACCGGTGGTGTGGACGCCAACGCGCTGCAGCGCCCCAAGCGCTTCTTCGGCGCGGCGCGCAACATCGAGGAAGGCGGCTCGCTGACCATCATCGGCACCGCGCTCATCGACACCGGCTCCAAGATGGACGAGGTGATCTACGAAGAGTTCAAGGGCACCGGCAACTGCGAAATCCACCTGGATCGCCGCATGGCCGAGAAGCGTGTCTACCCGTCCATCCTGATCAACAAGTCGGGCACCCGCCGCGAAGAGCTGCTGCTGAAGCCGGAGATCCTGCAAAAGAGCTGGATCCTGCGCAAGCTGCTCTACAACATGGACGAGATCGAGGCGATGGAGTTCATCCTCGACAAGATGAAGGCGTCGAAGAACAACATTGACTTCTTCGACATGATGCGGCGTGGTGGGTAAGCCTCCGACCCAAAACTAGCCAAGCTGCAAGGAAGCCCGCTACAATCGCGGGTTTTCCGCCCTGATACCCCGGAAAGTGCGTCACAAGATGTGGCGTGGCTCCCGACCTAGCCAAGAGGTTCCCCATGAAAGAAGGCATTCACCCCAACTACCGCGACGTCGTGTTCGTCGACCTGTCCAATGGCTTCCAGTTCGTGACGCGTTCGACCGTCCAGACCAAGGAAACCATCGAACTCGACGGCAAGACCATGCCGCTGGTGAAGCTGGAAACCACCAGCGAATCGCACCCCTTCTACACGGGCACGCAGAAGAGCGTGGACAACCTGGGCGGCCGCGTCGAGAAGTTCCGCAACAAGTTCGCTCACCTCAAGAAGTAATCCGTCGAGGCGGTCTTTGCACCGCGTCCGGACACCAAGGGCAGCTTCGGCTGCCCTTTGTCATTGGCTGCTCCGTTCTGCGGCATGATCCCGCCACTTCAAGAAGCCCCCAGCGCGTGAACCTCCCCACCCCCGCCATCGTTGCCGAGCGCGGCGTCGAGCGCCTGCCGCGACTGGCGCTGATCCTGCTGTGCGCGGCCTATCTGCTGCCCGGCATCTTCGGCCGTGACCCCTGGCGCAATGACGACCTGACGGCCTTCGGCTTCATGGTCAGCATCGCCCAGGGCCATGCGCCCTGGTGGCAGCCGGCCATCGCCGGCATCCCGGCCGAGGGCGGCCCGCTGCCCTACTGGCTGGGCGCGCTGGCCATCAAGGCCCTGCCCTTCCTCGACGCTCCCGTGGCCGCCCGGCTGCCTTACGCGCTGGTGCTGGCGGGCGTCTTCATCGCCACCTGGTACGCCTGCTTCCATCTCGCGCGCACCGAGGCGGCCCAGCCGGTCGCGTTCGCCTTCGGCGGCGAGGCGCATGCGGTGGACTACGCCCGCGCGCTGGCCGACGGCGCCTTGCTGGCCCTGATGGCCTCGCTCGGCCTGCTGCGGCTGGGCCACGAGACGACGCCGGAGCTGGTGCAGCTGCTGGCCGTGTCGGTCTACCTCTACGGCCTCGCCGCGGCGCCGTTCCGGCGCGGGCCCTCGCGCGTCGCCGTGTTGCTGGCGCTGCCGGTGCTGGCGGCCAGCGACGCGCCGACAGTGGCCTGCGCGCTCGGCGTGCTCGGCGTGCTGCTGAACCACCGCTCCAGCTATGAAGAGGCCAAGTCGCAACGTGTCTGGCTGCTGGCCGCGCTGACGCTGGCGGTGCTCGCCGCCTGGGCCTTCAATGGCTGGGCCTGGCGGGTGCACCAGGGGCTGGACGTCGTCTCGCTGCTGAGCCTGCTGGCCTGGTTCTGCTGGCCGGCCGGACCGCTGGCGCTGTGGACGCTGTGGCGCTGGCGCCGCCACGGGCTGCGGCGCCACATCACGGTGCCGACGATCGCGCTGCTGGTGCCGCTGGCCGCCTGCATCGCGATGGACGCCTCCGACCGCGCGCTGCTGCTGGCCCTGCCGTCGCTGGCCATCCTCGCGGCCTTCGCACTGCCGACGCTGACCCGCGGCTTCGCGGCGGCCGTGGACTGGTTCTGCGTCTTCATCTTCTCGGCCGTCGCGCTGTTCGGCTGGCTCTACTACCTGTCCATGCACACCGGCTGGCCACCGCGGCCGCTGGCCAATCTGCGTCGCCTGGCCGAGGGCTTCGAGCCCAGCTTCAGCCTGCTGGCGCTGGTGTTGGCGGTCGCTGCGACGGCGGCCTGGCTGGCCCTGGTGCGCTGGCGAACGGCCCGCCACCGCCATGCGCTGTGGAAGAGCCTGGCGCTGCCGGCCGGCGGCGTCGCACTGGCCTGGCTGCTGATCATGAGCCTGCTGCTGCCGCCGCTGGATTACGCGCGCAGCCTGGCGCCGCTGGTGTCGCGGCTGAAGGCCCGCATGCCGGCCGACGTGCAATGCCTGGCCGCACCGGGCCAGAACCTGCCGACGCTGGCCGCGCTGGAATGGCATGGCGGCTGGCGTGTCGAAGGCCGCGGATCGCTGGCCGCCACGCCCTGCAGCCATGCCCTCATCGCCGCCGCGCAGCCGACGCCGCCGGGCTGGCTAGCCATCGCCCAGGTCAGGCGCCCGACCGACCGCAGCGGCAGCGCCGGGCTGGTGCTGCTGAAGAAGCTGTGAGCGCGGCGCTCACTGGTCGGTCAACGCGGGGCTGTTGAACGCGGCCTCGTCGCCGAGCGCCGAGTCGCTGGCCTGGCGCACGCGCGCCGCCGGGAAGACGAGGCGGAAGCGCGAGCCCTTGCCGACTTCGCTCTGGATCATCAGCTCTCCGCCATGGCGCTGCATGACGTGCTTGACGATGGACAGGCCCAGGCCCGTGCCGCCGGTCTCGCGCGAGCGGCTGCCGTCGACGCGGTAGAAACGCTCGGTCAGCCGCGGGATGTGCTCGCGCGCGATGCCCAGGCCGCTGTCGATGACGGTCAACTCGCCGCTGCCATCTTCCAGCAGCCGCCAGGCGACCTCGACCTCGCCGCCGTCCGGTGTGTAGCGCACGGCGTTGGTGACCAGGTTGGCGATGGCGCTGAGCAGTTCGCTCTCGATGCCGGCCAGTTCGACGTGGGTCGCCGGCTTGAGCCGCAGCTGATGGCGGCCGGCGGACAGCGCCTCGGCATCGGCGGCGATGCGCAGCAGCAGCGCATCCAGGCCGACCCAGCGATCAGGCGCCGGACGCGGGCTGCCTTCGAGCTGCGACAACGCCAGCAGGTCGGCCACCAATGTCTGCATGCGCTGCGTCTGCTGGTTCATCAGCACCAGCACGCGCTCGCGCTCGACGGCCGTCAGCGGCAGCGTGTGCATGGTCTCGATGAAGCCGGACAGCACGGTCAGCGGCGTGCGGATCTCGTGGGACACATTGGCGACGAAGTCGCGCCGCATGGACTCGGAGCGCAGGCGCTCGGTGATGTCCAGCGACAGCACGAGGCGCATGCCCTCGCCGTACTCGCGTACGACGATGGACAGCGAACTCGAGGCGCGGCCGTTGCCCAGCACGAGCGGCTCGGCATAACGCCCAGCCTGCAGGTAGGCGACAAAGGCCGGCGCACGCACGAGGTTGGTGATGCGCTGGCGCAGGTCGCGCTGCGGGTCCAGCGAGAAGTGGTCGGCAGCGACGCGGTTGCACCAGACGATCTGCTCGTGCGAGTCCAGCATCAGCACGCCGTTGGGCGAGGCCTCGATGGCGGACAGGAACTGCTCCAGCTCCAGCTGCCGACGGGCCACGGCACGGTCGCGGTCGCGCACGGCGCGCTCGATGCGGTAGCCGATCTCGCCCCACAGGCCCGCATCGCGCGGCGCGTTCTCGAGCTTGTTGTCGCGCAGCCAGCTCAGCAGGCGATGGCCGCGCACGGCATCCACCAGCAGCATCAGCACGACGCCGACGATGACGCCCGCGCCGAGGCCCAGGCTGTCGATACCCGTCGCGGTGCGAACCGCCACGCCGATGACAAACCCGAGCAGTGCGGCCACCAGTGCCAGCAGCAGCCGGGACAGCAACCAGGTCATGTACTGCGTGCGACCTGGTTCAAGCCGAGAGCGCGCTGCTCTGCTGGGTCAGCCGGTAGCCGGCGCCACGCACCGTCTCGATCATGCGGGCGCATTGCACGCGTTCCAGCGCCTCGCGCAGGCGCTTGACGTGGACGTCGATGGTGCGCTCCTCGATGAACACGTGGTCGCCCCAGACGCGGTCCAGCAACTGCGAACGGCTGTGCACGCGCTCGGGGTGGGTCATCAGGAAATGCAGCAGGCGGAACTCGGTGGGCCCAAGCTTGACCTCGGCGCCGTCGCGGCTGACGCGGCGCGTGCCCGGGTCCAGCAGCAGGGGGCCGACCTCGACGGCGCTGTCCAGCGCCTCGGGCGCCTTGCGGCGCAGCACGGCGCGGATGCGGGCCAGCAGCTCGTTGGTGGAGAAGGGCTTGGTGATGTAGTCGTCTGCACCGGCGTCGAGGCCGGCGATCTTGTCGCCCTCCTCGGCACGTGCCGTCAGCATGATGACCGGCAGCTCCTTGGTGCGCGCCGCACCGCGCCACTGGCGCGCCAGGGCGACGCCGCTCTGGCCGGGCAGCATCCAGTCCAGCACGACGAGGTCGGGCAGCACGCGGTCGACCTCGTACTGGGCCTGCGTAGCGCTGCCGGCGATGGTGACCTCGAAGCCGGCATGACGCAGGTTGATGGAGATCAGCTCGGCGATGGCGGATTCGTCTTCGACGACGAGAACTCGGCTCATGCTGATTACCTCACCATCGTTTCGACGGCTTCCGGCGTGTTGTGCCGGACGTCGGTGCCCTTGACCACGTAGATGACCACCTCGGCCAGGTTCTTGGCGTGGTCGCCGACACGCTCGATGGCCTTGGCGACGAAAACGATGTCGATGGACGAGGAAATGGTCCGCGGGTCTTCCATCATGTAGGTGATGAGCTTGCGCAGCAGGCCGTCGAACTCCTTGTCGATCTCGTCGTCGTGCTTGAGCACGTCCAGCGCGCGCTCGACGTCCAGGCGGGCGAAGGCGTCCAGCGACTTGCGCAGCTGGGCCGTGGCCAGTTCGGCCTCGAAGGCGAGGTCCGACATCGGCAGGCGCAGCCGGCTCGACACGCCGCTGGCCACGAGGCGCTGCACGGTGCGCGCGATGCGCGCGGCCTCGTCGCCGACGCGCTCGAGGTTGGCGATGCTCTTGCTGATGGCGATCAGCAGGCGCAGGTCGCGGGCCGTGGGCTGGCGGCGCGCGATGATGGTCGAGAGATCCTTGTCGATCTCGATTTCCATCGCGTTGACGCGGCCTTCGCGGGCCAGCACTTCGTCGGCCGACTCCGGGCTGAAGTCGCTGAGGGCCTGCACGGCCTGGGCCACCTGGGCCTCGACGAGGCCGCCCATTTCGAGCACGCGGGTGGAGATGCCGCTGAGTTCGGCATCGAACTGGGTCGAGAGATGTTTGTCCACCATACCGTTCTCCTTGATCAGCCGAAGCGGCCGGTGATGTAGTCCTCGGTGTCCTTGCGCTTGGGCTTCATGAAGAGCTCCGCGGTCGGACCGAACTCGATGAGGTCGCCGAGGTACATATAGGCCGTGTAGTCCGAGCAGCGCGCGGCCTGCTGCATGTTGTGGGTCACGATGGCGACGGTGTAGTCGCTCTTCAGCTCGTGGATGAGTTCCTCGATCTTGCCGGTGGAGATCGGGTCCAGCGCCGAGCAAGGCTCGTCGAGCAGCAGCACTTCCGGCTTGATGGCGATGCCGCGCGCGATGCACAGGCGCTGCTGCTGACCGCCCGAGAGGCCGGCGCCGCTCTGGTTGAGCTTGTCCTTCACCTCGGTCCACAGGGCGGCCTTCTTCAACGCCCATTCGACGCGCTCGTCCATCTCGACGCGCGGCAGCGTCTCGAACAGCTTCACGCCGAAGGCGATGTTGTCGTAGATGGACATCGGGAAGGGCGTGGGCTTCTGGAACACCATGCCGACCTTGGCGCGGATCAGCGAGACGTCGTCCTTGCTCTCCAGGATGTTCTCGCCGTCCAGCAGGATCTGGCCCTCGGCGCGCTGCTCGGGGTAGAGCTCGAACATGCGGTTCAGCGTGCGCAGCAGCGTGGACTTGCCGCAGCCCGACGGGCCGATGAAGGCGGTGACCTTCTTCTCGGGGATGTCGAGGTTGATGTTCTTCAGCGCATGGAAGCCGCCGTAATAGAAGTTCAGGTTGCGCACCGACAGCTTGGCGCGCTCGCCCACGGGCGTTTCGATCTTGGCGTCCATGATGGGGTCCTCAGTGTTTGTTCTTGAAAAGCACGCGGGCCAGGATGTTCAGCAGCAGCACGCCCACGGTGATCAGGAAGACGCCGGCCCAGGCCAGCTTCTGCCAGTTCTCGTAGGGGCTCATCGCGAACTTGAAGATGGTGACGGGCAGGCTGGCCATCGGCGCGCCGAGGTCGCTGGTCCAGAACTGGTTGGACAGAGCGGTGAACAGCAGCGGCGCCGTCTCGCCGGACACGCGGGCCAGGGCCAGCAGGATGCCGGTGATGACGCCGGCACGGGCCGCCTTCAGCGTGATGGCCAGGATGACCTTCCACTTGGGCGTGCCGAGCGCATAGGCCGCCTCGCGCAGCGCGTTGGGCACCAGCGCCAGCATGTTCTCGGTCGTGCGGATGACGACCGGGATGACCAGCAGCGCCAGCGCCAGCGAACCCGCCAGGCCGGAGAAGGTGTGCATCTTCGCGACGATCATCGCGTAGACGAACAGGCCGACGACGATGGACGGTGCGGACAGCAGGATGTCGTTGATGAAGCGCACTGCGCTGCCCAGCCAGGTCTTCTGGCCATACTCGGCGAGGTAGACGCCGGCCAGGATGCCGACCGGCGTGCCGACCAGCGTGGCCAGGCCCACCATGACGAAGCTACCGAAGATGGCGTTGGCCAGGCCACCGCCCTCGCCTTGCGGCGGCGGCGTCATCTGCGTGAAGGTGGCCAGGTTCAGGCCGCCGATGCCGAGGTAGATGGTCTCGAACAGGATCCAGATCAGCCAGAACACGCCAAAGGCCATGGCGCCCAGGGACAGCGTCAGCGCGATGGCATTGGTGCGCTTGCGCTTGTTGTGCATCGCCAGGCGGCGAACGTCGAGTGCGGTGGTCATGAGCGGGCTCCTTCACCCTTCTTCAAGCGCAGCAGCAGCAGCTTGGAGATGGACAGCACGACGAAGGTGATGAGGAAGAGCACGAGGCCGAGGTACATCAGCGAGGCCTGGTGCAGGCCCTCGCCGGCTTCGGCGAACTCGTTGGCCAGCGTGGACGTGATGCTGTTGGCGGCCTCGAAGACCGACAGCGAGTTCAGCTGGCTCATGTTGCCGATGACGAAGGTGACGGCCATCGTCTCGCCGAGCGCGCGGCCCAGGCCCAGCATGACGCCACCGACGACGCCGGTCTTGGTGTAGGGCAGCACGACGCGGGAGACGACCTCCCAGGTCGTCGCGCCAAGGCCGTAGGCAGACTCCTTCAGCATGGGCGGCGTGACCTCGAAGACGTCGCGCATCACCGAGGCGATGAAGGGGATGATCATGATCGCCAGGATGATGCCGGCCGACAGGATGCCGATGCCCACCGGCGGACCGGAGAACAGCGCGCCGATGTAGGGCACGCCCGTGAACACCGCCTGCAGCGGCTGCTGCACGAAGGTGGCCAGGATGGGGCCGAACACCAACAGGCCCCACATGCCATAGACGATGGACGGCACGGCGGCCAGCAGCTCGATGGCGATGCCGAGAGGCCGCTTCAGCCAGCTCGGAGAGAGTTCAGTCAGGAAGATCGCGATGCCGAAAGACACCGGCACGGCGATCACCAGCGCGATGAAGGAACTGGCCAGCGTGCCGTAGATCATCACCAGGCCGCCGAACTTCTCCTGCACCGGATCCCAGTCCGCACTGGTCAGGAAGCCGAGGCCGAAGGCCTTGAGCGCGGGCGTCGCGCCGACGATGAGGGAGCCGATGATGCCGACCATCAGCAGCAGCGTCAGCCAGGCCGCGCCCTGCGACAGGGCGGCGAAGAGCGTGTCGGCCCAGGGGGCGACGCGACGGCGCTGGGGCTTGGGACTCATCTGCGCGGCCTGCGGTTCGCTGCGATCGATGCCGGCATCACCGGCGGGAAGGATGGCTGCCAAGGGACCTCCGGATCAGGAGAAAGAAGAGCGGCGCCGTGGACACGCCAAAGCCCGGCAACGGCCGGGCTCCGGCTCAGCGCCCTGGGATCACTTGTAGGCGATGGGCTTGCCAGCGGTGTCCTTGACATGGTCGGCCCACTGCTTGCGCACGAGGTCCTTCACGGCGGCGGGCAGCGGCACGTAGTCGAGGTCGTCGGCCAGCTTGTCGCCGTTGGCATAGGCCCAGTCGAAGAACTTCAGCGCGGCGCTGGCCTGGGCGGGCTTGTCCTGCGACTTGTAGAACAGGATGTAGGTCGGGTTGGTCAGCGGCCAGGCGGCCTTGCCGGGCTGGTCGGTCGTTATCTGGTAGAAGGTCTTGTTCCAGTCGGCACCGGCCGCGGCGGCCTTGAAGGCGTCGTCGCTGGGGTTGACCCACTGGCCGTCCTTGTTCTTCAGCTGGACGTAGTTCATCTTGTTCTGCTTCACATAGGCGTACTCGACGTAGCCGATGGAGTTGGGCAGACGCTGCACGAAGGCGGCCACGCCCTCGTTGCCCTTGCCGGCCGTGCCGGCCAGCCACTTGACCGTGGTGCCTTCGCCGACCTTGTCCTTCCACTCGGGGCTGACCTTGGACAGGTAGTTCGTGAAGATGAAGGTGGTGCCGGAACCGTCGGCACGGGCCACCGGCGCGATGGCCGCGTCAGGCAGTGCGACGCCGGGGTTCAGCGCCGTGATGGCCGCGTCGTTCCACTTCGCGACCTTGCCCAGGTAGATGTCGGCCAGCACGGCGCCGGTCAGCTTCAGCTGACCCGGAGCGATGCCCTTGACGTTGATGACGGGCACCACGCCGCCGATGACCATGGGGAACTGCACCAGGCCGTCCTTGGCGAGGTCTTCGTCCTTCAGCGGCATGTCGGAGGCGCCGAAGTCGACCGTCTTGGCCTTGATCTGGCGGATGCCGGCACCGGAGCCTACCGACTGGTAGTTGATGCGCACGCCGGTGGCCTTGTTGTAGGCATCGGCCCACTTGGCGTAGATGGGCGCCGGGAAGGTGGCTCCGGCACCGGTCACGTCCTGGGCAAGGGCCACCTGGGCACCGATCAGGCTGGCGACGAGCACGAGCGACTTGCTGACCTGGACAAACTTCATCTGAGACACCTTCCGCACAGCGGTTTTGACGATGGACGGCATCCTAGAGACCGAATGTGACGATCCGGTGACCGTCATTTCATCCGCCCGGCCATTGGAGCGCCGCCGGACGCCTCTGTGAAGCCGCATCTCGCGCTTTGTGACAGTGTCATTTTCCGTTCACGCGACGGTCATATCGCCCTCCTAGAGTGCGCCCAGCCATTCCCCGCCCCTCGATGGAGCTCCAAATGATCCGACGCACGCCCCTGACCGCCCTCGCCGCCGCCGCCCTGCTGGCCGCCTGCGCCACGACGCCCGCCCCTGCCCCGCTGGCCGACACGCTGGCACGCGACCCGCAGCTCAGCACCTTCAACCGCCTGATCGCCCAGGCCGGCCTGGCCGAAGAGCTTCGCGCCGCCGGCCCGATCACGGTGTTCGCGCCCAGCGACGACGCCTTCAAGGCCGTGCCGGCCAAGACGATGGAAGCGCTGGCCGCCGACCCGGCCCAGCTGAAGGCGGTGCTGAGCAACCACGTCATCGACGGCCGCGTGGCCGCCGCCGACGTCAAGGCCGGCCCGGCCAAGAGCCGCCAGGGCAGCAGTCTGGCCCTGGCCAAGGCCGGCAGCTTCGTCACCGTGGACGACGCCGTCGTGCAGCAGGCCGACATCGTCGCGACGAACGGCGTGGCCCACGTCGTCGACCGCGTGCTGATGCCGGCCAAGAAGTAAAGCCGCCAGCATAAAACCGCCCGCGGACGGCCATTTTTGCGGGCCGAGCGCCGGGCCGCTCCCAAGCCGGCCCGCGCTGGCGATGTGCTCGCAGCTCAAGGCTACGAGCATCGCCGTCCCCTCGGGGGACCGGTCAGGCACGCCTGCGTTCAGCAGTGCGGGACTGGACGAGGGGCTCCGTATCAGGCTGAAACAGCGTCCACCAGCCGCTGTGCACAGCGCTGGGCCAACCCGGCGTCAGACGCCTCGACCATGACGCGCAGCAGCGGCTCGGTGCCCGAGGCGCGAATCAGGATGCGGCCCTTGTTGCCCAGTTCGGCCGTCACGGCGGTCTGCTCCTCGGCGAGGCGCCGGCTGCTCTTCCAGTCCTGGCCAGCCGCCAGCCGCACATTGATGAGCGTCTGCGGGAACAGGTCGACGCCCTGCAGTTGCTCCGCGAGACTGCGTCCGCTGCGGCAAACCGACTGCAGCACGAGCAGCGCGCTGACAATGCCGTCGCCGGTGGTGTGCTTGTCCAGCGCCAGCAGATGGCCCGAGCCCTCGCCGCCCAGCTGCCAGCCGCGTGCGGCGAGTTCTTCCAGCACGTAACGGTCGCCGACCTTGGCGCGCACGAACTCGACATCGCGCGAGCGCAGCGCCAGTTCTACGGCCATGTTGGTCATCAACGTGCCGACGGCGCCGGGCACGCGCTGGCCCTGGGCCAGGCGGTCGGTCACCATCGCATAAAGCAGTTCGTCGCCGTTGTAGAGGCGGCCATTGCCGTCCACCAGCTGCAGCCGGTCGGCGTCGCCATCCAGCGCCACGCCGTAGTGGGCGCCCTGGGCCTTGACGGCCTCGACCAGCGCGCCCGGCGCCGTCGCGCCGAAGCCGGCGTTGATGTTGAAGCCATCGGGCTTGCAGCCGATGGAGATGACCTCGGCGCCCAGTTCGTGGAAGACGTCGGGCGCGACGTGATAGGCCGCGCCGTGGGCCGCATCGACGACGATCTTGAGGCCCTTGAGCGTCAGGTCGGAGCCGAAGCTGTTCTTGCAGAACTCGATGTAGCGGCCGCGCGCGTCTTCCAGGCGCTTGGCGCGACCCAGGCTGGCCGAATCGACCCATTGCGGCTCTTCATCCAGCGCCGCCTCGACGGCCTGCTCCCAGGCGTCGGGCAGCTTCTCGCCCTTGGCCGAGAAGAACTTGATGCCGTTGTCCTGGAAGGGGTTGTGCGAGGCGCTGATGACGACGCCGAGGTCCTGGCGCAGCGCGCGGGTCAGGTAGGCGACGCCCGGTGTCGGCAGCGGGCCGGTCAACAGCACATTGACGCCGGCCGATGCGAAGCCGGCCTCCAACGCCGACTCGATCATGTAGCCGGAGATGCGCGTGTCCTTGCCGATCAGCACCGTGGGGCGGCTGCTCGTCTTGCGCAGCACGCGGCCGACCGCATGGCCCAGGCGCAGCATGAAGTCCGGCGTGATGGGAGCTTGGCCGACGGTGCCTCGAATGCCATCGGTCCCGAAATACTTGCGGCTCATCGAGCGCTTCCTTTTATGCGAGAGATGGGATTTTCGCCGCATCCACGGCGGCCCAGACCTTGAGTGCGTCCACCGTCGCAGCGACATCGTGCACACGAATCACGTTCGCGCCGCTGCTGACGGCCCGCAGCGCGGCCGCGAGGCTGGCCGGCAGCCGCTGGTCTACGGGCCGGCCGGTGATGTCGCCCAGCGTGCGCTTGCGCGACCACCCCACCAGCAGCGGATAGCCCAGGTCGGCCAGGCGCTGCTGGCCGGCAAGCAGCTGCAGGTTGTGCTGCCCGGTCTTGGCGAAGCCGTATCCTGGGTCCAGCGCGATGTTTCCGGCGGGGATGCCCGCGCCCCTCGCCGCCTGCGCTCGCTGGCTCAGAAAGGCCGCGACCTCCGCGACGACATCGCCGTAGACGGCCAGTTCCGTCATCGACGCCGGGTCGCCGCGCATGTGCATCAGGCAGACGCCCGCGCCGCTGCCGGCCAACGCCGCCAGCGCGCCAGGCAGCTGCAGCGCCTGTACGTCGTTGACGATGTCCACGCCAGCGTCCAGCGCACGCCGCATGACCTCGGGCTTGTAGGTATCGACGGAGACCGGCACGCCCAGCGTCACGGCCGCGGCCAGCACCTGTTCGATGCGAGCCCACTCGGTCTCGATGTCCACATGAGGCGCGTTCGGGCGCGTGGACTCGCCGCCGATGTCGAGGATGTCGGCGCCCTCGGCCACGAGGCGCTCGCAATGCGCGATGGCGGCGCGGCTGTCGTCATGCCGGCCGCCATCCGAGAAGGAATCGGGCGTCACGTTGACGATGCCCATCACCTTCGGAACGCCCAGATCGATGCGGAAGCGGCGGGTCTGCCAGTGCATGTGTCTACCAATGGAAACGGGCCCGGTGGAAGCCGGGCCCGTCGTGTGGGTGGGGATCAGGCCGCAGCCGGTGCGCCGTCGGTGCTGACCGGTGGCGTGCCGCCGGACGGGCCACCGCTGGGCGTCGGCGTGCTGCCGGGTTCGCGCGGCGGGCGGCCGGCCATGATGTCCAGCACCTGGTCGCGGTCGATGGTTTCCCACTTCATCAGCGCGTTGGTCATCACCTCGACCTTGTCGCGGTTGTCCTCGAGGATCTTCTTGGCCACCGCGTACTGCTCGTCGAGGATGCGGCGCATTTCGGCGTCGACCTTCTGCTGCGTGCTCTCGCTGATGTTGGCCGTCTTGGTCATGCTGCGACCCAGGAAGACTTCGCCCTCGTTCTCGGCGTAGACCATCGGGCCGAGTAGATCGCTCATGCCGTAGCGCGTGACCATGTCGCGGGCGATGCGGGTCGCGCGCTCGTAGTCGTTGGACGCGCCGGTGGAGATGTCGTGGACGAACAGGTCCTCGGCGATGCGGCCGCCGAACAGGATGCTCACTTCGTTGAGCATCTGCTTGTAGTAGCGGCTGTACTGGTCGCGCTCGGGCAATTGCCAGGTCACGCCCAGCGCACGGCCGCGCGGCATGATGGTGACCTTGTGGACGGGGTCGGTGCCCGGCAGGCACTCGGCGACGATGGCGTGGCCGGACTCGTGATAGGCCGTGGCGCGCTTCTCGTCCTCGGTCATGACCATGCTCTTGCGCTCGGGGCCCATGTAGAGCTTGTCCTTGGCGCGCTCGAAGTCGATCATCTCGACAAGGCGGCCGTTGCGACGGGCGGCGAACAGCGCGGCCTCGTTGACGAGGTTGGCCAGGTCGGCGCCGCTCATGCCGGGCGTGCCGCGGGCCAGGATGGACGCGTTGACGTCCTGGCCGATGGGCACCTTGCGCATGTGCACGTTCAGGATCTGCTCGCGGCCGCGGATGTCCGGCAGCGTCACATAGACCTGGCGGTCGAAACGGCCCGGGCGCAGCAGGGCCGGGTCCAGGATGTCCGGCCGGTTGGTGGCCGCGATGACGATGACGCCGAGGTTGGTGTCGAAGCCGTCCATCTCGACCAGCATCTGGTTCAGCGTCTGCTCGCGCTCGTCGTTGCCGCCGCCCAGGCCGGCACCACGGTGGCGGCCGACGGCGTCGATTTCGTCGATGAAGATGATGCAGGGCGCGCTCTTCTTGGCCTGCTCGAACATGTCGCGCACGCGCGCCGCACCGACGCCGACGAACATCTCGACGAAGTCGGAACCGGAAATCGTGAAGAAGGGCACCTTGGCTTCACCAGCGATGGACTTGGCCAGCAGCGTCTTGCCGGTACCCGGAGGGCCGACCATCAGCACACCGCGCGGGATGCGACCGCCGAGCTTCTGGAACTTCTGCGGATCTTTCAGGAAGTCCACGAGTTCCTTCACCTCTTCCTTGGCCTCGTCGCAGCCGGCGACGTCGGCGAAGGTGATGGTGTTGTTGTTCTCGTCCAGCATGCGGGCCTTGGATTTGCCAAAGCTGAACGCTCCGCCCTTGCCGCCGCCCTGCATCTGGCGCATGAAGTAGACCCAGACGCCGATCAGCAGCAGCATCGGCGTCCAGTTGATCAGCATGCTGACCAGGAAGCTCTGCTCCTCGCGCGGCTTGATGTCGAACTTGACGCCGTTGTTGCGCAGGTCGCCGACGAGGCCGCGGTCCTGGTAGGTGGCCAGCGTGCGGATCTTGTTGCCGTCGGTGTCCTCGGCATAGATATCGCCGGTGATGCCATCGGGCAGCGTGGCGGTCTTGATGCGGTGCGTCTGCACCAGATCAAGGAACTCCGAATACGTAACCTGCTTGCCGGGCTGCGACGCGCCGCCGAACTGCTTGACGACCATGAACAGCACGAGGGCGATCACGATCCATACGGCGAACTTCGAAAACCATTGATTGTTCACTGCGACTCCTTGGCCCTGATGGCCCAGCGCGGGTTTCAGGACTGTGGGGGCGATTTTAGGTGAGGCAAGGGGTACTCCCCTGTAATCAGCGGTTTTTCAGGCCCATGCCCACCAAGAATGTCTCGGAGGACCGGATCCGCGACGCCTTGGGCTTCACGACCTTGACCGTCTTGAAACTCTTGCGGAACAGCTCCACGAGCTCGTTGTAGCCGGCGCCATGGAAGACCTTGGCCACCAGCGCCCCATCGGGCTTGAGATGCTTGCCGGCGAAATCGACGGCCAGCTCGATCAGGTTGGAGATGCGGGCAGCGTCCGTGGACGCGATGCCCGACAGATTGGGCGCCATGTCCGACACGACCACGTCCACCGGCTTGCCGGCCAGCGCGGCCTCCAGCTCGGCCAGCACCGCGTCCTCCTGGAAATCGCCCTGGATGAACTGCACGCCTTCGATGGGCTCGAACTCCAGCAGGTCCAGCGCGATGATGGTGCCGTTGAGCTGGCCGACGGCCGCCCCGCCCTGCCCCGCCTCCTTGGGCGCGAACTTGCGGCGCAGGTACTGGCTCCAGGCGCCCGGCGTCGCGCCGAGGTCCACGACGACCTGGCCCGGGCGGATCAGCTTGAGCTCCTCGTCGATCTCCTTGAGCTTGTAGGCCGCACGGGAACGGTAACCGTCCTTCTGCGCCTGCTGCACATAGGGGTCCGACACATGGTTGTTCAACCACGCCTTGTTCAGCTTCTTGCTTTTGGTTTGAGTTTTCACAGCGCTATTAGACGGGACAACCGGCCTGCCGGTTGCGTCGTAGGCTCATGTCGCGAAGCGACGTAAAGGCGCCCTGCGCCGGGCCGAAGACATAATTCGGGGATGCCTCAAATCAACCTGACTCCCGCCCAGCGCAAGGACAAGCGCGCCGACGCCCACCATCTCGACCCCGTCGTGATGATCGGCGGCGACGGCCTCACCCCTGCCGTCGTGAAAGAAACCGACGCCGCGCTGAAGGCGCATGGCCTGATCAAGGTGCGGGTGCTGGGCGATGACCGCACGGCCCGCGAGGCGATGTTCGCCCAGCTCTGCGACGAGCTGAACGCGGCGCCCATCCAGCACATCGGCAAGCTGCTGGTGCTGTGGCGACCGATTCCGGAGAAGGTCGCCGCCGAGCGCACGGACGCCAAGCCCGGCCCGCGGGTCGTCAAGATCGTCAAGTTCTCCAAGAGCGGCAATGGCCGTCCCCAGGTCACCAAGCTCAACGTGCTGGGCAATCAACGCGTCGCCCAGGGCGGTGAGCTCAAGCGCGCCAAGCGGCGCATGACCAGCGTCAAGAAGAACGTCGCAGATTGACGAGCCAGGCAAGGGCCAGCACCGCGAGGCCCTTCACGCCGAAGAACGCCAGCGAGGCGCCATGCAGCGCCGCGAAGGACGCGACGCCGGCGCCGGCCTTGGCATCCGCCATCAGCGGCTGCAGCCCGTAGTAGCCGGCGATCGTGCAGAACAGCGCGACGGCGGGCAGCAGCAGCCTGGCCGAGAACACGTCGCCGGCACCGCCCGCCTCGGCGGCGTCACGCGCGATGCGACGCTCCAGCAGCATCAGGATCAGCGCTGCGGCGAGACTGACCTGGGCCTCGACGGCAAACAGCCGCCCCACGAACAAGCCGGCATTCGCGCGCTCCAGCACCGCGAAGGCGCTCGGCGCCGCCGCAAAGGCCACGCATAGCAAAAAGCCGCCCCAAAGGGCGGCCAGCAGGGCCTGGAGCCGCGCGAACATCAAACGTAGCGGACGGTAATGATCTCGTAGCGCCGCACGCCACCCGGGGCCTGCACCTCGGCCGTATCGCCGGCTTCCTTGCCGATCAGCGCGCGGGCGATCGGCGAGCCGATGGAGATGCGGCCCAGCTTGATGTCGGCTTCGTCGTCGCCGGTGATCTGGTAAGTCACGGCGTTGCCGCTGTCTTCGTCTTCCAGATCCACGGTGGCACCGAAGACGATGCGGCCGCCCGCGTCCAGCGTCGACGGGTCGATGATCTGCGCGGCGGCCAGCTTGCCCTCGATTTCGAGGATGCGGCCCTCGATGAAGCCCTGCTTGTCCTTGGCCGCGTCGTACTCGGCGTTTTCGCTCAGGTCGCCCTGTGCGCGCGCTTCGGCAATCGCCTGGACGACGGCGTGGCGCTCGACGGTCTTGAGACGGTGCAATTCGGCTTTGAGCGACTCGGCGCCGCGCTTGGTCAGGGGGATCGTGCTCATATCAGTCTCGTGCGGTCAAAAAGAGACCGCCGCTGCGATCCGGATGGCCCGGACGGCGGCGGCGGAATCGATGGAAGGAAAGTTTAAGCCAGCTCGGCGTGCAGTTCCTGCAGGGATTGCACGAGCAGACCGTCCTGGTGCTTCATGCCTTCCACGGCGGCCTCGCAGCCCGCCATCGTCGTGTAGTAGGTGACGCGGTTGGCCAGAGCGGCCTGGCGGATGTAGCGGCTGTCCGCGATGGCAGTGCGGGTTTCATCGACCGTCGTGAAGACGAGCTGGATGTCGCCGCCCTTCAGTGCATCGACGATGTGCGGACGGCCGTCCTTGATCTTGTTGATCAGCTTGACCGGCACGCCGGCCTCCGCGATGGCGGCCGCCGTGCCCTTGGTCGCGACGATGCCGAAGCCCAGCTCGTGCAGGTCCTTGGCAATCACGACGGCCCGGGCATGGTCACCGCTCTTCACGGTGATCAGCACATTGCCCGAACGCGGCAGGCGCGAGCCGGCACCGATCTGGCTCTTCAGCACCGCCTCGCCGAAGGTGCGGCCGGCGCCCATCACCTCGCCGGTCGAACGCATCTCGGGGCTGAGGATGGGGTCCACGCCCGGGAACTTGTTGAACGGGAAGACGGCTTCCTTGACGCTGAAGTAAGGCGGCACGACCTCGGCCGGCACGCGACCCTTGCGGTCGCGCTGGTCGGCAAGTTTCTGGCCAGCCATGCAACGCGCGGCGATCTTGGCGAGCTGCTGGCCCGTGGCCTTGGACACATAAGGCACCGTGCGCGAGGCGCGCGGGTTCACTTCCAGCACATAGATCGTGCAGGCCGAAAGGCCCTTCGCCACGTCGCCCTGGATCGCGAACTGCACATTCATCAGGCCGACGACCTTCAGCGCCTTGGCCATGGCCGCGGTCTGGCGGCGCAGTTCGTCCTGCACGTCGGCCGCCAGCGTGTACGGGGGCAGCGAGCAGGCCGAGTCGCCGGAGTGGATGCCGGCCGCCTCGATGTGCTCCATGATGCCGCCGATCATCGTGTCGACGCCATCGCTGATGCAGTCCACGTCGACCTCGACGGCGTCCTGCAGGAAGTGGTCGAGCAGCACCGGCGACTTCTCGGACACGCGCACGGCCTCGCGCATATAGCGCTCGAGGTCCTTGTCGCCGTGCACGATCTCCATCGCGCGACCACCCAACACATAGCTGGGGCGCACGACCAGCGGGTAGCCGATCTCGTTGGCCAGCGTGACGGCCTGCTCTTCGGTGCGCGCCGTGCGGTTGGGCGGCTGCTTCAGGCCCAGCTCGTGCAGCAGCTTCTGGAAGCGCTCGCGGTCCTCGGCGATGTCGATGCTGTCGGGCGTCGTGCCGATGATGGGCACGCCGGCGCGCTCCAGGTCGAGTGCGAGCTTCAGCGGCGTCTGGCCGCCGTACTGCACGATGACGCCGACCGGCTTCTCCTTGTCGACGATCTCCAGCACGTCTTCCAGCGTGACCGGCTCGAAGTAGAGGCGGTCGGACGTGTCGTAGTCGGTCGAGACGGTCTCGGGGTTGCAGTTGACCATCAGCGTCTCGTAGCCATCCTCGCGCATCGCGAGGGCCGCGTGCACGCAGCAGTAGTCGAACTCGATGCCCTGGCCGATGCGGTTCGGGCCACCGCCCAGCACCATGATCTTCTTCTTGTCCGTCGGTGCAGCCTCGCACTCGGCGCCCTCGCCTTCATAGGTCGAGTACATATAGGCCGTCTGCGTCGAGAACTCGGCGGCACAGGTGTCCACGCGCTTGTAGACCGGACGCACGTTCAGCGCATGGCGGCGTTCGCGCACGGCATGCTGATGGGTGCCCAGCAACTTGGCCAGGCGCTTGTCCGAGAAGCCCTTGGTCTTCAGCAGGCGCAGTTCGGCTTCGGTCAGGGACTCGACCGAACGGCCCTTCAGCGCACCTTCGATCTGCACCAGCTGTTCGATCTGCGCCAGGAACCACGGGTCCACCGCGGTCTCGTCATAGATCTCGTCCAGCGTCATGCCGATGCGGAAGGCGTCGGCCAGGAAGAGGATGCGCTCGGGGCCGGCTTCGCCGATCTCCTGCACGATTTCCTCGCGGTCGGTCGAGCGCTCGGTTAGGCCGTCGATGCCGGTCTCCAGGCCACGCAGCGCCTTCTGGAACGACTCCTGGAAGGTGCGGCCCATGGCCATCACCTCGCCGACGGACTTCATCTGCGTCGTCAGGCGCGAGTCGGCCATCGGGAACTTCTCGAAGGCGAAGCGCGGGATCTTGGTGACGACGTAGTCGATGCTGGGCTCGAAGGACGCCGGCGTGGCGCCGCCGGTGATGTCGTTCTTCAGCTCGTCCAGCGTGTAGCCGACGGCCAGCTTGGCAGCGACCTTGGCGATGGGGAAGCCCGTCGCCTTGGACGCCAGTGCCGATGAGCGCGACACGCGCGGGTTCATCTCGATGACGACCATGCGGCCGTCCTTCGGGTTGATGGAGAACTGCACGTTGGAGCCGCCGGTGTCCACGCCGATCTCGCGCAGCACGGCCAGCGAAGCGTTGCGCAGCAGCTGGTATTCCTTGTCCGACAGCGTCTGCGACGGCGCCACGGTGATGGAGTCACCGGTGTGGATGCCCATCGGGTCCAGGTTCTCGATGGAGCAGACGATGATGCAGTTGTCCGCCTTGTCGCGGACGACCTCCATCTCGTACTCCTTCCAGCCGATCAGGCTCTCTTCGATGAGCAGCTCGTTGGTCGGCGACAGGTCGATGCCGCGCTTGCAGATGGTCTCGAACTCTTCCGGGTTGTAGGCAATGCCGCCGCCCGTGCCGCCCAGCGTGAAGCTGGGGCGGATGACCATCGGGAAGCCACTGCCGCCGATCTCGGCGTGGATCTGCTTCTGCACCGCCCAGGCCTCTTCCAGCGTGTGCGCGATGCCCGACTTGGCCGAGCCCAGGCCGATCTTGGTCATCGCGTCCTTGAACTTCAGGCGGTCCTCCGCCTTCTCGATGGCGACCTCGTTGGCGCCGATCATCTCGACGCCGTACTTGGCCAGCACGCCATGCTTATGCAGGTCCAACGCGCAGTTCAGCGCCGTCTGGCCACCCATCGTCGGCAGCACCGCGTCCGGGCGCTCCTTGGCGATGATCTTCTCGACGACCTGCCAGGTGATGGGCTCGATGTAGGTGACGTCCGCCGTGTCCGGGTCCGTCATGATGGTCGCCGGGTTGCTGTTGACGAGGATGACCTTGTAGCCCTCCTCGCGCAGCGCCTTGCAGGCCTGGGCGCCGGAGTAGTCGAACTCGCAGGCCTGGCCGATGATGATCGGGCCGGCGCCGATGATGAGGATGCTCTTGAGGTCTGTACGTTTCGGCATGGCGGTCTGCGCTCTTGGAACTTAGAGAGTGGCCGTGGCCAGCTTGGCCCCGAATCCAACGAATAGTGCACCGACGCCCGCGTTGGCGGCGCCGGAGAGGCGACGCCGCGCACGGAAGGCCGCCGCGAGGCGGGCACCGGCAAAGATCAGCGTCGAGAGATAGAGAAAGCTGAGTACCTGGATGATGCTTCCCAGGATCAGGAAGGTCAGCGCGGGATGCGGATAGGCCGGGTCGACAAACTGGATGAAGAACGACAGCAGGAAGGCGATGGCCTTGGGGTTCAGCAGGCTGACGACCAGAGCCTTGCGGAAGGGCTGGCTGGCATCGACGATGCGCGGCGCTTCGGCCTGCGCCTCACCGCGCCAGCTCTTCACGCCACCACGCAGCAACTGGACGCCGATCCAGCCGAGGTAGGCCGCACCGACCATCTTCACGACGAAGAAGATCTGCGGGCTTGCTATCAGCAGCGACGCGCCACCTGCGGCCGCGGCCGTCATCAGCACCGTGTCACCGACGAACACGCCGCACGCCGCCGTGTAGCCCGCGCGCACGCCGCGTTGGGCCGCGACGGACAGCACGTAGAGCGAGTTCGGCCCCGGCAGCAGGATGATGAAGATCGCTGCTGCGAGGTAGGTGCCGAGGTCGGTGACGCCGAACATCTCAGGCTTTCGTCATCAGCCCGATGAAACGGTCGAACAGGTAGGCGATGTCGTGCGGGCCGGGGCTGGCTTCCGGGTGGCCCTGGAAGCTGAAGGCCGGCTTGTCGGTGCGGGCGATGCCCTGCAGCGTGCCGTCGAACAGGCTGACATGCGTGGCGCGCAGATTGGCCGGCAGCGTCTCGGGGTCGACCGCGAAGCCGTGGTTCTGGCTCGTGATGCCGACGCGGCCGCTGTCAAGGTCCTTGACCGGATGGTTGGCACCGTGATGGCCGAACTTCATCTTGAAGGTCTTGGCGCCACTGGCCAGCGCCAGGATCTGGTGGCCGAGGCAGATGCCGAAGACGGGGATGCCGGATTCGATCAGCTGGGCCGTGGCCTTGATGGCGTAGTCGCAAGGCTCCGGGTCGCCAGGGCCGTTGGACAGGAAGACACCGTCCGGTTCCAGGTCGAACACGGCACTCGCGGGCGTCTGCGCCGGCACGATGGTGACCTTGCAGCCGCGCTCGGCCAGCATGCGCAGGATGTTGTTCTTGACGCCGAAGTCATAGGCGACGACGTGGAACTTGGCCGCGGTCTGCGTGCCGTAGCCGCTGCCGAGCTTCCACTCGGTCTGCGTCCAGGCTTCGTTCTCGGTGCGGCTGACGACCTTGACCAGGTCCAGGCCGGCCATCGACGGCGCGGCCTTGGCCTGGGCGACGGCTTCGTCGATGTCGGCCTGCGTCAGCGCCTGGCCCGCGGGCAGCGCGAGGATGCAGCCGTTCTGGGCGCCCTTGGTGCGCAGCACGCGCGTCAGGCGGCGCGTGTCCAGGCCGGCGATGCCGACCGTGCCCTGCTCGCGCAGGTAGGCGTCCAGCGTCTTGCCGGAGCGGAAGTTGGACGCGCGGATCGGCAGGTCCTTGATGACCAGGCCGGCGGCGAACACCTTGCTCGCCTCGACGTCTTCATCGGCAATGCCGTAGCTGCCGATATGCGGATACGTCAGCGTGACGATCTGCTTGCAGTAGCTGGGGTCGGTCAGGATTTCCTGGTAGCCGGTCAGCGAGGTGTTGAACACGACTTCGCCGACCGTCTGGCCGGTGGCACCGATGGACTGGCCTCGGAACACCGTCCCATCCGCCAGAGCCAGGATTGCTTGAGGGGGATGGAGCAGGTCGGTCAGCACAAAGGGTCTCCGCAAGTAGGTCGCGTGCCCGGCATCAACCCATCGGACGATGGGTCAATGTGTAGAAACCGTAGGGGTTTGGCGCCGGGCAGCTTAGGGTTCAGGTAAACCCATCGAGTATAGCCGACCCGGGTTAGTACGGAGGCTTCGTGACCGGCCCGTGACGCCTCAAAGTGCCGCGATGCCGGCCTTGGCGATCTCGGCGTCTTCGCTGGACTTGACGCCGCTGACACCGACCGCGCCGACGACCTGGCCGTCGACGAGGATGGGCACGCCGCCCTCCAGCGTGCCGGCGAGGCCCGGCGCGCTGAGGAAGGACATGCGACCACCGTTGATCATGTCCTCGTAGACCTTGGATTCACGTCGGCCGAGTGCCGACGTGTGGGCCTTGGCGGGCGCGATCTGGGCCGAGATGGGTGCAGCACCGTCCAGGCGCTGCAGCCACAGCAGATGGCCACCGGCATCGACGATGGCGATGGACACGGCCCAACCCTTGTCCAGGGCATGGGCTTCCGCCGCGGCGGCGATGCGTTTGACGTCCGAGAATTCGAGTTGAGGTTGCTGTTTCATGGGCTTGCTTTCGAAAGAACTGCCCCCAATGTAGCGCCCTGCGCCGACCTAGAATCGGTGCGGTTTCCATTTCTTCCTCGGAGGATCGTCATGAACAACAGCGTGCAAACGCAATTCGGCTATGTCAACGGCGGCCTGGCTGTCGAACGCCAGCGCGTGCTGCGCAACACCTACTGGCTGCTGGCCCTGTCCCTCGTCCCCACCGTGTTGGGCGCCTGGATCGGCGTCGCGACCGGCCTGTTCCGCGCGATGAGCCCGGGCATGAGCATGATCGTGTTCTTCGTCGGCGCCTTCGGCCTGATGTTCCTGGTCGAGAAGACCAAGGAGAGCGCTGCCGGTGTCGCGTCGCTGCTGGCCTTCACCTTCTTCATGGGCCTGATGCTGTCGCGCCTGGTGGGCTTCGTGCTGGGTTTCAAGAACGGCACGTCGCTGGTCATGACGGCCTTCGGCGGCACGGCCGCGGTGTTCTTCGCGATGGCCAGCCTGGCCACGGTCATCAAGCGTGACCTGTCGTCGATGGGCAAGTTCCTGACCGTCGGCGCCATCGTGCTGATGGTGGCCGGCATCGCCAACTTCTTCCTGCAATCGTCGGCACTGATGCTGACCATCCTGGTGCTGATGCTGGGCGTGTTCTCGGCCTTCATGCTCTACGACATCAAGCGGGTCGTCGACGGCGGCGAGACCAACTACATCAGCGCGACGCTGGCCATCTACCTGGACCTGTACAACATCTTCCAGAGCCTGCTGTCGCTGCTCGGCATCTTCGGTGGCGACCGCGACTGACCGCGGTTCCACCCAGAACAAAGGCGGCCTCGGCCGCCTTTTTCATTGCCCGGCCGGTTTGTAGTTCTTCAGCACGAAGGGCGCGCTGAGCACGATGGGCTGGCCGACCTGGCCCAGTTGCAGCGCCAGGTTGACGGTGCCACCTGCGAAGTTGTCGGCCGCCACGCCGGCAATGGTCACCGCCTCCAGCTTGCTCGTCAGCGTGACCGAGCCCGAAATCACCGCCGTGTACGGCGGCGCGCCGACCTGCAACAGCATGGGCACGACAACCTTGGCCTTGGCGTCCTCGGTGTCCAGGCGCGCCCAGGCCACGACCTGCAGCTTGTCGCCCTTGGCGATGCCGCCCTGGATGGGCGTCACGGCGCCGATGTCCCAGAGGTTGGGCTTGCTGGAAGCCAAAGCCACGCGCAGACAGACCTTGCCGGTCGCGGCACAGGGCACCTGCTCGCTGGACTGGCCGTCGCCGTAGATCGACCACGCGCTGGCCTTGGGCGTGTTGATGAGGAAGTCCAGCGCCGGGTCACGTGCCGGCGCCGGCGCAGCGGCGGCACCGACCGTGGCCTTCTCCGGCACCAGCGCGCCGAGGATGGGCTTGACGAAGCCGTCGGCCTTCATGTCCCACAGCACGAAGTCGGAGTCGAACTGCCAGTAGGACCAGGCGAAGCCACGCGCCTCGGCCGCGCGGGCAACGGCGGATGTCCAGGCCACGCGCTGCGCCATGCCAGCGCTCTCCAGCGCGCCGAATTCGCCCATCAGGATGGGCCGCTTGTTCTTCTCGGCCCAGGCCTTGACCTTGTCGAAATCCTGGCCCAGCCGTTCGCGGTCGGCGGCCGTCCCCCAGGTCACGCCGGACAGCTTCTGGAACTGCGGCGTCCACGACGCGCCCTGGTGGGTGAACTCCATCGGCGTGTAGTAGTGGAACGTGACGATGAGGTTGCGATCGCTCTCCGGCAGGCGCAGGCTGTCGAGCTGGTCCAGCGAGTTCCAGAATTTCGGTCCGACGATGACGCGACGCCTCGGGTTGGTCGCGCGGATGATGGCCAGGTTCTCGGCCAGCATGTCGTTCCAGACCGCATCGGCCGCACCATTGGGCTCATTGAGGATCTCGAAGATCACGGCATCCGGCGCGCCCTGGTAACGAGCGGCGATCTGTCGCCAGAAGGCCTGCAGCTTCACGCGGCAGCCGGGCAGGTCGGCCGGCTTGGCGCATTCGTTGAAGTTGTGCTCGTCCAGGATGACCTGCAGGCCGGCCTTGACGCCCGTGTTGACGAGATCGTCCAGCGTCTTCAACCACGTGGCCGACAACTGGTGCTGAGCGTCCATGTGGGCGAAGGCATGCAGGTTGAGCCGCACATGGTCGAAGCCGCCGTCGCGGATGGCCTGCAGGTGGCGCAGCTGGAAGCGCGCCTTGGCCGGCTCGGTCCACAGCGCATCGTCGTAGCCGACGATGTTGACGCCACGCTTCAGTGCGGCGGGCGCTGCATCGGCCTGCGCCTGAGCGGCGCCCGACAGGCTGCATGCCAGGCCGGCCAACGCCAGCAGATGGGCGAACTTGAATCGAATGGACATGGCTGCCTCTTGTCTCCGGTTGTTGTGACACGATGAACTAAACAAACGTGTTTATTCATTTTGTCTAGCCAACCGGGAGGCAGACCCCGGACTTACGCGGAGACGCAGCAACGCCACGGCGGCCGAGGCCACCGTGGCCGGAGTCCAAGCGGAGCGGAGGATGCTCAGCGGTCGAAGACCGCAATGCTTTCGACGTGCGCGGTGTGCGGGAACATGTTCACCGCGCTCGCCGCCATGCAGCGATAGCCGGCCACATTGACCAGCAGGCCGGCATCGCGCGCCAGCGTCGCCGGGTTGCAGCTGACATAGACGATGCGCTTCGGCGGTGTCCACCCCGGCGCCAGCGACGGGTCCTGTGCGATGTCGGCCACGGCCTTGGCCAGCGCGAACGCGCCCTCGCGCGGAGGATCGATGAGCCAGCGGTCGGCCGTGCCGTCCAACGCCAGCAGCTCGGGCGTCATGTCGAACAGGTTGCGCGCGACGAAGCTCGTCTTGTGCGCCAGGCCGTTGGCCGCCGCGTTCTCACGCGAGCGCTGCACGAGGGTCTCACTGCCCTCGATGCCCAGCACCTCGCGCGCCTTGGTCGCCAGCGGCAGCGTGAAGTTGCCCAGGCCGCAGAACCAGTCAATGACACGGTCGCCAGGCTCGACGGCCAGCAGCCGCAGCGCGCGGCCGACCAGCGCCGCATTGATGTGCGGATTGACCTGCGTGAAGTCGGTCGGCTTGAACGGCATCGTCACGCCGAACTCGGGCAGGCGGTAGGCCAGTTGCGGACCGCCTTCGTCCAGCAGCTTGACGGTATCCGGCCCCTTGGGTTGCAGCCACCACTGCACGCCGTGCTTCGCGGCGAACTCGCGCAGCAGCGCGATGTCGCCGGCCGGCAGCGGGTTGAGATGACGCAACACCAACGCGATGACCTCGTCGCCCATGGCCAGCTCGATCTGCGGCAGGCGGTCGCGCTCGGCCATGCCGGCGATCAGTTCGCGCAACGGCATCAGCAGGTCGCTGACGACCTTGGGCACGACCTTGCAGACCTGCATGTCGGCCACGTAGCGGCTCTTGCGCTCGTGGAAGCCGATCAGCACGGCGCCCTTCTTGGCTACAAACCGCACCGAAAAGCGCGCGCGGTAGCGGTAGCCCCAGGTCGGGCCTTCGATGGGCCGCAGCAGCACCTCGGGCTTGACCTTGCCGAGATGCCAGAGCTGGTCTTCCACGACGCGCTGCTTCACGGCCACCTGCGCGCCGGCCTGCAGGTGCTGCATCTTGCAGCCGCCGCAGGCGCCCGCATGCAGGCCGAAATGCGGGCAGCCCGGCGTCACGCGCAGCGGGCTTTCCTTCTTGATCTCGGTGAGCTGGCCCTGCTCCCAGTTGTTCTTGCGGCGCGCAATCTGCGCCTTGACGATCTCGCCCGGCAGCGCGCCGTCGATGAAGACCACCTTGCCCTCGGCGTTGTGCGCCACGCCCTGCGCCTCAAGCTCGATGCTCTCGACCTTGAGCCAATCCGTTGTCTGATTCATCCCTCGATTATCGGAGGGCGGTTGGCGACTTCGGTTTTCTGGGCCGCGCGCTGGGCCGCTCCCGAGCCGGCCCTCTGGCGATGTGCTTGCGGCTCAACGCCGCAAGCATCGCCGTCCCCTCGGGGGACCGGTCAGACGCACCGCGTTCAGCGGTGTGCGGCTGGACGAGGGGCTAAAAGATCGAGTCCCGATCGACCCCGTGCCGCATCATGTTGCGCTTCAACTTGGCCAGCGCCTCGATCTGGATCTGGCGGATGCGCTCGCGCGTGAGCTTGAGGCGAATGGCCAGCACGTCCAGCGTCTCGGGCTCGCGATCCGACAGGCCGTAGCGCCCGGCCAGCACCTCGCGTTCGCGGTCGTTCAGGCTCGCAAGGCCATGCTGCAGCAACTGCTCGACCTCGTGCGACAGCCGCAGGCCCATGGGGTCGATGGCCTGGTCGTCGGCGACGAGGTCCAGCATGGACTCGCCGCCCTCGCCGTTGCGGTCCACCGGCGAGTCCAGCGAGCTGGGCAGCTCAGCATAGGCCAGCAGTTCGGCCACTTCGTCGACCGGCCGGCCCAGCGCCTGGGCGACGTCCTCGGCACGCACGCGGCCTTCGGCGCCATTGGCACTCTGCAGCGCCTCCAGCGCGCGGCGCGCCTTCAGCACCTGGTTGAGCTCGCGCACGATGTGGACCGGCAGCCGCACAAGGCGGGCCTGGTGCATCAGCGCGCGCTCGATGCTCTGGCGGATCCACCAGCTCGAATAGGTCGAGAAACGGAAACCCCGCTCGGGCTCGAACTTGCTGATGGCGTGCATCAGGCCGAGGTTGCCCTCCTCGATCAGGTCGCTCATCGGCAGGCCGCGGCCGAGGTAGTTCTTGGCGATGCTGACGACGAGCCGCAGGTTGTGTTCGATCATGGCCTGGCGGGCGTCGAAATCACCCGCGCGTGCGGCCTGGGCCGTGTTGAACTCCTGCTCGGGCGTCAGCAGCGGCGTGCGGCGGATGTCGCGCAGATAGGCCTGCAGCGCATTGCCCAGCTCGGTCTCTTGGCCATTGACGCTGCCGTTGCGCAGCAGCTGGGCTTCTTCATCGGGGGCGTCGGCGGCGGGCTCGGCGGCGCTGCCGTTCATGGCCAGCATGACGCCGGGCTCGTGGGCCGCACCGTCATGGCCATTGGCGTTGTGGGGCAAAGCGCGCTTCATGACGTGATCGCTGCCCCACTCTGGTTGGTTTGCTAACCGGCTGTCTCAGCGCGCCGGCAACAGCTTGGACGGGTCGACGGGCTTGCCGAGCTTGCGCACTTCGAAATGCAGCTTGACGGTGTCGCTCTCGGTGGAACCCATCTCGGCAATCCTCTGACCCTTGCGGACAACCTGGTCCTGTTCGACCAGCATTGCCCGGTTGTGGGCATACGCGGTCAGGTAGGTGTTGTTGTGCTTGATGATGACCAAGTTGCCGTAGCCGCGCAAGCCCGAACCCGCGTAAACGACGCGCCCATCGGCAACCGCGTACACGGGATCTCCCGGCTTGCCAGCAAAGTCCAGACCCTTGTTGCGCTGGTCGTCGAAACCGGCGCTGACGGGCTGCGACACCGGCCATGCCCAGGCTAGGTTGTCGTCGTCGGAAGCCGATTCCTTTGGCGCCTCCTTGGTCGCCGGTGCGGCGGCGGGCGCCGACGCGCCGCTGGCCGACGTGGCGGGCGGCTTGGCGTCCAGCGGGCGGGATTCGACCTTGCCTGCGGCAGCAATCGGACGTGCCGTCACGGCACTGGGGTCGACGCCCGGCGGCACGACGCGCAGCACCTGGCCGACCTCGATGCGGTTGGGGTTCTCGAGGTTGTTCCACTTCGCGACGTCCCGCCAGGTCTGGCCGTTGTCCAGCGCGATGCGGATCAGCGCGTCGCCAGGTTTGACCGTGTAGTAGCCCGGCTTGCCGGCGTTCTCGGCACCCGGCAGCGGCTTGACCTCAGGCACCGGGACGGGTGCCGAGGCCGCAGGCGCGGGCGCCGCGACCGGCTTGGCGGGCTGAGGGTTGCGATCCTCGACCGGCGCCTGGTGCAAGGACGTGCCGCAGGCGGTGAGCAGCAGCGAGGCGGAGATGACGGCGAGTAGGTGGCTCAGGCGTGAGGGCATCGTGTGGCTGTGGCTTGGGGGCCGCCCGGATTGTGTGGCGCGGTGCGCCAGCGGTCCCGTCAGACGACGCCAGATTTTAGGGGGACGAACAAAACGGCCTCGTGCTCGCTCCTGATCCACCGGTCGACGCCGTTTTCGACGACATGATCCAGCACCACCAGCACCTGCCCGCGCCCGCTCGCCGCCGTCGGCGCGATGAGCCGTCCGCCCGGCGCCAATTGCTCGGTCCAGGCGGCGGGGATGTCCTCGCCACCGGCCGCTGCGATGATGCTGTCGAACGGGCCGCTGGCCGAGTGGCCGATGCGGCCGTCGCCCCAGACCAGCCGCGGCGAGCGCGGCAGCACGAGGCGCTGCAAGTTCAGCTTCGCCTTGTCGTGCAAGCCCTGCAGCCGCTCGATGGACGTGACCTGGCGGGCCAGCATCGCGATGACGGCGGCTTGGTAGCCGCAGCCGGTGCCGATCTCCAGCACGCGGCCCAGCGAACCGCGTTGGCGCGCGCCCGGGCTGGTCATCAGCAGGCCCAGCATGTGGGCCACGACCGAAGGCTTGGAGATGGTCTGGCCATGCCCGATAGGCAGGGCCGTGTCTTCATAGGCCTGGGCCGCCAGCGCGCTGTCGACGAACTCATGGCGCGGCACGGCGGCCATCGCGGCCAGCACCTGCTCGTCGAACTTGCCCTCCGCGCGCAGCCGGTCGACCATGCGCCGGCGCACGGCGCCGCTGTCCAGGCCCGTGCCGCTGGGCCGCGCCAGCCGGGCCGCATCGCGCGTGGCCTGGTGCAGATGGCGCTGCGGCATCAGCACCTCGCGCTGCACGGCGGCAGCGGTGGGCTTCAGCGTCGCGGGAAAGCGCTTGGGTGTCGTCATTCAGAGGCCCAGGCGCTGCGACCAGGCCCCCAGGGACGAATGCTCCGTGAGGTCCACCTGCAGCGGCGTGATCGACACCTGGCCGTTGGCAGTGGCATGGAAGTCCGTGCCCTCATCGGCATCCTTGGCCTCGCCCGCCGGGCCAATCCAGTAGATGGTCTCGCCCCGTGGGTTGATCTGCTCGATGATGGCCTCGGCGGAGTGACGACGACCCAGCCGCGTGATCTTGCGCGGCAGTTGGTCGGCATCGGCCCGGTTGGGGATGTTGACGTTCAGCAGGAAAGCCTGGCCCAGGCCGCCTGCAATGACCTGCTCGACGACGCTGCGCGCCGTACGCGCCGCGGCCTCCAGCTCGACCCAGCCCTTCTCGGCCTGCGAGAAGGCGATGGACGGGATGCCGAACAGATAGCCCTCGGTGGCCGCCGCGACGGTGCCGGAATACAGCGTGTCGTCGCCCATGTTGGCGCCGTTGTTGATGCCCGAGAGCACCAGGTCGGGCCGATAGCCCAGCAGGCCGCTCAGCGCGAGGTGGACGCCGTCCGACGGCGTGCCGCTGACGTAGCGGAAGCCATTGGCGGCGCGGTAGACGTTCAGCGGGCGGTTCAGCGTCAGCGAGTTGGACGTGCCGCTGGCGTTCTGCTCGGGGGCGATGACGTCGATCTCGCCCAGGCCTTCGCAGGCTTTCACGAGGGCCGCGAGGCCCGGCGCGAGATAGCCGTCGTCGTTGGAAATCAGGATGCGCATGGGCGCCAATTGTAGGGAGAGCGTCACCTGCGAGACCGGGTGTAACCACCCTGGTTCCTATCATCGGCCTTCCATGAAAACGGAGACGACGATGAAGGCATGGCTGTGCGAGAACCCGGTGGGCGTCGAGGCGCTGCAATGGCGCGAACTGCCCGCACCGGCCCTGGGCGCCGGCCAGATCCGCGTGAGCATCCGCGCGGCCAGCCTGAATTTTCCTGACCTGCTCATCGTGCAGAACAAGTACCAGATGAAGCCGCCCCTGCCCTTTGTGCCGGGCACCGAGTTCTCGGGCGTCGTCAGCGAAGTGGGCGAAGAGGTGAAGGGTTTTTCCGTGGGCCAGCGCGTCGCGGCCTTCGGCGGGCTGGGCGGCTTTGCGACCGAGGTCTGCATTCCCGCCGTGCTTGCCATGCCGCTGCCCGACGCCTTCAGCTTCGAGGACGCCGCCGCCTTCATCTGCACCTATGCCACCAGCCACCACGCGCTGATCGACCGCGGTGCGCTGCAAGCCGGTGAAACGGTGCTCATCCTCGGCGCGGCCGGCGGCGTCGGCACGGCGGCCATCCAGATCGCCAAGGCGGCCGGCGCGCGCGTCATCGCCGCGGCCGGCAGCGACGCCAAGTGCGAGGCCTGCAAGGCGATCGGCGCCGATGCCACCATCAACTACGCGACGCAGAACCTGCGCGTCGAGCTGAAGGCGCTGACCGAGGGCAAGGGGCCGGACGTCATCGTCGACCCCGTCGGTGGCGACCTTGCCGAGGCCGCCTTCCGCTCCATCGCCTGGCGCGGCCGCTACCTCGTCATCGGCTTCGCGCAGGGACAGATCCCGGCGCTACCGCTGAACCTGGCCCTGCTGAAGGGGGCGTCCCTCGTGGGCGTGTTCTGGGGCGAGTTCGCCAAGCGTGAGCCGGGCCGTAACGCAAAGATGCTGGGCGAACTGGCCGCCTGGTACGCCGCCGGCAAGATCAAGCCGGTGCTGGACCGCGTGCTGCCGCTGGAGCAGCTGCCGGACGCCTTCGCGCGCATGGCGGCCCGCGAAGTCGTCGGCAAGTTGGTTCTTACCCATGAGTGAAGCCTGAAACGGGGGCTTGGCCCCCTCAGTCTCGCCCGGTAACGGCACGGTGCCTGCGCTACATTGGCCAGTCGAAACGACAGCTGCCGTTGCCCCACCATGACCGTCAAAGTCCTGATCATTGAAGACAACCCCGTCGCCCGCAGCTTCCTGTGCCGCGTGGTACGAGAGAGCTTCAGCGATGCGATGGAGATCACCGAGGTCGGCGATCTCGAGAATGCGCGCCGCCAGGTCGCCAAGTTCGCGGGCAGCGCGCCGGAGGTGGGCTTCAAGCTCATCCTCGTCGACCTGGAACTGCCCGACGGCAACGGCATGGAGTTCCTGACCGAACTGTCCGGCTCGACGGCGCTGAAGATCGTCACGACGCTCTATTCCGACGACGACCATCTCTTCCCGGCGCTGCAATGCGGCGCCGATGGCTATCTGCTGAAGGAAGACCGCTTCGAGGTGCTGGTGGAAGAACTGCAGCGCATCGTGCGCGGCCAGCCGCCGCTGTCGCCCGCCATCGCGCGCCGGCTGCTGTCGCACTTCCGCCCCAGCTCCAGTGACAGCGGCACGATGCCGCTGAACTCCGGCTTCGGCTCGCTGTCGTCATCTCACGCGCCGTTCAGCAACAGCCGCAACGTCGCGCTGGACCCGCCGCCCGAGTGGGAGCGCCTGACGCCGCGCGAGAGCGAAGTGCTGACCTACCTGAGCAAGGGCTTCACGATCAAGGAGATCGCGAACCTGATGGGCATCAAGTGGTTCACCGTCAACGACCACATCAAGTCGATCTACAAAAAGCTCAACGTGTCCAGCCGCGCCGAGGCGGCGGTGCTGGCGTCAAAGCAGGGCCTGGTCTAACCACCTTGTCATAGGGCCCCGGGCCTGGCTGCGGGCGGTTAAAGTGCCGGCCATGCGTCGCCCCGGCCGCTTCCTCGTGTTGTGCCTACTGCTCGTGCTGCTGCCGCTGCGCAGCGTTCTCGCGGCCGTGCAGCTGGAATGTGGTCCGGCGCAGCCGATGCCCACGATGGCCACCCATGCCGCCGATGCCGCCGATGCCGCCGATGCCGCCGATGCCGAGCATGAGCATCACGAGCAGCATGGCGCCGGCCATCATGCCGATGCCGGCAGCAAGGCCTGCAAGCTCTGCGCGCCCTGCTGCCTGGCCGCGGCACCGCCACCGGCGGTGATGCTGACCGTGTCGAGTGCGCCGGCCGAGCGCGCCGCGCGGGTGCCGGCCGAGCGCTGGTCCGGCGTCGTGCCGCCGCTGCCCGACCCACCGCCCCGGGCCTGAGCCTCCTCCCAACGCTGCTGCCCCCGCCGCGCGCCTGGTTGCGCCCTGGCGGGCCGACCATCCGTTCCGAGAGGCCGTCATGCCCCCCATGCTCCCCCGTGCCGGAGCGCTGCTCGCCACCTGTGTGGCCTTGAGCGCCTTCGCACAACCCCGCCCCGACCCCGCCGATGCGCGTGCCAAGGTGCCGCCTGTCGCCGCCAGCAAGGCCCCGCCCCCGCAGGCGGCCGATGACCCGCCGCCCATAGCCTGGCGCGCCGCCAATGCCCGCGTCGAACGCGTGGGCGGCTGGCGCAGCTACGCCCGCGAGACGCTGGCGCCGGAGAAGACGCCATGAAGCGCAGCCTCTCCGTGACCGCGCTGGCGCTGGCCCTGACCGGTTGCGCCAGCCTGACGCCCGGCGACGAGATCGCCGACGTCAACCGGCTGACCCAGGCGCACACCGGCCAGGCACTGGCCGTGGAGCCGCCCTCGCCCGACGCCCTGGCCGAACGCCTGCGCGAGCCGCTGGACGCCGACGCCGCCGTGCGGCTCGCGCTGCAGAACAGCCGCGCGCTGCAGGCCCGCCTCGCCCGCCTGGGCGTGACGGCCGCCGAGGTGGACGAGGCCGGCCGCCTGCCCAACCCCGGCTTCAGCTTCAGCCGCCTCAAGCGCGGCGACGAGGTGGAGCTGGAGCGCGGCTGGCACTTCAACCTGGCGCGGCTGCTGACGCTGCCTCTGCAGCGCCAGGCCGAGCAACGCCGTCTGCAGGCCGAGCAGCGGCTGGCCGCCGCCGACGTGCTGGCCCTGGCCGCGGACACGCGTCGCGCCTGGATCCATGCCGTCGCCGCCGAGGAGGCGCTGACCTACCGCCGCCAGGTGCTGGAGGCCGCCGATGCCGGTGCCGAACTGGCGCGGCGCATGCAGGCCGTCGGCAACTTCAACGCGCTGGCTCGCGCCCGTGAGCAGGGCTTCGCCGCCGAAGCCCGGCTGGCGCTGGACCGCGCCGAAGGCCAGCGGCTGGCGGCGCGTGAGCGCCTCGTGCGCCTGCTGGGCCTGTGGGGCGACGACGCTGCCGCGCTGCGCCTGCCGGAGCGCCTGCCCGCGCTGCCCGCCGCGGCACGCGAGCAGCCGGACATCGAGACGCTGGCGCTGGCCCAGCGCCTGGACGTGCAGGCCGCGCGGCTGCGGCTGGAGCAGGCCGGGCGCCAGGTCGAGGTCGGGCGCATCAACCGCTTCGTCTCCATGCTGGAGCTGGGCGTCGTGCACAACACGTCCAACGAGGCGCCCGTGCAGCGCGGCTGGGAGGTCACGCTGGAGCTGCCGCTGTTCGGCCCCGGTCCGCTGCCGCGCGCACAGGCGCTGGCCCGCGAGGCGGCGCACGACGCTGCCGACACGGCCATTCGCGCGCGCTCGGAGGTGCGTGAGGCCTATGGCCTGTACCGCGGCGCCTGGGACATCGCGCGCCAGCACCGCGACGAGCTGCTGCCGCTGGCCCGGCGCATCTCCGACGAGCAGCTGCTGCGCTACAACGGCATGCTGATCGGCGTCTTCGAGCTGCTGGCCGACGCCCGTGCACAGGTGGCCGCCGTGGCCTCCGCACAGGACGCGCTGCGCGACTTCTGGCTGGCCCAGGCCGACCTGGATCAAGCCCTGCTCGGCCATGCCACGCCCGCGCTGCCCGCCGCCGGCACCGCCCCGGCCGCCGCTGCGGCGGCGCCCCACTGACTCCGAAGGACACACGATGTTCAACCGACGTTCCCTGCTTGGCGCGGCGTCGCTGGCGGCGGTCTCCAAGGCGGCGCTGGCCGCCCTGCCCGAGCCCGTCATCCAGACCTCGCCCGACACGCAAGCCCCGCTCGTGCCGCCCAACGGGCGGCCCTACAACCCCGTCGTCACGCTGAACGGCTGGACGGCGCCCTGGCGCATGAAGGACGGCGTCAAGGAGTTCCACCTCGTCGCGGAGCCCGTCGTGCGCGAGATGGCGCCCGGCTTCAAGGCCCACCTGTGGGGCTACAACGGCCAGAGCCCCGGCCCCACCATCGAGGTCGTCGAAGGCGACCGCGTGCGCATCTACGTCACCAACCGCCTGCCCGAGGTGACGAGCATGCACTGGCACGGCCAGCGCCTGCCCAATGGCATGGACGGCGTGACCGGCCTGACGCAGCCGCCCATCCCGCCGGGCAAGACCTGGGTCTACGAGTTCGTCGCGCGCCGCCCCGGCACCTTCATGTACCACCCGCACGCCGACGAGATGGTGCAGATGGCCATGGGCATGATGGGCCTGTGGGTCACGCATCCCAAGGCCAGGCATCCGCACATCGCCGAGGTCGACCGCGACTACGCCTTCCTGCTCAACGCCTACGACATCGAGCCCGGCAGCGCGACGCCCAAGGTCATGACGATGCTGGACTTCAACCTGTGGAGCTGGAACAGCCGCGTCTTCCCCGGCATCGCACCGCTGGTGGCGCGCCAGGGCGAGCGCGTGCGCATCCGCATCGGCAACCTGACGATGACCAACCACCCCATCCACATCCATGGTCACGAGTTCGAGGTGACGGGCACCGATGGCGGGCCGATCCCGAAGACCGCGCGCTGGCCGGAGGTGACGACGGACGTCGCCGTGGGCCAGATGCGGCAGATCGAGTTCATCGCCGACGAGGAAGGTGACTGGGCCTTCCACTGCCACAAGGCCCACCACACGATGAACGCGATGGGCCACGACGTGCCCACGATGATCGGCGTGGACCACAGCGGCCTGGCCGCCAAGATCCGCAAGCTGGTGCCGGACTACATGGTCATGGGCGAACGCGGCATGCACGACATGACCGAGATGAGCATGCCGCTGCCCGACAACACGGCGCCGATGATGTCCGGCGAGGGCCCCTTCGGCCCGGTCGCGATGGGCGGCATGTTCAGCATGCTGAAGGTGCGGCGCGGCTTGAAGCGCGGCGACTACAGCGATCCCGGCTGGTTCCAGCATCCGCCCGGCACGCTGGCCCGCGAGGTCGGCGACGCGCCTCCCGCCACGAGCGCGCCCGCACCGGCGGCGCGTGCGTCGGACGTCGAGGTGCAGGTCCGCAAGCCGCAAGGCCACCACAACCACTGAGGCCGTGATGAAGACGCTTCTCACCACTTTCTCGTCGTCAGTCCGCGCTGACACAGGAGACCGATTGCCATGAAAAACGTTTTGCTTTGGGCCGCCCTGCTGGCCTCGCCCGTCTTCGCCGTGGCCGCCGAACCGCCCGCCACGGCGGCTTCCGCTGCCGATGCCATGACCGAAGCCGAGGTGCGCAAGATCGACCTCGCCGCCGCCAAGGTCACGCTGCGCCATGGCGAGATCAAGCCGCTGGACATGCCCGCCATGACCATGGTTTTCCAGGCCCGCGACAAGCGCCTGCTCGACGGGCTCAAGGTCGGCGACAAGGTGCGCTTCAAGGCCACGCACGAGGGGGGGCAGTTCTTCGTCACCGACATCCAGGCCGCCCGATGAAACGACTGCTCGCCCAGCTCGCCCTCGCATCCCTGGGCGGCACCGCCTTCGCCGCCCAGGTTGTCGACATCGCCTTCGACGGCGACGGCCGCTTCGCCCACCAGGCGACGCTGGCTCCCAAGGAGTTGCTGGAGGTCTGCGGCAAGCTGCCCAAGGGCAGCCGCGTGCACTGGTCCTTCGAGGCCGCCGCGCCCCTGCCCTTCAACATCCACGTCCACCAGGGCAAGGAGGTCGTCTACCCGGCCCGGCTGGAAAAGGCCGAGAAGGCCCAAGGGCTGCAGACCTTCGACGCCGAGCCCGCGCATTGCTGGATGTGGACCAACAAGGCCGCGGAGCCCGTGAAGGTCAGCGTCGAACTCCGGCAGCAGCGCTGAGCGCCCAAAGAAAAGGCTCTTTGCTCGTTGGCTATGGATGAGCGAATCGGCCAAGGGAGAGGCTGAGGAGTTGCTCCGGTGACAGGTGAGCGGGAGCACATCGGTCAACGACGCGGAACCAGCCGAGGTAGTGGTGCAGGTAGCTGGTCGCCACGCCTCGGAAGCGGCGCAGCCAGCCCTTGAGCCGTGAGTGATAGGCGTTGACGTTCTGGATGTGCCAGGCTCCGCGCACACGCGGGCCGGTGCTCATGTTCAGGGCGTGGTGCTCGACGCCCATCTCAGCGGCTGCGGTGGCCATGGCCGAACTGCCGTCGGTGCACAGCACGGTATCCGGGGCAAGCACCGTAGCGAGCGAAGCCAAGATTTCGCGCTTGGAGGCTCGCCCAAGGATGAAGTCGGTGCAGCCGCCTGAGCGGTCGCGGGCCACCAATACGGGCACGTGGTCGTCGCTGGTGCCCCGGGTGCTGGCGTGACCGCCGCGGCGCCGAGGCTTGCGCCCGCTCACCCGTTGGCCCTTGGACGAGCGCAGGATGAAGGTCTCATCCGCCTCGGCGATGCCGTTGAGTAGCGCCGACTTGGCCTTCTGGGCCAGGCTGAGGAAACGGTGACGCCAGCGGAACGCGGTGCTGGGCGCGACCTGCAGGCGCTGGGCCGCCTGGTGCACGCTCAAGCCCTCGTCGAGCACCCGTGCTTGGGCCAGCCACTTGTGCCGCTGGCGCAGTCGAGCCAGCGGTGTGGCCGTCAATGCATTGAAGGTCTTGCTGCAGCCACGGCACTTGTAGCGCTGCAGACCATCGGCCTGACCATTACGCACCACCCGGCCTGCGTCGCAATGCGGGCACGCCGGCTTGGCCTCGCTCGCCAGGTCAATCTGCGCCAGCACCCGCTCACGCTCGTCCGGCGTGCTCAGTTGCGTCACCAGCGCCTGGCGCTGCTGAGGGCTGAGTTCGTGCAACCGCTCCAGCCACCGCTTCCAGTCTTGTTCCTGCATCGCCTTCTCCAGAGCATCCGGCTTGCAGCCGTATGCCTGTCACGATGCCCGGTCACTGGCTCATGGGGTGAGCCCGTCACGACCTAATGAGCAAAGAGCCAAGAAAAAGCCCACCGGGTTTCCGGTGGGCTTGTCTTGGCGGAGAGGGAGGGATTCGAACCCTCGGTGCGGGGATACCGCACGCCTGATTTCGAGTCAGGTACATTCGACCACTCTGCCACCTCTCCTGATTCGGTGCGCGTGGGTGCGAAGCCCGCAATTATAGCCGGCTTTTTCGGCCACCCCGCAGACTCAGCCGCGCAGCACCTCGACGCCGCCCATATAGGGTCGCAGGGCCTCCGGCACCGTGATGCTGCCGTCGGCGTTCTGGTAGTTCTCGAGCACCGCGACAAGCGTGCGTCCCACCGCCAGGCCGGAGCCGTTCAGCGTGTGCACCAGCTCGTTCTTGCCCTGCGCATTCTTGAAACGCGCCTGCATGCGACGGGCCTGGAAGGCGCCCATGTTGGAGCAGGAGCTGATCTCGCGGAAGGCGTTCTGCGCCGGCACCCAGACCTCCAGGTCGTAGGTCTTGGTCGAGCCGAAGCCCATGTCGCCGGTGCACAGCAGCATGGTGCGGTAGGGCAGGCCCAGCTTCTGCAAGATGGCCTCAGCGTGCAGCGTCATCTCCTCCAGCGCCGCCATGGAGTTGTCCGGGTGCTCGATGCGGACCATCTCGACCTTGTCGAACTGGTGCTGGCGGATCAGGCCACGCGTGTCGCGGCCGGCGGAGCCGGCTTCCGAACGGAAGCAGGGGCTGTGCGCCGTCAGCTTGATGGGCAGGTCCTCGGCCTTCAGCACGCTCTCCCGCACGGTGTTGGTCAGCGAGATCTCCGACGTCGAGATCAGGTATTGCTCGACCTGCTCCTCGTCGCCTCCCCGCAGCACCCAGAACATGTCCTCCTTGAACTTGGGCAGCTGGCCCGTGCCCTCGAGGATCTCGCGGTTGACGATGTAGGGCGTGTAGCACTCGGTGTAGCCGTGCTCGGTCGTCTGCACGTCGAGCATGAACTGGGCGAGCGCACGATGTAGGCGGGCGACGGGGCCCTTCAGGAAGGTGAAGCGCGAGCCCGACAGCCGGGCACCGGTCTCGAAGTCCAGCCCCAGCGGCGCGCCGAGGTCGACGTGATCCTTGACCTCGAAGTCGAAGTTGCGCGGAGTGCCCCAGCGGCGCACCTCGACGTTGCCGTGCTCGTCCGCACCCGTCGGCACGCTCGGGTCGGGCAGGTTGGGTACGCCCATCAGCATCTGGTTCAGCTCGACCTGGATGGCCTCCAGGCGTTCGGCACCGGCCTTGAGCTCGTCGGCGATGCCGCCTACCTCGGCCATCAACACCGAGGCGTCCTCGCCCTTCCCCTTGGCCATGCCGATCTGCTTGGACAGCGCGTTGCGGCGGGCCTGCAGCTCCTCGGTGCGGGTCTGCACGGCCTTGCGCTCGGCCTCCAGCGCCTTGAAGCGCTCGACGTCGAGATAGGGCTGCGGGTTCTTGCGCGCATTCAGGCGCTCGACGACGGCATCGAGGTCCTTGCGCAGTTGGGTGATGTCAAGCATGGGTGTCCTTCAAGTCGAATACGAAAGCGGCGCCGATGTCAGGCGCCGCCGGATGGAGTGGGCACCGGCATCAGGATCGAGACGCACTCACCTCGGCCATGGACTTGTCGCCCAGGCCCATCGGCAGCGGGAAGCGCACATGCTCTTCCACGCCGGGCAGGCTGCGCACCGTCGTCGCGCCCAGCGCGCGCAGGCGGTCGATGACGGCCTGCACCAGCACGTCGGGCGCCGACGCGCCGGCCGTCAGGCCCACGCGGGCGCGGCCGTCGAACCATTCGGCCTTCAGGTCCTCGGCGGCGTCGACCATATAGCCCGGCGTGCCCAGGCGCTCGGCCAGCTCGCGCAGCCGGTTGCTGTTGGAGCTCGTCGGGCTGCCGACGACGATGACGACGTCCACCTGCGGCGCCAGCACCTTGACGGCGTCCTGGCGGTTCTGCGTGGCGTAGCAGATGTCCTGCTTCTTGGGCTCGCGCACCTGCGGGAAGACGCGCTTCACCTCGGCCAGGATGGCGGCGGCGTCGTCCACGCTCAGCGTCGTCTGCGTGACGACGGCCAGCTTGGCCTGGTCCTTCACCCGGACCCTGGCCACATCCTCGACCTCTTCGACCAGGAAGATGCCGTCCGACAGCTGGCCCATCGTGCCCTCGACCTCGGGATGGCCCTTGTGGCCGATCATGATGAACTCATAGCCCTCGCGGTGCAGCTTGGCCACCTCGACGTGGACCTTGGTGACCAGCGGGCAGGTCGCATCGAAGATCTGGAAGCCGCGTGCCGTCGCCTCGCGGCGCACCTCCTGGCTGACGCCGTGGGCGCTGAACACCAGCGTCGCGCCGGCCGGCACCTCGGCGAGGTCCTCGATGAAGATGGCGCCGCGCGCCTTCAGGTCGTTGACGACATAGGTGTTGTGGACGATCTCGTGGCGTACGTAGATCGGCGCGCCGAACTTGACCAGCGCGCGCTCGACGATCTCGATGGCGCGGTCCACGCCGGCGCAGAAGCCGCGCGGCTCGGCCAGCAGCACTTCCTGGGGTTGCACTTTCGCTTCCATCACAGCACCCCGATCACTTGCACTTCGAAGCTGACCGGCTGGCCGGCCAGCGGGTGGTTGAAGTCGAACAGCAGGGCTTCATCGCCCAGTTCGCGCACGACGCCGGCATAGCCGCCCTGCCCGTCCGGGCCAGGGAACTGCACGACGTCGCCGACGTGGTAGGTCTCGTCCGGGTCGCCCAGCGTGCGCAGCAGCGACAGCTTCACGCGCTGCAGCAGCTCGGGGTTGCGCTCGCCGAAGGCCTCGCCTGGGCCAAGCGTGAAGCGCTCGTGCGCGCCCTCGGGCAGGCCGATCAGGCGCGCCTCGATGGCCGGCGACAGCTGGCCGGCACCGAGCGACAGCGTGGCGGGCTTGTCGTCGAAGGTGTTGACGATGTCGGCACCGTCCGGGCCCGTGAGCCGGTAATGCAGGGTCAGGAAGGACCCGGCCTGGATGGGGTTCATGCGAGGAGGAGAAACGCTTGGCTAGACTGGGCCCGATTTTATGTCGCTGACCCATCTGCCCCCCGAAGCGCGTCCGCGCGAGAAGCTGCTGGCCCGCGGCCCCGCTGCGCTGGCCGACGCCGAACTGCTGGCACTGCTGCTGCGCACGGGCATCCAGGGCCTCCCCGTGCTGCAGCTGGCGCAGAGCCTGCTGGACCGTTTCGGCGGCTGGGCCGGTCTGCTGTCGGCCAGCGTGCAGGACCTGGGCAAGGTCAAGGGCCTGGGGCCGGCCAAGCGGGCGGAGATCGCCGCGGTGCTGGAGATCGCGCGGCGTTCGCTGAGCCAGCGGCTGGCCGAGAAGCCGGCGATGAACGACGTCGACAGCGTGAAGACCTATCTCCGCCTGCATCTCGGCGGCCTGGGCCAGGAGGTGTTCGCCGTGCTGTTCCTGGACGCGCAGCTGAAGCTGGTCGCGATGGAGACGCTGTTCCACGGCTCGCTGAGCCACACGACGGTGCATCCGCGAGAAGTCGTCAAGCGCGCGCTGGCGCTGGGCGCCGGGGCGGCCATCCTGGCGCACAACCATCCGAGCGGCGTCGCCGAGCCGTCACGGGCCGACGAGCTGCTGACCCGTCAGCTGAGCCAGGCGCTGGCGCTGGTGGATGTTCGCGTGGTGGACCACTTCATCGTCGGCGCGGGTGAGGTCGTGTCGTTTGCCGAGCGGGGCCTGTTGTGAGCAAAGCTCTGGTGCGCAGCCTCGCCGACCTGAAGCCGCTGGCGCGCGAGCTCGCTGCCGCGCGTCTGGCCGCCGAGGTGGAACGCGAGCGCGTCGCCGCCGCGCTGCGCCTGGCCGAGCAGGAGCGCCGCGTGTTCGAGCTCACCGTGGGCCCGGTGACGCCGCTGCGCACCGTGAACCGCGTGTTGCACGACCTGGAGCAGCCTTCCCCGGAACCGCGCCAGCGCGAGGCCGACGAACGCGCCGTGCTGCTGCAGGCACTGTCCGACGAGATCGACATCGAGAGCCTGCTGGAGACGGACGAAACCCTCTCCTTCCGCCGCGAAGGCATCAGCCTGGACGTCGTGCGCAAGCTGCGCCGCGGCCACTGGGCGCTGCAGGGCCAGCTGGACCTGCACGGCCTGCGTCGCGACGCCGCGCGCGAGGCGCTGAGCCACTTCGTCCACGACAGTTCCAGGCGCGGCCTGCGCTGCGTGCGCGTCGTGCACGGCAAGGGCCATGGCTCGCCGGGCCGCGAGCCGGTGCTCAAGGGCGGCGTGCGGCGCTGGCTGGTGCAGAAGAACGAGGTACTGGCCTTCGTACAGGCGCGTGGCAGCGACGGCGGCGCCGGCGCCCTCATCGTGCTGCTCAGCGGCTCGACCTGACGGGGCGCTGACCGGTGTGCGTTCCGTCGCACAACGTGCCACGACGGCGGGCAAACCCGCCATTGACCGCCCTCATCGCGCGGCAGTAGCCTGGGTCCGAGCCGCCGAGAGCGCGGCCGCTGGTGTCCCCAACCGCAGCAGAGAGGAGAGCCCATGAACCCGTCCCACACCTATGCCGCTCCCAAGCCCAAGAACTATGTGGGCATCGGCTTCGTCGCCGCCGTGCACCTGGCCGCGATCTATGCCTTCAGTGCCGGGATGATTCATCCGACAGTCAAGCCTCCGGAACCCATCACGCTGAAGCCGCTGCCGCCCGACGTACAGCCCGAACCGCCCAAGCTCGAGCCGCGGCTCGTGGACAAGCCGGTGATGAGGGATATCCAGCCGATCCCGGTGCCCATCCCCGACGACGTCGTTGTGGCGCCTGACCCGGTCATCAGCACGGTGCCCATGCGGCCCGACACTGGCCCGCAGACTCCCACCGGACCGACGAGCGTCGCCACCGCCACAACACCTCAGCAGGCCGCCAAGCCGCAAGTGCAGACACCCGGCGCCGTCTGCTCCGTCATGCCCAAGCCCGAGCTGCCCGCCGTCAACTGGGCCGGCGAGGCCGTGCTGCAGGTGATGGCCACGGTGCGCGGCGGCCGCGTCGTCGGCACGGACTTCCGCGTCGTGCAAGGCGCGCTGGACGGCAAGACCAAGCGTTCGCTGCAGCGCTCGGTGGAATCGGCCCTGGCCGGCTACCAGTGCCAGGGCGATGCGATGTTCCAGCAGGACTTCGCCTTCCGCCTGGACTGAGAAACCGCCTATCGCAGCGCAGCGAGCAGCGCCGTCAGCTGCTCGTGGGCCAGGGGCTTGGTGATGAAGGCGCGGGCGCCCAGCAGATGCGCCTCTTCCTTGAGGCGCTCGTCCAGCATGCCGCTGAGCATGACGACCTCGATGTGCGCCGTCTTCAGGTCGGCCTTCACATCGGCCAGCAGGTCCAGGCCGCTGCCGTCGGGCAGGTTCACGTCCAGGAAGATCAACCGCGGCGGCGCGCTGGCGACGGCTTCGCGCGCCTGGGCGACGGTGCGTGCCGTGGCTGCGGCAAAACCTTCCACCTCGATCAGCAGGGCCAGCACTTCGGCGGCATCCCGGTTGTCATCGACGACCAGAACCAGGGGCTTGTCGGAATCAGTGTTCATTGCGCGCATGCCCAGGTGAGCAGGCGCTGCTGCCCGAAGGCGTTACATCTCCGGGGCGGCGGGCTAGATGTTCCGCATCCAATCGGCTGTGCCGGCGAAAGATTCCGCCAGCCGGTCCCGCAGCGCCGGGTCCACGCCGACCTCCTGCATCGCCTGGCCCATGCAGGCCAGCCATTCGTCGCGTTCGGCGATGCCGATGCGGAAGGGCAAATGGCGCGCCCGCAACCGTGGATGGCCGAAGCGGCTGATGTAGTGGTCGGGCCCGCCCAGCCAGCCGCACAGGAACCAGAACAGCTTGTCGCGCGCGGACTCCAGCGTGTCGCCATGCGCCGCGCGCAAGCGGGCGTAGGCCGGCTCCAGGTCCATCAGGTCGTAGAAGCGGTCGACGAGCTCACGCACGCGCGCCTCGCCGCCCATCCACTCGAATGCAGTATTGGGGTTCACCTCCGTCACAGCCCTACACCCCAATTGCGGGCCGAGCGCTGGGCCGCTCCCGAGCCGGCCCGCCGAGGCGATGTGCGTGCGGCTCAATGCCGCATGCATCGCCGTCCCCTCGGGGGACCGACCAGGGTCGCCCACGTTCAGCGCGGCGAGACTGGGCGAGGGGCTTCAATTCAGCCAAGGATTTTGGTGGCGAGCGCCTTGATGGCCTGCGCGGCGTCGCAGCCGGGGTAGTTTTCCAGCATCAGCTGGCGCTTCAGCACGGCCTGCTTGACGGCGACGTCGGCGCGCACCTCACCCATCAGTTCGAGCTTGAAGGTCTGCCCCGGCGCCGGGCCGACGAAGCGCTGCAGCACCTGCTGCAACTGGCCGCAGATCAGCTTGCCTTCGCCAACGCGGTTGGCCTGGTTGACGACCAGGCCGATCTGGCGGCGCTCCTGCTGCGTGGCCAGCACCTTGATCGTCGCGTAGGCGTCGGTCAGCGACGTGGGTTCGGGCGTGGCGACGACGAGCACGTCCTGCGCCAGCGAGATGGCGTACAGCACCACGTCGGAGATGCCGGCGCCAGTGTCCAGCAGCACCCAGTCGAAGCGCGGTTTCACGAGGTCGATGATGTGCAGCAGCTTGTCGCGCACCTCGGGCGTCAGGCGCGAGTACTCCACCATGCCCGAGCCGGCCAGCAGCACGCTGAAGCCGCCGGGCGCCGGCAGGATGGCCTGCTCCAGCGTGGCCTTTTCGGTGAAGACGTCGTGCAGCGTCAGCTTGGGGTGCAGGTTCAGCACCACGTCGAGGTTGGCGAGGCCGAGGTCGGCGTCCAGCACCAGCACCTTCTGGCCGCGAGCGGCCAGGGCCGCGGCGAGGTTGGCGGTGACGAAGGTCTTGCCGACGCCGCCCTTGCCGCTGGTGACGGCGAGCGTGCGGGCGCCGCCGGCGCGCGGCGGGCGCGGTGCAGCAGGATCAATAGTCGTGCTCATGGCAGGTCCTGTTGCGTGTCGAGGTTCAGGGAGGCGAACAACATGCCCTTTTCTTCGGCGCTGACCAGGGAGTCGACCTGGGGTTCGAGACAGGCGCGGTTGCGGCCTTCGGCCTTGGCGCGGTAGAGCTGGCGGTCGGCGCGCTCGGTCCACAGCAGCGGCGACGAGCGCACCCACTGCGGGGCAAAAGCCCCGCCCAGGCTGACGGTGACGCTGAGCATCTGGCCCGGACCGATCTCGATGGCCAGCTCCGACACGCGCTCGCGCACGCGCTCGGCAACGGCCAGGCCCACGTGCGTCGCGCAGTTGGGCAGGATGATGGCGAACTCCTCGCCGCCCACGCGGGCCACGAGGTCCATCGGACGCACCGTCTGGGCGACGGCCGTCGCGACGGCGCGGATGACGTGGTCGCCCGCGCCATGGCCATGCGTGTCGTTGACGGCCTTGAAATGATCGATGTCCAGCATCAGCAGCAAGGCCGCCTCCCCCGAGCGCGCGACGCGGTCCACCTCGCGAGCCAGCGCCATCTCGAAGCTGCGGCGGTTGACGAGGCCGGTCAGCGCGTCCCTGCTGGAAAGATCGCACAGCGCATCGAGCACGGCCTGCAGCCAGGCCGTCGTCAGCGGCGCTTCGTCCGGAAGCAGTGCCCCGGCCTGCTGCAGCAATTGCAGGGTCTGGTCCAGATCGAGCGCCGTGGCGTCGATCAATGCTGGGGCGGGCAGACGGTGTTCCAAAGGTGGGCCGGTTGGCGGGGCGAATGGCGGGATTGTGGTGGCGAGTCAGTCTAGCAGCGCGACTTGCGCATGCAGGTCGTGAAACAGGGCACGTTCCTGCGACTGTTTGCACTATGCTGGCCCGGAGGACGGACCTGCAAAGGACCCTGCGGTGCAGAATCGGCGCGCCAAACGCCAGAACTGCTGCGAGCACCAACAAATCTGACCCCTCCAATGCCCGCACCTGACCTCGCCCACGGTGGCGACTCTCTCGACCACGAGTTCAGCTTCAGCAAGGCGGACTTCGACCGGGTGCGCGAGTTGATCTACAAGCATGCCGGCATCAGCCTGCACGATGGCAAGCACGCCATGGTCTACAGCCGCCTGTCGCGCCGCCTGCGCGAGACGGGCCACAAGAGCTTCGCCAGCTATCTGCAGTGGCTGCAGGCCTCGACCGGCGCCGCCGGTGCCGCCGAGTGGCAGGAGTTCGTCAACTGCCTGACGACGAACCTGACTTCATTCTTCCGCGAGGAACATCACTTCCACGCGCTGAAGGACGACCTCAAGCCCTATGTCGGCAAGGGCGTGCGCATCTGGTGTTGCGCGGCGTCGACCGGCGAGGAGCCCTATTCCATCCTGATGACCTGCAGCGAGGCGCTGGGGGCCGGTGCGTCGGTGCAACTGGTGGCCAGCGACATCGACACCAACGTGCTCGCCGCGGCAAAGCGGGGTGTCTACAGCGCCGATGCGCGTGGACTGGATGCCGCGCGGCTGAAGCAGTTCTTCATGCGTGGCACGGGCGCCAACAGCGGCAAGATCCGCGTCAAGCCCGAGCTGCAGCGCTGGGTGGACTTCCGCACGCTGAACCTGATGGACCCGCAGTGGCAACTCGGCGATCCCTTCCACATGGTGTTCTGCCGCAACGTGATGATCTATTTCGATGCGCCGACCCAGCGCAAGGTGCTGGAGCGCATCCACCGCGTCATGCGCCCGGGCGGCCTGCTCTTCGTGGGCCACTCCGAGAACTTCACCGAATCGCGCGACCTGTTCAAGCTGCGCGGCAAAACCATCTACGAACGGGTCTGAAGATGAGCACCCCTCTTGCTTCCACGACCCTCGGACTGGGCAATACGGTCGCCGTCGCGAAGGTCAACCAGCTCAAGGCCCAGCCGCGCAAGCAGGGCGAGGCCTCGTTCTTCTTCTACGACGCCCACTTCAAGAACGCGGCCGTCAAGATCCTGCCGGGCGAATACTTCGTCGACACCGAAGACCTGCTCGTCATGACGACGTTGGGCTCCTGCATCGCTGCCTGTCTGTGGGACCGCACGGCCAAGGTCGGTGGCATGAACCACTTCATGCTGCCCGAAGGCAACGGCGACTCGGGCCGCTACGGTTCGTTCGCGATGGAACTGCTCATCAACGAGATGATGAAGCGAGGCGCCAGCAAGGCGCGCATGGAGGCCAAGATCTTCGGCGGCGGCGCCGTCATCTCAGGCATGAATTCGCTGAACGTCGGCGAGCGCAACACCAACTTCGTCATCGACTACCTGAAGCTTGAGCGCATTCCCATCGTGTCCAAGGACGTGATGGACGTCTACCCGCGCAAGGTCTGCTTCCTGCCCGCGAGCGGCAAGGCCATGGTCAAGCGCCTGGCACCGACGAATACCGACGCGCTGGCCCAGCAGGACCGGGCCGCGATCCAGAAGGTGCAGCCTGTCGCCAGCAGCGGCGGCTCCATCGACCTGTTCTGAGGAAACCACGATGCCCAAGACCAAGGTCGTGGTGGTGGACGATTCCGCGCTGGTTCGCTCCATCCTGACCGAGATCATCAATCGCCAGACCGACATGGAATGTATCGGCGCGGCGGCCGACCCGCTGGTCGCACGCGAGATGATCCGTAACCTCAACCCTGACGTCATCACGCTGGACGTCGAGATGCCGCGCATGGACGGGCTGGACTTCCTGTCGCGGCTGATGCGGCTGCGGCCCATGCCCGTCGTGATGGTGTCCACGCTGACCGAGCGCGGCGCCGAGGTCACGCTGAAGGCGCTGGAACTGGGCGCGGTGGACTTCGTCGCCAAGCCCAAGATCGGCGTGGCCGACGGCATCAAGCTGCTGGCCCAGGACATCACCGACAAGATCCGCATTGCGTCCAAGGCCCACATCCGCCGCGCGCCCGCACCCGCGGCCGCCGCACCGGGCGCCGCCGCACCGGCGCCCGCCAAGCCGGTCACGATGGCCAGCCTGGGCCGCGCGTCGACCGAGAAGATCATCTTCATCGGCGCCTCCACCGGCGGCACCGAGGCCACCAAGGACGTGCTGCTGAACCTGCCCGCCGACAGCCCCGCCGTCGTCATCACCCAGCACATGCCGGCAGGCTTCACGAAGAGCTATGCGGCACGGCTGGACGGCCTGTGCAAGATCCGCGTCAAGGAAGCGCAGGACGGCGAGCGCATCCTGCCCGGCCATGGCTATATCGCGCCGGGCGGCCTGCACCTGACCGTGGAGCGCAGCGGCGCCAACTACATCGCCCGCGTGCAGGACGGCGACCCCGTCAACCGCCACAAGCCGTCGGTCGAGGCGCTGTTCCTGTCGGCCGCCAAGGTCGTGGGCCCGAACGCCATCGGCATCATGCTGACGGGCATGGGCGCCGACGGCGCCCGGGCCATGAAGGTCATGAAGGACGCCGGCTCCTACAACTACTGCCAGGACGAGGCCAGCTGCGTCGTGTTCGGCATGCCGCGCGAGGCCATCGCGGCCGGCGCGGCCGACGAGGTGCTGCCGCTGAACCAGATCGCCGCCAAGGTGCTGGAGCGGCTGCGCGCGACCTCGGGCATGTCGCTGAATCGCGTCTGACGACGCCGGCCCTCAGCGCTTGACGGCCGCCGGCAGTTCGGCCCGCGCCACGGTCTCGGCGCGGGGCTCCGGCGGCAGCACCGGCTTGAAGCCATCCAGCTTCTTGGACGAGGTCGGCACCCAGGCCACCTGAGCGGGGGGTGCAGCCTTGCCGGTCACGACGACGCGTTCCGCCTTGCTGCGCGCCGCTTCCTTCAATTCAGCATTGGCATCGGTGAAGGCCTGCGCCGCGCCGGCCAGCGCAAGGGTGGCGGCAGGCAGGGCAAAGGCAATCCGGCGAGTCAGGGTGTTCATGGCGGCTCCTGTTGATGCTGGTTATCCTAGGCACCCAAACAGCACGACAGAAGCGCTTATTTCTGCACTGATTGGTTCAATCCGCTAACCAGATGGCTTCACTCGACCGCTTCCCGCTGCACTACCTCGCCGCCTTCCGCGCCGCGGCCCAGACTGAGAACCTACGTGCGGCGGCCGAGAGCCTGAACCTCACGCACAGCGCGGTCAGCCAGCAGATCCGCGGGCTGGAGCAGGCGCTGGGCTTCGAGGTCTTCACGCGCCAGGGCCGGCGGCTGGCGCTGAACCCGGCGGGCCAGGCGCTGCAGCGCGCCGTGGCCAAGGTGTTCGCCGAACTGCAGGCCGGCGTGATCGCCGCGACGCAGGCCGATGGCAAGGCCGCGCAGACGCTGCGCGTGACCGCCCTGCCCTCCTTCGCCCAGCGCTGGCTGATGCCGCGGCTGCCGCGCTGGCAGGCGCTGCAGCCCTGCATCGCGCTGGACCTGCACACCTCGCAGCAGGTCGTCGACCTGGAACGTGCCGGCTACCAGATCGGCCTGCGCGTGGGCCGCGGCCCGTGGCCCGGCCTCGTCACCGAGCGGCTCTTCCATTCACCGCTGATCGCCGTGGCCGCACCGGCGCTGGCCAACAAGCTCCTCGGCCGCCCGCCGGCTGAACTGGTCAACGAGCCGCTGCTGGGCGACGCCGAGGACTGGCAGCAATGGTTCGCCGGTGTGGGCGTCGCGGCCACGCCCGTCGTCGTCGCCAGCTTCAACGATGCCGGCGTGCTGCTGCAGGCGGGCGAGCAGGCCATGGGCGTGGCGCTCGCGCGCGAGGTGCTGGCGGCGGACGCGCTGTTGGAGGGGCGTCTCGTGCGCATCCACGCCCACGCCGTGGACCTGGACGCCGACAGGGACCACCAGATCGTCTACCCCGAAGCGCTGCGCGACGACCCGGCCGTGCGCGCCTTCTGCGACTGGCTGCACGCCGAGATCGCGGCGCTGGAGCAGCGACTCAGAGAAACAGCGACTGCAGGTCGCTGAGGAAGTCGAAGCCGCGCTCGGTGGGCTGGATGCGCGCCGGGTCGCGCTCCAGCAGGCCCCGGCCACGGCCCGTTTCCAGCGCCTTGGCGATGCTGGACGGCGGCAGGCCCGTGCGCTCCAGGAACTGCGTCAGCGTGACGCCCTCCTTCAAGCGCAGCGCGTTCAGCATGAACTCGAAGGGCAGGTCCTTGCGCGCGACCTCGTGCTCGTTGCTGACCTTGTTCTCCTGCGCCATGAAGGCCGCCGGTTCGCGCCAGCGCACCTGGCGCAGCACGCGGTGCGGAAAGCTCAGCTTGCTGTGCGCGCCCGCGCCGATGCCGAGGTAATCACCGAACTGCCAGTAGTTGGTGTTGTGCACGCAGCGATGACCGTCGCTAGCGTAGGCCGAGACTTCATAACGCGACAAGCCGGCGGCAGCGGTCTTCTCGGTGATCAGGTCCAGCATGTCGCTGGCCAGGTCCGGGTCTGGCAGGCGCTCGGGCGTGCGCGTCGCGAACACCGTGTTGGGCTCGATGGTCAGGTGGTAGATGGACAGGTGTGGCGGCCTGAAGCTCAAGGCCGTGTCCAGCTCACGCGCGAGGTCGTCGAGCGTCTGGCCCGGTAGCGCGTACATCAGGTCGAGGTTCCAGGTCTCGAAGGCACCGGCGGCCTCGGCCAGCGCCTCGCGTGCCTGGGCCGAGCTGTGCACGCGGCCCAGCGTCTTCAGCTGCGCGTCGTCAAAGCTCTGCACGCCGACCGACAGCCGCGTGACGCCGGCCTGGCGGAAGCCCGCGAAGCGCTCACGCTCGAAGGTGCCGGGGTTGGCTTCCAGCGTGATCTCGCAACCCGGCTCCAGCGGCAGCCGCGCGCGGATGTCGGAGATCAACTGCGCGATCTGCTCGGGGTTGAACAGGCTGGGCGTGCCGCCGCCAATGAAGATGCTGACGACGTGCCGGCCCCAGATCAGCGGCAGCGCGGCTTCGAGGTCGGCACGCAGCGCCGAAAGATAGGCCTCGGCCGTGTCAGCGGCCAGCGCGCCGTCCTTGACCTCGTGCGAGTTGAAGTCGCAGTACGGGCATTTGCGCAGGCACCAGGGCAGGTGCACATAGAGGGCGAGCGGCGGCAGCGCGGGCAGTTGCAGCGTACCCGGGCGCATCAGGTGCTGGAGGTCGGCCATGGCTTATCCGAGCCGCCAGACCTCGCGGAACTGCTGGATCAGCTGTGCCGCCGCCAGCGCACGGTGGCTGTGCCGGTTCTTGACCTCGGCACCTAGGCTGGCCACCGTCTGGCCCAGCGCCGGGATGTTCATCAGCGGGTCGTAGCCGAAGCCGCCCTGCCCGCTCGGCGCCGTCAGGATCTCGCCCATCCAGCGGCCCATCGCGATCAGCGGCTCGGGGTCGTCGGCACTGCGCACGGCCACCAGCGCGCAGACGAAGCGGGCACGGCGGTCTTCGACACCGCCCATCTCACGCAGCAGCCGCTCGTTGTTCGCTGCATCGCTCTTCTCGCCACCGGCATCCAGCGCATAACGCGCCGACCGCACGCCAGGCGCGCCGCCCAGCGCGTCGACGCTGATGCCCGAGTCGTCGGCCAGCGCCGGCAGGCCGCTGAGCCTGGCCGCGTGGCGAGCCTTGGCGAGCGCGTTCTCGGCGAAGGTGTCGAAGGGCTCTTCCGCCTCCGGAATGCCGAGGCTGCCCTGCGTCAGCAGTTCGATGCCGAGCGGCGAAAAGAGCGCCTGCAGCTCGACGAGCTTCTTGGCGTTGTTGGAGGCCAATACCAGTTTCATGTCTGCCCCTCGCCCGATGGGTACATCGGTCGATCCCCCAAGGGGATGGCCGCTTGCTTGGGGCGGCCCGGCGCTGCGCGGCCCATCATGCCGACTTCTGCAACGCGATCAGCTCGCGGATGCCCTTGTCCGCCAGGTCGAGCAGCGCATTCATCTCGTCGCGCGTGAAGACCACGCCTTCGGCCGTGCCCTGCAGTTCGACAAAACCGCCCGAGCCGGTCATGACGACGTTCATGTCCGTGTCGCAGGCCGAGTCCTCGGTGTATTCGAGGTCCAGCAGCGGCACGCCGTCGACGATGCCCACGGAGATGGCGGCCACCGAATCCTTGATCGGCGAGCGCGACAGCTTGCTGTCGGCGATGAGCTTGTTGACGGCGTCCGTCGCCGCGACGAAGGCGCCCGTGATGGCCGCGGTGCGCGTGCCGCCGTCGGCCTGCAGCACGTCGCAGTCCAGCGTGATGGTGCGTTCGCCCAAAGCGCTCAGGTCGAACACCGCGCGCAGCGAACGGCCGATGAGGCGCTGGATCTCCTGCGTGCGGCCGCTCTGCTTGCCCTTGGCAGCCTCGCGGTCGCTGCGGGTGTGCGTGGCGCGCGGCAGCATGCCGTACTCGGCCGTCACCCAGCCCTCCCCCGAGCCGCGCTTGTGCGGCGGCACACGCTCCTCGACGGACGCCGTGCACAGCACGCGCGTCGAGCCGAACTCGATGAGTACCGAGCCCTCGGCATGCACGGTGAAACCGCGGGTGATGCGCACCGGGCGCAATTGATTGGCAGCGCGGCCCGCGCTGCGCGTGAAGGTCTTGGTCATGGCAGAGAAAGAGTTAGCCGCGGTTCGCGCCGCGGCGGCCGGATTGGCGGATGGCTTCGTTGATCTCGCGCACCGAGCGCTCGATCTCCTCGTCGTCCATGGCGGCGACGAGGTCGGCATCCAGGCCGCCATGGATGGTGGAGGCAAAGCCGGAGTTGCCGAGGTTCTGCGTCGTGTCGCCCTCGGGGTCGCCCGCACCTTCCCATTCGACGGCCAGCACGGTGACGTTGTCGCTGCGCGCGCCGCCGCGGCGCAGCGCCTGCTCGACGAGCTCGGGCACGGCCTCGGCGATGGCCTGGTCGGCGAGATGCTGGACGATTTCCTGATCCTCCACGCTGCCCCACAGGCCGTCCGAGCACAGCAGGACGCGGTCACCCGCCTCCATCACGAGCGGCCCCTGGCAATCCACCATCGGCTTGCCCGGGCTGCCCAGGCAGGTGAAGAGCACGTTGCGGTTGAAGGCTTCGCCACCACGGCCCACGCGGCCGAGCGCCTCCTGCAGCTCGGAGTAGGAATGGTCGCGCGTGCGGGCGATGAGCTTGCTGTCGCGCACGAGGTAGAGGCGCGAGTCGCCGCAATGAGCCCACCAGCATTGGTTGCCCTGCATGATGCAGGCGACGACGGTGGTGCGCGGCGTGTCGGACAGGCCCTTGCTCTGCGCATAGCGCAGCAGCTGGTGGTGGGCGATGACGATGGTTTCCTGCAGGAAGCGCTGCGGGTCGTCCAGCACGGGGCGGGCATCCTGCTGGAACAGCGCGGCCAGCGTCTGCAGCGCGATCTGCGCCGCGACCTCGCCCTCCGGGTGACCGCCCATGCCGTCGGCCAGCGCGAACAAGCCAGCCTCCCGCGTGTAGCAATAGCCCATGCGGTCTTCATTGGTCTCGCGGCCGCCACGGCGGCTGACCTGGAAGACGTCGAATTTCAAGCCTTGGCTCCGGATTTCAGGTTCTCAAGCTGCAGTTTGAGCCTCTCGCTGAATGACAGCTTGGTGTAGCGCCGCTCGGTCTCACGCGCGAGTTCCTTCTGCAGCGCGAACACGCTCTGCGGGCGCGCCAGCGGGTCCAGCGACATGCACCACTCCGTCACCTCGAGCAGGTTGTCGGAATAGACATTGCGCAGCCGCGACAGGCTGAGGTTGAGCCGGTCCTTTTCCAGCCGCTGCGGCGCGTCGTTGGGCGGGTAGCCCTGCATGCAGGCATAGATGCAGGCGCCGATGGCGTAGATGTCCGTCCAGGGGCCCAGCGAGCCGTCGCGGCGGTACATCTCGGGCGCCGCGAAGCCGGGCGTGTACATCGGGCGGATGAAGTTGCCTTCCTTGCTCAGCACCTCGCGCGCGGCGCCAAAGTCCAGCAGCACGGCCTTGTTGTCGTTCGTGATGAAGATGTTGGCCGGCTTGATGTCCAGGTGCAGCATCTTGTGCTGGTGCACGATGCGCAGGCCGCGCAGGATCTCGTCGAAGAGGCTGCGGATGGTGGACTCGCGGAACACCTTGTCGCGCTTCATGTCGCGCGCGGTCACGATGAAGTCCTGCAGCGTGTCGCCCTGCAGGTAGTTCATGACCATGTAGACGGTCTCGTTCTCGCGCAGGAAGTTCAGCACCGACACGACGCTCGGGTGCGAGATCTGGGCGAGCGAGCGACCCTCTTCGAAGAAGCTCTTCAGGCCGAGCCGGTACAGCGGCTGCTTCTCCGGCTTGACGCGCGGCGTCAATTCACCGGGTGAACGTTCGGCCAGCGACGAGGGCAGGTATTCCTTCAACGCGACCAGGTGATGGTCGGGATCCTCGGCGAGGTAGACCACGCCGAAACCGCCCGCCGCCAGCCGCTTGATGATCTGGTAGCCCCCAACCACCGTGCCTGCGGGCAATGGCGCCGGCTTCGGCTTGGACATAATCGCGTTTTGTCTGTTTTGCGAGATGCGAAATGCCAGTCTACAGCATGACCGGGTATGCGAATTCCCAGGCGCAACCCCCTAAAGCCGAGGACGGCGGCAATGCACAACAGGCCTCGGTCAGCGTCGAGCTGCGCTCGGTCAATGGCCGCTTCCTGGACCTGTCCATGCGCATGCCGGAAGACCTGCGCGGGCTGGAGCCGCAGCTGCGCGAACTGATCTCGGCGCGCTTCAAGCGCGGCAAGATCGAGTTGCGCATCAACACCCAGCGCGAGGCCGACGGCGGCTGGCCCCAGCCCCAACCCGAGCAGCTCACCCGGCTGGCCAACCTGGAGGCCAAGGTGCTGACCTGGCTGCCGCAGGCCGCGCCGTTGTCCGTCCACGAGGCCTTGAACTGGTGCAAGAGCGGCGGCGCCGCGCCGGCCCAGCTCGATGCGGCGACGCTGGAGGCTGCCAAGGCCTGCGTCGAGGGCCTGGCCGAGTCGCGCGAGCGCGAAGGTGAGAAGCTGGTCGCCATCCTCGTCGAGCGCATCCAGCGCCTGCGCGAACTGTCCGACGAAGCCGAGCCCCTGCTGCCTGCCGTCGTGCAGCGCCAGCAGCAGCGCTTCCTCGAGCGCTGGCAGGAGGCCCTGAACGCTACCGGCGCCAACACCAGCGTGCCGCAGGAGGCCCTGCAGGAGCGCGCATTGAACGAGGCCGCGGCCTTTGCGATCCGCATCGACGTCGCCGAGGAGTTGGGCCGGCTGCGCGCCCACCTCGACGAACTGACCCGCCTGCTGAAGAAGGGCGGCGAGCTGGGCAAGCGGCTGGACTTCCTGATCCAGGAACTGCACCGCGAGGCCAACACGCTGGGTTCGAAGTCGGCAGCGTTGGAGCTGACGAACATCTCGGTCGAGATGAAGGTCGCGATCGAGCAGATGCGCGAGCAGGTGCAGAACATCGAATAGGTTTTCGGGGATGTTCAGAGGGCATCGACGACGCGTGTCGTCGACATGCTTGGCACGATGACCGCACCGTTCGTCTTCTCCTGCGCGCGCACGAGGGCGGGCACGTAGCTCGCGCCGTAGCCGAGGGCGCAGGCCAGCGTGAGCGACTGGTGCACCGCCTCACCCAGCCATGCCGGGACGGTCACTCCCTCGGCCATTCGCGTGTAGTAGCGCAGGTCCTTGCGGGCGTTGTCGATGGCGAAAGGCAGCGACTCGAGGTCCCCGGCGAGCGTCTTGGCCATCGCCTGGAACAGGCCCGAGTTCGCGGCCCCCATCGTTGTGACCTGCACCAGCGCCTGCAGGTCGACGCCCGCGCGCTGGCCCACCGCGAAGGCCTCCGCGGTCGACGTGCAGATCGCCTGCGCGAGGAAGTTGTAGAGGAGCTTGATGGTGTGGCCGGTTCCCGGGCCGCCGACATGCACGACGTTCTCCGCGAAGCACCTGATCAACGGTTCGACGATGGCGAACTGCTCGGGTGTCGCGCCGACCATCACATTCAGGCGCCCGGCCTCGGCTTCGGCTGCCGACCGAGTCAACGGCGCGTCCACCAGTGCGATCTGATGCGGTTCGCAGAGTTCGCGCAGGCGCGCCGTCGACGACGGCTCGCTGGTGGAGCAGTCGACGACGGCCAAGCCCTTGCGCGGCTGCGCGAGCAGGCCGTCCGGTGCATTGAAGAGGGCTTCGACCTGCGGCGTGCCGGTGACGCAGAGGAACACCACGTCGCATTCGGCGGCCAGCTGTGCCGCCGACCCGGCTTCGCGCGCGCCAGCCTCGAGCAGGTCGGCCACGCGGCTGCGATTGCGATGCACCGTGAGGCGAAGCGAATGGCCCTTCAGCAACAGGTTGCGCGCCATGCCGTGCCCCATGAGGCCGCTCGCACCAATGAAACCGATCCTGGTCATGAGAACTCTTTCGTGTTGAAAAGGCTTGAGACAATGAGGCGGCGATGCCGCGCATGACCTCCCCATCGAAAGTCGCCGACCAGCTCGCCCAGGCCCTGGGCGAAGACATCATCTTCGGACGCATCCCGCCGGGCACGCGCCTGGTGGAGGACCCGCTGATGGCCCGCTTCGGCGCGACCCGGCATTCAGTGAGGCGGGCGATCGCGGAGTTGAGCCGTATCGGCCTCGCCGTCAGCCTGCCCAACCGGGGCGCGCATGTCCGTGTCCTCGCGCCTGCCGACGTGGTGCAGCTGTACGAGGTGCGCGAGCTGCTGCATCGGGAGGCCGCACTGCGGATCATGCTGCCGGCGCCGCCTGAGTTCATCGCGACCCTCGCCGCCCTGCACGACGACTACGTCCGGCACGCCTCCCGCGGAGACTTCGGCGCGGCCCACCGCGCCAACGACGAGTTCCACCTTGGGCTGCTTGCCGCCTGTGGCAACGCCTACCTGCTGGGATCGATCAGGCACTACATGTGGCTGAGCCTGCCGGTGAGAGCGCAACGGACGGCAGCGGCAGGCCATTCCGAGGCGGCCGCCCACGACCACGTCGAGATGCTCCGCCTGCTCGGCGGCAACGACAACGCGGCACTGGCGGCCCTGTGCGTGTCGCACCTGCAGGCCGCCAAGCGCGACTACATCGCGCGCCATCTCACCAGCGCTGGTGCACCAGCGGCTTGATCTCGCGTTGATAGAGGGCCGAGACGGCGTCCATCGTGTCCTGCGGGATCGGAGGCAGGTCCGCGGCCGCCACGTTCTCCGCGACCTGGGACGGCTTGCGCCCGCCAGGAATCGCGCAGGTGACCGCCTCCTGCATCAGGATCCAGCGCAGCGCGAATTGCGCAAGCGTCTGCCCCTCCGGCACCAGCGCCCGCAGCGCTTGCACGGCCGCCAGGCCTCGCGCGTAATCGATGCCGGAGAAGGTCTCGCCCTTGTCGAATGCGGCGCCATCGCGGTTGAAGCTGCGATGGTCGTCCGCTGCGAACACGGTGTGGCGGTCGAGTGCGCCGCTCAGCAGCCCCGACGACAGCGGAAGCCGGGCCAGGATGCCGACGCGACGCGCGAGCGCCTCGCGAAACAGCAAATCGGCCGGCCTCTGGCGAAAGAGGTTGTAGATGATCTGCACGGTCTGCACGCCAGGGAATTCGATCGCCTTCAGCGCCTCCTCCACCTTCTCCACGCTGACGCCGTAGTGCCGGATCTTCCCGGCTCGAACGAGCTCGTCCAGCACGTCGAACACCTCGGGGGCGTAGAAGACCGGCGTCGGCGGGCAGTGGAGCTGCAGCAGATCGATCGCCTCGCAGTCCAGGTTGCGCAGGCTGCGTTCCACGAACGCGACGATGTTCTCCCGCGTGTAGCCATCGGCAACGTGCGGTTGCAACCGACGGCCCGCCTTCGTTGCGACGTAGAACGGCTCGGACCGCTCCTTGCGCAACCGGGCGAGCAGGCGCTCGCTGTGGCCGTCGCCGTACACGTCCGCCGTGTCGAAGAAGTTGACGCCCATGTCCAGGGCCTTGTGCAGCGCGGCCATGGAGGCGTCATCGTCGATGCTGCCCCAGGTCCCGCCGATGGCCCATGCCCCGAAGCTGACGGTCGAGACATGCCATCCGGTGCGGCCCAGCTCACGATATTGCATTGCGCGATCCTCGATTGGAAATTATCGATAATCTAGCACGACGCGTCGGCCAGCGAACCTGCTGGGCAAACCAGTCAGCTCACCTGGCGCCAGCAGGCCACCAGGCCCATTCAGACCTGGCCCTGACACACGTACTTGAGATGCAGGTACTCATCGAGACCGTGCGTCGAGCCCTCGCGGCCATAACCGGACTCCTTCACGCCGCCGAAAGGTGCTGCCTCGGCGGCCAGCGCGCCTTCGTTGATGCCCACCAAGCCACTCTCCAGCGCATCTGCCAGCCGCCAGATGCGCCGCACGTCGCGTGAGTAGAAGTAGGCCGCCAGGCCGAACGGCGTGCCGTTGGCGGCGCGCACGACGTCGGCCTCGGTGTCGAAACGCGTGACGGGCGCGACCGGGCCGAAAGTCTCCTCGCAGCTGCAGGCCATGGAGCCGTCCACGTCCACCAGCAGCGTCGGCGCGAAATAGTTGGGGCCGAGGTCCACCAGGCGCTGCCCGCCGACGACCACCTGGGCCCCGCGCGCCACCGCGTCGGCCACGTGGCGCTCGATCTTCTCGACCGCGCGCGCGTTGATCATCGGCCCGACCTGAGAGCCGTCATCGCTTGCCGGCCCGACCTTCAACGCCGCGATGCGTGCGGCCAGCTTCTCGACGAAGGCGTCATGCACCGACGAGTGCACGAAGACGCGGTTGGGGCAGACACAGGTCTGGCCGCCGTTGCGGAACTTCGCCACCATCAAGCCGTCCACCGCGGCATCCAGGTCCGCGTCCTCGAACACGATGAAGGGCGCGTTGCCGCCGAGCTCCAGCGACAGCTTCTTCAGCGTGTCTGCGCTGCGGCGCGCCAGGTGCTTGCCGACCGGCGTGGAGCCGGTGAAGCTGATCTTGCGCACGCGCGGATCGTCGAGCCAGACATCCACCACCTCGGCCGCGCGCTGCCGCGACGAAGTGACGATGTTCAGCACGCCGGCCGGCACGCCGGCCTGCTCGGCCAGGCGCACCAGCGCCAGCGACGTCAGCGGCGTGTCCTCCGCCGGCTTGCAGACCACCGTGCAACCCGCCGCCAGGGCGGGCGCGATCTTGCGGGCGATCATGGCCGCCGGGAAGTTCCACGGCGTGATGGCCGCGACGACGCCGACCGGTTCCTTCAGCGCGAACATGCGCCGCCCCGGCACCGGCGCGGGGATCACGTCGCCGTTCGCGCGCGTCGCCTCGCCAGCGAACCAGTCCACATAGCTGGACGCATAGGCCACCTCCCCTCGCCCTTCGGCCAGCGGCTTGCCCTGCTCGCGCGAGATCAGGCGGCCGAGGTCGTCCTGGTACTGCAGGACCAGGTCGTTCCAGCGCCGCAGGATCTGCGCGCGCTGCTTGGCCGGCACCGCCCGCCAGGTCGCGAACGCCGCGTGCGCGGCCTCCAGCGCCGCCGCCGCATCGGCGGCGCCGCTGTCGGGAACGGTGGCGAAGACGGCATCGGTCGCCGGGTCGGTCACGTCGAAGCGGCGGCCTTCGGTGGCCTCCTGCCACTGGCCGGCGATGAAGTTGCGGCCGGGCAGCAGGTCGTCGTGCTGGATCGTCAAGCTCATGTCAAAACTCCTTCACTCGGTCGGCAATCGCCTGGCCGACGTCTTCGGTGTGGGCATCGCCGCCGAGGTCCGGCGTGCGCGGGCCGCTGCGGATCACGTCCTCGATGGCGCGCACGATGGCGTCGTGCGCGGCGCGGCCGGCGCCCTGCCCTTGCGTCAGGAAGTCCAGCATCAGCGCACCCGACCAGATCATCGCGATGGGGTTGGCGATGCGGCGGCCATAGATGTCGGGGGCCGAGCCGTGCACAGGCTCGAACAGCGACGGGAACTGGCGCTCCGGGTTCAGGTTGGCGCTCGGCGCCAGGCCGATGGTGCCTGTCGTCGCCGGGCCGAGGTCGCTGAGGATGTCGCCGAACAAGTTGGTCGCCGCGACGACGTCGAAGCGCTGCGGCTGCAGCACGAAGCGCGCGCAGAGGATGTCGATGTGCTGCTTGTCGACCTGCACGTCGGGGTACTGCTTGCCCATCTCGTCGGCACGCCCGTCCCACCAGGGCATGCTGATGGCGACGCCATTGCTCTTGGTGGCCACGGTCAGCGACTTGCGCTGGCGCGAGCGCGCCAGCTCGAAGGCATAGCGCAGCACACGGTCGGCGCCGTGGCGCGAGAACACCGACTCCTGGATGACGACCTCGCGCTCCGTGCCGGCGAACATGATGCCGCCCAGGTTGGTGTACTCGCCCTCGGTGTTCTCGCGCACGACGAGGTAGTCGATGTCGCCCACCTTGCGCCCGGCCAGCGGGCAGGGCGCGCCCTCGAACAGCCGCACCGGCCGCAGGTTGATGTACTGGTCGAACTCGCGGCGGAACTTCAGCAGCGAGCCCCACAGCGAGACGTTGTCCGGCACGGTGGCGGGCCAGCCGACGGCGCCGAAGTAGATGGCATCAAAACCGGCCAGTTGCTGCTTCCAGTCGTCCGGCATCATCTGGCCGTGCTTGGCATACCAGTCGCAGCTGGCCCAGTCGAACTCGCGCAGTTCGAGGGCGAAGCCGAAGCGGTCGGCGGCGGCCTTCAGCACGCGCAGGCCCTCGGGCAGCACTTCCTTGCCGATGCCGTCGCCGGCGATGGCGGCGATGCGGAATGTGTTGATCATGGGTTCTCCTTCGTTGGTCGTCAGGCGACGACCCGCACGGGTCGGGGCTGGTCGAGTTCTTCCAGCCAGCCGCGCCGCAGCTCGGGCACGGCGCGCGCCAGTTGCTCGTAGTAGGGGTGGTGGGGCCCGCGGTCGAAGTCGGGCCGCGCCACCTGCGCCAGCTTGCGGCCGTTGCGCATGACGACGATCTCGTCGCAGACGGCCCGCACGGTGTGCAGGTCGTGGCTGATGAAGAGGATGGACAGCCCCAGCTCGCGGCGCAGCTCGGCGATGAGGTCCAGCACGGCGGCGCCGACGACGGTGTCCAGCGCCGACGTGACCTCGTCGCACAGCAGCAGCTCCGGCTCGGCGGCCAGCGCCCGCGCCAGGTTGACGCGCTGCTTCTGCCCGCCCGACAGGCCGCCCGGCAGGCGGCCGGCGACGGTGGCCGGCAGCTTCACGAGGTCCAGCAGCTCGGCGATGCGGCGCTGCAGGGCCGCGCCCTTCAGTCCGCGGTAGAACTGCAGCGGCCGCGCCAGGATGTTCTCGATCGTCTGCGACGGGTTCAGCGCCGTGTCGGCCGACTGGAAGACGATCTGGATGCGGCGCAACTCCTCCTTGCTGCGCTCGGCGAGCGTCGGCGCCAGCGGCTGGCCGTCGAAGCGGATAGCTCCGGCACTCGGCGCCAGCAGGCCGGCGACGGCGCGGGCCAGCGTCGTCTTGCCCGAGCCCGATTCGCCGATGACGCCGACGGCCTGGCCGCGCTCCAGGCGCAGGTCGATGTCCTGCAGGATGCAGACCTTGGGGCGGCCCTGCGCATCGCGCGCGCCATAGCCGGCGCCGACACCGCTGACTTCGAGCAGCGCCGGCGTGCTGCCCGCCTGATGGCCCGAATCGCGCGCCACCGGCCTTGCCGCGGCCAGCAGCTGCTGGGTGTACTCATGGGCGGGCTGGGCCAGCACGCGGTCGGTGCCGCCCAGCTCCTGCATGCGTCCGCCGCGCAGCACGAGGATGTGGTCGGCCATCTGCGCCACCACCGCCAGGTCGTGGCTGACGTAGACCGCCGTCACCTGGCGCTCGCGCACGACGCGCTTGAAGGCGCGAAGCACCTCCACCTGCGTCGTCACGTCCAGCGCCGTCGTCGGCTCGTCGAGGATGACGACGTCGGGATCGGTGATGAGCGCCATGGCCGCCATCAGCCGCTGCAGCTGGCCGCCCGAGACCTGGTGCGGGTAGCGCGCGCCGATGCCCTCGGGGTCGGGCAGCGCGAGCTCGCGGAACAGCGCGATGGCCTGGAGCTCGGCCTGGGCGCGCGTCAGCGTGCCGTGCAGGGTCGCCGGCTCGACGACCTGGTCGAGGATGCAGCGCGACGGATTGAACGACGCCGCGGCGCTCTGCGCGATATAGGCCACCTTGCGGCCGCGCAGCGCGCGCAGCTGGCGCGCATCGAGCTTGAGCACGTCGATGTCGTCGATGCGGACCTGGCCCGCCGCGATGCGGCAGCCGTGGCGGGCATAGCCCATCAGGGCCAGCGCCGTGGTCGTCTTGCCCGAGCCCGATTCGCCGATCAACGCCAGCACCTCGCCGGGCCGGATCGTGAACGACAGCGCATCCACCAGCGTCGCGTCGCCGGCGGCGATCGTCAGCTTGCTCACTTCAACGAGGCTGCCCATCAGCGTGCTCCCCTCTCGCGGGCCTTGCGGCCCGGCAGGTTGTCGATGGCCAGGTTGACCGCGATGGTCAGGCTGGCGATTGCCGCGGCCGGCGCGATCACCGAGGCGCCGCCATCGGCCAGCGCGCCGATGTTCTCGCGCACCAGCGAGCCCCAGTCGGCCATCGGCGGCTGCACGCCCAGGCCGAGGAAGCTCAGGGACGCGAGCAGCAGCACGACGTAGACGAAGCGCAGGCCCAGGTCGGCCAGCATCGGGCCGAGGATGTTGGGCAGGATCTCGCGGCGCATCACATACCAGGTGCCTTCGCCGCGGGTGCGGGCGACGGTGACGTAGTCCATCGCATTGATGTTGACCGCCAGCGAGCGGCCGATGCGGAAGGCGCCGGGCACGTAGATGATGGCGGCGGTGATAACGAGCACCGGCACCGAGGAGCCGAAGCCCGCGACCACCAGCAACGCGAACATCTTGCTCGGGATGGCCGTCAGCGTGTCGAGCAGGCGGCTCAGCGTGCCGTCGATCCAGCGGTTGCTGGCGGCCGCCAGCAGCGCCAGCAGCGTGCCCGTGGTGCTGGCCAGCAGCGTGGCGACCAGGGCCACGCCGACCGTGTAGCGCGCGCCCTCGATGACGCGGGCCAGCATGTCGCGGCCGAGGTAGTCGGTGCCCAGCCAGTGCTCCGCGCTGATCGGCGCAAACACGGCCGCGCCGCCATGGGCGCCGCTGCGCGCCAGCAGCGCCGGCCCGAACAGCGCCGCCAGCAACCAGAAGGACAGCACGGCCAGGCCCAGCAGGCCCGAGGGGCCGAACTGCGCGAGCCGGCGGCGCCAGGCCGCGCGACGGCCGTCCGGCAGGGGGATGGAGAGGACGGTCATGTCGGTGCTCCGTTCAGCGGTGCCGCAGCCGCGGGTTGGCGACGATGCCGCAGATGTCGGCCGTCGTGACGAGGATGAGATAGCCGCTGCAGAACAGCATGGCGCAGGCCTGCACCAGCGGCGTGTCGCGCTGCGCGACGCCGTCCACCATCAGCTTGGCGACGCCGGGATAGTTGAAGATGGTCTCGACGATGATCACGCCGCCCAGCAGGTAGGACAGGCTCAGCGCCACCGCGTTGGCAATCGGGCCGACGGCGTTCGGCAGGGCGTGGCAGATCACCAGCCGCAGCGCCGACGCGCCCTTGAGCCGCACCATCTCCACGTAAGGCGCCTCCAGCTGGTCGATGACGGCGGCGCGCGTCATGCGCATCATCTGCGCGACGATGACGCAGGTCAGCGTCAGCACCGGCATCGCGAAGGCCTTCAGCAGCTGTCCGAGCGACTCGATGTCGTTGACATAGGACAGCGCCGGCAGCCAGCGCAGCTGCACCGCGAACACCAGCACGGCCAGCGTGGCGATCAGGAACTCGGGCACCGAGACGATGCCGACCGACGCCGTGGACGCCACGCGATCGAACCACGAGCCGCGCCACACGGCCGACGCGATGCCGGCGGCGAGTGCGATCGGCACCGCGAACAGCGCCGTGATGGCCGCCAGCAGCAGCGAGTTCGGCAGGCGCGAGCCGATCAGCTCGGCGACCGGCTGGTAGGCCGTCGCCGACTTGCCGAAGTCGCCGCGCAGCAGGCCGCCCAGCCAGCGCAGGTAGCGCTCGGGCGCCGGCACGTCCAGGCCCATCTGTGCCCGCAGCGCGGCCAGCGCCTCGGGCGTGGCGTCCTGGCCGAGCTGCTCCTGCGCGGCGTCGCCGGGCAGCACCGCCGTCACGGCGAAGACGATGACCGACACCGCCAGCAACGACAGCAGCGCCAGTGCGACGCGCTGCGCGAGCAGCTTCAGGATGATCCCGTTCATGGGTGCCTCCGGCGCTGGTTTGTCAAGCGGCGAGCCAGACGTTCTCGGCGAAGTTGTAGCCCATCAGCCCGCCCAGCGGGATGGGCGACAAGCCCTTGACCTTGGTGCTGTGGCCGTCCAGGCTGGACAGGAACAGCGGGATGCCGATGCCGGCCTCCTGGTGGATCATGGTCTGCATGTCGGCATACATCTGGCGACGCTTGGCCAGGTCGGGCTCGCCGCGGGCGGCCAGCAGCAGCTGGTCGAACTTGTCGCTCTTCCAGCGCGACTCGTTCCACTGCGCGTCCGACTTGAAGAACTGCGTCAGCAGCATGTCGGCGCTCGGCCGCGGGTTGACGTTGCCGAAGCCAACCGCGCTGTTCAGCCAGTGGTTGGACCAATAGCCATCGGCCGGCATGCGCTTGACGTCGATGTCCAGCCCGACCTCCTTGGCCGTCTGCTGCAGCATCAGCGCCATCTCGACCGAATACAGCGCCGCGGGCGAACACACCACCGGCACGGTGCCCGAGATGCCCGCCTTCTTCAGGTGGAACTTGGCCTTCTCGGGGTCGAAGGCGCGCTGAGGCAGGCCCGCGAAGTGGAAACGGTTGGTCGGGTCGATGGGCTGGTCGTTGCCGATGACGGCCTGGTCGAGCGCGATGGTCTTCTTCATCTGCTCGCGGTTGAACAGCTGCTTCATCGCCAGCACGAAGTCGGGGTTGGCACCAGGGCCGGTGTCGCGGCGCATGACGAGGTCGGAATACTGGCCCGACGGCGTCTTGAAGATGGCGAAGCCCGGCGTGCCGGTGACACGCGCCAGCGAACGCGGGTTGATGACGCCGACGAGGTCCATGCCGCCCGACAGCAGCGCATTGACGCGCGCGTTCTCGTCGGCGATGCCGACGAACTCGACCTCGTCGAGGTAGGGCTTGCCGGACTTCCAGTAGGCCTCGTTGCGCACGACGACCGAGCGCACGCCGGGCTTGAACTCCTTGAGCTTGTAGGGGCCGGTGCCGATGCCGGCGTTGAAGTCGGTCGTGCCGTCCTTGACGATGTGGAAGTGGAAGGTGCCGAGGAGCACCGGCAGGTCGGCGTTCGGCGCCGTCAGCACGATGGTGACCTCGTTCGGGCCCGTCGCCTTGACGCTCTCGATCTGGTCGGCCTGCACCTTGGCCTTGCTGGCGGTGGCCGGGTCCTTGTGGCGCATCAGCGAGTAGACGACGTCGGCCGGCGTCAGCGCCTTGCCGTCATGGAAGGCGACGCCCTTGCGCAGCGTGAACACCCAGGTCTTGGCGTCCTTGGTGTCGAAGCGCTCGGCCAGCGCGGGCTGGGGTGTCAGGCTGCCGTCCAGCGACGTGAGCCCGTTGTAGAGCATGTTGCAGCGCGAGTAGTCGGCCTGGTTGGACTGCTTGGCGGGGTCCAGCGTGTCGCTGGCCGAGGCCGTGGCGCCGGCCACGCGCAGCTTGCCGCCGCGCCGGGGCGTCTCCGCATGAGCCGTCAGCGCCGTGCCCGCCAGCGTGCCGGCCAGGCCGGCCTGCATGCCCGCCCCGACGAGCATGCCGAGGATGTCGCGGCGGCTGGCGCCGCGTTGCAGCGCGCCGAACAGGCGCTGGCTTTCTTGCGGGCCGACAAGGGCTTCGAGGGGGTCGCGGTGGCTCATGGTTGTCTCTCTCTCGTTCAATGTTTCGGGGTGGGTGACGAGTTCAGGGTCGGGGTCAGGCGAGGCGGTCCTTGAGCCTGTAGTACAGGCCGACCGCGGGCAGGAACCACGGCGGGCCGACGTGGCCGGGAATGGCCGGCCAGGCGCGGTCGGCCCAGGGGTTGGCGGCGGTGTCGCCGCCCATCAGCGCGGCCATGCGCTGGCCCATCAGCACCGACATCTGCGTGCCGTGGCCGCTGTAGCCCATGCTGTAGTAGAGGCCGTCGCGCTCGCCGGCATGGGGCAGGCGGTCCTGCGTCATGTCGACGAGGCCGCCCCAGCAGTAGTCCAGGCGCACGCCGGCCAGCTGCGGAAAGGTTTCCAGCAGGCCGGCGCGCAGCACCTCGCCGCTGGCGGCGTCCTGCTGCGGGCTGCTGACGGCGAAGCGCGCCCGCCCGCCGAAGACGAGACGGTGGTCGGGCGTCAGCCGGAAGTAGTGATGGATGTTGGCCACCGTCGTGTAGGTGCGGCGTGCGGCCAGCAACGCGCTGGCGCGCTCCGCGCCCAGCGGCTCGGTGACGACGATGAAGCTGCCGATGGGCACGATGCGCCGGCGCAGCCAGCCGAAGCTGCGGTAGCCGCCATGGCGCGTCGCGCCGGTGGCCAGCAGCACCTGGTCGGCCGCCACGGCGCCGCGCGTGGTGTGCAGGCGGTGGGCGTGGCCGTTGAGCCGTTCCAGCCGCTGCACGCAGGTGCCGGTGAAGATGCCGGCGCCCTGGCGCTCGGCCGCGCTGGCCAGGCCGTTGGCGAAGCGGCCCATGTGCATCTGGCCGCTGCGCCTGTAGAGCATGCCGCCGTGGAAGCGTTCGCTCTGCACCTCGGCGCGCACGCTGGCGGCGTCAAGGATCTCGGTGTCGGTGTCGACGCCGTCGGCATGCAGGCGCTCGACGCTGCGGCGCAGCGCGTCCAGGTGCGCCGGCCGCGTCGCGAGCTTGAGCTTGCCGGTGCGGGTGAAGTCGCAGGCGATGCCCTCCTGCTGCACCAGCCGCGCCACGCAGTCCACCGCATCGTCGTAGGCGCGGTACCAGGCGGCGGCGCGCTCGCGGCCGTGGCGGGCGGCGGCCTCGGCGTAGTCCACCGCGAGGCCGTTGTTCACGTGGCCGCCGTTGCGGCCCGAGGCTTCGGAGGCGACGCGCGAGCCGGCCTCCAGCACCGCGACGCTGGCGCCGCGCCGCGCCAGGGCCAGGGCCGCGGACAGGCCGCTGAAGCCGCCGCCCACCACCGCCACGTCCACGCGCGCCGGCAGCTCACGCGCCACCGGCACAAAGGCCGGGACGCTGTCGGTCCAGTAGGCATCGAGCTTCATGGCTGGGCCACCTTCGCCGTTCAGAGGCCGACGACGCCGGCCAGGCCGCCGATGTCGGCGATCTCGGTGTAGCGGTAGGCCGGGCAACCCGGGCCGTGGCCGCGGTTGACGAAGACCTTGTTGACGATGCCCATGTCGTCGGCCGACATCAGGTCGTAGCGCAGGCTGGAGGAGACGTGCAGCACGTCCTCGGGGTTGCAGCCCAGCGAGTCCAGCATGAACTCGAAGGCCTTCAGGCGCGGCTTGTAGGCCTGGGCCTGCTGGGCCGTGTAGACGCGGTGGAAGGGCGCGCCGAGCATGGCCACATTGCTCTGGATCTGGTGGTCCATGGCATTGGAGATGATGACCAGCGGGATCTCCTTGGCCACCTTGGCCAGGCCGGCGGGCACGTCGGCATGCGGGCCCCAGGTCGGCACGGCGTCGTAGTACTGCTGCGCCTCGGCGTCGAGGTATTGCAGCTTCCACTTGCGACACAGGCGGCGGATGGCGTTCTTCAGCACGACGTCGTAGGGCTGCCAATCACCCAGCACCTCGTCGAAACGATAGGCCGTGAAGTCGGCGATGAACTGCTCCATCTGATCACGCGGGATGCGGTCGGCAAACATTTGGCGGGCCAGCTCGCCCATGCGGAAGTTGGTCAGCGTGCCGTAGCAGTCGAAGGTGATGTATTTGGGTCGGATGCTCATGTCGGGTGTCTCGCTCGGTGAGTTGTCACGAGGGTTTCATTGCAGCATGTGCAGTGAAGTGGCTTGTAGGGAAAACGGTCGTCGCAGGCGCTGAAACTTTTGTTTGGAGGGGGCCGCGCGGCATGGCCTGCGGCATGCACTCGGACGGGGATGGACGCCCTTCAACGGACGCTGCAAGGCACCGTTCGGCGGCGCCGATTGCCTGGCGGCATGCATGTCGAATGGCCTGTCCATGGGCGGCGATGGTAGGGACGGGGCCACGAAATTTGCATGCGTAGACGCGCCCGCCGCAGCAGCGAATGCCGCGCCCGGCGGCCTGCACAGCGCAAGCTGCTGAATTGCGCGCGAGGTGGTTTTCGGGCTGGCGTTGCAGCACTGGAAGGCGTCAACATCGGCAACCCCTTTGCCTTTCAGGAGACCCGTCACATGGGTGCCCCCACCACCACGAATGCAGAACGCGCCGACGACGGCGTGCGGCTGCGCCCGATGAAGGACTCCGACCTGCCCGCAGCGCACGCACTGTCGGACGCGATGCACTGGCCCCACCGCCCCGCCGACTGGCAACAGGCCCTGCGCCATGCCGAGGGCTTCGTCGCCGAACGCGACGGCGAGGTCGTCGGCAC
>Ga0307408_100000112_pt1 | contig 89783 bp, 59 predicted proteins | sample 322Cmetagenome_FD_202116 | JGI IMG/M metagenome (GOLD analysis project Ga0307408, IMG submission 202116) | Maize rhizosphere microbial communities from greenhouse at UC Davis, California, United States - 322HYB-C-3 | ecosystem: Host-associated > Plants > Roots > Rhizosphere > Soil | place... | reverse complement strand
CCAGTGGTTGACCTTTCGGATGAGTGCCTAGTGCAGCAATAACCGGTAAATATTCAAAATCGATACACGCTGGCCCAACAAGGTGAATGTGTGGAAAACGCTGCTGTAGTTCCAGTGCGGGTTCCATTAATTGTTGATATTCATCACTGCTCCAAATGCCCCATTTCACACGATTACTTGCATGGGTAATTTCAATATGCGCAACCTTATCGCCAACACTTTCAATAATTAGCGTTAAAAATGCTTTCCATGAATCGGGCTGCAATAATGCTTGTCGGTCTTGTAATACCGCGAGCATAACCTCAACACCTTTGCCGTGCAGTTGTTTCACCAAGGCAATGGTGCGGTTCCATTCGATAATGGTTTCGTGGTGACAAAAGCGAAGTAGCACTGGTGGATTACCCATTTGCTCAAGCAGTGCAAGTTCTGTCTCTATATAGTCAGGGTGCGGATGCAGGGCGATACCAATTCGCCCCTTCATATCAACTGGTGCGTTATAGCTTTCTGCTAATAATTTTTGATATCGCTTATATATGCTTGGTGCGGCGCACAAACCTTGCCACACCATGGATAACATATAGCGCCAGTTGCGATAGGCATGTTTTTCTTTTCGGCCGGGCACAATCATGGGCTGCGCGGACTTTTCATCCCATAACCAAATGTCTTGCACGGGTGGATAAATGGGTTTGCTCTTGGGTAGTTTTTTACTTTTCCAATGACGAATAGGGTGTCGCCATTTTCCGCTGCGGCGGTGGTTCCAAAAACGATCCCGTGCTTTTTGTTCCAACTTATCAAAATCAGCAGGGAAATCCTGATGATTGTTATAAATGGTTTTAAATATTTTCAGGTAAGCGCCGGGTAGGGCGATACGGGCTAAATCAAATGCGCGTTGTTTAAGTGTTAGCGGTGTATTTGAATATTTAGCTCTATTCAAATCAATAAACTGTGGCTGAAGCCATGCGTCGCACTCACTGCGAGGCAACAAAATATTCTGATTCCCCATATCACCGTGCATAAACCCAGCATCGTGCATAGCGCGAATAGCGGGTGCTACTACATGGAGTAAATCCATCAATGGTGTGTTATTGCGTTGGTTGTAATAAATATCGGAAAGGGCATCGCGGAAACTAATGCCTGGTTCGAATAAACAAACATAATAACTTTCAAGCAAACGCTTGCCATCCCAGCGCTCAAGCCAAGCAATGGGGGCAGGTGTATTTATTCCATTGCTTTGCAAAAAACGCGCTGCATCATAGGAGCGTTTTGCCTTGGAGCCCTTGCGCCAATCATGCCAGTCTTTAAGCCAGTTTTGGCGTTTGAATACTTTGATAGTGATGTCGATGGGTTGTTTATTAACGAATAGCTGGGTTTTTACAACATAATCCGGGCCATTGGAGAGACGTTGTGTCAGTGGATTATTTAAGAGTGCAGAAATATTGCTGAGCTGTGCAATTACCTCGGGTGACTGAAATGCGGTTGTTAGTTCGCTTTGGTAACTGCCAATAGGTTCTGTCATAAAATTTTATTTTGGTATTGGCTGAAATTATCGGCCTTGAATTTGATAGTGATCGCAAATGGCTTGCCATTGTTCATAGTTACCATTTTCGCGCACATTGGTGTGTTTGAGTGATACTTTTTGCGAGCCAGCAATCGGCGTAGGTTTTTGCCCTGGTTGTTGTGATCGCTGTGTAATAGTGCCGTTTAAATATGACATGGCTTTAAACCACAGATCATCGGCGCGTGGTGCCAAAGCCAAATAGAGATCTGCACGTGTAACATCGGGGTGTAATACTCCGGGTGGGTAGAGCACTCCGCCATAACCAATAGGCATCATCCAGGGCGAGCTTACACCTGGCTCTATCTGGGTTTTCCATTGATCATAATTTAATAGTGCACCCTGATTGTCATAGGCGATCACTCTGCATTCATGCGCAATAATTCGATCAGGGTAGATTAAGTGATCCTGATAGAGTCGCTGCAGCCAACTGGGGTTGTACATCAGGTCATCATCGCAGGTGACAATAATTTTTTCGGGATACAGCGTCAAACTGTGGACTAATTTGCGATGCGAGCAAGTCATATCCACATAGTGAATTTCAAAAATATCGCTGACAAGCATAGTTAAACTGGATGGAATTTTTGATTCCAAATCCTTGTGCAGCCACAGCAGAATTTTTTCGGCCAGATGGGTCTGGGCTAAAAGACTGCGGATAACGAGATGAAGAGTATCAAGGCGTGAAGGAATTGACGTTAATGAAACAATTACCGGTATTCTAGGCTGTTGTGGGCTGACCAGCTGTTTTTTGGGCAAACGTTTGAGTTTCCACGCTGTCCAGAGTGAACCTGGCAGTTCCTTGAGCTTCATTTTGTGCTGTTCTCCGTTACCGCTGTTTTCACTATGCCGTTCTCCGCCCAAAACCGCCCCGTACGTTTTACTTCATTGCGGATCGCATAATTTTTTTTCCAGGTTTCAGGATTGTCGTAAGCACGTGGGTGATCCAGGTGTAGACAGTTCACGCTGTAACGCACTTGCTTGCCTCTGAGTCCATGGTTGTACAAGCGTTCACCCAGTTCGCGATCCAGTCCGCCGTACTGCATATCTTCATTAAAACCATTGCAGGCTTTTATATCGGCGGTCCACGTGGAGCTGTTCATGCCATTCCAGGTGGCTTTGGTTGGAGTGATGGCATTGAGAATGGCTTTCAGGGTTTTATTTTTTATCAGTTTCCATAGTTTATGACTGCTGGGTTGACCTGCGGTTTTGAGCCAGTCGAGATTAAAAATGACGCCGCTCGCAATGTCTGCTTCGCTAATTTTTTCCGAGACGGGGGTGGTGAGTTTGACGTAGCCACCTGATAAAAAATAACCCGGTTGTGCCAGCGATTCATGCAGGCTGATAAAGTCTGGTTCGGGTATGCAATCGCCATCGGTGAAAATTAAATAATCACATTCGGTTTGTGCTATGGCTTTATTGAGTATTTGGCATTTTTGAAAACCTTTGTCTTCATGCCACACATGCTCGATACGCAATTTGCCACGCGCTTTAAAAAACTCGATAACATCACGCGTAGGTTGCGCTGATCCATCATCGGCAATAATTACCGTGAAATCACTGTGACGTTGGGCTTCATAGCCAAACAGTACATTTTTAAGCCATTTAGGTTGATTGTAGGTGGTTATGACTACGCCAATTTTTTTCGGTTTCATTGGATGTTCCGGTGCTTTGATGTATGCGCCTATTTAACTTTCAGAAAGCGCGACATGTGTTCAATCGTACCTGCTAATACTTCCGGCGGTAATTCCCGATCATCTATCGAGTCATAATTTTGATCAACCGCATCTATTCCACCCAGCGGATTAATCAGGAACAGGTGGTCATCATACAGTATTGCTCTATCTGTCCATGACTCCATTAATAATCCACGATCATTGCCGGGTAAGTTAAACAATGAATAACCTGTTGAGTAGTCAGTGGTTGGATTTGCACAGCCAAAAGCTTCCGTTAGCAGCGTCGGTATCAGGTCTTCATGAGAGCTTAACGTATTCGTAGCCATGGGTTCGCGCCCTGGCCAGAGTAGCATCAACGGAACCTTGGTTTGCCACAGGCTAAAGTTACTGTTATGGCCCCAGTAGTTCTTGCCCATTTCATTAAATTCCTGACCATGGTCACTGGTGATAATGACCAAGGTATTGTCCAGGCGTTGTGTTCGTGCAAGTTCTTCCATGATGTTTTGAATCAGGCTATCAACATAATGCGCCGTTGTTTTATACAGATTCAGGAAGGGAACGGGGTCATAATCGTTATTCAGTTCCAGGTAGTTTACTTGCTCAAGCATTGGCTCAATACGATGTGGATAGTTTTCAGGAATAGAAAAACCATGCGGCGCATCAAAAAATAAAAAGCCAAAAAAGGGTTTGTCGGATGGTAGTTGTTGTAAATCCGTGATGAATCGCTGGGTAATATCCAGATCATTCTCTGCACTGGATTTACCATTTCCCTGCTGTAACTGATTGCGTAGCGATGAAAAAATAGTGCGATCAAATTCGGGGAATGTGAGCGTACTACTGCCATAAATAAAATGCTGATAACCATTTTCAGTGGTCAGGTCGAATAATGCGCTGCCTTTTTCTGCTGCCAGAATGGGCTTCCAATAGCTCCCGGAAATGCCGTACATCATACTGAACAGCCCGTAGCGGGTTGCATTGCTCGTGCTGTAATGGTTATCAAATACTTGCGCTTGATTACGCAATTTGAAACTGTTTGGCATTACCTCGGCAGTGAGTTGATCAGCGCGCAGTGAGTCCACCACCAGCATAAGAATATTCAAGGGCTTTTGCGTATTGCACTGCAGGGGATTGCGTGGATATTGCAATCCGTCTGCGGTGTCGGGCAGATTGTGGCCTTCCGTACTTTGCACAACTTCAAAACCCATTTTTTCCAAGGATGAGCGCATGGTCGTTGTTGGCATCCAGGGGATATATCGGTTTTGTGCCGTAATCTGATTCCAGCCAAACGCATCCGCGCAGCCACTCAGTAATTGCAGCACAATATAACTTGTTAGAAAAAAACCAACATGGTGACGATTGGTGAACTGATGAAACTGTGAAAGTTTACGGCTCAGTAGCAGTAGCAGTGTTTGTCCAAAAATGAGGCCAAATAGTAGTGCACCTACCGATAACCACATGGACCAGGAGAACGCGATATTTTCCAGCAGTGCGCCGCTGAACAGTAAATTCAGCACCATTCCGTTTAAATGGAAATGATAAAGGCTAAACACCTTTACATTGGTGATGATAATTAACTGTGCAATGGTAAATAGTGTCATCGCAAATGCAGCATAATATTTTTGCGAACGCAGAACATAAGCGAGCGCGATGGTAAGCAGGACAACTAAAAAAGAAAGCACTGAAAATTGAAGTAGCATACCCAGCACAAGGTAAAGTTGGCTGCTCAGGGAATCGGGCCATTGGCTATGGGGCAGGGTGATGCCGGTCATAACCAGCGCATTCAGTATGGCGAATGCTGCTAGCCAGCGACGGGAGTTTCGATAAGTTGCAGTGCCCTCAGGGTGAGACAAATACATGGTGTGTTCTCTTAATGCAGAATTAATTAGTGCAGAATTAACAAGGCGGTAATTTTTTTTGCAGTGCTAGCCAGACTTGCCCAGCGTTTATTCCCGCCATACATGCGGGGGTATTGCGGCTATTTTCCGGCAGCCATTTACATTGGCGTTTATGGCAAGGCATGCAGTCCAGAGCTTTGCTTAATTGCAGATTGTGTGTGTGGTCGCCGATTAAGCCCACCTTCGTTGGCGATGTTGCCCCGTAGAGTGCGATGGTGGGGGTTTCCAGTGCGCCCGCTAAATGTGAAAACCCCGTATCCAGACCAATTACGCCGGCAGCCTCCACTAACTTTTCTGCGATAGTCGTAATCGACAAGCGTTGAGGTGGGCGTGTGGCTTTTGGACAGGCGTTAATAATTTCATCGGCGATCGCCTGCTCATCGCTGCTACCCCAAATAATTTCCACCGAAAAACCTGCATCAATGGCGATTTGTGTCAGCGCTTGCCATTCACTGGTGGCCCAAAGTTTAGTAACCCAACTAGTGCCGATAATAAAAATCAATTTACGCGGGTTCTTTTGAATGTGCGTAAAATTTTGGTTAATGCCAAAGTTTAATTGTGGCTCGGGCGTATAACCTAATGCCTTGCCAACCAATTGGCGAGTTCGCTCTACCGCATGTTGGTTTTTATCGACTACATGAGTTCGTTTATAAAACCAGTGGGTGATGGGCTCGCGCGCCGAATCTTTATCGTAGCCATCAATACCTTTTCCCAGGGCACATTTGGCGATGACTGCACTTTTTAATAAACCCTGTGCGTCGATGACATAGTCGTAATTTTCGCTGCGCAAGGTTTTGCGCCAGGCTTTAAATTCCTGCCAGCTTTGTTTGTCGCGCTGTTTAACCCAGCGGCGTAAATGAATGGGAATAGCCTTGCGTACCTGCGGGTGCCATTCCACAATTTCTTTAAAACTGTCTTCCACCACCCAATCAATTTCGGCGTTGGGGAACTGTTTGTTAATGTCGCTGATCGCAGGGAAGGTGTGGAAGATATCGCCCATGGAGGACATTTTGACGAGCAGTATGCGCATGGGCGAATTCTTCATTCAATAATTAAAACAAGGGCAATTTATTGATAGTCTTTGTAGGATTTTTCTTCGACTAATTCCGAACCAAAGGCAAGATTAATATCTTTTTTCACCTTGGCGCGTTTGTCGTTGGTGACATAAACGGCGCGGGCGAGTTGGATAAATTTATCACTGAAGTCTTTTGCATATTCACAATCGCGAATATCGTCTTCAATTACCCAGAGTTCCTGATTGATATCTTTCAGTGCTTGTTTAAGCGGTGCCAGTTTAGCTTGGCCGGCTGCATCGAGCAGTTGGTTCACCTTGGCGTTAAGAATGTTCAACTCATGAGTCACATTTTTCAGTTTGGTGGCATCGCCGATGTTCACGGCTTTGATTTCCAGAATGGTGATTTTGTCGATTAGTTCGCCAAGGGAAATAGGGGCTTCAATCAGCATGGTTGCGTTCTCTGAGGGTAATTTTTTGTGGCGGGGATTCTAGCAAATCACGGCGGCTGTGGCGAATGAACAAATCCCTCCCCAGCCCTTCTTTTAATAAGGGAAGGGGTTTAGTTCCTCCTTTCTTTTAAGAAAGGGAGAGGCAGGGAGGGGGATTAGGGCATTCGGGAGGGGCGTTAGTTCTTTTGGTAGTGATACGCGTAATAAACCACCGGAATTACCACCAGGGTCAGCACAGTCGATACCAGTAAACCGAAAATCAGCGATACCGCCAAACCGCCAAAAATCGGGTCATCCACTATAAAGAAGCCGCCCATCATGGCTGCCAGAGCGGTCAGGCCAATGGGCAGGGCGCGTACAGCAGCGGCACTGATGGTCGCGTCCTCCAGCGATTTACCGCTGCGTATCTCTTGCTGGATAAAGTCCACCAGCAGGATTGAGTTGCGCACAATAATGCCCGCCAGCGCAATCATGCCGATCATACTGGGCGCGGTGAATTGCTGGCCGAGCAGGGCGTGGCCGGGCATGATGCCGATAATGGTGAGCGGAATTGGTGCCATGATGATCAGCGGCACTGAGTAACTTTTGAACATGCCCACCACCAGCAAATAAATCATGATCAGGCCGACAGAGTAGGCGATGCCCATATCGCGAAAAGTATCCAGCGTCACCTGCAGCTCGCCGTCCCATTTCAGGCTCCAATTGACCGGATTGTCTGGCTGTGAATTTAAAAATTGGTCGATAACTTGCCCATCTACTGGTGTCTCTTCGATGCGTTTATAAATCGCGGCTAAACCGTAGAGTGGGCTGTCGGTTTCACCGGCGACATCGCCCAGTACATAAACCACCGGCAACAAATCTTTGTGATGAATGGTTTGTTGGCGTTGGCTTTCGATGACCTGAGTGACCTCGCTAAGTGCGATTAAATTGCCGTCGCGCGCACGGATTTTTATTGCCAACACGCGTTCGAGACTGTCTTTCTCACCTGCAGGCAATTCGAGCCGAATGGGCAGGGCAACTTTTGCATTAGCAGTGTGTAGGTAAGAAGCATCTTCACCCGCGAGTGCAGTGTTGATGGCATTGGCGATGCTGGTTTGATCCACACCCAAACGCGCGGCGCGGGCGCGATCCACCGCAATTAACCAACGGGTTTGCGGTGCTTCAATAGTATCGTCCACATCGACAACATCGGGTGTTGCTTCAAAGGCGGCACGCACCTGCTTGGCGACATCGAGCTGGCGTTGATAATTCATGCCGTAGACTTCCGCCACCAGTGGCGATAACACGGGCGGGCCTGGCGGGACTTCAACCACTTTAATGTTCGCGTTCATGGTTTTGCCAACATCCGCAATTAATTCGCGCGCAGCGAGGGCAATATCGTGGCTTTTGCGGTGGCGTAAATGTTTGTCCACCAAGTTAACTTGAATCTCACCCATATGTGGCGCGCGGCGCAAATAATTTTGCCGCACCAAACCATTAAAATTAATTGGCGCCGAGGTGCCCGCATACAATTGATAGTCGGTGACTTCAGGAATGGTTTCCAGTTTATCCGCGAGTGCTTGCAATACTTTTTGGGTGTTTTCCAGTGGGTTGCCTTCAGGCATATCCACCACAATCTGGAATTCACTTTTGTTGTCAAAGGGCAGCATTTTTAACATTACCGCTTGCACAACCACCAAACCAATCGATGCGACGATTAAACCCAGAATGCCACCGAGCAACCAAAGCCGCGCTTTTTTTCCGGCTTCGCGATTTAACAGCGGCGTCATAATGCGCGTAAAAAAGGGCAGGAATTTATTGCCGTGGGATTCATGCTCATTCGCACTGGTGTTAACACTGCCGTGATCAACATGCGCAAATAAACGGAGGTATAACCAGGGCGTAAACATAAACGCAACGGCAAGGGAAATCAGCATCCCGGTCGACGCATTAATCGGAATGGGTAACATGTAAGGCCCCATTAATCCCGTCACAAATGCCATGGGTAGCAGTGCGGCAATCACGGTAAAGGTGGCCAAAATAGTCGGGCCGCCCACTTCATCGACTGCAAGTGGAATGGCTTCATTGAGCGATAATTTTCCCTGGCTCATGTGGCGATGAATATTTTCCACCACCACAATCGCGTCATCCACTAAAATGCCGATGGAAAAAATTAGCGCAAACAGTGATACGCGATTGAGCGTAAAGCCCCAAGCCCAAGAAGCAAATAACGTAATGGCGAGAGTCACGATCACCGCCGCGCCCACCACGATGGCTTCGCGTTTACCTAACGCAATCAGCACCAAAATAATGACTGAAAGTGTGGCGAAAATGAGTTTCTTGATCAGCGTTTGCGCTTTGTCTTCCGCCGTTGCGCCATAGTTGCGCGTTACATTCACATTGATTGCATCCGGCACGCTCACACCGCGTAATTGCTCGACCCGTTCAATAACTTGCTCGGCTACATCCACAGCATTTTCGCCGGGCTTTTTGGCGATGGATAAGGTAATGGCAGGATAGCGACCGCTATTTTTTTCGTCTGCATTCGTCGATGCAGAACCAAAACCATGAGTGACATATTGCGTGGGTTGATCAGCACCCAAGCTCACCTGTGCCACATCACGCAAAAATACCGGCGCGCCTTGGTAAACACCCACCACAAGATCTGCTACTTCTTCTGGAGTTAATAAAAAATCCCCGGCTTGTACCAGTATTTCGCGGTTATCGCTTACCAACGAACCGGCGGCTTGGGATGTGTTAGCGGCGCCGAGTGCATTGCGTAAATCATCCAGCGCTAAACCAAACGCGGCCATACGCTCCGGGTCAAATAATACCCGCACGACTTTATCGGAGCCGCCGAGAATATCGATATCGCGCGTGCCAGGTACACGCTGCAATTGTGTTTGTAATTCGCGTGCAACACTCAATAAATCACTATTGGTAGTTGCATCATTTTGGCTCCATAAGGTCAGCGCGACTATGGGTACATCATCAATCCCTTTGGGTTTAATGAGCGGTTGGCCTACACCGAGATTGCGCGGCAGCCAATCGCTGTTGGCATAAAACGCATTGTATAAACGTACGATTGCATCCGTGCGCGGCTGGCCGACTTCAAAACGTACGGTGAGGCTCGCCATGCCGAGTGAAGAGGTGGAATAAATATGTTCGACACCTTCAATCTCTGAAACGATTTGCTCGGCGGGATTGGTCACCAGTGCTTCCACCTCTTCCGGTGTGGCGCCGGGGAAGGGGATAAACACATTCGCAAAGGTCACATTAATTTGTGGCTCTTCTTCGCGCGGCGTTACCAGCACGGCAAAAATGCCGAGCAGTAATCCGGTAAGTGCCAATAGCGGGGTAATTTCCGTGGTTAAGAATGCGCGTGCGATGCGACCGGAAACGCCGAGCGATTGCTGAGTGTTGTTGGGCTCCATAAGTTATTGCTCCGCACTGTGCAAATTTTTATAAGCATTGGCAGCGGCGATAGGATCAGCAGCAATTGTTTCACCAGCACTTGCACCAGCGAGGATGGGGTAGTTTTTATTACTGGTAAGCGACCCCAAGTTGAGTTGACGAAATTCCAGCCCATTTTCTTTTATCACATAAACGCCACTCACTTCGCCGCGTTTGCTAATGACGCTCGCCGGAATTAACAATTGTTCCTGCTCGCCAGTGACAAATCCAATTTTCACAAAAGTGCCGGGGAATAGTTGGTGATCGCCCTCAGGTAAATTCACCAATACTCTAAATGAGTGAGTTTGTGGATCGGCACTGGGAGGGATGCGCAAATCGCCGCTGTCCAGAATTTTGTCATCTGCCAAATAAATACGTGCTTTTTTATATTTGCGCACTGGGCCTAGGTGTTGCTGCGGAATATCCACTTGCGCGCGCAATTGCTCCAGCGATAAACCCGTCATCAGTGCTTTACCCGGAACAACCGTTTCACCTACATTGACTGCACGGCTTACGACAATACCAGCATAGGGTGCGTAGATGACGGTGTAAGCGAGGTTTTGTTCTGCTTCACGCAGATTGGCTTCAGCGGATTTAAACGCGGCTTCGCTTTTATCAAAATCTGCTTTCGCGATTAATTTTTTCGCGAGCATTTCCTGCATGCGCGTGTATTGCGCCTGAGCTTCGGTAAATTGTGCTTTGGCGCTGGCGGCACGCGCTTGTTGTTCGGTGTCGGTAAAACGAATAATCAAATCGCCTTTGGCGACATAATCGCCCACATCTACGGGAATTTCGACAATGCGGCCAGAGGTTTGTGCCGACACAGTGGCTTGATTGATCGCCTCAATCACACCATCGTATTTCACTTCCTGTGCAGTAGTTTGTAGTTGCAGCTGAATGCTGGCGAGTTCTGGTATTTTTTTCGGCGCGGCAGTTACAGAAGATTCTTTGCTGCAGGCGGATAAAAAGATAACACCAGTTAGTGCAAGTATTAATGCGAAACTCATGCGCGTGCTATTCATAGCGACTCCTTAAAAAATCCGTATTAGTTTTTACCGCAGGCGCGATTCGCGGGTACGGCTACGTCCATCATTTTTGGATTGGGCAATTTCAGGTTGTTCATCAACTCCACATAAGCGGCAACGTCTTTGACTTGCAGGCGCGGGTTGTGCGCTTTTTCTTCGCCGATGGTGCTGCGTGTCCAACCTTTGTAATCGTGGCCTGGGTAGACCCAGGTGTTGTCGGGCAGGTTTAAAAGTTTTTGAAAAATGCTGTCATATTGATCGCGCGCATCGCCGTTTTGAAAATCGGTGCGGCCAGTGCCGCGAATTAACAGTGTGTCGCCGGTAAATAAATACTGCTCGCTGCCATCGATTAAATGATAGGTGTAGGAGTCGTCAGTATGGCCGGGGGTGTGCAGTGCAGTGAGGGTTAATTCGCCCACTGCAATTTTTTCGCCGTCGCGCAAGGCGTGGGAAACACAGGCCGAGTGCGCCTCTTCGCCGAGCAGGGTGGTGCAGTCGGTTAAATCGCGCAGGGCGCCGGCGGCGGTAATGTGATCGGCGTGGGTATGGGTGTCCAGTGCATAAACCAGGGTTAAATCCAATTCCTGCAGCAGTTGCACATATTTGGGCAGCTCTTCTTTTACTGTATCTATTAACGCCGCCTTGCGGGTTGTTTCGCAGGCGATGAGATAGGTATAAGTGCTGGACTCTCGTTCAAATAATTGGCGAAAAATCATAGGTGCCTCACAAGTGTAATAGTTGCCACAATCAACAAACTCAGCGCAAATATTTTTTGCAGTAATACATTGGCAATTTTATGGCTGACGGTTTGGCCGATGATCATGCCAATCACGCCGCCCGCAGCGACGAGTATCAACCAGTCCCAATGTTGTGCTTCACTCATCGCCAAGTGGCTGATAAAACCTGAGCTGCTGATCAGCGCAATAATTAACAGCGATGTACTCACCGCTTGCGCCATGCTCACCGCACTCAGTGCCAGCAGCAGCGGCACAATTAAAAACCCGCCGCCCACACCAAACAGACCCGATAAAACCCCAACCACTAAACCGCCGATCAGCAAACCACTCACACAGCGTGGGCGCAATTCAAATTGGCCGGTGGGATTGAGATTGCACAGGTGATCCGGGCTGGGTGTGTTGGCAAAATTGCCAGCGCGAACGACCAATGCCGCCTGTGGATTTTTTTGCGCATTTATCCACATGCGCAGCGCAATAATGGCAGCGAGTAAGCTGAAGCCGCTAATTAACCATAGCTCACTGAGCTGCAGGCCCAGCCATTTACCCATTGGTGCGGTTAGTGCGCCGCTAATTGCCAAAATCAAACCAGGCTTCCACAGTACACTCGGTGTGCTACGCGAAAATCTATTGCGCAAACTGGCATAAATGGTCGTGACGGCAACTGCACCCAATGAAATACCCGTGGCATCGGCCATGGACATATCGCCGAGTAATAGCAGAAGTGGCACGGCAAACACCGAACCACCTGCGCCGGTGAGACCAAGAATCAAGCCAATTAATAGCCCGATGAATAGCAGCATTTATTTGTTCCAGGGCGCTTTGGCGATCAACATACCCATCGGACAAATATCGGTCACACCGGCAAAGACCAGCCCCGCGCCGACAAACACCGACAAACCATAAAACGCCGGGTTAAACCAAGTGCCCAATACCGCGCCGGTGATCACTAATAAACCGGCGGCGATACGCACCTGGCGCTCCAGTGGAATCACTTTTTTCCCCTGTGCGGCCAGCGGAATATTGGATTGTTTGACCGCATTCATGCCGCCTTCAATAACCACCAGTTCGGCGTCGAGCTTGCCTTTTAACTGATCCGCCGCCATTTCGGCGCGTTTGCCGCCCTGGCACAGCAGATAAACGACCTTGCCATCTTTACCGCTTTTGGCGATCTCGGCTTGCAGGCGTTCGGGGGTTAAATCATGCAGGGGAATATGCAGGCAGTCGGGCAGGCCTGCCGCTTTTACCTCGGCGGCGGTGCGCACATCCAAAATGCACATGTCGACAGTTTTGTTGGCCATTAAATCAACCGGGTGAATACGTTGGTGGCTCATGGTCATACCTCGTGGCTGTAATGAATCAAGATGGATCAGTAGGGCAGTAAATGGATTGCAACACGGCGATAACCTGCGTCGCTTCGTTGCCCTCCAGCCGGTAGTAAACGGTCTGCGCTTCTTTGCGTGTGCTGACCAATCCGGCTTCGCGCAAACTGGCTAAATGTTGCGAGAGGGCAGATTGGCTCAAGGGCACTCTTTCGTTTAATTCGCCGACAGACATTTCACTGCCGATCAATGTGCACATAATCATCAAGCGGTTTTCATTGGCCAGCGCCTTGAGCAGGCCCGCTGCCGCTTGGACGTGGCTTTGCATATCGGAAAGGCGGCTTAGGTTGATCTGGGGTGTGTTCATGGGAGATCCTCGGTTGTCATGAAAATAGTTTATTAGTATTTATTAAATTAGCAATATCTAATTTAGTTATTTTTAATTTTGCTGCCTGATTTTGCTGCAGGAGGTTGAGTCGCAGCTTTGGGATAACGCAATCGACCAACACATGGGTTTGGCTTGTGCTGGATCAAAAAAGAGAAATGTTGTTTTTGATGACAGCGCAACTGCGCCATTCTGGGCTAGGCTGAGAGTACAAAACTGGGCTTGAACAAAAGTGGGGTAGCTGTGGAGCGGTGGAAAAAAATTCATGGGCTTGGGCGCTTGCGCCATGAGTTCCTTGATCAAATTTGGCGCCACCTCGCTTGGTTGACTCTCATCCTGATCCCCCTGTCGTTATTTCGTATCAAGTTTACTGGCTGGTTACCGCTCTACGGGGTGCACCTCGGGCTTGCCACGGCGGTGGTGTTGATTGCGTTTTATCGCCAGCGCTTACCCATTCGCTATAAAGCTCCGCTGTTGATCGGGGTGTTTTGGATGGTAGGGGTGAGCGGGGTATTTAATTTTGGTTTGGCCTCTGCCGGGCTCTGGTGGTTGATGATGGGCGCGGTGGTGAGTGGTGCGGTCTATTCCCTGCGTCACGGTATTGTGATGGGCATCGCCGTGTTGTTGGTGCTGCTGTTATTCATGCTTGCGTTTGCGACAGGGCTGTTGGAGCCACGGGCCGACCTCAATCGCTACAACGCTCACCCGGCTGCCTGGGTAAATATGGTCGTGGGCACGGCGCTGTGTATTGCGGTGGTGGTGCGCTCAATTGTTCTTTATCACCATTCGCTGGTGCGCGAAACGGAGCATCGTTTTCAGCAATGGGTGGAGGACATGCCCACCGCTATGCTGGTGCTGGATAGCGATGCACAGGTGTCTTTTGCCAATAGTCGCGCGCGCGACATCCTGGGTTACTCCAGTAGCTTGAACTACTCAGAACGCATAGTGCTGAACCACTTGGGGCATTTTTATCGCGCGGGCACCGATACGCCTTATCCCCTGGACGAACTGCCGCCAATCCGCGCGCTCAAGGGGGAACCGGCGATGGTTGACGATGTGGATCTGGTGGTTGATGGCCGCCGCACCAGTTTACAGATATGGGGTAAACCCGGTGTGGATTGGCGCGGCAATACCCGTTTTGCCATTACCACGCTGGAGGATATTACCGAACGCCGCCGTGCGGAAACGATGAAAAGTGAGTTTGTGGCCACGGTCAGTCACGAATTGCGTACACCGCTAACCTCTATTCGCGGTTCATTGGGGTTGTTGAAATCCAACGCGCTGGGTGAACTGCCGGAGAAAATGCAGTCGGTAGTGAATATCGCCAGCACCAATACTGACCGTTTACTGCTGTTGATTAATGACATTCTGGATATGCAGAAAATCGCCACAGGGCATATGAGCTTTAGCATAGCGCCCGTCAAAATCATGCCTTTGCTGATGCGTTTAAAGGATGAGTTGAGCGCTTATGCCCATCAGTTTGGCGTTAGCTATTTTATTAGTGAAGGCGTGGCAGAACAGGAAGCGGTGTTGGGGGATGAGAACCGGCTCATTCAGGCACTGGGTAATTTAATGTCCAATGCCGCCAAGTTTTCACCGCCCGGCGCCAGCGTTACCCTGGCGGTGAGGCTGACCGATGATGCGCACCTGTGTATTTCAGTGCGCGATCAGGGGCTGGGTATACCGGAGGATTTCAAAGCCCATATTTTTGAACCTTTTAGTCAGGCCGATACCTCCAGCAAGCGCAATAAAGGGGGCACCGGCTTGGGCTTGGCCATCACCAAAGACCTGATTGAACGGCAGCAGGGCAGTATTCATTTTGTCAGCGAGCCGGGCGAAGGCACCTGCTTTTATGTCACCTTGCCCCGCGCGTTGGGTGGGGTAGCTGAATCACCTCCATCAACTCCCCTGAAAGAAATGTAAAGCTTGCCGGACGGCGTTGATCCGTGAGTTTCTTTGGCGCGTAGAACCACCTATCTATTACAACAGGTAATGATCATGGCTGGTTCTTATAACGTGGTTTTAGTCTTCGCCTCCTACTGTGTGGCGGTCATCGCCTCTTACACCGCTATTTATTTTGGCACCCGGGTATTCAGCTTGAGCGGTGGTTCGCGCCGTTTCTGGTTGGGCACGGGGGCTCTGTGTTTGGGTAGCGGTATTTGGTCTATGCATTTTGTGGGCATGAGCGCTTACACCATGCCGATGCATATGCACATGACGTTCAGTGCGACTTTAACCCTGCTCTCCTGGATTCCCGCCGTGCTGGCCTCGGCCCTCGCTCTTTATGTTATTACCCTTTCCAAGGTCTCCCTAAAAACTATCGCCTCCAGCGCTTTGATTATGGGCGCGGGTATTTTTGCCATGCATTATGGCGGCATGTACGCCATGCAAATGCACCCCGGTATTGAATACAACACCTTGTTGGTGATCCTTTCGGGAGTGATTGCGGTTGTCGCTTCCGGCGCAGCGCTGGTGATTTGCCGCAAGGTGCGCGATGTTCCCCCGCAGTATGCCCTGCTGACCAAAGTGGTGGCAGCGCTGGTGATGGGTGCGGCAATCTGCGGTATGCACTACACCGGCATGGCGGCGGCGACTTATCCCGAAGGTGCAACGTCACACCCGGATAATTTGCTGCGCGGCGATTGGATGGGCGTTCCCACGGCGATTGCGGCAAGTATTTTGTTGCTGTTGGCGATTTACTCCGCCTACACCGATTTCCGCGCCATGGAGCGCGCCCGCCAGGAGGAGCGCACGCGCAACGAGGCGGCGCGTCAAACCGCCTTTTATGATTCCATCACCGGTTTGGCTAACCGCTCTTTTTTGGAGGCCAAGGTATTGGAAAAACTTACAGTAACCACTGCTGACACCACACCCGCGCCATTCATGTTGGTCTATTTTGAGCTGACCGATTATCGCGAGTTGTGGCAGCGTTACGGTGAACCCTATGCCCAGGCACTTACCCAATACGTAGTGGCCGAGTTACAAGCGCAATTGCCCACTGCTGAACTTATCGCCCGTTACAGTGGCAACAGTTACATGGCGATTCTGCCCTCCAACAACCGGCAGATGATCCAGACACTGTTACAACGTGTATCCCGGCGTTTCAGTGCCACTGTCACCATCAATGGCCAGCCAACTATTTGTAATTGGGGTTTTGGTTACAGTGAGTACCCGGCATCCGGCACCAATAGCCGCAACCTGATCCGCGCTGCCCAGCGTATCCGCAAACTATCGATGGAGGCGGGTGGTGAGTTGCAGCTGGAGCTGATGTGATCGGCTTCGCGTTCTGTGCAGATTTATTTTTCGCAGGTTTATTGGTGCGCCAGGTTCGCCTGGCGATGGTTTAGTCATACGTCCCATTTTTATCCAAACCCTTGTGGCACAAGGGCTTCAAGTGCCGGTATCTATTGAAGGTTTTGCTTGTGGCCGCTGTTGAGCGGCGGCCAGAGGTTCGACTTTTCTCTCCCTTTGCAGATTAAAACACCTTCCGCTGTTCACTTTTTAAACCCATCAGAGTGGGACGACAGCCACTTTTACCCCTCGTAAACTCCTTTCCGACTGGCAACTCCACGCCGTTTCGGGCCTGCCAGCCGCTATCTAACAATAACGACAGACAACGAGGAAACATCAGATGCGAATTATGCAATTCGGTCGGCGGATGCTATTGGCGCTAGTCGCGCTCAGCAGCGTCTCCGCCATAGCGCAAACCATCAATATCAACCCCGTATCGGCCACTGGCAGCACCAGCCTGCAACCGGCCAGCTATGCCATCGACAACATCGGCACCACGCGCTGGGAATCCAATCACGGTGTATCACCCAGCTCGCTCACGCTGGATTTAGGCCAGGTCTACAACCTGTCGCAGGTGGTGATTTTGTGGGAGGCCGCCAATGCCGAGCGCTATGAAATTCTCGGCTCCAATAACAACTCTACCTGGACGCAACTGGCCCTGCGTACCGGCGGCACTTTCGGCAACCGTACCGACACTGTGCTGCTTGCGGGCAGTTATCGCTATGTGCGGATGAACGCCATCACCCGCAGCGCTGGCAATAACTGGGGCTACTCGATTTTTGAGATGGATGTATTTGGCGCCGTTCCGGTCGCTTCATCCAGTTCATCTGCCGCGCCCAGCTCATCCGGCAGTTGCGCGCTCGGCTGCGTGACCACCCTGAATAGCACCACCATGCGCGCGACAGTTACCGGCGGCGATGTGGTGGATATCCATTACACCGTCAACGGCGGCGCCCAGCAAAACGTGCGGATGAACCTTGCCAACGGTGTATGGACTTACGACATCGGCGGCTTGCCGGCGGGCGCTGTAGTGCGCGCCAACTTCACCATTATCAAAAATGGTGCGGGGCAGGATACCGAGTGGAAGAATTACACCCTGGGTGCCGGGTCTTCCAGCCTACCCAGTTCCTCGCGTTCCAGCAGTTCTGTTCCCTCCAGTGTTGCGCCCAGCAGCTCAGTCGCCCCGCCCAGCTCCAGTTCGGTAGCCAGCAGTGCACCGCTGGGCAATATAGTGCCGCTGTATAACAACACCACGGCGCTGGAACCGGTGATCAAGTTTGATCGCGGTGATGCACTAGTCACCCGTATTGCCGACCGCGCGCGCGATCGCCACGCCAAGGAAAACCATTTCCAGGCTTACGATCACTACCTCACCTTTTATTGGGAGCAGCGCACGGCAGCTATTGAGATTGTGGATTACGTCGCCAAAGGCGGTACCACAGTGCGCATGAACGTAGTCACCCAAGGCCGTTTGGATGACCTGCAAGCGGAGAACCGCTGGTTCTACATCGGCATGAATACCCTCGCCGAATACTGCGGCAACGGGGTGATGAACCGCATTAACGACTTTAACTACTGGAAGGAAGCCAGCTGGAACTGCCGCGAGAATCGCCCCATTCAAATTGGCGACCGTTTGGAATTTGAACTCAGCCAATTCCTCGACAAAAACAGCGTGATTCGCGGCCGCGACAACTATTACGGCACCACCTATTTGTACATAGTTGGGCAGGGCATAGTGCCCTGGGACGTGACCGACAAGGTTCCGTTTGTGGGCGGTGTTTATAAGCAACGCGATTCCATGCCCATGCCGGTGAGTGCCCGTTTGGGTGGCGATACCAGCCTGCACGTACAAATGACCGCAGAGCCCGACGGCCACTTCCAGCAGATGGCAACCAACCTGAGCGCGGTGAATGGTCAGGCGTTTGTGCTCGGTCGCCGCGTACATCACACCTCCTTTATTAATGGTGGTCACGACGAGAATCCGGAAAACGGTGTTTTCAGTGAGATGGTGGGTAAATCCGGCACCCGGTATGTGAGTGATCGCTGCTCGCACTGCCATGAACGCAATGGCCGCGCACCCGTTGCGGCGGTAGGTGAGGCGCTGGATCGCTGGGTATTTAAAGTCGGCAATGCGCAGGGTAATCCGCATCCACAAATGGGCCGTGTATTACAACCGCAAGCCAATGGCGGTGCGACCAGCGAAGGCACTCCGTCCATCGCCTTCTGGACTGAGTCAGGCGGTTTGCGTTCACCCAACTACCAGTTCACCGGCTTGCGCCCCGAGACTTTCTCCGCCCGTTTGGCGCCACAGTTAGTGGGTATCGGCCTGCTGGAGGCAATTCCCGAATCCACTATTCTCGCCCGTGAAGATATTAACGACGCCAATGGTGATGGTATTTCTGGTCGCGCCCAGCGCATTGCCGATCCGGTCACCGGGCAAACCCGTTTGGGTCGCTTTGGTTACAAAGCCGGCACTACCAGCGTGAAGCATCAAGTGGCATCGGCGTTTAATACCGACATGGGGGTGATGACCAGCGTATTGCCGAACCCCGATTGCGGCAGCAGCCAAACCAATTGTGGCCCGAGTGGTTCGGAACTGGCCAACCAACATTTGGATAATTTGGTCAAATACGTTGCCTTGCTCGGGGTTCGCCCACAGCGCGACTACAACAACGCGCAGGTCATTAATGGTCGCACCGTGTTTAACAATATCGGCTGCGCTGGCTGCCATGTGGAGAGCATGACCACCAGCCAATACCACCCCTTCGCGGAACTGCGCTCGCAAACCATTCGCCCCTATACCGACATGCTGTTGCACGACATGGGCCCCGGCCTTGCTGACAATTTGGGCGAAGGCCAAGCCAGCGGCGCTGAATGGCGTACCGCGCCGCTTTGGGGCTTGGGTGTTTCTGCCTGCGTCACCGGCGGTGTGACTGGTCAACCGGGCGGTGTACCTTTTGGAGTGGATGGCAACGAAGTTTGCGTACCTAAAGCTAGCTACTTGCACGACGGCCGCGCCCGCACGATTGAAGAGGCCATCCTCTGGCACGGCGGTGAAGGTCAAAACGCCAAAAACAATTATTCGGCCTTATCCGCCAGCCAAAAACAGGATCTGCTGCGCTTCCTGCAATCGCTGTAAATTTTCTGCTAGTGATTTTCTCCCTTGTGCCCCGGCTTGCCGGGGCTTTTTTTTAGCAATATTTCTTACGCCGGGCAAAAAGAAAAAAGCTGGCGAATAACAAGAGTAACGCGCTTATTGAACCGCCGCCGGAAGAGGAGCCTGCTTTCGCAGATGAACTGCTGCCCGCAACACTCGTGGTGCTACATAAGGCTATGGAGGATTGCGCCGAACTGCTCGTTGCAGCGGATGAACTCATCGCACTGCTACTGGATTCCACGTCGGGTACGCTGGAAATACTTGAAGAGCGGTCGATTTTTTCCAGCATAATTTGCGCATAGCGTATACCGAACTCACGCACTGACTCCGTGGAGAAGTGTGCGCCATCGCCAGGAATATTGGGTAAACCAGCGGCGGATGCAACGAAGCTGTTGCTGAGCAGGTCTGGCAATTTATTAATTTCCGGGTTGTGCCAGTGACAGCAGCCATTGTAGTCCGCGTAAAGTAATTCCCCCGCGATAAAGGGAACATCACCGATGTTCAAATCCTCGCGCAAGTTGGTCACGATTTCTTTTACTTTGAACTTCCATTGTTGGTCAGACGTATTGCTTTCGCCTTGATGAAAGATAATGCCTTTTATTACACCACTGGCTTGTGCTTTTTTTGCCATATCCAAAAGCCATGCATAACCGCCATCAAATTGTGTCGGGATATTTGCATTGTTCCGTCCAATAGGTGCGCTTTTTTGAAATAGTTCAATAGGCGTACCGGGCACAGAGGCGGGCACTAAACCAATAGTGACAGTGCTCGACATTCCGTCCGCCATGGTCTTGCCAAAGTAATCACCTGGGCCCAAGCCAATCCAGGTTGTTAGTGGGTGCTGGCAGCGATTAAGTGGTGGCGCTGCGGTGTACCAATTCCCATAAGTCCGTCCCAAGTCGCTGCAATTTAAATTTGCCATGACTTTGACGCGATCATTCGTGACCTTGTCTTGTGGTTCTATGGCAGCTGACCCATCCATATTTGATTGGCCGAACATCAAGTAGATATGAAAATTGGGGTCTGGCTCTGCCCGGGTAAAAAGCGCGATTGATGACAATGTCATCAGGGTTAAACCTTTAACAAGGTATTTTCCAAAACGGTTCAATGTGAGCGACATAAAAAATATTCCGGAGCATGCGTAGCTTGCGTTCAGTCTTTGCGATTTTTCAAAAGCCTTGGCAGGCTTGGCTTGTGATTTATTAATCATTATTAATGACACGAGTCTACTGCCACTAAGCAAATGGCAGTGGCGCGGAGGATAGGGGGTAAGTCGTTCGTGGGCTTGTTGGAATCGCCCAAAGAGTTGCACTTTGTCAAAATTGGTAGTTTTAATTCAAAAACTACAGATCGGGAGAGTGATAAACGTTCGCCATCCAGCGGTTGCTTACATTTATCCTTTATTAGTGATGATGGCTGTCACTCCTGTTAAGGGCAGTGATGGTGGTAAGTTGTTATCTCCCCCTTTAAATCACGGAGAGAGATCATGAGTACTGAAAACCCCAGCATCATTTCGCATCTATCCATTGGCACTAACGATTACGAAAGCGCACGCGCGTTTTACGATGCAGTGCTGCCATCACTTGGCATTCAGGTGATTATGGAGCACCCCGGCGCTGTCGCTTATGGGCGACTCTACCCCGAGTTTTGGGTGCAACTGCCACACGACGGCAAACCCGCCACCGTCGGCAACGGCTTCCATATGGGGTTTATCGCCCAAACCAAACAACAAGTGCACGACTTTTACGATGCAGCCATCGCCGCAGGCGCCACTTGCGATGGCCCACCCGGCCCGCGCCCGCTATACGGTGAACCCTATTACGGCTGTTTTGTGCGCGACCTGGAAGGCCACAAAATTGAAGCCGCGTTTTGGGATGAAACCCTGGGGCAGTAAACATCACCACCAGCCATTTGTACTCAGCTAAGGAATACCTATGTCAAATCAAGTAAGTGTCGAGTCTGCACGGGCCTATCGCTTGGATAGATTTATTGTGCCCCATGCCGCGCGCGAAGAATTTCTCCCCCGCATTCACTCCATCCACGCACTGCTCAAAACCCAGCCCGGTTTTATTCAGGATTTTCTATTAGAACAACCCATCGACGACCAGTGTTTTTCACTGGTCACGCTGGTGGAATGGCAGGATCAGGCATCCATTGCGGCCGCGCGTATGGAGGTAAAAGCCCGCTACGAGAAAACCGGTTTTAACCCCCAGCAGGCGATGGAGCAATTGGGCATTACCATGGAAATGGGTAACTACAAATCCCTCCCTGCCGCTCTTGGTTAAAGGGAGGAGTTCATTTTTCCCCCTTTGAAAAAAGGGGGATTCCAAACAGCCTGTTTCTCCCGCCGGGTGATTCAAGCGTATAATGCGCGCCTTTTCCCCTTTATCGATTCGCACAAAAGGCCGTTTCATGTCTGAAGTTCGCACCCGTATTGCCCCATCGCCCACTGGCGACCCCCACGTAGGCACCGCCTACATCGCCCTGTTCAACCTGTGTTTTGCCCGTCAGCACGGTGGCAAGTTCCTGCTGCGCATTGAAGATACCGACCAAACCCGCAGCACCCCCGAATCCGAACAAGCGATTCTGGACAGCCTGCGCTGGCTGGGTTTGGAGTGGGACGAAGGCCCGGACGTGGGCGGCCCACACGGCCCATATCGCCAAAGCGAGCGGATGGATATCTACGGTAAATACGCGTTCGAGCTGGTCGAGAAAGGCCATGCCTTTTATTGCTTCGCCACCGCTGAAGAGCTGGACGAAATGCGCCGCGAGCAACAAGCACGTGGTGAAACGCCCAAGTACGACGGCCGCGGTTTGAAATTATCGCCCGCCGAAGTACAAGCCAAGTTGGATGCAGGCGAGCCTTATGTTATCCGCATGAAAATCCCGGAAGAGGGCGTGTGCGAAATCGACGATATGCTGCGCGGCAAAATCGAAATCGAATGGTCGCAAGTGGACATGCAAGTGCTGCTCAAAGGCGACGGCATGCCCACCTATCACCTCGCCAACGTGGTGGACGATCACCTGATGCAAATCACCCACGTGATTCGCGGCGAAGAGTGGATCAACTCTGCGCCCAAGCATTTGAAACTCTACGAATACTTCGGCTGGCAAGCGCCCGTACTCTGTCACTTGCCGCTGCTGCGCAACCCGGATAAATCCAAACTCAGCAAACGCAAAAACCCCACCAGCATCCTGTATTACAAGCGTATGGGTTATTTGCCAGAAGCCATGCTCAATTATTTAGGCCGCATGGGCTGGTCAATGCCGGACGAGCGTGAGAAATTCACCCTCGCTGAAATGCAGGAACACTTTGACCTGCTGCGCGTGTCACTAGGCGGCCCGATTTTTGATGTCGAAAAACTCAACTGGCTCAGCAGCCTGTGGATTCGCGAGAACTTCACCGTCGAACAACTTGCCGAGCGTTTGCACGGCTGGGCACTCAACCAAGAAACCCTGCTGCAAGCACTGCCACACGCCCAATCGCGCATGACCACCCTGAGCGATTTCGCACCCCTCGCAGGCTTTTTAGTCAGCGGCATGATGCAAGTTAACGAAGCGAGTTTCGCCGGCAATAAACTGGATATCGAAAAGCAAAAAGAATATCTGCAATTCGCCCTCTGGCGCTTGGAAGCCTTGCGCACCTGGGAGCGCGACAACCTGTTTGCCGAACTCAAACTGCTCGCCGACCAAATGGGCATCAAGATCAAAGACGCCCTCGCACCGGTCTTCGTCGCCATTGCTGGCACCACCGCGAGCTTCTCGGTAGTGGACTCCATGCAAATCATCGGCCCCGACATGAGCCGCGCCCGCATCCGCCACGCAATCAACGCCTTAGGTGGCTTCGGTAAAAACAAACAGAAAGACTTGGAGAAAATCTTCGACAAGTTAGGCACAGCCCAAGAAGAGCCAGCGGTTAATAGTTAACCGCTTGATTTCCCAATAAAAAACCGGAGTGCAAGCCCAAAACTTTTGCTTGACACTCCGGAACCGGCTGCATAAAATGCGCGCCACTCAGAGACAGGATGTCGACGAATCTGGGGCTATAGCTCAGCTGGGAGAGCGCAACACTGGCAGTGTTGAGGTCAGCGGTTCGATCCCGCTTAGCTCCACCAAATACTAAACCCGCGTTTCTCACGAAACGCGGGTTTTTTATTTGCGCGAAAATAAATGTTCGAAGTGGAGCTAAGTGGGCGAGAAGCGCTGATGCGGTTCAAAAAACGGCAGGACAGCCGTTTTTCACAGCGAAGCTGCCCGAAGGGCGAGGCACATGGATGTGCCGAGTGCATCCCGCGGTGATGATGGTATAAGCTAAGTCTATGGATTGGCAGGATTGTGAGGTGGAGCATTCTTAGCTCCACCAAATTAAAAACCCGCTTATCGTGAGATAAGCGGGTTTTTTTTGGCATAACTTAAAGTGTTTGCTATCTAGTGTAATTTTATGAGTGTGACCGATTAGTTATGATTCAAAGTGTGGTGGATGTGTAACCTTTGATTGAACATCCGTGTATAAATATGCGGTTTAATTTCAATTTGTTAATGATGCTTATTAGTAATGGATGATTGATTATGAAAATAACTATACCTAAAAAATTTGAAGAAATTTTAAGCAAAAACGGGAAAATTTATGGAGTTATACTTAAAGTGACCTCCGATTTTTCAGACTGGCTCACTGATAATAAAACGGAATTTTTCCCTGAGTATACTGATCACGGAGTGGATCATATAGACAGTGTTTTAAAAACAGCATCAGAGATAATAACGGAAGGCTCATATCAATTAATGACCCCTCAGGATATGTATGTATTGGTGATGGCCGTTCTTTTGCACGATTGTGCGATGCATATCAATAGAGATGGCTTGTGGGATCTTTTAACTAATGATTTATATAATGGTGTTTCGTTAGGGTTAGATGATGAAAAAGAGTGGTTGAAAAAATGGGAAGATTTTTGTGGAGATGTGAGAAGGTTTTCCGAACAAGATTGGAATAATTTCTTTGGAGAGTATCGAGAGGTTGATATTCCTGAGATTGGTAGCACATCATTGGATGATAATCAGAAAATTATAATTGGAGATTTTATTAGAAAATATCATGCAACGCTCGCACAAGTGATTGTTAATAACGGAATACCTTCAAAAAACGGACCTATAAAGATATTCGACTCAGAATTTCATTATTTGAATCAATTGTCGGGGTTTGTCGCAAGAAGTCATAATTATAGTTTGCGTAATGCTGTTGATGTTTTGGGTGAAGAAAGAAAGCGAGAACATCGAGATACGCATCCCACGTATTTGATGGGGGTGTTGAGGATTTCAGATTATATGCAGTTTAAATCGGATAGAACCCCCAAAATTTTGTTTGAGAGTAAAGCATTTTGCAGTCCAATTTCCATCAGAGAATGGAAAAAACATCTTTCTGTTATATCTACAAATAACTCTCATCCAGATGAAGAATTATTGTTTGTAGAAGCATTTCCAGAAGATGCTCTTACCCTAATCTCTATAGGTAAATTGCTACAAAGTTTTCAAAGAGAGCTTGACGAATTTTGGGCTTGTATGGGGGAGGTTTACAGTCGTTACCCTTCTCTTAGTGGTTTTTCAATACTTTATCGTCGCGTTAAATCAAATATAGATAACCCTAGAGATTATGTGCACAAAAACCATAAGTCTTACCATCCGGAAATTTTGTCCATTGAGGCTGACAATCAAAAGCTATTCCCTTTGTTAATAAAACCTCTTTATGGAGATTTACCTGGAGTTGGGCTTCGGGAACTTATGCAGAATTCTATAGATGCATGTAACGAAAGATATGCTCTTGATATAGGTAGAGAAGTGAATGCAGATCGCATTCCCTACGGGATAACTATATCTATAAATTATGACGATAATACACTAACCCTTCTGGATGAAGGGGTTGGGATGAGTGTCGAAATAATAAAAAATTACTTTTTGAGAATAGGTGCTTCATACAGGACTGCTGAGAGCTGGAAGGCGCAATACTCCGATCTGGCAGGGGTGTACATTCCTAGAACAGGTAAATTTGGTATTGGAATGCTTGCGGGATTTCTTGTGGGCGACGAAATAGAGGTTCATACGGCTCATATATCAAGTGCAAATAGAGCTATAAAGTTTAGTTACCGTATCGACTCTAAAGAAATTGAGCTATTGTTCGTTCCTAAAAATTCTATTGGAACCTCGATAAAAATTTATTCAACTCAGGAAAAGCTAAAAACATTAGAGAAATTGCTCGGTCGTCCAAGAGAGGTGCGATCAAGATATTATTATTTGAATTCTAAACAGGAAGAAGCGTGGTGGTATTACATTGATTCGCCTGCTGTCTCTTTTAAAGTAGTAAAAGACGAAAGCGAAAAAAAATTGAATCCATTTTATCTAATAAAAAAAGAGGATATGTTTAATAAGTGGGTCTCTTTGGCTGATACAACATTGGAAAGCTATTTTTGGCAAAGAAATTACAAAAGCTTTTTGTATTGCAATGGGATCCTTGTTAAGGATGCATTCACTCCTCAGGTTAAAATAAATTTTGGCGTTGATAGCGCCACTATTGATAATTTAGAAATTTCAGTTTTCGATAATAAGGGGATATTTCCTATAAATTTGACGCGCGATGATATTATTGGAAGTGAGTTTTATGAAATTTTATTGCTTGAAAAGAGCGTTAAAGAATGGTTTGTAAATAATATTTTTATGTTCAATGATGGTTATTTTTTTACGCAAAAATCTATCTTGGAAAAAATTTTAGATTACGATGATAGTGCATATTTCCCTGTTATTTTTTCTAGGAAGGAGCCAGTTCCCTTTGCAGGTTTTCCCGTAGAAGAGGAATTTGTTTTTGTTGATTTTTTATATCCCAATTTAAATCGTGGAGTTATTTATCTAAATAACTTCTTACAGTTAATTGATGGAATGGCATATTCATGTTCATTGGAAGGTGAAAAAAAGGCATCTACAGTTGAATATGCTATTGGAACTCTTGTTTTAAATGAACCTTATGGAAATCATTACAGTAGGTGGATTATACCCTCTGATGTAGAAGTTGAAGGTGTTGAAAATCACGAGATTGACGAAAATGAAAAATCGATTGAGAATTTCGATAATGTTGAAGATATGGAAGGCTTTGATTATGTCGAGGGTGACAGTTTTTTTGATAATAATTTGACTGATAGGATGATATTGAATAGCTGGGTTTTTATCAAAGAGTTCGATTATAAAAAGTCTGTATTTGCATATGAAAATGTACTTTTTAAGTATGATCTGGTGACCCAGAAAATTAATGACCAGTGGATTGTTATTACAAAAAAAGGTAACGAAACTAGAATTCCGCAGCAAGGATATGATGTGATATTGGGATTAAATTCAAAGATTTTTATTTTTGGAATATTTTCATTTGAATCAAAAGAAACTGAATTTTCGTCTTTGTGGAAAAATTTTATTAAAGTTGGAGTGTAGTGCCTTTAGCTTTCGAAATAAAAATCGATAGTTATCTTCCTTTAAGAGAAGTTAATTTTTTGCAGCGCTGATTTGCTAGGTTTGAGATTGGGTGGCCTAGGCCACCTAATTTATTTAGCATCTCTATCAATAATCCCCCTAACCCGAAACAACAAATCCCCCAATCCCGCAATTGCCTGTGCAGGCAATTCAACTTCTCGAGTAATTTTTTCGCACAGTGATTGCAGCAAAACAATCTGTTCTTGCAGCTGAGTCGTTTGTTCTTCGCGTATTTCTTTTTGGGTTTCGTAGCCGATGCTTTCCAGATATGCACCTTCAGGTAAATGGATTTCTATGCAGCTTTGTTTCTGGTAGCTGAACGGAAAGGGATCTGGCCATTTCCGGAAAACGCCCGCATTATCCGAAAAAGAGCCATTGTTGCTATTTTTAGCAGAGAAATAGCCGCTATCATTTGGGCGATACTACTATCGAGCTAAATATTTTTATTTTTTCTTGTCACACTTTGCACTACAGATTCGTCATGGTTGTGTAGCACCCAAAAACATCAAAATGACAGGTAATTTTTGAGGGTAGGATGGAAAAGAGCGATTGGTTGACAACACAATTTGAAACAACGCGACACCATTTACAGGCGGTGGCTTATCGCATGTTGGGTTCGCGCAGTGAGGCGGAGGATGCGGTGCAGGAGGCGTGGATCAGGTTGAATCGGTCTGATTCGGAAAGTATCGAGAACCTTGGCGGCTGGCTCACTACCGTGGTAGCCAGAGTCTGCTTGGATATGTTGCGTGCGCGCAAGGCGGGGCGTGAGGAATCGCTTGAGGAAATGTTGGTTGATCTGCCGGAGGAAGGTGAGGGCGATTTGGAGGAGAAATTATTGATCGCCGATTCAATTGGGCCTGCGTTGTTGTTGGTGTTGGATAAACTCACGGCCGCGGAGCGTATCGCGTTTGTGCTGCATGATTTATTTGATTTACCGTTTGATGAAATCGCGCCGATTATTGAACGCTCGGAATCGGCAACACGACAATTGGCCAGTCGTGCGCGCCGATGTGTTCGGGGTGCGGCTATGCCGCGCAAAGATGCGCAGCGCCAGCAGCAAGTGGTTGCTGCGTTTATGCAGGCGTCGCGGCAAGGTAATTTTGATGCGCTGATCCGCCTGTTACACCCTGAGGTTGTGCTGCGTGCCGATGAAACGGCGATTAAAGTTTCTACGGCGAATAAAGCGCGCGGTGCGCCGCAATTTGCAGCGGAGATCGCGGGCGCCAAGGCGGTGGCAGATACCTTGAATGGCAGTGCGCAGGGTGCGCAGTTGGCATTAGTGAATGGGTTTGCTGGCGCGACCTGGGGGATGAATGGGAAAACGGTGGTGGCGTTTTGCTTTGTGGTTAGCGATGGAAAAATCACAGCCATTGATATCGTTATGGACAAACAGGTTCTTGAAAATTTTGATATTCAACTCATCGACAATAACAGTGGGGTTAACGCATGAATATTTTTTTATGGATTTTGCAAATTCTGCTCGCGCTGCATACCGTGATGGGCGCGGTATGGAAATTCTCCCACAGCGCTGAACAAACCATGCCGTCGCTGAAAGCCATTCCGTCAGGTGTTTGGTGGGCGCTCGCAGGTGTTGAGCTGTTGTGCGCGCTGTGCTTGGTTTTGCCTGCGCTCTACAAACCTGCGGCAGTGTTGGTGCCTGTTGCGGCAAGCTGTATTGCGGTGATTATGTTGTCCTTCTGCGCGATACATTTTCTCGCGGGAAATACAGGCTTGGGTTCACCGATTTATTGGTTGGTTGTTGCGGCGCTGTGTGCGTTTATTGCTTACGCCAGAGCAGTATTGCAACCCTTGGGATAAACCCGGGGGAGTCGGTGAGGCGAGGGGTTTGATCTTTTAAATCCAGTAAAACAAAACCCGAGACCTTGCGGCCTCGGGTTTTGTTTTTACGCGTTGGGAATTGTGGTTATTCCTGCGAGCAGGAAATTACAGTCCCCATAGGTCATTCAACAGCTCGGTTTTACGTGGGTCGAAACCAGTCCATTGCCCCCAACTGGTGTTGGCGGAGACAGGGTCCCAAGGGGTTAAGTACCAGCCCATGGTGTCTGCAGACTCGGGGTTGATCGACCAGTAGCAGGCATTGATACCCTTTTTCTTGAAGTAGTTAGCCGCTGTTTGCTGCCATTGTTGATCCACATTGGTGGTGATGTGGCTCCACAGGGCACGGTCTGCCGGGCTGGCTTTTGCAGCTGGCCAATCCATGTTGCCGCCGAACTCACCAATCAAAATGCCGTAACCCAACTCACGCAGGTAACCAAAGTGCTCTTCCCAGCCTTGTTCCAACAGCTCGGGGTTGATCACGATACGGCAGTCGGCGTGGCCCGCTTCATCACCTTCCAAACCTTCACACTCGGTTTGGGTTGGGTCCATGAATTGTTTTTGTACAAACACGGAAGGCCCGTAGGTGTGAGGTGAGAACAAGAGGCGATCTTTAGGAATATTCAGCGGGTTGGTACCAGCTTCGTAGAGGTTTTCACCCCAGTTAGGGTTCAAATCAAGGCTGCCGTGCGGAACAGGAACTTTGGTATCCGGTGTTCCGTCCTGGGTGTTGGCGTTAGCGGAGAGACCTTCAACAATAATGATCATGTTGGGGTTCACTTCGTTAATCGCCTCATAGGCATCCTCAACCAAGCCTTTCCACTCGGCCCAAGTGTAATCATAGGGCTCGTTGAATACATCGATACCGATGATGTTATCTACACCCAACTGCTCGGACAGACCTGCAATCTCTCTCAGGTTAGCCAGCCATTTTTCCTTGTCATAGGCATGGATTTTGGTGACTGAACTTGGGTTGCCGGTGGCAGAGCATGAATACTCTTCGCGGGTAAAGTCATAACCTACGCGGGTGGCATCCACATAGGGTGGACGTGCATCCAAACGGCCTGCGCGCCAGCCAACATAGTTAGAGCAGGAGTGGATATCGACGAACAATTGGATGTCATTCTGGTCAGCCAGTTTGATGAAATCCTCCAATGCCTGACGTGCGGTAGTTTGACGTACCGACTGATGGTTTTTCAGGTTGGGGTCCATACCTTGTGGGTTGTTTGCTTCCAATGTCTGGGGTGCAATAGGCAGGCGCAGCATGGTAATACCTTGCTGTTTCAGTTCGGTCATAGTCTGCTGGATGGTACGACCTGAACCCTGGCTGTTGTTGACCCACCACATATTGCCCACATACAACTCCATTGGTGCACCGCTGGGGTTGTTGGCGTCATTCGATGGCTCATGGCGACCTTCAAGGCCGAACCAGTTACCGCAACGCGCTGGCACTAATTCACCGTCTTTTGTCAGGTTCCCTTGGGTATTGATGCGGAACACACCGCTACCCGGAGGTGTTACTGATGACGATGAGCTGGATGACATAGAGCTCAGGCTTGAGCTGCTAATAACCGAGCTGGAGCTGACAACAGAACTGGATGAGCTGCTCGGCACTGATGAACTGCTTGGTGCTAATGAGCTGCTAGGTACAGATGAACTGCTGGGAGCAATGCTGGATGAACTGGACGAACCGGGATTGACCGGGCCCCATGGGTCTGGCTGGGCATCGCAGGTTGAGAAAGAGATACAGCTTCTGTTGTTCTCATAACCCCAACCCGAGGCAGTGCTGGTACACATGGGGTAAAGGGTGCCGTACCAGTTACATTGCGCCCCATTGGCAATGGACGACGAACTGACAACGCTGGAGCTGCTGGAAACGGGGGGTACGCTGCTGGATGAAGGCGCCGAGCTAGCAACGCTGGATGAACTGGAAGAAGGCGTGCCACCAGTACAAGCAGCGCCATTTACAGTGGGGCGCTCAACCGTACCGCCATTGGTAACACCCTGGAAACCAAACTCGACGGTTTGGCCGGGCGGTATAGTGCCGTTCCAACCCAGGTTAGTCGCCGCATAGGGATTGCTACCCGACAGGTTGGCATTCCATAAATTCGTCACGCGGTTAGTGTTGTATTGCCAGCTAACATTCCAGCCATTGATGGCAGTCGAACTGGTGTTCGAAATACGGATCGCCGCAGTAAAACCCGAACCCCAGCTGTTGGTCACAACATATTCACAGCCAGCAGCGGCGGCATTCGAAAATGCGGCCAGCGCAATGCTGACGCCGAGAAGGCTTACCGCTCGTTTCACCGGAGCAGGCATGCGAGTGGAAGGAGATACTCTATGTCCCATTATTCAATCCTCAATTTATTATGGTGACTGCCAATGCGTAGCCCGCCAAGCGCAAGCTAGCGTAAAAACAGCCGAGAAAAAGATCGCAATAAATTTGCGGTCTCCAGTATCTGGACTGGGGAGACACCTCGTCACCCCGGCCCAAAACTTCTTCTCACGTTCTCCTTCGTCACCACATTGTTGTATTGATAATGGCTCACCCGATCATAGAATCCGTTGGTTGAAAATATGATAACCGGGGGAGTAGCGGCACCCTTTATTATGCAAGCGCTGAAACGCGCTTTATGACCGCTGTGCAGGACAATTGATATTTATACGGGAAAAATACTAGTACATCTGTTGACTAGGTCTCATTGACCATTTGTTCGCGGAGGAGTGAAGCGCCAAAAAACACAAAACTTTAAAAGCTGTCGTTTAAGTTTGCAATTTCACTTTTGCAGGCAGTTAAAAATTATTTATCGCAGTGTTATTACCAGACCCACTGCTAAAAATAATCCCCAGGACAGCGCAAGCAGCGCCCAGGGTAAGCGCGAAGGGTTTTGTACGGCTGCGGTTTCTGTGTGGTTCTCCGGATTTTTTTGTTGTGTTAGTTGAGTTGATAATTGTTTTACTTTTTTAACCCGCTTATCCAATTCTCGCGTTTTCTCACTTTGTTGCCGTAAAAACATTTCCATGCCGCGTTGAATTCCTGTCGCAATCGCTTTGGTTTCCACCGGCGATTGGCCTTCTATTTTTATACTGTTGGCAATTTTTAATGCGTCGGCGCGAATATCGCGCGCGTCTTTTTTCTGTTTGGTTTTTAAGGTGGATGATGCGTGTGTCATAGCGTGAATCTCAGCTGGGCGTTGGAAAAATAAATCAAACAAAAATCTGCATTTCGTCGCCAATTTTTTTGCGCATTTCCATCAGTTTGATGGCCGTGGCGTGTTGTTGTTTGTCTGCTTCGGTTTGCGGAATCCATACCGGGACTTTAACTGGCTGGCCACTTTCGTCCACGGCGACCATGATCACGATGCAGTGGGTGGTAAGGCGACGGTTAAGTGATTTAGGGTCGCAGGCATTTACTTCTATGGCGATGTGCATGGAAGTGTTGCCGGTGTAAATAATTTTTGCGCTGACTTCCACCAAATTGCCCACATGAATGGGCGATACAAAACGAATTCCACCGGCATACACAGTGATGCAATAGCGGCTGCTCCAACCGGCGGCGCAGGCGTAGGCGGCGAGGTCGATCCATTTCATTACCGCGCCACCGTGCACCTTGCCACCAAAATTTACATCTTGTGGTTCGGCCAGAAAACGAAGGGTGATATCGCGTTGTGGGCTGCTCATGATTGGCTCTCGCTTTAAATAAAGAGAAGTCGTTGGGGGACTAGTATTGGTGTGCAGGATAAAGGAGTTCTGCGCTGTTTTGTTGCTACAGCGCGTGTTTTACCCGGGGTTGTTCACATGCATCGATCTGCTTTTATCTATAAAAACAATTTTGTTTGTGATTCGTTTCGCATAATACAGTTTTTGTCGCCTCAGCCATCTTATCCCAAGTAACCCCAAGTCTTATTCAATCCATTACTGGCATAGCATATGGTTCTGCTGACTATTTTGTGAGCGCATTAGGTAGTTCAAGGCAGATCCTCCCGTGCAGGCGCAGGTATTTCTTGCTGCGGGTCAATAACAAATAACGACAGGAGTACAACTGGATGAATATTTCACGACTTAAATTGTGGGGCGCCGCCGCGCTCCTGAGCATGGGTTTATTCACATCCCAAGTATCGCTAGCGCAGAGCGCCAGCTGTAAATATGTGGTGACCAATAGCTGGGGCAGTGGCGCAACGGCGAATATCGAAATTACCAATACCGGTTCAACAGTGCTCAATGGTTGGAGTGTGAATTGGAGTTATACCAACAACCGTATTAGCAATTTATGGAACGCCAACCTGAGTGGGTCAAACCCCTACAGTGCATCCAACTTGAGTTGGAATAGCACCTTACAACCGGGGCAAACCATCACCTTTGGTATGCAAGTCAATGCAAATGGCGCGATAGAAACGCCGGTAGTAACCGGCGCAATTTGTGGTTCATCTTCTCTATCAAGTGTTAGTCCATCAAGTATTAGTTCATCCAGTGTGAGTTTGTCATCGCGCTCATCCAGCAGTGTGTCACTCTCCAGTTTATCCATGAGTTCCAGAAGCAGTTCATCCTTTAGTTCAGGACTGAGTTGCCCGCAAGGTAATAGCTGGCCTGATTGCCCGCCACATACCTGGAGCGATGAATACTGTGCGATGCACCCAGGTATTTGTATCAGAAGTTCCTCCAGCCGTTCGATGAGTTCAAGCAGCTCCAGCAGTTCGGTCAGCTCCGGTGTGACCAGTGTTGAACTTACGCAATTAATGGGTATTGGTTGGAATGTGGGAAATACATTGGACGCCGTGGGCGGGGAAACCAATTGGGGCAACCCGCTCATTACCCAGCAATTAATTAATTCGGTAAAAGCTGCCGGCTTTAAAACCATTCGCTTGCCTGTGGCCTGGAGTAAATTTTCTGACCCGCAAAATTTTGTGATTCAAACGGCGTGGATGGATCGTGTTGAGCAAGTAGTGAATTACGCGCTCAATGCCGACATGTATGTGGTGATGAACATTCACTGGGACGGTGGCTGGATGCAACCCACTTATGCGCAGCAAACTTATGTAAATAATCGCCTCAATATTATGTGGACGCAAATCGCCAACCGTTTTAAAAATTACGATGATCGTTTGTTATTTGCCGGTACTAACGAAGTGATGGTGGATGGCGATTACGGCACGCCAACGGTTGAGTACTACACGGTGCAAAATAGTTTTAACCAAACTTTTGTGGATACCGTGCGTGCGACTGGCGGCAAAAATGCAACGCGGCATTTGGTAGTGCAGGGCTTTAATACCAACATCGATCACACGGTCAATTTTGCGGTGATTCCAGTGGATACCGTGAATGATCGCCTGATGATGGAAGTGCATTATTACGACCCCTACAACTTCACCTTGAATACCAACAGCAATATTACCCAGTGGGGTTCAATCGCCACCAACCCAAATGCCACCGAAACCTGGGCGAACGAAGCTTATACCGATGCACAATTCCAAAAAATGAAAACCCATTTTGTGGATCAAGGCATCGGCGTGATTTTGGGTGAATACGGTGTAGTGTCGCGGTTGAATGTGTCGGGCCACGCCACCTATCGCAACTACTGGAACGAGTACATCACCCAGTCAGCCTATGACCGTGGTTTGGTGCCAATCTATTGGGACAACGGTTACTCAGGTGATGGCGGTTTTGCCTTGTTTAATCGCAACACCGGTGCGCAACTTGAGCCCGCGTTAATTCAAGCGATTGTAAAAGCCGACGATTAACCATAGTTTCGTAAATAGTTTCGTAAATTGTGCAGCTAAAACCCCAAGGCGATGTTATTGCCTTGGGGTTTTTAATTTTCAGTGTTATCGCCAATTGTTTGATCGGTCAAATTCAATCAGTTAATATCACATTCAGTCAAATTATCTAATTAACAACCAGCTGAGCGGTATAACAGAATGAAACCTCTTTTTGGCCTGCGGGCACATGATTTTGGCACTTTTCCACCACAAGAACTCGCAGCGCGTATTGCCAGTTCCGGCGCAACTTGTGTGCAACTGGCCTTGGCCAAGGCATTTCCCGGTGGGCATTTAATGCCAGCAGAATTTGGCGATGCGGGCTTGGCGGAAATTCGCACTGCGTTTGCGGCGAATGGCATTAGCGTCGCGGTGATTGGTTGTTACATAGATACCGTTGCGCTGGATGAAAGCGCGCGCGAATTTTCGTTCAAACGTTTTGAGGCGCATATCGATGCCGCCGCTGCACTGGGTTGCAATGTTATCGGTACCGAAACCGGTTCACCTATGCCTTATCTTGAACAACCCGACGGGCGCGACATCGCCTTTCGTATTGCGCTACAAGGTTTGCAGCGTTTGGTAAAAGCGGCGGAGCAAAAAGGAATTCGCGTGGGGGTGGAGGCTGTAGCGGAATACCACGCGCTATCCACCATCGAACATATCCGCATTATGATTGAAGAATTTAATTCCCCGGCATTGGGTATTATTTTTGATCCAGTGAATTTAATTCCGCTGGTGGGAGTGGCGGATATGGATGCATTTTTGGATGAATGCTTTGCCACCTTTGGTGAGCGCATAGTGGCGATCCACGCGAAAGATTACCAAATGGTGCCCGGTGAAAATGGTTTGGTGAAACTCGGTGATTTACCCGTAGGCACTACCGGCGTGATGGATTGGGTGGGTGTATTTAAACGGCTGATCGCCGCAGGTAAACACCAGGTGCCAATTTTATTGGAAGACACCAGCCCCGCCCACGCCGTGGATTCATTTGTTTATTTACAGCGCGCGTGGGATCAGGCAGTAGAGGAACTTAAGGTTTAATCACTGGTAAATAATATTAGGAAAACTCTGAAAAAATTAACCCCCGGTGCGAGTCTGTTGTATTACAGGAACGAACCGGGGGTTAATTTTTTATGCGTAATCGAATGGAAAATAATTGGTAAAAATTATCTCTCCAATCGGCTATTTTCCTATGTGGCTATTTGCCCACATTATTGTTTCCCCATAATTTCTCATAGGGCCAGCCGGATAAATCTTCCACTACGGCGCGGCTCTGTGCGCTGGAAGGTTCGGTGGCGCCAGATTTTAAATGAGCGATTTCGTTCATTAACAATTCGTGGGTGTCTTTATTTAATTTAAAACGGCTCGCCACAAAAAATCCGAACAGTAATAACAGAATCGGGCCAATTACCATGACCAGTACGATGGTATTAATTGCCTCGGTAGTCTGGGTTTCACTGCCCGACATAAAGCCACCCCATTCAATCACTATGCCCACAAACATCACCGCCACGGCTTGCGCTGCTTTGCGGATAAAGGTCATCACCCCGGCAAAACTACCTTCGCGGCGTTTGGCAGTAACAATTTGATCCACGTCGGCAATATAGTTGTACACGTTCCAGGGAATATAGTTGAGTGCGCCGCGCCCCAAACCAGCCAGCACTACCGCACCGAGTAATAAATACAGCGGCGGCAATTCAGTAAAGGTTAAAAACAAAATCAGTAGCGCAAGAATACCGGCGATATAAAACGATACCGCTAAGCGATAGGTGTACGAAGGGCCTATGCGAATTACCAAGGCAATCGCCAACGCAACGGCAAGCAATTGTGCAATGTAAGTATTGGCGATAAGCGATGAAGCAATCGCCACCGAGCCACCTAATGCAAACACAATAAAATAAGTGAAGGCCGCGTTAAAAATATCCTGGCTAATATAACCACCCAAATACATGCCCAAATGCAAACGGAAGGCGCGAATCCGTAACGTGGAGGATAGGTTCACAAATACCATTTTGAGTGCATTAAACGCGGAGGTTTTGGGTTTGTCCGGCTCTTCTGCTTCTACTACCGGTGCGCGCTCCCAAGTAAATAAATAGGTTACGGTAATGACCAGCATAAATGCCAGCGCAAAAATAATTCCCATAATCAGGAAAGTATCTGAATTTTCTTTGCCACCTACATAGTTAACAATCCAGTTGGGCAAAATGCCGGCAAAAATGGCAGACACTTGCCCGGTTAAAATTCGCGCCCCGGCAAATTTGGCTTTTTTTGCGTAGTCGTCGGTCATTTCGGCAGCAAGGGTTTCGTAGGGAATTAATACCGAGGCATAAACCAATTCAAAAAATACAAAAGTGAAGAGGTAATACCAATAGTGCTGATCGGCAACCCACATAAGGGCGAAGCTGGGCAATAAAGGAATAGCCGCTAATAAAAAAATGCGGCGACGGCCAAAGCGACGGCCGAGTTTGGTTTTATTTAAATTGTCGGAAATATGGCCAATCAACGGACTGGCAACGGCGTCGATAATACGCGCGATCGCAAAAATAGAGGCGGCTTGTATCGCCGATAATCCACAAAAGGTGGTGTAGAAAAAAATTAACCAGCCACTGATAACCGCCATGGAACCGGCACCCAGTACATCGGTGAGGCCATAAGCCACATAATTTCGGGTTTTTATTTCGCGTATAGTCATGGTGATTATCGCTCTTATTGTTATAGGAAGCTGTTATAAAAAGCCCCGCGCTGCGAGTGGCAACAGCGGGGAAGGAGGTTTGCAATTAAATATAGCGATTCATATATTCCACCAGCGCCAAAATCGCCATGGATTGGCCGTAAGGCATAGAGGTCAAGGGAATATCGCGATAGCCTTGCAGGTCATCAAATACCGGTGTACCAAACGAAACCTGTTGTAATTCGCCGTCGTCGCTAATGTTGGCGAGCACTGCTTTAATCGCTTTAACGGCCATGGCTTCGTATTTGGAATCCAAATAACCTTTGCGCACCGCTTTCAAAATGCCGTAGGCAAAACCAGCGGCGGCAGAGGCTTCCAGGTAGGAAGATTTGTCGTTAATCAGCGTATGCCACAAGCCGCTTTCATCTTGATAACCTTCCAGCGCTTTTACTTGCGCTTCCAGGGTTTCAATTAAAAATAAACGGGTGCTGTCGTGCGGTGGTAAATCCAGCAGTTCAATAAATTCCGGAATCGCAATAGTTACCCAGCAGTTGCCGCGCGCCCAGAGTGCATCGGCAAAGTTGTGGCGACCATCAAAGGTCCAACCGTGAAACCACAAACCGGTTTTGCGATCTGCCAAGTATTTGGTGTGCAACATAAATTGGCGTTTGGCTTCTTCGACATAGGCCGGGCGATCCATGAGCAAACCGATTTTGGCGAGCGGGAGCACACACATCATTAAGGTGTCGTCCCAAATTTGTTGGTAGTTCACCGAGTTGAACACTATGTGTTGCAAGCCGCCTTCTTCAGTGCGCGGCATTTCGTTCATTACCCACTCAGCCCACACATCCAAATAAGGCAGGTAGCTGCGGGTGCCCAAACGTTCGGCCAAATAGGCGAGGGTGAGGAAGGGGGAAACGGTATTAACGTTTTTAGTAGGCGTGCCCGCTTCAAAACGATTTTTAAACCAGTCCTGCATAATGTGCAGCGGTTTTTCGTCACCGGTAATATCCCACAGCTTTAACAAACCGTAGAGGCCCACACCGTGGGTCCACTCCCAGTCGTTCCAACCTTTGGTATCAATCACGCGGCCATCATCCAAACGCAGCAGGAATTCACCGCTGGTGTCTTTGATGTTAACCAAATTATCAATCAGCTTATCAATGGTGCGCGTCAACTCGGTGCGCGCAATACCTTCTACTGTAGCAACCATAAAATTCTCACAACTTGTTGTTGACAAAAAATGTTGGCAAAAACCGGATTCAGGGATCTTGAAGTGATCATAACAGCGAACTTTCAATGTGTCGATCATATTCAATCATATGTAGTCAATATGATTCAAGTGTGATACAAATACGACCGCTTCATGTGCAGCCTAAGCATTCAATAATCAATAAAAGCCTGCCTAATCAGGTGTATGCAGTGAGTAAAGTCTATGAAACGTCGAGAGCTTTTTAGATACGGTGCTATGGCCGCCAGCCTACCCTTAGTGGCAGGCACGCGCTTGGCAGCAGCCCAATCAAGCACCAGCAACCCGCTACTCACCAAATCCAATCAGTTGGGTTGGTTGGATACCGCCGAACCACGTGCGCGCTGTGGTTATACCTGGGGGCAGCCCTGGCCGCAGGGTAGGCTCAAAACAAATGATGCACTGCATTTGGTGGATCAAGCCGGTAAACACCAGCCATTACAAACCTGGGTGATGGCGACCTGGCCCGATGGCACTGTTAAGTGGAGCGGCCACGCGACGGCGGCGGGGCAATCCCTCGGGCAAACTTTTCATGTCGAAAAAAGTGAATTAAAAGGCCGCGCGCCTAAGGCCAAACACAGCGTAACAATTGGAGAATCCGGCAAAAAATTGTTGATTGATACCGGCGTGATTCGCTGTGTAGTGAATACCCAAGGCGAGGTGATTATTGATGAAATTACCTGCACGAAAAAAACATTGCTGCAAAACGCGCGGTTTATTGGCCAGCGACAAAATCAAGCGGAAACGGATGGCGAGCAGCCTCTGCAGGTAGAACATTTTTCGGCACAGATTCAACAGGCCGACATAGAACAGCGCGGGCCCTTGCGCGCGGTGGTCAAATTATCGGGCATGCACCGCACGGCAAATGGTCGCGAATGGCTGCCGTTTTCATTGCGTTTGTATTTTCATGCCGGTGGCGATGCGGTGCGCATTAGTCACAGTTTTATTTTTGATGGCGATGAACAACAGGATTTTATTCGCGCACTCGGTTTACGTTTTGATGTACCGCAGCGCGATGAAACCTACAACCGTCATGTGCGTTTTGTGGGTGAGGGCAGTGGCCTTTGGGCAGAGTCGCCGCAAGGCATTACCGGTTTGCGGCGCGACCCCGGCAAGGCGGTGCGCGAGGCACAAATTAATGGCGTCGCAACGCCTGCACTGAATACCTGGGATAAACGCGTCAGTGAGCGATTGCAATTTATTCCGGTGTGGAATGATTATTCGCTCTCACAATTAAACGCCAATGGCTTCAGCATTAAAAAGCGCACCAAAGCGGGCCATGCCTGGATCGATGTGGATCAAGGCAAACGCGCGGGCGGTGTTGCTTATGTAGGTGGCGCGAGCGGTGGTGTTCTGTTTGGCATGCGCGATTTTTGGCAATTGCATCCCACACAAATTGATATTCGCAATGCGGGCACGTCCATAGCCCAAGCGACAATGTGGATCTGGTCGCCCGATGCACCGCCGATGGATTTGCGTTTTTATCATGACGGCATGGGTATGGACACCTACGCCAAACAAATCGAAGGTTTGGAAATCACCTACGAAGATTACGAGCCAGGTTTTGGATCGCCCCAAGGTATTGCGCGCACATCAGACATGATGCTTTACGCATTGGATGCAACTCCATCGCGCGAACAATGTATCGACCTGGCTGATTCCATTCGCACCCCCGCACAAATTATTGCCGCGCCGCAAACCTATTTGGATGCCGGTGTATTTGGTGGTCTGTGGAGCCTGCCGGATCGTTCAACACCGATTAAAAAAATAGTGGAAGACCGGCTGGACTGGTCGATTGATTTTTATCAACAACAAATCGACCAACGCCATTGGTATGGCTTTTGGAATTATGGCGATGTGATGCACACCTACGATACGGATCGCCACGTATGGCGCTACGACGTAGGTGGTTTTGCCTGGGATAACTCCGAACTCTCGCCGGATTTATGGCTCTGGTATTCGTTCCTGCGCAGTGGCGATGCCCGCGCATTTCGTATCGCCGAAGCCATGACCCGTCACACCCGCGATGTGGATATTTATCATCTTGGTCGCTTTGCTGGTTTGGGTACACGCCACAATGTGCAGCACTGGGGTTGCAGTGCAAAACAATTGCGCATTAGCACCGCCGCCTATCGCCGCTTCCATTATTTTTTAACCGCCGATGAACGCACCGGCGATGTGCTTTGGGAAGTCGCAGAAGCGGATAAACAGCTGGTGAATTTATTGCCCACACGCAAAGTAAACCCGGAGGCGGCGGCCGATAAAAATACTCATATTGGAATTGGTACGGATTGGGGTTCAGCGGCAGCCAATTGGTTAACCGCGTGGGAGCGCACCGGTGATGCACGCTATAAAATCTGGCTGGAAAATGCGATGCGCACAATTGGTGGTAACGACTTGGGCTTTTTTGCCAAGGGTTACCACTTTGATATAAATAGTAAAGCCATGACCGTTATTCCTGCTGATCCATTAGAATCTGGCCGCCCAAAACGCGTGTCGCACCTCAATGCGGTGTTTGGTTTGATTGAAGTCTGTGCCGAGTTAAATCAATTAATTGATGTACCTGAATTCAAAGCGGCGTGGTTACGTTACGGGCGTTTTTATAGTGCACCGGCTGCGCAGCAAGCGGCTGAATTCGGGGTTAGTTTAACGGGCAATAATCTCACCAATGCGCACTCGCGCTTAACCGCTTATGTTGCGCAGCAAACTGGTGATACTGCACTGGCAAAACGTGCCTGGGATGAATTTTTCCGCGAGGCGAATCATGTGCCTGAGGTTAAGCGGGTTGAAGGTCCGCTGGTATTAAACCCGGTTGATGAAGCAGCCTGGGTTTCCACTAACGACAGCGCGCAATGGGGTTTGGCGGCAATCCAGAATTTGGCGTTGATTGGTGGGGAGTTGAAAAGATAAAAGCAAATCCCCCCTAACCCCCTTTTTCAAAGGGGGGAGTCGCACCGCACTGCGCCCCAAGCTCCCCCTTTGAAAAAGGTGCCGGGGGGATTTAGTTCCCCCCTTTGAAAAAGGGGGGTTAGGGGGGATTTAGCTCTTCTCTTTGAAAAAGGGGGGTTAGGGGGGATTTAGCTCTTCTCTTTGAAAAAGGGGGGCTAGGGGGGATTTAGCTCTTCTCTTTAAAAAGTGGAAACTAATAATTTAATTAACAATATTTTTACCGAGGTGAATCCTTTGATCGCTGCAAACGTTGAAGACTATCGCTTACTGGCTAAACGTCGCTTACCGAAATTCTTGTTTGAGTATATTGATGGTGGTTCTTTTAGTGAAACCACATTGCGTAATAACTGCGCCGATTTACAAACCATTGGTTTGCGTCAGCGGGTGCTGCGCGATATTTCCACTATCAACACTGAAACCGAATTATTCGGCCAGAATTTAAAACTGCCGATTATTCTCGGGCCGGTGGGTATTGCCGGGTTAAACGCGCGTCGCGGTGAAGTATTGGCGGCGCAGGCAGCGCAGGAAAAAGGTGTGCCCTTTTGTTTGTCCACTGTATCGGCTTGTTCGATTGAAGAGGTGCGTTTACAAACACAAGACCCACTCTGGTTCCAGTTATACATGATTAAAGATCGCGGCTTTTTAAATGCGATGTTGGATCGCGCCGTGGAGGTGGGCACTAAAACATTAATGTTCACCGTGGATATGCCAGTGCCTTCATCGCGCTATCGTGATATCCGCTCCGGCTTGTCAGGCGGCAGTATGTTCCGCCGTCAAAGTGCGCGCATGTTGCAATCCATGATGAGTCCACGCTGGGCCTGGGACGTGGGTATTTGTGGCCGCCCACATTCACTCGGCAACGTCGCCCACGTATTGGGCAAGGGCGCAGGCATCGACGAATTCTGGAGTTGGATGAGCAAAAATTTTGACGCGAGTGTGACTTGGAAAACGCTGGAGCAAATTCGCGATAAATGGAAAGGCGATTTAATTATTAAAGGTATTTTGGACCCTGAAGATGCGCTGGAAGCCAAAAAGCTCGGCGCCGACGGTTTGATTGTGTCCAATCACGGTGGCCGTCAGTTGGATGGTGCACTGTCCTCCATTCGTGCACTGCCACCGATTGCGGATGCAGTCCAGGGCGATATCAAAATTTTGTTGGACAGTGGTATTCGCACGGGGCTAGATATAGTGCGCGCTATGGCACTCGGTGCCGACGCGGTGGTGATTGGTCGCGCCTGGGTTTATGGCTTGGCCGCGCAAAAGAAACAAGGCGTTAGTAATGTATTGGATATTTTAGGCAATGAATTGCGCGTGGCTATGGCGCTTTCTGGTTGCGCATCGCTCAAAGAAATTACGCCAGATATTTTGGTGAAATAATTTTTTAGTTTCATTGGGTATATTTAATTTATTCGGAGTCATTAATCCACCTCTGGTCATACCCGCGAATGCGGGTATCCATGGCTCAAATTAAAACATGGCTTAAGTTAAACCTGTATTAAGTTAAAAAGTTACGAGGCTAATAATGAAAATAAATAATCTAACGCGCTGTATTTTACAGCGCGTACTGTGGTTCTTTTTCTTACTTATCAGTACAGCAGTTTGCGCGGATGATATTGGGCCTAATAAAACCAGTAAAACGAAAATTTTTATCGCCGGTGACTCCACCGCAGCGACTTACAGTCAACCCGATCAGCAAGGCTGGGGCGCGCTATTGGGTGATTATGTGGATGCCACTAAAGCGGAGGTGATTAATCGCGCACGCGGCGGCCGTAGTAGTCGCACATTTATCGCGGAAGGTTTATGGCAAGGCTTAATCGATGACGTTTCTGCAGGCGATATAGTCATCATCCAATTTGGCCATAACGATACCAGCCCGGTAAATGATACAGCCCGTGCACGCGGAACCTTGCCGGGTATAGGCACAGAAGCTATCACCATTAATAACCTGCTCACCCAACAGCAGGAAACGGTTTACACCTTCGGCCACTACATCCGCAAGATGGTGAATGACGTGCGCGCTAAAAATGCTACGCCGATTTTAATGTCGCTCACCCAGCGCAATCTATGGCAAGCCGGAAAGTTAGAACGCAATGGTAGCCACGGGCGCTGGGCTTACGAGTTGGCGCTAGAGCTAAATACACATTTTGTCGATATGAATAATCTCGTGGCCGATAAGTTGGAAGCGCTGGGAGAAGAAAAAACTGCCGCACTTTATCCAAAAGATCACACTCACTTTAACCAACAGGGTGCGCAGCTTCATGCGGAAACCGCACTCGCTGCATTTAAAGGTTTGCGCCCCTTATTATCTAATAAACGCTTATCTGATGAACAGTTATTTAATGATCTGCTCAATGAAAAAGGTGCGGCGGTTGCAGCCGACGAAATGACCTGGCTGCGTTTGCCAATGCCTGCCAACAATAATTTGCGTTCGGTCTTTTTAATTGGCGATTCAACCGTGCGCAACGGCGGTGGTATTGGCGGCAATGGCGAATGGGGTTGGGGCGATTTTTTGCAACCGCATTTAAACAGTAAAAAAATCAATGTAGTAAACCGCGCGGTAGGCGGATTGAGCAGCCGTACTTTTTATACTGGCGGTTACTGGCAGCGCACCTTAAATATGATGCGCCCCGGCGATGTATTAGTGATGCAGTTTGGCCACAACGATAACGCTCCCATTAACGACAACAGCCGTGCGCGCGGTACGCTCAAAGGTGTTGCCGACAACTATGAACAAATAGAAAACCAACTGACTGGAAAGCCGGAAACCGTATACAGCTACGGTGGTTATTTGCGCAAATTTATTGGCGAAGCCCGTGCTCGCGGCATTATTACCGTGGTCTGCTCGCCGGTGCCGCGCAAAATATGGGACGGTAAAAAAATCGCCCGCTCACCAGATTCCTATCCCGATTGGGCGCGTCAGGTAGCGCTGCAAAGCGGCAGTGCATTTATCGATTTAAACACTGTTATCTCTGCTGAATATGAGCAATTAGGTGCGAAAAAAGTGGATACATTGTTTGCCGACAAACATACCCATACCAGCAAAGCGGGTGCGGAATTAAATGCGGCTTTTGTGGCCGCACAATTAAAACCGCTACTGGGTTTGTAAACTTTTAATCAGTGAGGTATCCCATGAAACTATTCATTGCACCTAAGCAACATAAAACCCTGACTATGGCGTTATGCCTGACGCTAGGTTTGTCCGCTTGTTCGGAAAAAACGCTGGAGAAAAATCCTGCAGCGAGTTCCTCTTCAACCCTCAGTGATATGCCTGTTGCTACCGAAAAAACAGAGCGGCAAATAGAAACGCTGGATCGCGGTTTAATCGCCGTGCCCGCCGCAGAAGGAGTGTTGGTTAGCTGGAGAAAATTGCAGGAGGACGACAGCGATTTTGCGGTGGATATTTATCGCGATGGCAATAAAGTTTCTTCTGTGGCTATCACTGAACGCAGTAATTTTTTGGATACAGAAGGCAAGGCCGGTGCAAGTTACGAATTGCGTGCCGGTGAACAAGTTATTGCCACTGCACGTGTATGGGATCAACCCTATCTAAATATTCCAATCACACCACCGGCAGACGATACAACACCCGATGGCAAAACTTATTCCTACACCGCCAATGACGTGAGTGTAGGGGATTTGGATGGCGATGGCCGTTACGAAATTGTATTGAAGTGGGACCCAAATAATTCTAAAGATAACGCTTTTGGTGGTTATACAGGTGTTACCTATTTGGATGCCTATACTTTGGAGGGAAAACAACTCTGGCGAATTAATTTAGGTAAAAATATTCGCTCAGGTGCGCATTACACCCAATTTATGGTGTACGACTTTGACGGCGATGGTCGCGCTGAAATCGCCCTGAAAACCGCAGATGGCACAACCGATGGTGAGGGAACAATCATCGGTGACGCCAAGGCGGATTGGGTGAGTCATGCGGGCGAATTGGAGGTAAGTGATCGCACCGGTTCTGTAGTAACACCGGAGGGAAAATATATGGGGCAATTAGTCGGCCGCGTATTAACCGGGCCGGAATATTTTTCCGTATTTGAAGGCGCAACCGGAAAAGCACTGGATACAGTGCCCTATATTCCCCAGCGTGCACCGGGCAATAACAATCCAACCGCCGAGCAAATGAAAGCTGTATGGGGCGATGGTTACGGCAATCGTTCCGAGCGTTATTTAGCGGGTGTCGCCTATTTGGATGGTGCGCGCCCGAGTGTCATTATGGCGCGTGGTTATTATGCTCGCAGCGTAGTCGCCGCCTACGATTTTCGCGAGGGGAAAATTTCCACGCGTTGGGTTTTTGATTCTGCAGCACATGACGTTCCCGAAGGTTTTAGCGGGCAGGGCAATCATCAATTATCCGTTGCGGATATAGATAGCGATGGTAAAGACGAAATTATTTACGGCGCTATGGCCATTGATCACGACGGCTCGCCTAAGTGGACAACTAAATTTGGCCACGGCGATGCACTTCATGTGTCAGATTTTGATTTGGAAAATCCCGGTTTGGAAGTATTTGGTGTTTATGAATCCCCGCGCAGTAATGGCGGTATAGGTTCTGCGCTAATCAACGCTGCTGACGGAAAAGTATTGTGGAGTAAACCTACTGAAAAAGATAACGGCCGCGGTTTGGCGGCAGATATAGACCCGCGTCACCCAGGTGCAGAAAACTGGGCACTCAATGCACCGGAATTATTTAATGCCAAAGGCGAAGTTGCGGCACCCGCGCGACCAAAACACGTGAATTTTGCCATCTGGTGGGACGGCGATTTGCTGCGTGAATTATTGGATGGCACAACCATTTACAAATGGGATTGGAAAAATAATGCCAGTGTGCCGCTTTTAGTCACCGAAGGTACTAGCTCCAATAACGGCACCAAAGCTAATCCGGCCCTGTCGGCTGATTTGTTCGGCGATTGGCGTGAGGAATTAATCTTGCGTGCTGCGGACAACAAATCCCTGCGTATTTATTCCACCAACATCCCGACAGACATCGGCCTGACAACCTTGATGCAAGACCCGCAATACCGCGTTGCGATTGCCTGGCAAAACACCGCCTACAACCAACCGCCACATCCGAGCTTTTATGTGGGTGAGGATATGAAGTCGCCTGTAAAAACCAGTAAACAAGACTAACGGGAATTTAGGGAAGATTGGGTAAAAAAATCCCCATGATCCGAAAAATCATGGGGATTTTTTACGTTTGGATATTCAGATAAATAGCATAACAACGGTTTTGATAAAAAATATTGTTTACATTAAAACGACGCCATCAATCGCCCTAAGATTTTCATCGCTTCTTCTATGTGTGGTGTCCAGGTATTGCCGTAGTTTAAACGAATGCAGTGACGAAAGCGGCGGGAGGCGGAGAAGATGGGGCCGGGTGCAATGCTAATGCCTTGCGCGAGGGCGAGTTTGAAGAGTTGTAGTGAATCTACCTGCGTGGGCAACTCTACCCACAAAAAATATCCACCTTTCGGTTGGGTTACACGAGTGCCGCTGGGGAAATACTTTTCGATTGCCAGCAACATGTGTTGTTGCTGCGCTTCCAAGGTTTCGCGCAGTTTGCGCAAGTGGCGATCAAAACCGCCGTGCTGTAAATAATCAGCAATCGCCGCTTGTGCGGGCACTGACGGGGAGATGGTGCTCATGAGTTGCAGGCGATAAATTTTTTCGGCGAACTTTCCACCGGCCACCCAACCGACACGATAGCCCGGTGCCAGGCTTTTGGAAAATGAACTGCAATACATAATTAAATTATGTTGATCAAAACTTTTTAACGGTTTGGCTTGCTGGTTGCCAAAATAAAGTTCGGCGTAAACATCGTCCTCAATCGTGGGAATTTGATGTTGTGCAATTAACTCGCAAAAGGCTTTTTTCTTGTCATCGCTCATGCTGGCGCCGAGCGGATTGTGGTAACTGCTCATCACCCAAATCGCTTTAATTGGTAAGCGCGTGAGGGTGTCGGCCAAAATATCCAGGTCCATGCCTTCGCTTGGATGAACCGGAATTTCTACCGCTTTTAATTTCAACCGTTCCAACACTTGCAAACAGGCATAAAAAGCGGGCGACTCAATCGCCACCATATCGCCGGGGCTGGTCACGGTTTGCAGCGATAAACTCAGCGCTTCCAAGGCGCCGCTGGTAATAATCAATTCATCGGCGGTATATTTGTTGCTAGCGGTCATGGCGCGCAGCAAAATTTGGCGACGCAAATTCGCATTGCCGCTGGTCATGTCGGTCACTATGGCTTGCGGCGACATATCGCGCAGCGCTTTATTCATGGAGCGCGCCAGCCGTGGCAGGGGGAATAAATCCGGGCTGGGAAAGGCGGAACCCAAGGGAACGGTGTGTGGGTCTTTAATGGAATCCAACACAGAAAAAACCAATTCACTGACATCCACCTCGGTAGCCGCAATTTCATGCCGCGCTTGCGCGTTGTCATTTAATTGCGGTTCGGCGAGCAGGCTGCCCGCATTGTTGCGCACCACATAACCGGAGCGCGCGCGGGCTTCAATGAGCCCGCGCCGCTCCAATAAGTAATAGGCCTGAAAAACGGTGGCGGCACTGATGCTATGGGTGCGGCTGGCGGTACGCACCGACGGAATTTTTTCGCCCGGCTTCAAAGTGCCGGTGCGAATCAGTTCGGCGATGTTTTCTGCAAATTGTTCATAGAGTTTCATAAGCGAATGATAAGCCAGCCCCCGGTGTTCCGATAGTGTTGCCCAACTGCCTATTTACCCTTGTAGATAAAACTGGCGGATTGATCAATGGTTTGTTCCGGCTGATTTACATTGCTCATCTGGAAATTAAAATCGATATGGTTACCCGTGTTGTGGATCGGATCATGGTTTTTTAGGGCTACCGCGACCGGTAATTCTACGCGTTCACCGGCGGCCAAAGTCAGCTGATAAGTTTTGGTTAAATACAGCGGTTTATCGCTTGCCAAGGTGAGTTGATAGGTCTGTATTTGTTGGGTTTTGTTGGTTAATTTCAGGCGATAAACATTCACTTTTTCACCGAGTGAATTGGTGCGCAATACATTGCGGTCGCGATACGCACTCAGCGCCATTTGTTCGCGCGCGTTTAAGCTCAGCGCAAGAATTGCCAGTAGTGCGGCAATGGCGACTGCATAGGCCACCAGACTGGTCCGCCAGCGAATGCCGGGTTTTGTTGCGCTGCGTTGTGCGGGTGGCAGTTCCAATAAACGTTCACTGGTATAGCTCACCAAACCGCGCGCATAACCCATTTTATCCATCACCGAGTCGCAGGCATCCACACAGGCGGCGCAGCCGATACAGTCCATTTGTAAACCGTTGCGAATATCAATACCGGTTGGACAAACCTGCACGCACATATGGCAGTCGATGCAATCACCCAAATTTTTTGCGTGATGATCCTCATCTTTTCTGCGTGCTCCACGACTCTCACCACGCTGCGCATCGTAACCGATAATTAATGTGTCTTTATCAAACATTACGCTTTGGAATCGCGCGTAAGGGCACATGTGGGTGCAGACTTTTTCGCGCAGCCAGCCGCCATTGAGGTAGGTCATACCGGCGATAAAAAATACCCAAAATGCGTAATTGCCTTCCAGTTGCACAGTGACTAAATCGCTCACCAAATCGCGCACCGGCATAAAGTAGCCCATAAAGGCGATGCCGGTTGCAAGCGAAGCGAGTAGCCACAAACAATGTTTGCTGCTGCGGCGAAAAAATTTATTGAGTGACCAGGGCGCTGCATCCAGTTTTACACGTTGATAACTGTCGCCTTCGGTGATTTTTTCCATCCACATAAATGCCCAAGTCCAGGTGCTTTGTGGGCACACATAACCGCACCAGACTCGTCCGGCTATCACCGTAACAGCGAGCAATAGAAATGCGCTGATGCTCATGACAAACGCGAGCAGTAAAAAATCTTCGGGTAAAAATGTGGTGCCAAACACATAGAATTTTCGCTCGCTTAAATCCCACAGCACCGCTTGGTGGCCGTCCCAGTTAATCCAGGCAGTACCAAAAAATAATAGTGCCAGTACACCGGCGATACTGATGCGCAGGCGGCGAAAAACCCCGGTAAAACTACGCGTATGAATTTTTCCACCGCGTTCAGCGGGTGTGGGTTTGTGAGAGGAGGGCAGCTGTTGTACAGGAATATGTTCGCTCATGACGTGCTTCTCTTCGTTTGGTCAGTCATTGTGCAGTCAGTATGCGATTCCATCTGTACTGGTAACAGATTCAGTTTCAGCGAAAAACACCGTAGCAGATGCAGCCGTTCAGATTGGTTCATGGCGTATCTGATCTGTAGAAATTCTGGTTATCTGCAACTGTTTTGCAGTACAGAGCAAGGCTAAGGTAAGCGATCAACCTTGGCTGCCAATCTGGTGCTCTGTTATGTGTGTGGTGCTCTGTTATGTATAGCTACGATGATTATGATTACGCGCTGGTGCGTGAACGGGTGGAACAATTCAGGGATCAAGTTGCGCGCCGTTTGAGTGATGAGCTGGCGGAGGAAGAATTTTTACCGCTGCGCTTGCAAAATGGTTTGTATATGCAAAAACACGCCTACATGTTGCGTGTGGCGATTCCTTACGGCGTGTTATCCAGCAATCAGCTGCGCACGCTGGCGCACATTGCACGCACTTACGATAAAGGTTATGGCCATTTCACGACACGCCAGAATATTCAATTTAATTGGATTCAATTAGAACAGACGCCGGATATTCTGGATTGCCTGGCCGCTGCGCAAATGCATGCGATTCAAACCTCGGGCAACTGTGTGCGCAATGTCACCACCGAAGCTTTTGCCGGTGTCGCGGCGGATGAAATTATCGACCCGCGGCCCTTGGCCGAATTATTGCGCCAGTGGTCAACCATTAACCCGGAATTTTTATTTTTACCGCGCAAATTTAAAATTGCGATTTCCTCGGCCGAGCAAGATCGCGCCGCGATAAAAGTGCATGACATTGGCTTGCATGTGTATCGCGCGAATAACGGTGAAATGCTGCTGCGCGTTTACGTGGGCGGTGGCTTGGGGCGCACGCCAATTATCGGTTTGACGATTAAAGACGATTTGCCTTGGCGCCATTTGCTCTCCTACGTGGAAGCCATTTTGCGCGTATACAATCGCCATGGTCGGCGGGATAACAAATACAAAGCGCGCATTAAAATTCTGGTGAAGGCGCTGGGTATTGCCGCGTTTGCAGAGGAAGTGCAGCGCGAGTGGCAAGCGATTAATGCTGGCCCGGCGGAAATTACTGATCAGGAATACCAGCGTATTGCCGCCGCGTTTGTTGCACCGGCCTATGAATTTTTACCCGCACAGAATTTTGATTACAACACCCAGTTGTTTAAGCATGCGGAATTTTCCCGCTGGGTTGCGCGCAGTGTGATCGCGCATAAAGTGACGGGTTATGCGGCGGTTGTTATTTCCACCAAGCCGGGCATAAGCGCGCCGCCGGGTGATGTTACCGCTGAACAAATGGAGGTGATTGCCTTACTCGCCGAACAATTTGGTTTTGGTGAAGTGCGTGTCGCCCATGAGCAAAACCTGGTGTTACCGGATGTGCGCAAAGCGGATTTATTTGCCTTGTGGCAAGCGCTGGATTTGATCGGCATGGCAACACCCAACGCCGGGCTGCTCACCGATATTATCGCTTGCCCCGGCGGCGATTATTGCTCGCTTGCCAACGCCAAATCCATTCCCATCGCCCAGGCAATTCAACAGCGTTTTGAAGATCTGGATTACTTACACGATGCTGGTGAGCTTAGTGTAAATATTTCCGGCTGTATGAATGCCTGTGGTCATCACCACATTGGCAATATCGGCATATTGGGTGTGGATAAAAATGGCAGCGAGTTTTATCAGGTCACATTGGGTGGTGCTCAGGGCAATGAGAGTCGTTTAGGTAAGGTGATTGGCCCGGCATTTTCTGCTGCAGAAATGCCGGATGTGATTGAAAAAATAATTGCGACTTACAAAGATTATCGCGAAGTGGATGAACCGTTCATTGATGTGGTGCAGCGAATTGGTATTGATCCCTTTAAAGAAAGCCTCTACCAAAACTCAGCATCACGGCAGCAGCCACCAGCGGAGGTACTGCCATGAATAATGTTATTGCGCTTGCGCAAGGCGATGCGCACATTGTGGAGCAAGACCCCTGGGTTTTTATTAATTCTGAAACTGAATTGGTTGAGTTTTCTGCACACCAAAAACTGATTCTGCCTTTTTCCCTGTGGCAAAAGTGTCAGCCGGATGCCGTACTGCGCGGTGAACAGCAAAGCACACAGGGTTTTTGGCTCGCGCCCGATGAAGAGGAAGAACCCGTAAAGCAATGGTTAGCGGTAGTGCCGCTGATTGCGCTGCAATTTCCGAGCTTTCGCGACGGTCGTGCTTACACCCAAGCCTACGTATTGCGCACCCGCTTGTGCTGGGCCGGGGAATTGCGTGCAGTGGGCGATGTATTGCGCGATCAGTTGAGCCATATGCGTCAATGTGGCTTCACCAGCTTTGCCATTCGCACCGACAAATCTGTTACGGATGCGCTCAAAGGGTTGTCGGGTATAAGTGTGCTCTATGGCCGCTCAGTCATTCAGCCGCTGCCATTATTTCGGCGGCGATGATTTTTAAATCATCATTGCGATACCCGCGTTAGCGGGTATCCATTTTCAGCCTCAAGTGAAAAATAAATGGCTGAATATTATGGCTGTGAATAATCCACCCAGGGATCAAACATTAAATCTTTTACCGCTTGTTTTTCAGCATTGCGGCGTTGGTCTTCACGCACCTGCTCGGGAGTTGGGTTGGCGGGTAACGGGCTGGGGGGAATATCGCTGGCGTGATATTCCGGTTTGGGCGGTTTGGGTAATGGCAGCGGTAGTTTAGTAATCGGTTGATTTAAATTGGCGATTTCCAAGCCCGCTAAAATAAAGGCGCCCGAGGCATAAAGCGCGGTAGTTTCACGTTTGGTGGGCACGGGTTGGTCGCCTGCAGATTGCACCTGGCCCAATATACCGCTGGGCAAAATATAATTATTTAAACCCGCCCAGCCTTTCAGCACTTGCGGTAAATACCTATCGCGTTCGAGTAAACCGTGGTTAATGCCAAAGGCTAGTGCATAGGTAAAAAATGCGGTGCCGGAGGTTTCCGGTTCCGGGTAGGCTTCCAGATCCAATAAGCTTGCGCGCCAGAGTCCGTCGGGCTGTTGGAGTTTGGCGATACTGGCCATCATCTCCTGGAATAGTGTCACATACTGCGGGCGGCTTGGATAATTCTCCGGCATGGCTTCCAGAATACGGGCGAGTCCTGCTACTACCCAACCTTGTCCGCGCGACCAGAATATTTTTTTGCCGTTGGCGGAGCGGCGCTCGATAAAACGTTCATCGCGCGCAAATAGATTAATTTCTTTGTCGTAGAGGCGCTCGTACACCCGCCAGAATTGTTTATCCATCGCATCAATATATTTTGCATCGCCGGTTATCGCCGACATACGGGTTAATACCGGCGGCGCCATAAACAAAGAATCGCACCACCACCAAACTAATTTTTTCGGCGCAGGGTCAAGGCTTAAATAGGGTAGGGTGTAATCCAGCCGCTGTTGCAGCGGCATAAGCACGCCGGGCAAACCGGTGCGTAAATAAATAGCTTGATATAAATCACCAATGGCTTGGTCATCAGCATTAATTAAGTGCACCGGCGCGCCGTGGCCTTGGTGGGCGTAGTTAAAACGCTGTGCAGTTTCCATGTTAAACGCGAGCACATCTGGCACATTGGCAACATCCACTAATTTGGCGGTACCGACAAAAAATGTGGCGGAAATCCAGTTGGTGTTAATGTGCCGCCGTTTTAATTCAGGTTTGTTTTCTATTTCTTTTAGTCTTGCCACCTCCGCTGAAGCAAGTTTTTTAACGGTGGTGATAGTTTGTTCTCGCTCAGGGATTTTATTGCTAATGGGTTCTGCCTGAGGTGACGTAAACATCAAGCTACTGCTAATCGTTAGTGCGATGGCGAGTGTTTGTGTGAGCTTCACAATAAATCCTCGTTGTGGTTATAAATGATCGGGCAATAAAAAAATGCCGAGCTGTAAAAAACAGTCGGCATTTTTTTGATGCGGAGTTTTAGTATGTAATGCTGGCTTCCGGTATAGTATTTACCGTGGTGCCATCAGTCATAGTGAGTTTGAACATATACCAATAGGTTGTTCCTGCTACTACGCCGGTATCTACTAGCGTTCCCTCTTGCGGAGCGCTAGCGATAACACGGGTTCTACCACTGGCTTGGTTGCGGGTATTGCGATAGATCTCAACTACGCGAATAGATGGGAAGTCTTGCAGCTTCCAGCTCAAATTAATGCCATTGCTAACCTTACTACTCACTAGATTGGTTTTTGGTTCGAGTATTGTGTCGACGTAAGCAGGCTCTGTGCGCACCAATTCGTTTGTTGTCGCGTTATCAAACTCAACCCAGTAGTAATAATTTTTACCGGCAGTGGCACTGGCATCTTGCCAGCTCAGGCTGTCAGTTGCTGCGCTACCAATTAATTGACTGCTGGAAAAATCCGCCGGTTGTGTATTGTCTGGCGTTTCTGCGCGATAAATATGAATGCTGCGTAATTCCATATTTTCGCTGCGCCAGGTTAGCTGTACTGGCACCATGTTGTTGATAATATTTAATTCCACTTGCGGAATTAAGCTAACCGACAATTGGGTTTTGGATGTTCCAGCATCGAGTTGACGATGTTTTTTACCACCGCGCAGTTCAGCGGAGTAAATATAATTTACATCCGGCACTACATTGGTATCGATCAGTTCACCTTGATCGCCATGAATATAACCAATGCGAATTTTATTGTCTGGTGCGTCCTCAGTGCTGCGGAAAATATGAGCACCGTTAAATTTTGCTTTGTTGCTATACAGGCGCACAGTCACTTTGTTCGTATCGCCTTGTGCGACTAATTTTGCCCAGCGAGTACCTTTAACACTGGTTGTGGCATAGTCGGGCACTGTTTGCATATCGCCACCCAAATAGAAGCTCGGGTGCGGTGGTTGGTTGTAACCTACATTTTGCCAGGCAATCGCTACACGGTATTGCGGGTTTTGCATCAGGGTAGGAATGCGATGATTGGTGGGAATCGGGCTGGAGAAAATCATTAGCTCGCTGCTGTCCGCTTTGGCCCAAACCACTTCTTCGCGCCAATCACCAATAATATCAGCAGAAATAGCAGGTGTGGCTTTGGTGCCATTGGCAGACACTGCGCTGTATAAATCGCCATTCAAAATAATATTGGAAACACTATTTTCGTAATCCCATTTATATACTTTGTTACCGTCCAGAATTTCGCGTAACAAATCACCATCCCACCAGAGTGCAAAATTAACTTGGGGTGGGCGAACATCACCAATCAATTGACCATTGGCTGCGACCAAGCCAGCAACGGCAGAAGAACTCCAGTTTTCATTGCCTGCAAAACGGGGGTCTATATCAATACTTACACCGCGACCAATATCGCCACCGTTAGTTGGGCGGCTCCACAATATTTGGCCGGTGGCCGCATCGTGCAATTCCACTCCGTATTCCACACCGTCTTTGGTGTAGCAGGAGGGGCATTCATGCACCATAAAAATTTCCTGGCCGGGGCGAGTAGGGTCTATGTCGGAAACATGCAGTGCATCGCCGTGGCCTAAACCTGTGCTGTAAAGTGCATGGCCGTTATCGTCGATGGTAGCAGCACCGTAAATAATTTCATCGCGGCCATCGCTATCCACATCGGCAACCGACAAACTGTGTGCACCCTGGCCGTAAACAATTTCATCGCCATTGGCGTTATTGGTATCAAACACCCAGCGCTCGCTGAATTTTCCATCGACCCAATCAAATGCAGCAACCACCGCGCGGGTGTAATAACCACGGGCCATAAATAAACTTGGTGTTTCACCATCTAAATAAGCGACGCCCGCCAGGAAACGATCTACGCGGTTGCCATAGGTATCGCCCCAGCTGCCGACATTGCCGCGCTGCGGAACATAATCAATAGTGTCCAGTGCTTCGCCCGACAAACCATCAAACATGGTTAAATATTCTGGACCATTTAAAATATAACCGCTGCTGTTGCGATAATCGGCACTTGCATCCCCAATTACTGTACCGCGACCATCGACTGTGCCATCTGCAGTTTTCATCGCGATTTCAGCGCGGCCATCGCCATCAAAGTCGTAGGCGATAAATTGGGTGTAGTGCGCACCGGCGCGAATATTTTTCCCCAAATTAATTCGCCAGAGTTGTTCGCCTTCCAGGGTATAAGCGTCGATAAACACATTGCCGGTATAACCGCTTTGGGAGTTGTCTTTGGCGTTGCTGGGGTTCCATTTCACAATCACTTCATAGTCGCCATCACCATCCAAATCGGCAACACTTGCATCGTTCGCGCTGTAATCGTGCATCACACCTAAAATGGAATCACTCTTGGGTTTGTTGAGTGGAATACTTAAATAAGCGTTGCTCCATACCGTTGCGCTATTCGCTTTTTTATCTTGCAGGTGATGTTCACCTTCAATCATCACATGATATTTATCGCCCGCTTTGCCTTGGGTATCCATAAAAAAAGTGGCGGATGCCAGCGGCTTTTTGGTTAATTTTTTACCATTGCGAAATACATGAAAGCCTTTATTGCCCTGATCTTTTTGCAGCAGACGCCAGCTAATGGCATTGCCGTTTTCGGTGGGAATCACGACTAAACCGCGATCCAGATTCTCCACAGATTTTTTAATTTCACAGGTTTGTGATTCACGGCAATCGGGTTTTTTCTTATCCTGCTGTTGATGCGCCTGGCTCAGCGGGACTGATAAAGCGGTGAGTGCACAAACTGAAAGAACTGCCTTGCACAACCAAGGCTGCTTTAGGCTATTAAGGGATGTGTTGATATAAGAGAGTTTCATTATTGGTTATTCTCCTTAAAGGTTGATAATAAAAAACCCCGAGGATTAGTCGGGGTTTAGCGAACAAAAATTACATTTTATAGGTTAGGCCAATGGCAAATTCTCTGCCTGAATAGTCATATTGGGACATACGGCCTTCGCCTGAGTTATATACCAATACCTCTTTGGTCAGGTTGCGGCCATCGATATAAAATTTTAGTTTTTCAGTCAGGTTGTAATTAAATTTTGCATCTAAATAACCGCCATCATCGACGTACAGTGGGTTGCCTGAGCGATCAGATGCCCGCCATAAATATTCGCCCCGGAAGTTATAGGCAAGACGTACACCCCATACATCGGTTTCGTAAAACGCACTGATGTTGTAGCTGTCTTGTGATTGTTGGGGGAAGGGCAATTCCTCGCCCGTAATGCCATCAAATAAACCTACATCTTCGGCTTTCATGTAAGTGTAGTTAACGCTGCCACCTAAACCATCGAAGGGGGCAGGCAACATGGTGAACATAGTACTTGCCTGAAGTTCAACGCCTTTGGTGGTTGCACCGGTATTGTTATATCGTTGACGCACATCCCACACGCGGCCATCGTTAAAAAAATCCACGTTATACTGGGTGTCCGGATCAAAAATCCAGTTATCCATTTTTTTTGTAAAGAAGGCAGCAGATACAATCGAATCTTCATTCGGATACCAGGTTAACGCGAGATCCAATTGATTGGCGACATAAGGATTTAATGCCGGATTTCCTGCCGTACAGGTATTGGGTAGATCATCAATTTGAGCTTGGGTGTAGTCGTTAATCACGCAGGTTGCGTTTACGTTAATGTCTGCAATGCGCGGATGTGCCATGACTTTTGCGGCACCAAAAAATAATTCCAATTCATCCGGAATTAAACCAAGCGTGAGGTTTAAACTCGGCAAGGTTTCTGTGTAGCCTTCCTTAATTGTTTTGCGACCATTGAAAGTATCCGGGTGATCGATAGCTTCAATAGGGGCTGCATAAGCGCCGGTAACGGGGTTAATCACAGGGTTACCATTGGCATCCAACTGATCCACCATCACACGGATAGTTACATCACCATTGGCTGTGGTTTTAGTATCCACTACACGCACACCAAAGTTACCTTTTAACGGCATGCCACCAATAGCCATTTCAAAGTTGGCTTGGCCGTAAAATGCATTGGTCGCTACGTCTACATCAAAATTGCCGCGATTTACATTCAAGTCGTTGCGGGTAGTATTGTCTGCGCTGATGGCTCTCAACTCTTCCAGAATTGCCTTGGAATCTATTGCTTGCCAGGTGCTGGGGGCGTAAGTGTTGAGGCTAAAATTTTTAAAGAAATCGGGCGTACTCTCAGTGCGGCCTTCAATCAACGCAATTTGATCGGCCATAGTCCATACTTGGCCGTTATAGTTAGCACCAACGTTGCGAACTATGTTGTAGGCATAATTTGCATTGGTAAATTCCTGAGTGTTGTATTGGTAACCGGTTTGGAATTTGGTGAAGAACCCACTATCTGGCGAATAAGCAAAATCCAGTTTTGCCATGTCTTCCTGGGTTTCATCTTCCATGGGACGATAGTTATAGGCCGCTCCGCCAGAATAACTGGCAGGATTATTCATATCGAACTTATTGGAGGTATCGGTTAAATCACTGGCATTACGGATATAGGCATTGCTTAAATCAATGTTCGGTAAACCTTCACGGTTTAATGTCACTTCCATATCGACAATACCACCAGCCCATACGGTGGTGCCGCGTGAATCAATATCTTGTTCAGATGTTGAGCGTGCAATAACGCCTGAGGCCTGAAATTTATCCTGACTATATTCAAAACCGGTTTCAAGCATACTGGTTTCTTGATACCAATCGATATCCAGTACACGGTTGCTGACGGTCGCGTCACGGGTTTTAAAACCAACAACATTTTTGCGATCATCAACAACAACTGACTCAGGTTTCAAGCGCGCTGCAGAGTTAGTTTCAAACTGCATATTAATGTCGTAGGCCGACTTATCCCGCTCGTTATAGGTGTAACCCACATAAGCCGAGAGGCTATCGGTAAAAGCGTATTGCACCATAGTGTTCGCGCTTAAACGATCTTCCTTGCGTGCCCAGATTCCATAACGCGGTAAGTAGGGTACAAATTCTTGCCACTGTGCCAAACACACATTGCGATCAGCGACAACAGAAATGCTGGAGCAACCGGATTGTTCAGTTATGTTTTCGTATTTGGGGTTAACCGATGTTTTTGCTGCATCGCCATCGTAGTCAGCAAAACGTGCCCATTCAGTATTGCGAATACCGTGCAGTACAGTGTCTTTATCGGCAGCGGTAACGTTTACCAACACACCGAGTTTTTCATTAAATTTGTATACACCAATTAAATTAGTTTTGGGCATGGCATCGCCAATCAAATCGTTGTATTGCACTTCGCCATTGGCCGAAAAAAAGTTATTTTCAAATTCATTCGGCTTACGGGTGTTTACTTGAATCGTGCCGCCAATACCACCTTCAGTTAAACGCGCTTCTGAACCTTTAATAACGTCCAACGATTTAACCAGTTCAGAAGCCATATCGCGGAAGTCCACGCCGCGGCTGCCGCCCATACCCATAGCACCAACGCTGTTTAATTCCACGCGCAGTAAGTCTGGGTCTACACCACGCACACTTACCGATGAGCCTTCACCGTTGTCGCGGCCAATTTGTACACCGGGAATGCGCTGTAATGCTTCAGCGATATTTTTATCGGGGAAGGCGCCAATATCTTCGGCTACCAAAGAGTCAGTCATGGTCACTGCCGCTTTTTTGCGATCCAGTGCGCTGCGTTGACTGAAACGAATGCCGGATACCTCTACTTCTTCAATATCTTTATCTGCGGTAGTGGTTACTGTCGCGGATTGCTGCGCAAAAGCGCCGGGGCTAAGCACGGCCAAACCGGCACTGGCAACCAACATGGATGCAATACCGCTGGCGAGCAGCTTGCGCGAAAAGGGGATGTTGGTGTTTTCTACTCGTGTTGACTTGATTTGACTGAAGATGGTCATTTTTCCCTCTCTATTATTGTGTTTAACGATTATTTTGAACGAACCACCGAATACTATTATCATATTAATTCATAGTCAATCATAACCAATCATTTTATCGGTCATTGGTAATCATTTGTGGTCATAGGTAACACTGGCTGTAACCAACGGAAAATTGCGTTCAAAAATGGCGCATTAATCATTAAAAACGGAATGCCTCAAAGCCTGAGGGAGGAGCGAGAGTGCTGACGTTGGAAAAAACAACACAAAAAAGAAGAGGTAATAAAAAGAAAATAAGAAGAGAGAGATGAAAGAGAGAAATAAAAATAAAAAAGCAATAAAAATAAAAGAGTAGTGAAAGAGAAAATAAACATTAACAAGAAAAATACTGGTTTGAACTTTTGCCAAACCAGCAGTACAACAAATACTTAAAGTTCTACGGCGTAGGCGTGGATTGGGCCGTGCATATTGGAGCGGAAGACTAAATATTTTCCATCCGGTGAGAATTGCAAATTGGGTTCTACACGGTAGTCGTGATTGTGCATATCCACTAACTTGGTACTTTTTAATTTGCCCGGGCGAATTAACTGTTCAGCGTTGGGAGCACTTACGGCGATGTCTTCAATGATTTCCGGTTCAAATAAATACAGGTACTTGCCGTCCTCGGCGCGTGCGACCATTTCGTGGTCGCCGCCATCACCGGCTAGCAATTTTCCATCGCGCGATATTTGGTAATGCACGGACCACTCATTGCGTTCAAGGTGATACCAGTGGCGTTTTTTTGTCTCCAGGTTATAGGTGGATAACCAGAATACTTCGCCGCGCGGTGTTTGCAGATCGTAATACACCGTTTTGCCATCAAACGAAAAAAATTCATGGCCTGCAATTTCCATATTCATGCTGCGCTGGTGAATTTTTTGTATATTTTTGCCATTGATATCAATCGTCCAGATCCTATCCACCATATGCCAGGGGCCTTCGTGGCAATACATAATTTTGCGCGGGTCCGCAGGGGAGAACTGCACATGGTTTAGCCAATCGCGTGAACGGGTAACCACTTTGCGTTTACCGGTTTTAATATCGATGGTAAAAATTTCCATGGGAATATTTTTAGCCAGGCGCTCAGCCATGCGCAGTTCTTTAGCTTCGGCGAAATTCAGTGGTTTACCGTCTGCCCCTACGGCGTTATAGCCACCGTCGGTATTGGCGACTTTCGGGCCGGGTTGCAATTCTACAAATTCAGTGGCGTAAGCGCCTGCCATTAAGGTGTCATCGGCATTGATGGAGGTAATAAAACCTTTAGGGAAAACTCCAATAAAGGTTTGTTTGCCGCTGGGAATATCGATAGCGTAATACTCGACATTATCAAATAGATTGGCGTTGTCTTTACCTTTGAATTCAGCGGTATATTTGCGCGCATAACAAATAGGTTTGGTGTAGGACACCATAATCACTTCATAGTGGCCTTCGGCTAACAGTGAATGGCTATTGGTTGAAAAATCATACAGGCCTATACCCTTAGGGGTATTCATGACCATGTAACGGCTGTCATGAGTAAACGCGTTGTCGTGAAAGTAAAGCGATTTTGAATTATCAATTTGCGACAGACGGATAATTTTTTTCTTGCTTATCGGATCAATCCATTCGGTGGGAATAACTCCGTGGGTGTTAGCGGCAATAGTCGCGCTAGTAGATTTGGAGGAGGGTAAATCTGCAGCCATTGAATGTTTATTCAGCATCAATAGCGCGCTGCCAATAGCTGAGGAAATTAATAAGTCTCTTCGTTTCATAGGTTTGATCCTAACGATTTTTATGGATACCCGCGTTCGCAGGTATGATGAAACTGACAGATGAGGAACCTGTAGAGGGTAAGTGCTCGCCGATTACACCAAAGAATTACCGTAGCTGATCACAATGGTGGAGCCCACTAAACAGCTGAGACCAAGAAATACATAATTCAGAGTTTTACGGCTGGAACCTTTCCATTCTTTCAGGGCGAAACCCCAGAGTGATGAAAAAATAATGATAGAGGCCATGTGCAGTGTCCAGGAGGAAAAACCGTACTCGCCCATTTGGCTTTCGCCCATTACATAAAAGAAAAATTGGAAATACCAGAGCACACCTGCCAATGCGCACCAGAGTAAATTAATACCGCTGGTAGCGGGGCGCTCATTCGCTGAACGCATTTTGGGTTGGAGTATTTCCGCTGCGGTTTTATTTTTTACAATTAAATAACCACACCACAGAAAATTAGTCGTGGCACCGCCAATCAATACAATACAAATAACCGGTAAACCTTTGAATAGCGGATTAGTTCCTGCGGCGGCTGATAATGCTGCCAGCGGTTCACCAGCGGAAATGCCGAAGGCAAAACAAGAGGACATGAGCCCGCAAAATAACGCGACTAATAAACCTTTTTTTAAATCGAATTCAGCGATATTTTTCTGCCGCTCTTCGGGTGGGCTTTCTTTTTCTTTGCAGATTCCACCTACACCCACAATCGCAATGCCTAGCAAACACATTGCCAATCCGACCAACACAATTTTTCCGTGGGTGGTGGGTAACACCTCCGTAAAAAATACGCCTTTGAGCATAGGTGGAATAATGGTGCCAAAAAATGCACATAGCCCGAGTGCAACTGCCATACCTAGCGACAAGCCCAGGTAGCGCATCGTCAAACCAAAAGTTAAGCCACCCAGCCCCCAGAGGAGACCGTACACAATACATTGAATCAGTGTATTGCTATCGGCAGCGGCAATCACACCGAATAAATCCTCAGTGCGGAAATAAGCAAAAATCCAGGGGGCGAAAATCCACGAAAAAAATCCGCCCATTAACCAATAGATTTCCCAAGACCAACCGCGCACTTTGCGAAAGGGAACATAAAAGCTGGCAGACGCTAATCCGCCCAGCCAATGGAATAAAACCCCGAGTAATGGATTTGACATAATTATTGTGCCGCTGATCTTAGGTAAGTGATTTCGCCTTTGGTGTTGGCGACATCATCAAAAATAACGGCATCGGAGTCAGTCGTTTCAACGGTTACATTATCAAAACTAAATCCGCGCGCATGGGTGATTGCACCGGAGGCTGCGGCGGTAATGTGCATATTGCTGAAGTGAACATTTTGCAGCGGCGCTTCTGCATAACCCTGCATCAAAAATGCGGCGTTGGCTTCAGCTTTTATATTGCTGATATGAATGTCGCGCAATTTCGGCATACCTTTTTCCTTGGGTACCGGGGTCGCAAGAATTTTCCAATGTTCCGGCACATTTTTAATGCCGGGTGGAATGACCGGGTAGGAATAAACGGGCAGCCAATTTAAATCCACGCGCACCGCGGCTTCGGCATTTTGTACTTTCATATCGCGGATGCGAATGTCAGATACAGTGCCACCGCGTACATGGGCAGATTTAAAAAATATGCCGCTGTACACCGGGCCTTGCACATCCAGATTGTAAACATCGATATTGCGAATACTGCCGGAGGTCTCGCTGCCAAAAGTAACACCAGCCTCGGCGTGGCGAATAATGGAATCGCGGATTACGACGTGTTCGGTGGGGCGGTTCACGCGCAAGCCGTCGGCATCGCGCCCGGCTTTTAAACAGAGTGCATCGTCGTTGACATCAATATCGGCTTTTTCTACCAACACATGATGGGATGAATCTATATCGATACCGTCAGTGGATGGGCCTTTGCCATCAGAGTTGTTGCGAATAACTACGTTGGATACTTTAACATCGTTGGAATAGACAATTTGTAGCGTCCAAAAACCGGCGCGCTTCATATGCAAGCCGCCACCCAATTCAATGCGTTTTGAATTATAGACTTGAATTAAACGCGGGCGCTCAGCGTCGTAATCGGCCGCCCAGCGCAAGCCCTTACCTTCATACACATTACGTTTATCCCAAAAGGTTTGCCAAAATACCATGCCATTGCCGTCGATGGTGCCTTCACCATAAATGTGTACATCAGCTTGTTCGTATACATTCAATAGCGCAGAAGGCCATACAATTTCGATCCCGGCGATTCGGGTTTTTTGACGCGGATAGGATTCAATATTCTGTTTGCCGGTAAGCGTTACGCCTTTATCCAAGCGCAGCGCCATGTTGGATTTTAAGAATAGCGACCCGGTAAGGTAAGTACCTGGTTGTAATACCAGCGTCGCCTTTTTTGCGGCGGTTGCGTCAATCGCTTTTTGTAATGCGCTGGTATCGTCGGTTGTTCCATCACCTTTTGCACCGAAGTCGCTGGCGTTAATTTCAAGAGCGTTAATATTTTTTGGGGCAGCGACTGTTAATTCGGTGCGCTCTAACACTGTGGGATTAGGTTCGGCCTGCGCGGGAAGTGTTATGAGACTTGCGAGTAAAACGATATAAGCAGGAAGGGTTAAACATTTCATTGCACCATCTCCATTTATTTTTATGGATACCACGCATTTGCGGGTATGACGAAAGCGTATTTTCAGAGTTCCGTGGGAAATAAAAATCAAGCAATAAAAATAGGGAATAGAAATTAGAGAATAAAAAAGGCTGCCGGAAAATTCCGGCAGCCAACAGGCCTTGCTATGGTTTGTTAAAACTTCGCACTAACACCAACAGTGAGGGTGCGGCCAATAACGGTTTCAAACAGTGTGTCCTGACGGTTACTGTCGATGTACAAGGTGTTGCGTTCGTCGGTGAGGTTTTGTGCTTCCACAATCAACTTCACATTGTCGGTCAGGTTGTACGACGCTGATGCATCCACGAAGAAGGTGGATTTGTTGCCCAATACGTCACTGTCGTTGCCGCCAGAGGGAATTGCGCGCAAATAACCTGAGCGATAGCTACCGGTAGTACGGAAACTGAAGGCGTCATTTTCGTAGTAAATAGTGGTACTGGCCGCATCTTTTGACAAACCAATCAAGTCATTGGTCGTGGTCAGCGTGGGTACACCGTTGGCGCTTTGCAACACGTAATCAATATCTGAAGTTACGTGGGTATAGTTTGCCAATAAACCAAAGTCTTGCCAGAAACCTGGCAGGAACGTAAATGGCAATTGCAGATTTAATTCGTAACCTTTGAGTGGGCCACCTTCGGTATTGGTGGAGCGGTTAACCGTAAACAAATCGGTTGCCGTTGCCGCTGAACCTTCTAAGAGTGTGGTAGGTAGACCCAGTTCGGTGTAGGGCACCAAGCTGGAAATAGATTGAATGTAGGTATCTATATCTTTTTCAAAATAAGCGACGGAGGCTAATGCACCTTCATCAAAATACCACTCCAATCCCGCGTCATAGGTTTTGGCGCGAATCGGTTCCAGGAAGGGGTTGCCCACTGATGCTGTGCGTGTGGTTGGGTTCATCGAACCGCTTGGAATTAACAAACCCAATTCCGGACGCGACATTACTTCTGCAAATGAAAAGCGTGCGAGTAATGACGGATTAATTTCCACCACGATGTTGGTGGATGGCAACAAGTCATCGTATTTACGGTCTACAGTGACCGGATTGGCAACGGTGGGGTAAGCCGAGCCTGCAGGTGCTGCAGTGGGAACAAAGCCCAAGCTCTCTTGATCGGTTTCTACGTAGCGCACACCCAAATCACCGCGTATCGGCATGGCAAGTGTGTCGAAGTTGAACTCGGTCATCACAAAGGCGCTATTAATTTTTTCATTCACTTCTGGTGATTGCGCACCGCACTCAGCGCCGCACCATACAAAATCGTCAAAGCCTACTGCTTCTTTCCATTTCTCGTGATCGACACCCACGTAATCACCCAGTGTGCCTGAACCTAACACGTCATTTACACCATTAACACTCAATGTGAAGTCCGACACACTCACACCGGCAGGCAAATTGCGGGTTGCAGTGAATGCGGGTGCAACGATTCGGCTGCGGGTTTTGTAGTCACTCTCGCGGCTTTGTGCACCAAACTTGAGTTTGTAGGTTTCGTTTATTTGCCAAGTGAAATTTGCTTCAGCGGTGGTGTTTTCTGTGGTGCGGGTCAGGTTGCGAGTGTTCCAGTTACCCAGTACTGTGCCGTCTGCCAAACCAGCGCCGTATTGGAAAATGGATGGGTCGTTTACATCCACACCGTATTGCAGCAATGGAATATTGCCGCCGTTGCGGAAATCCATCACGTAGTTGTCGGTGTCGATTGCATCCAGGTTAACTGTCAAACGCTCTGGGTTATCAAACTCGGACATAGAATTGCCGAGCAAAATATTCATTTCAAAGTCATCGCTAAAATTGTGTGTCACATTCAAATTAGTTTGACGGAAGGTAGAGGTAAAGCGATCCACCAAACTCTCTGAGCGCAAATCTACACCATCAAATAAACCGTAAACCAATGAACCTTTATCATCGATTTCCAATTCTTTGACTGACACCATTGGTTGGCCATTGTTGTTGGCGTTACGTGCAAAGGAGAGTGCATCAATATAGTTGTCGCGACGAACTACGTCGTATTTTGAGTGCAAGTTATCCAGAGAAATATTGGTGTTTTCGTTCGGTTCCCATTCAAGGGTAATAGAGCCACCGGTGCGTTCGGCATCCTGTTCGGAATTCAAATAGCGCGGAATACGCGGCATAAATACACCGCCGCCAAAACTGCCGGAAACGCCGGTGGTAGTGCGCATTAATTCATAAGCTTCGATGCTGCCAGTACGCGGGTTGCCAGTGCTGCAGTTAAGTGCATCGGCACCTTTAGCGGCGTTAGTCGCGGGAACTTGTGTACCGGTGTAACCCACAGGTGAACAGAAACCACCGTTCACATAGCTAGGTAAAATATTTACGGCGGAGTAACCCACTTCACGAATATTGCGTTCGGAGTGAGCGAAGGAAACCAATACGCCAAAAGTGTCATCAGCAAATTTTTTGGCAATCAAACCTGACATGCGTGGGTCAGTCGATTCACTCACTTCATTGTAAACACCGCGCAGTGTACCGGTCATGGTGAGTTCATCGCTAAACGACAGCGGTTTTGGCGCTTTTAAATCAACCGTTGCACCCAATGAACCTTCTTCAATATCGGCACTCGGGGTTTTGCGTACGGTCAATTCAGAGAAAATTTCTGATGGAAATACGTTGAAGTCGAAGCTACGGCCTGCGTTACCTGCGCCATAAATGTCGGAAGAACCTGTCTGCGAGGTGCCTTCCATGCCGTTGATGCGTACACGGGTGAATTCTGCACCCAGGCCACGCACTGAAATGTTTTTACCTTCACCGCCGTCGCCACGAGACAAGGCAACACCGGGAATACGCTGCATGGATTCAGCGAGGTTAGAGTCGGGGAACTTACCAATATCTTCAGAAACAATACTGTCTACAGCGGCAGCGCTTTCGCGTTTTTGCATCAGCGCGGTATTCAATGAGGCTCTAAAACCCGTAACAGTCACTTCTTCGAGTTGGTCGTCGCCATTGCCTTGTGCTTGTACTGCCGTGGCAAGGCTCAGGGTGATAACGGCTGCTGCCAATGGGTTGATTGCAAAGCTGGTGTGTTTCATTTGGTTCTCCATTCTTAGAATTAGCGTTGGACAAAACAAAGCACTAAGGAGTTACCCTGTGTTTTTTGGCATCGTAATACAGGTTTTTTTGCAAAACAATCATATTCAATCAATGTCAATCTAAAGGGGTCATTAAGTTCCAATACCATTCGTTACCGGTGACGTAATTTGAGTATTTAGGTAGCAGCAACAGCGTGGTTTGTTAGTTGCCATCCGGTCTCAGGCTGGAAGCCTGTGGGCTAGGTGCCAAAACAAAGTGTTCGACCGGATCTGGTTGTGCGGGGTGGTAAGCCGGTTGATTGGATAGTTGGGCTGCCAACGCCAGTGATGATTGGCGGATGCTCTCTGTTACACAGCGCGCCAATTGATAGGCACCATAGTTGTTGTGGTGAGTGGCATCTTTGCCATTGTCATTAAATGCGAGCGGTGCCTTATTTACACCGAGTGCTTCATAAAGCTGCACGCTCATTTTATCCAAATCGATTAAGGTGATATTTTTTTCGCGCGCTACTTCGCGCACGGCTTGCGGATACAAGCCATGGCTATTAACGATTTTTCCCTGGTCATTAAAAGTGCGGCGCTGCATTGAGGTAATTAATACGGGGGTCGCACCACGCAGGCGTGCTTCAGCAATAAATACGTTTAAATAATCTTTATAAGTGGTAGTGGCCTCGACGTAGGTTTGTGGCCATTGTTTTTTCTGATCGTTGTGGCCGAATTGAATCAATAAATAATCACCGGCTTTCATGCGTTCAAGCACTTTGGCAAAACGCCCAGCAGTGATAAATGATTTCATCGTCTCGCCGGACTCAGCATGGTTGGCGATGGCGATTTCCCCTTTAAATAAAGGCGCTGTGAAGAAGTAGGGCAACATTTGCCCCCAGCTTGCGGCAGGCTCATAGGGTTGATCGGTTACCGTGGAATCACCTACCAAATAAACAGTGGGCACATTGACTTGTTGCAGGCTTATCGAGCGCACCTGCGGTGCTGCGCCATTAAATTCCAGTGTTAATTTATTATCCCAATGTAAACGGTGTTGCTCTAATTCTTTTAAGGTAACCCGAGTAGCACCTGGTGCGTTTAATTCCGGCGCTTGTAATAAACCGTTGCGAATATTGACGATAAAACTGCGCTGGATAAATTCGCCGGCAGCCGTTGTTAAATCCTTTACATACAGGCGGCGCAATTCAGCGCGCAACGTATTGGTGGAGGCGAGTGTGGTATGGCCAAACTCCACAATGACCCGGTAATTTCCTTCAGGTACTGCTACCGAAAAATAAAAAGGATCGTTGTTATTGGTAGGGTGGGTTTGCAAATCAAAACCATAACCGCTTTGTTCTGTGTACTGCTGATCGGGGGAAACCTTGTGTTCACCACTGGCTCCTTGGTGATTATCAAACCGGAAAACTTGCGGTTGAGTGAAATCCAATTCTGCTGCGGGAGAGTGGCTCATAGTGTTGTTTGCTGTCGGTTGGGCGTTACACCCCAGGTTGCCGATGGCTGCCAAGAGGATGAAACACAGTGAAACAAGTGGCTGATTAATGATCATTGGAGCTTAACTCTGCTGTTATTTTTAGGGGTGATAATAACCAAGTGTCATGATTGGTCAATAAAAATTCGATACAAAATAGTCATAATCAATCAATAATGCGCATTCATTAGAAGAATACTTGTCGGAAATGACTGCTTTTCACGTAATATAGGATAAACCAGATAATTAAAACGAGAGATAACAATGAATACCACTCGACGTGATGCCATGAAATTCATGGCCTCCGCTGCCAGCCTTACTGCAGCGGCTCCCTACCTCAGTGCAACAGCGGCGGCCGGTGCAAATGCTGTAAGCAGTGTTGACTACACCATGAACAAACTTTGGCACGGTGTCTGTTATTACCCCGAGCTTTGGCCGGTGGAGGATATAGCGCGCGATATTGCCGAGATGAAAAAGTTGGGCATTAATGTCATTCGTATCGGTGAATTTACCTGGTCCACACTGGAGCCCCGCGAAGGAAAAATATCGACCCAATTTATGCGTGAGGTGATGGATAAATTTCACGCTGCTGATATCGCCGTGGTGTTTTGTACTCCCACGCCAACACCGCCGGTGTGGTTAACCCACGGTCATCCGGATCGTTTATTTGTGAACGCAGACGGTGAGCGTTTAATTCACGGCGCGCGTCAACATGTGAGTTATGAGCATCCGGCAGTGCGCAAAGCCTGCTTCCGTATAGTGGAGGCGCTGGCCAAGGATTTGGGCGATCATCCGGCACTCATTGCTTGGCAAATCGATAATGAATTGAAGTGTCATGTCGCAGAGGATTTTAGCCCTGCTGCGATTGCGGCCTGGCATAAATGGTTGCAAAAACGCTATGTCACCATTGAGCGCTTAAATGAAGACTGGGGCACCCATATGTGGAGCACTCACTATCAATCTTTTGAGCAAGTACCTGCGCCGTTAAAAACACCGTTTTTGCACAATGCGTCATTAAGCACGGCGTATAGATTATTTAATCGCGAAAGTATCGCGGAGTTTTCCGATCTCCAGTGCGACATTATTCGCCAATACTCCAAAGCGCCTATTACTCACAATACTAACCCCGCATTTAATGTCAGTCATGAGCGCCTGTTTAAAAATCTGGATTTCGCCGCATACGATGCTTATCCCTCCAGCAAAGAATGGCAGGCACTGGTATTTCGCAGCGATATGTACCGCGCCGCAAAACCAGGCCGTCCGTTTTGGTTAATGGAAACCAGCGTGAGTCACAACGGTTGGCTTGGTAATCACAGTGCCATGCACCCGGACGGTTTTTTAAAAGCCGAAGCCGTTTTAGTTTATGGTTTGGGCGGGGAGGGCGTTAATTATTGGCTCTGGCGCCAGCAGCGCAGCGGTGCGGAAATTAGCCACAGCGCGGTGATGAGCAGTTGGTTTAAGCCCACCACCGGGTACGCACAAGTAAAACAAGTGGAGGCTGCGCGCAAACAGTTAGAGCCGCTAATGATAGCGAGTAAACCGCTGGTGCCAGAAATTGCAGTGACCTGGTCTGACCATGCGCGCGCCATGATTGAAACCGAAGCGATGGATAAAGAGCCTGGTTTTCCGGAAACCTACGGCGGCCTGGTACAGCTGTGGCATGGTTTGTTATTCGAGCAAGGTTACCACCGCGATGTGCGTTTTGAAGGCGCAACTCTGGAAGGGCTGAAGTTATTAATTACTCCCGCTATGCCTTATGTGAGCGAAGAATTTTTGCAGCGGGTAATCGCTTTTGTAAAAGCGGGGGGCGTGTGGTTGATTGCACCCGGCACTGGTACCCGCACCCGCGAACACACAGTGCATACCGACAGTGGCATGGGGCTCTTGGATGCGGTGGCTGGCGTGGAAACCCAATATGTATTTCCGCTCACAGCAACCGGCATTACCGGTACCGCTGGCGATAAAACCCTTAATTTCACCGGTTGGTGCGCTGCAGTCACGGCGGCAACTAGCGATACCAAAGTACTGGGCACACTCAACTCACCGCTGGTTCCTGGCACTGCATTTTTAACCGAGCGCCGTTTGGGGAAAGGCAAAGTTGTGTTGCTATCGGCACATCCCACCGGCGATGAAGGCAAAGTATTTATCAAAAATTTAATTCAAGGTTATGCACAAGCATTAAATATCGCCACACCCTTTGTCGCGACGCAGGGGACGGTTGTCTGCCCACGTGTAGACAAACAAGGCAAACATTTATGGGTGATTATTAATATGGATGGTGTAGGTGGCACAGTGAATATTCCTGCGAATACGCGTGATGCTATTACAGGGCAGATTGCCGCAACTACGCAGTTGCAATTGGGTGCCTATGAGTGGCGGGTAGTTAGTGTGTAAATTCAAAAGACAAGTGAGAAGATACAATGGAAAAAATCGCTTTTGTAATGACCTTAAAAGCCGGCTTTGAAGCAGAATATAAAAAACGTCACGACGAACTGTGGCCAGACTTAGCCGTTGAATTAAAAAACGCCGGTATTTCTGATTACTCTATTTATTTGCATCCGCAATCGCTGAAGTTATTTGCAGTGTTAAAACGCACAGATAATCACAAGATGGATAATTTACCAGCGACGGCGGCGGTAAAAAAATGGTGGGCGTTTATGGCAGATATTATGGAAACCAATCCTGACAACAGCCCGGTAGTGGAATCGCTGGAGCAGGTGTTTCATTTTGAGTAATTTAAATCCCCCCTTTTTTCAAAGGGGGGATTCGCTTTTAATCATTTTCCACTGCACAGGCCAATAACAATAATGCGCTATTTAATTATTCTGTTTTCACTCTTTTTGTCTGGCTGTGCGGATGTTGCATCGCTAAACCAGAACCAGCAAATCGGTGCGCTCGCCCTCAAACCGCTTTATCGCGACCCTGTGTTCGATGGTGCTGCAGATCCTTCCATTATTTTTAGTACAGCTGAAAAAAAATGGTTGATGTTTTATACCAATCGTCGTGCGAATGTGCCCGGCTTAACGAACGTTAGCTGGGTACACGGTACCCCGATTGGAATTGCGGAATCTGTTGATGGAGCGAACTGGTCTTATCGCAGCACAGTCAATTTTCCTAAGGATATTCCCGGCACTAGCAACGTTGAAACTGCGACCTACTGGGCACCTGCCGTACTTGAGCATGAAGGTATTTATCACATGTACCTCACCATAGTTCCCGGTGTATTTGAGGATTGGAATCACCCGCGCACTATTGTTCACCTCACCAGCGCTGATTTAAAAAATTGGGCTTATCAAAGCACCTTGCCATTAACCAGTGACAGAGTGATTGATGCCAGTGTATTGCAATTGCCCGATGGCCGCTGGCGCTTGTGGTACAACGATGAACTCGCCGGTAAAAAAACATTTTATGCCGACAGTAAAGATCTTTATCACTGGGAAGATAAAGGTTCTGCCAATTTACCCACTGATCGCGGTGAAGCACCGCTCGCTTTTTATTGGAAAGGACATTACTGGTTGATCAATGATTTGCTCGGCAATATCGGTTTGGGAGTTTATAGATCAAGTGATGCGCTCAATTGGCAGCGCCAAAGCAGTAATTTATTGGATATTCCCGGCACAGGTGTTGACGATCAAAATGGCGGCCATCACCCCGAGGTGATTGTGAGTGGCGAGCGCGCATTTCTTTATTATTTTGTGCACCCTGGAGTAAATGCTGACAGTGTTTATGAGAAAGAACCGGCATTGGATGTCAAACGCAGTTCAATCCAGGTGGTGGAATTGCAGTATGTTGATGGTTGGTTAGTCGCACAACGCAATAATCCTACTTATGTGTCGCTGCTGCCTGGTAGCACACGACAATAATGTTTCCGTGTTAACAATCAGGTCGCCTCACCATGTTGTATAAAAGACTGTTGCTCTGTATTGGGCTATTGTATTTTCTTCTGGTTGCAATCACCTCGCAGGCACAGACGCAAACAAAATTTAACTGGGTTGATAGCCGCGCGCACAGTGGCGATTTCCCTTTGGTTGCAAAAAAACAACCAGCGCCCATTGTGGTGGCAGCAGAAGATTTTAAGGTGGTGGAGATTGCCGCACAGGATTTGGCGCAAGATATCAACAGTGTTACTGGCCACAAACCGCTCATAGTAAGCACAAACCAAAATGCATTACAGGATTTAAAAACCCCGGCGGTATTTATCGGCACTTTGGGGCGCAGCCCGTTTATCGATAATTTGGTGGCGACTGGCAAGTTGGATGTGAGCGAGTTGCGCGGCAAGTGGGAAAGTTTTCTTATCACTGTTGTTGAGCAGCCTCATGCAGGAATGAAACGCGCACTGGTGATTGTAGGTAGCGATAGGCGCGGCACCGCCTATGGGGTTTATGAGCTTTCACAGGCAATTGGTGTGTCGCCCTGGTATTGGTGGGCAGATGTGGTACCAGAGAAAAAGCCTGCACTTTATGTAAGTGCGGGAATACGTCAGTTCGGGCCGCCTTCCGTAAAATATCGCGGTATTTTTATTAACGATGAAGGTTGGGGTATTCATCAGTGGGCGGCAAAAACCTTTGAACCGGAATACGGTGGTATAGGGCCAAAAACCTATCAAAAAATGTTTGAATTAATGTTGCGCTTGAAAGCGAATACGCTCTGGCCAGCAATGCACCCGGTGACCAAACCCTTCAATGATTTTCCACAACATGCCCAGCTCGCTGATGATTATGCGATCGTTATGGGGTCATCCCATGCCGAACCCATGCTGCGCAACAACGTGGGCGAGTGGAAGTTGCCGCACGAACACTACAATTATCTGTCTCATCGCACACAGGTGCAGGGTTATTGGGAAGCGCGGATGCAAACCAATGGCAAGTTTGAAAATATCTACACTATGGGTATGCGCGGTATTCATGACTCCTACATGCAGGGCCCCAGAAACGATGCGGAGCGCATTGAGCTGCTGCAGAAAATATTTACTGATCAGCGAACACTCATAAAAAAATACACGCAGCAACCGGTTGACCAAGTACCGCAAATGTTTTGCGCCTACAAAGAAGTATTGGGTTTATATCGCCAGGGTTTACCCGTGCCGGACGATATTACTATCGTCTGGCCGGACGATAATTTTGGTTACATGCGCAATTTTGCCAATGCCGAAGAGCGTAATCGTGCAGGCGGATTTGGGGTTTATTACCATCTCTCCTATTTGGGGGCGCCTATGGCGTATCTTTGGTTGAACACCACACCACCTGCATTAATTTGGCAGGAAATGCATAAGTCCTATGCCATGGGTGCCGACCGTATCTGGATCGCCAATGTGGGCGATTTAAAACCGGCGGAAATAGGTACCGAATTATTTTTGCAAATGGCATGGGATATCAATCGTTGGCAATTACATAACCAGCAAGATTTTTTACGCACATGGGCGGCGCGCGAATTTGGCGATAAATACGCAACAGAGATTGCGGGTTTAATGCGCGACTACTATCAACTCAACTACCAGCGCAAACCTGAGCATTTGCAGTGGTGGTTGCCGCGTAGCTCACCGCGGTTGAGCGATTTAAATGCAACAGAGCGCAGTGAGCGTATAGAGGCGTTTCAGCAACTACGTTTGCGCACTGAACAGCTGCGTAAAAAAATAAGCGATGCAAAGCAATATGCGTTTTTTCAATTGGTAAGTTACCCGATCAATGGTTCTGCGCTGGCGAATATTCGCTTTCTGCAAGGCGAACGCGGCAATAAAACGGCCGCTTTGGCGGCGGATGCACAGCTGAATGAAGAAACTGCACTGTGGAATAACTGGTTGGTGGATGGCAAATGGAAACATTTTATGGCGGTGGAACCCGCCAGCAGCGAATGGGATAAATACCGTATCGCCCCGTGGGAAATGCCGAAGGCGCCTCCTCATCACACCGCCAATACCGAATCAGTTACATCAGCAAAAACACAAAAACCGCGTTACTCATTTGCACTGGAAGCTGAAAACTTTAGCCGCAAACTGGATCGCTCTGGTACTGGTTGGCAAGTAGTTGCAGGGCTGGGGCGCACCGGAAAAGGTGCAGTAGCGCTTTACCCGGTGACTGCACCCGCGAGCAATATTGATAAGTTGCCACAGCAAGCGCCGCGTTTGGAATACGACGTCAACTTTCCCAAGACTGGTACAGTGACCCTGCATTTTTATTTAATTCCCACTCATCCATTAAGTGGCAATAAATTACGTTTTGCGGTGGCGCTCAATAATCGCCCTGCACAATTGGTGGAACTGGATGTAAACGATGGCAGTACTGAATGGGCACAGGGTGTACTTAATGCTACACGTGTAGTGAGCAGCAACATGGAGGTAACAACAGCCTCACAAACCGGCACACAAACCTTACAGGTTTATGCTGTGGATGCCGGTGTAGTGCTGGATAAAATAGTTGTCGATATTGATGGTTTACCAGCAAGTTATTTAGGTTTACCGGAAGAATAATGCAGTTTTTATTCAGCCATTAATTAACTGGCATCCATGTAGTTTTCGTAGTCCTTGCGTTCGGTGGCGTAATTAAATACCGGTGCCAGTGAAAAAACCTTATTACAAATAGCGCGGAAGTGCTGCAGGTTTGAATTGGCGCAACCAATTAATAGCCCATCTACGTCGGGCTGGGTGATGAGGTTTAATGCGTTGTCGTGATTGACACTGCCACCATAAATAATGGCAATTTTATTGGCCTGTGTTGCACCAAGAATATCGCTCAGCAAACGGCGAATATCGGCATGAACTGCTTGTGCAAACACGGGTGTTAATGCCTGGCTACTGCTAATCGCATATGCGGGTTCGTAAACAATGTAAAGCGGTGTGTTATCGCCCAGGGTAATACCTGCAAGGGCTTGGGTTATTTGTTGGTGCAGAACCGTGTAAGTTTTACCGGCTAATTTTTCCTCCAACGTTTCACCAATACACAGCGCGGGGGAAACTCCTGCGGCCAATAATTGTTTCACTTTAATGTGATAACTGTAGTTGCCTTCGTTGAGCGCCGTGCGCCGCTCGGCATGCCCTACCAGGCAGAGTTTGCAGCCCATTGCTTTGGCTGTGTGTGAGGAGAGTTCGCCAGTAAACGTGTGCGGGTCAGTATTAATATTTTTGCAGCCGATCAATAATTTATTGCTGATTTGCATGGCGAGTTGAATCATTTCACCCACGTAAATACTGGGTGAACAAATCGCCAGCGTAAAGTTATTTGCAGCATGATGCGGGTTGATGGCTTGCCCCAACTCCACTAGCGTGTCTTGCATAAGTTGCTTGCTGCCATTGAGTTTCCAATTGCCGATAATAATTTTTTCGCGCTTGTTCATATGACCTGGGTTCCTGTTACGACCATGCCGAAGGTTGACGATGTATGGATAGTTTTTGTTATTGAGTGGCGACCTGGAGTTTTCGGGCGCCGCATTAGAGTCTACATCTGACTATAAAAGATTGAAAGTGATTAATTTTGCTTGCAAAAGATTATCTTGTCGCTATGATTGGTCGCAATTACCCTGATATAGCCTGAATTACAGAATCATCACTATGAAAGCTGTCCTCGATATAGGTAAAACCAACGTTAAACTGCAGCTGGTGGACAGTTCCGATCAGCTTTGTGACAGCTATTCCCGTAGAAATATGCCGATAGAGGCTGCGCCATACCCCCATGCCGATGTCGCGGGTATTTGGCACTGGCTGGAGCAAACGTTGGTGAATTACCCGCGTGTTCACGAAATTAGTGCCCTGGTTGTGACAACCCACGGCGCTACGGCGGCACTGGTTAACAGCAAGCTTTCACTGGCAGATGGCTTGGCTCTTCCGGTATTGGATTATGAATATGCGGGCATCAATGATTGTGATGCGGCCTATCACTCGCTGCGCCCGGATTTTGCCGAAACTCTCTCGCCCGATTTGCCTGCAGGGTTGAATTTGGGGCGGCAGATTTTTTGGCTACAGCAGCAATTCCCCGAGCCATTTGCAACAGCGACACACTTATTGATGTACCCACAATATTGGGGCTGGCGCTTAACCGGCCAATTGGCAGGGGAGGTGACATCGCTTGGTTGCCATACGGATTTATGGGCACCGCGCGCGCATCACTATTCGTCGCTGGTAGAAAAATGCCATTGGCAGGGGTTGATGCCACCGCTGCAATCGGCTTGGGAAACCTTGGGCACTATCAGCCCTCTCGTTGCAGAGAGCATGGGCTTAAGGGCAGATTGCAAGGTCTATGTCGGCCTGCATGATAGTAATGCCAGCTACCTGCGTTATTTGTGTGCCAACCGCACCGAAGCGGCCAGTTTTACCGTGGTATCTACCGGCACCTGGACAATCCTGATGCAAGCTCAGGGCGACCTCAGCAGCTTGCATCGCCGTCGCGACACTCTGGCCAATTGTGATGACTATGGTGACCCTATTGCCTGCGCCCGTTTTATGGGCGGGCGTGAATACGATGCAATTTGCCAGCGTTTGGGGGGGGATATCAAAACTCCGGTAACACAGCAGGATATACAAGGTGCACTGGATAATCTGTGGATGGTCACGCCGGATTTTAGCAGTGGCAATGGCCCTTATGGCGGGCTTCAACCTAAGCTGCAGTGCCCGCTGCCCGCACCCTCTGCCGGTGCTATTGCTACTCTTTACTGTGCATTAATGATTGATCAGCGTCTGAGTGATTTACAGGCCAGTGGTGCGATTTATATTGAAGGTGCGTTTCTGAAAAACCCGCTGCTGTGCCAGTTGGTGGCGCAGTTGCGCAGCGAGCAGCCGGTGTATTTATCTGCCGACGATACCGGTACTGTACAGGGCGCATTGTTGCTGACCCGTATTGACGGTTCAGCGGCCGCTAGTCAATCACCCTCCGCTAATCTGGTGTTGGAGGCCTGCGCGCCTGCCCAATTCAACGGCCTGTGGGAATATCGCACCCATTGGTATGCACTAATTACCCAATAATCACCAATTTCCCCCGCAATCAATCAAATACTATGTTATTTGATTGATTATGATTGGTTATCTCAGTATCATCGCTTGACAGCTTATAACACTAGCTACTAAACAAATCGGTTCTGGGTATTCATCATCATTTTTCGGGGCAAGGCATATGCTGGAGAAGCAGCGTCAACAACTTATTTTGGATTTTTTGGAAGAGGCACAATTTGCCAGTGTCCGTGCCCTCTGTGATCAACTCAATTCCTCCGAGGCGACTATTCGCCGCGATTTAAATAAATTGGCCGCATCGGGAAAAATTAAAAAAATTCGCGGTGGCGCAGAAGTTATTCAATCCAAAGTAGTGCCCACGGCAAAAATATCCGGCAAATCCTTTTGGGTTGATAAAGAAAAAAATGTCGATACCAAACGCATGATTGCCAAGCGCGCGGTAGAGTTGTGTGAGGATGGCGAATCGGTCATTATCAATGGTGGTTCTTCTACCTTTATGATGGCGGAATTTTTGCAAGATCGCCGTATGAATATTCTCACTAATTCGTTTGTATTGGCACACGAATTGTTGGAGTCCAGCCAAAATCAAATTACCTTGCCGGGTGGTGAGGTTTATCGCAAGCAGAGTATTATTCTCAGCTCCTTTGAAAATGACACTACGCAAAATTACCACGGTAGCAAGATGTTTATGGGCTGCCCGGGCATTAGCGAAGTAGGGGTAATGGAGACTGATCCGCTGCTGATTTTGGCGGAGCAAAAATTACGTAAGCGTGCAGATAAATTAATTGTGCTCGCGGACAGCACCAAAATTGGTGTTAAAGGCAATTTAATTTTTAGCCCACTTTCGGGTGTGGATGTAGTGATTACCGATAGCAATGCAAACAAGGCTACGCTGGAGCATTTTGAGCGTCAGGGTATTCAGGTTATTGTGGTTGATGCCTGTGATTAATGCGCGACTTGTTGTGCGCTTGGGTTAAATTTTTTACTGCAGTTTTAATATTCTTGTAATGGGTTGTCAGGTTCATTGTGGCCTGACAATTTTTTTTAATTTCATTGCACGCCAATCTTCCCCTCCGCTGTTTGCCTTTTTTCTATCCAGTTTACCCTTCGCTATTTTCTCGCTGCTTTCTTTTTTCTTCCCTCTATACTTTGTTTCTGTGGTTGATGTGCCGTGTTGTTCCGGGTGATTTGCCTGGTATGAGTTGTGCCTAGGTTGTGCCGCCGGTTCCGATTTCCCCTGATGTTATGTTGATGTGATCGAAATCAGACTTTGAGGATTAATTATGATTGAAAATGATTGTAAATGCTTCCGTATGTGGTTATATTGACTGCATTGTTAATTGCATAGCAACAAAGCAATCAGTTGTATCCACTATAAATCATAGGAATCATCCATGTCTTACCAGCCAGATGAATATAAACACGTCAATTACCTCTGGGATGATGCAGTTGCCGACAAGCTGGATCCGGTAGAAAACCTGGTGTATCGCTCCAATAAGTTGGGTGAAGACCAGCGCATCACCAATACCGGTGGTGGTAATACCTCGGCCAAATTGATTGAAAAAGACCCGCTCACTGGCGAGAAAGTAGAAGTGTTGTGGGTGAAGGGTTCCGGTGGCGATTTGCGCACCGCCAAAAAAGAAAATTTCTCTTCGTTGTACAGCGGCAAGTTGCAAGCGCTGGACAAGGTCTACCAAAACTATGCCGACAAGGGTTACAAATCTGCCGGTGAAGACCGCATGGTAGGAATGTTCACTCATTGCAATTTTTGTTTGAATCCGCGTGCGTCATCCATTGATACCCCGCTGCACTCCATGATTGCGGAAAAACACGTTGACCATTTGCACCCCAATGCGGTTATTTCGGTAGCCTCCTGTAAAGATCAGGAAAAACTTACCCAGGAAATTTGGGGCGGCAAGCTGGCCTATGTACCCTGGATGCGCCCTGGTTGGGAAGCAGCGAAAGTTTGTGAAGAAACCTACGCTAAAAATCCGGATATTTGGGGCATTTTGCTCGGTCAACACGGCCACACCAACTGGGCCTCCGAGAGCAAAACCTGTTACGACACCTCGCTCTGGGTGATTGAAACCGCCGCGCGTTATATCGAACAACATGATAAAGGTGCTAACACTTTTGGTGGTCAAAAGTACCAAAGCCTGAGCGATGCAGCGCGCACTGAATTATTGCGTGAGTTTTTGCCGGTAGCACGCGGTTTGATTTCTGAAAAAGTAAAATTTATCGGTACAGTGCAAACCGATGAAACCACCTTGCGTTTTGTTAACAGTGTGGATGCACCGCGCCTTGCTGAATTAGGCACTTCCTGCCCGGACCATTTCCTGCGCACTAAAATCAAACCGCTTTATGTTGAGTTTGATCCGCAGAACGACAGTTTGGAAACCTTGATCAGCCGCTTCAAAATCGGTTTGGAAAAATATCGCGCGGATTACGCGGCTTATTATGAAGCGTGCAAACGTGCTGATTCTCCGGCGATGCGCGACCCAAGCCCCACCGTCGTATTAATCCCCGGCGTGGGCATGATTGCCTGGGGCAAAAACAAATCCGAATCGCGCGTGACCGCTGAATTTTATAATTGCGCGATTGAAGTCATGCGCGGCGCAGAAGCGATTTCTGAATACACGGCACTGCCGGTGCAAGAAGCCTTTGATATTGAATACTGGGCGTTGGAAGAAGCGAAATTGCAACGGATGCCCAAAGAGGCAAATCAAGCGCGCAATGTAGTGGTAGTGATTGGCGCGGGCGATGGTATTGGTAAAGCAGTTGCACACCGTGTTGCCAAAGAGGGTGCACACGTGGTTTGTGCGGATTTACGTTTGGAAGCGGCGGAACAAACCGCTGCTGAACTCACCAAAATTTATGGCCAGGGTATCGGTGTGGCCGGTACGGGTATTTCCAGTTGCGGCCCGGCCATTGCGCTGGCAGTGGACATTACCAAACGCGAAACTGTGCGCGACATGTTTACCCAAGTGATTCTTGCCTACGGCGGTATCGACAATGTGATTGTCACTGCCGGTGTGTTTATCGCTGAGGGTGCCGACATGAATCAAAACGACAAGATTTTTGATCTGAGTTTTGGTGTGAATGTGAAGGGCGGTTATGTAGTCGCATCAGAGGCGCAAACTATTTGGGCCAAACAAAGATTGCCCGGCTCACTGGTATTAACCACCAGCGTTAACGCGGCGGTTTCCAAAAAAGGTTCACTCGCCTACGACACCAGCAAAGCAGCTGCTAACCACTTGGTGCGCGAGTTGGCCGTAACCCTCGCGCCGCTCGTGAATGTGAATGCGCTGGCACCAGCGACGGTAGTGCAGGGCAGCAATATGTTCCCGCGCGACCGGGTGATTTCATCGCTGGCAAAATACGATATTGCGTTTGATGAGAGTGAAAGTACTGAAGCGCTGCGCAGCAAATTGGCAGAGTTTTATGCCCAGCGCACCCTCACCAAAAAACCGATTACCCCGGACGATCAAGCCGAAGCCGCTTTCCTGTTAATCTCCGGTCAACTCAGCAAAACCACCGGCCAGGTCATCAGTGTGGATGGTGGTTTGCACGAAGCCTTCTTACGTTAAGAGACAATAATCATGAGACGCATAGATTCAGCAGTAGTACACGAGCAGAACCAACAAGAATTGAAATTCTTGCAAACCGATTTTAATGCGCTGGGTGAAAAACTCAGCCGCGATGGTATTGATATCGAGGCGATCACTAAAGCAGCAGAGGCATTTCAAATTGCCGTACCCTCCTGGGGCACCGGTACTGGGGGCACCCGTTTTGCACGTTTTCCTGGTCAGGGTGAACCGCGCAATATTTTTGAAAAAGTAGAAGACTGTGCAGTTATTAATGAATTGTCCGGTTGTACCGACAGTATTTCTCCCCACTTCCCCTGGGATAAAGTGGATGACTTTTCGGAATTAAAAGAGCGTGCAGATGCTTATGGTTTGAAGTGGGTATCGGTTAACTCCAATACCTTTCAGGATCAGCCCGGCCAAGCGGTTTCCTACAAATATGGCAGTCTGAGCAATACCGAACAAGCCTCGCGCGATTTGGCGATTCAGCACAATCTGGATTGCATCAGCTACGGCCAACAGCTCGGTGCAAAAAGTTTAACCGTATGGGTGGGCGATGGTTCAAATCACCCAGGCCAGCAACATTTCCAGCGCGCGTTTGAGCGCTACCTGGCCAGCGCCGAACAAATTTATAAAGGCCTGCCGGCGGATTGGGAAATGCACCTTGAACACAAAATGTTTGAGCCAGCGTTTTACTCCACCGTGATTCAGGATTGGGGCAGCAGCATTCTGGCTGCCATGCACTTGGGGCCAAAATGTAAATCGCTGGTGGATTTGGGGCACCATGCGCCCAATACCAATATTGAAATGATTGTGGCGCGTTTGATCCAATTTAAAAAATTGGGCGGCTTTCATTTTAACGACAGTAAATACGGCGATGACGATTTGGATTCAGGTTCATTGCAGCCCTACCAACAATTCCTGATTTTTAATGAATTGGTGGACGCTGAGCATCGCAAAGAATCCGAATTTAATCCGGCTTATATGCTCGATCAATCGCATAATGTAACCGACCCAATTGAAAGTTTGGTTACCTCGGCGATTGAAGTGCAACGCTCTTATATCAAAGCATTGTTGGTGAACCGCGAAGCGCTTTACGGCTATCAAGAAGCTAACGATGCGATCATGGCCTCGGGCGAATTAAAACGCGCCTTTAACTTTGATGTGGCGCCTATCCTTGCGATGGCGCGCTATCGCAAAGGGGCAGCGATTAATCCACTCAAAACCTACCGTGCAGCTAACTACCGCAACGCGATGGCGCCGGTTCGTCCGCGCGATCCTAAAGCGACTGGCTCGGGTATTATCTAAGCCATTAACTGATACAAAAAGAGCGCCAATGTGGCGCTCTTTTTGTTTGTGGGTTAGCGTGCTTATTGGCTAAGCAGATCAGGGTTTGCCAATATGCAAAATAATTTTTCCATCGGCGCGGCCGGATTCACTGAGCGCATGGGCTTTTACAATATCTTCCAGTGCAAACTCGGCGGCAATAATCGGGCGAATTTTTCCGGCGTCAACCAGCGCTGCCAATTCTGTTAAAACCGCGGCGTCGGGTTGAATAAATACAAATGCGCCGCGTGCGGAATGTGCTGCTGCCTTTTCTGCTGTGGGCGGGCTCACTACTGAAACTAAAATGCCACCTTCTTTGAGTGAAGCCCAGGATTTTTCCTGCACATCCCCGCCAATAGTGTCAAACACTATGTCCATGCCGTGGACCACATGGTCGAATTCCTGGGTGCGATAATCGATAACCTGATCGGCGCCAAGGGATTTCACTAGCGGAATATTTTTTGTGGAAGTAGTGGCTACCACATGAGCGCCAAATGCCTTGGCCAGTTGCACTGCCAGTGAGCCTACACCGCCGGAACCCGCGTGAATGAGTACGCGGTCGCCAGCTTTGATGGCTGCCGTTTTAACTAATACATCCCATGCGGTAATACCGGCCAGTGGCAGTGAGGCGGCACTTGCATGAGTAATGGTTTTAGGTTTGAGTGCGACTTCATTTTCATCAATCGCAATAAATTCGGCATAACCACCATCGCGTAAAATATTGGGGCGTGAATAAACCGCGTCACCCGGTTTAAATTTTGTAACACCACTACCCACGGCCTCTATCACACCTGAAATATCCCACCCCAAAATAAGCGGAAATGAGTAGGGCAGCATGTCTTTCAAGTAACCGGCGCGAATTTTCCAATCCACCGGATTTATTGCACTGGCTACTACGCGTACCAGTACATCCTTTTCTCCTGGTTGCGGCATGGGCGCATCTTCCAGTGTTAATACCTCTTGCCCGCCATAGGCATGAATTCTGACTGCTTTCATCGCATGTGCCTCTTTAATCCTGATGTTTACTACTGTCTGACCATAGCCGTTCAGTGAGTTATATCAAGGGGAATCATTATTTTGTAGTTGAGAGTTGGTGCTCTGGTCATGTTTCGACTAAGCCCGTTCATTTTGTGATCTTATGTGATCGAAAAACGACTTTTTGTTGTTGTTTGTGATTGAAATTAATTGAAAAAGAATTAATATGATCGTATTGCAACAGGAGTAATGAACAAAATCATGATTAGCTTGCGAAAACTTGTCCAACCCGGTGTTGTTACTGGTAGTGATTTACAAACGGTCTATGCCGATGCAAAGGCAAATAACTACGCCATACCCGCCGTAAATGTCATTGGTACCAATTCCATCAATGCTGCACTCGAAGCGGCACGCAATGTGGGTTCGCCGGTTATTATTCAGTTGTCTCACGGTGGCGCTACGTTTTTTGCCGGTAAGGGGCTAAAGCTCTCCGGGCAAGAAGCGGCGGTGTTGGGGGCTGTCGCGGCAGCAAAGTATGTGCATGAGGTGGCGGCTTACTATGAAGTGCCGGTGGTGTTGCATACCGATCATGCAGCCAAAAAATTATTACCCTGGATTGATGGATTGTTAGTCGCGGGTAAACGCCATCTCGAACAGACCGGCAAACCTTTATTCAGCTCACACATGATTGACTTGTCGGAAGAGTCTCTCATTGAAAATATTGCCATTAGTGCACGCTATCTGGAAAAAATGGCGCCCATGGGTATGGGGCTGGAAATTGAATTGGGTTGTACCGGTGGCGAAGAAGATGGTGTTGATAATAGCCACATGGATAAATCGGCGCTTTACACCCAGCCGGCGGATGTGGCTTACGCCTATCAACAACTGGCATCCATCAGTAAAAAATTTACCATCGCCGCTTCCTTTGGCAATGTGCACGGTGTTTATAACCCCGGTAATGTGCAATTAAAGCCAACGATTTTGAAAGATTCACAAGCCTTTGTTAGTAAAGAATTTGGCTTGGCAAAAAATGCACTGGATTTTGTATTTCATGGCGGCTCCGGATCTGCCCCGCGCGATATTGCAGAAGCGATTGACTACGGTGTGGTAAAAATGAACATCGATACCGATACCCAATGGGCTTTTTGGCAGGGCGTGTTGAATTTTTATCGCACCAATGCCAATTGTTTGCACAGTCAATTAGGCAATGACAAAGGCCCGGATGCACCCAACAAAAAATTCTATGACCCGCGTGTATGGTTGCGTAGTGCAGAGCAGGCAATGGTCGCTCGTTTAACCGAGTCTTTTGTGCAATTAAATTGTGTTGGACGCTACAAGGCAAACTAATGATTTCGTTTAAAACATTATTGGCGCAAGAAAATGCGGCTCCGGAATTAATTGATCTGGTTGCGGTAATTTTATCCACCTGTCACCACATTGCTGAACAAGTTGGTCACGGTGCCTTGGGTAATACGCTTGGTGCAACCGACGCGGAAAATGTGCAGGGCGAAGTACAAAAAAAATTGGATGTCATCGCCAATGATTTATTAATTGAAGCACTGACTGCTCAAGGCTCGGTAAGAGCAATCGCCTCCGAAGAGGAAGAACATGCGCGGCTTGCTTGCTCCGGTGCGCCCTATTTGGTTGCATTTGATCCACTCGATGGTAGTAGCAATATCGATGTGAATGGCCAAATCGGTACAATTTTTACTATTTTGAAGGCGCGGGATGATGTGCCTGATCATAGCGACGAGCAATTTTTTCAAACCGGTAGGGATCAGCTTTGTGCAGGTTATGTGCTCTATGGGCCTTACACCACATTGGTAATATCTACAGGAGCGGTGGTGCATGAATTCACGCTCAATAAAAGTAATGGCGAATTTATTTCATCAAAAAAAGATATTGTTTTTCAGCAGGGCACGCGTGAATTTTCCGCCAATATGGCGAATTTGTTTTATTGGCCAAAACCGTTTCAGAATTATATAACCAGCTTGATCGCCCCCCAGCCTGCGAATACCCGTTTTAATATGCGCTGGCAGGGGGCGATGGTGGGGGACGTGCACCGTATTCTCACGCGCGGCGGTGTTTTTATTTACCCAAGTGATACGCGCGATGTTGCACAGCCAGCCAAGTTGCGTTTGTTGTATGAGGCGTTTCCTATGGCGCTATTGGTAGAGGCGGCCGGTGGTTGTGGTTACACCGAGGCAGGGCGAATCCTCGACACACCATTAACCCAGTTACATCAGCGCACTCCGGTTATTTTGGGGGATAAAAACTGGGCAAATGCTTGTTTTACTGCATTGTCGATAATCAATACCGCCGCATAATGTGTCAGCTGGGTTAAGGTTTTTTGCTAGGCCTTGGATGCTACATATCCAAGTTGTCGTCGTCGTTTCGCCGGCTTAATTGCCGGCGTTTTTTATTCTGCAAATTGTTTGAGGTAGTGACCATGTTCACTTCGGGATTGCATCGGCTGTTAGTGATTGTTGGATTGCTCGCGAGTCTTTCAGGCTGCGTATCAGGTATCGTTGAAAATAATACATCAAGCAAAACTGCATACTTGTTCACTTACTTCACCAAAAATGGGGAGGACGGTTTAAATCTCGCGGTGAGTAGGGATGGTTATCATTGGCAAAAAGTTCCGCGTGCGGAAAATCATTGGCGACCAGCTATCGGCAAATCCAGGTTGATGCGTGACCCAAGTGTGGTGCAGGGGCCGGATGGCACTTATCACATGGTGTGGACATCGGGCTGGAATGAAAACAATATTGGTTATGCATCCACCAAAGATTTTGTAAATTGGACAGCGCAAAAAGAAATTCCGGTAATGGCCCATGAACCCAGTGTGCGTAATACTTGGGCGCCAGAAATTATTTATGACGAGGTCAGCAAAAATTTTGTGATTTTTTGGTCATCGACCATTCCGGGTAAATTTCCGGCAACAGAGGGAGCGTCTGAGGATAATTACAATCATCGCCTTTACGTTACTACCACGCAGGATTTTGTAACCTTCACTCCCACCCAATTATTTTACGACCCAGGTTTCAGTGTGATTGATGCGACGTTTTTGCGCTTCAATGGCAAATTGCATTTTATTGTGAAAGATGAAACCCGTTTCCCGCCCAAAAAATATTTGCAGGTCGCCTCCGCTAACAGTTTGCAGGGGCCTTTTGGAACATTGAGTGCTCCTATCACCAAGGAAGGGTTGTGGGTGGAGGGGCCAACAGGGGTACAAATTGGTGACAGTGCGGTGATCTATTACGATGCTTATACCACGCATCGTTACGGCGCCTTGCGCTCAAGCGATATGATCAACTGGGAAGATGTATCAGATCAGATGCACTTCCCCGATGAAGGTACTCCGGTGCGCATGCGTCACGGCACGGTCATTCCCGTGCCGGTAGCACTGGTTGAAAAATTGATTTCACCCTAACCGTTTTTGATGGAATCTTTTTTGGCTAGAGCGTAAATACCCAAACCGGCGATGGACAGTATCAATCCCACCCAGCCGGTAGATGACCAACCAAGGCCCAAGTCGATTGCCCAGCCACCGAGTAGTGCACCAATGGCGTTGGCAAAGTTAAATGCGGAGTGATTAAGTGCTGCTGCCAGGGTTTGTGCCTTGCCAGCAACATCCATCAGGCGAATTTGCAGGGCGGGGCCAATTGCCACCACTGTGCCGACTAAAAATACATTAATGCAGGCAATCCACAGCACATGGGCAGTCAGCACAAAGGCTCCCAGTACCAACGCTGACCAAATTAAGGTTGCGCGTACAGACCCCATCAAATCCTTGTCGGCCATTTTGGAGCCCACAATATTACCTACCACCATGCCTGCGCCGAACAGAGCCAAGATAAATGGCACGCCCGCTTCGGTGAGCCCCGCCAGCGCCATCAAGCTCGGTTTGACGTAGCTGAACACGGCAAACATCCCCCCAAAACCTATGGCGCCGATTCCGAGCGTCAGCCAAACCTGTTTATTGCCCAGGGCTGCCAGTTCGCTCCGTGGGCTTGCCGATTTATCCCGAGGTATGACGGGTAGCCAGTAAAAAATCATCACCGCTGATAACAGAGCTATTAGCGCCACAAATACAAATGCGAAACGCCATCCCAACCATTGGCCCAGTGCGGCAGCTAGCGGTACACCAATTAATGTCGCAAGCGACAGCCCCAGCATCGCCATAGCTACCGCTTGGGCGCGTTTGTGCACTGGAACTAATGAGGCGGCAACCAGCGCAGCGATACCAAAATAAGTGCCGTGTGGTAAACCACTCATGAAGCGCATTGCAATCATCCACTGATAATCGGCAGCGAATGCACTGGCAAGGTTTCCCGCGGTGAAGAGCGCCATCAGAATAATTAGCATCAAACGACGCGACACCCGTGCACCGAGCAGCGCCAGTATGGGAGCGCCTATCACTACACCCAGCGCATAAGCACTAATAGTATGACCTGCTTGGGGGATGCTAATGGCAAGGTCTGCCGATACTTCTGGCAGGAGCCCCATAATCACAAATTCACTGGTTCCCACCGCAAAACTACCCACACCCATCGCCACTAACGGGCGAACCACCTCGGCGCGCGACTTAATTGTGAGCGATACATCACTCTGGGTTACATCTAGCATCAAAAACATTCTCAGGGGCAGGGTATAAAAAGGAGGCGCATATTATGGAGGGAGCGGGCTGACTGACAATAATTTTTTGGATTTAATTATCAGCCAGAGGATGTTGCGTTTTTATTGCAGAGTTGGGGTGGGGGGGCGGAATTCAGTAGGGTTTAATCGTAAATGGATTTCTTTTTCCATTTTTCGTTTTCTTCCTCAAACTGTTTCCACTCTTTGCTGCTGGTGCTGTCATCTACCTGCCGTTTGGGAGTGGCAGTTGCTCCATTGGCGGTGGCTGCTTCTCCACTAACATCAGCCTTTTCTTCCAGTTTGGCCATAACAGCATCCAGCTGGGCGATTTGTTTATCAAACAAGTGACTGCCGTTACCCGCGGCCAGTGCTTTACGCGCAAGGCCGTAGTGATGGATTGCGAGCCGCACTTTGCCAATTTGTTGTGCTTGGCGGGCGTTAAATACATGACCATCCACAGTAATTTGTAGCGTTAGCCGATTGATTTGATCCGTATAAGCCTCGGTTTGTACCTGATTGATATGGTTTAGTGCGGATTGTTGCAGCACAAACTTGTGCAGCTCTTGCAGTAGGTGATTAGCTTCTTTTATTTGTTGGGGATTGTCCAGCCTGACCTTGTTTTGGCCGCTGGCTTCCTTTTGTGCAGCCAGTAAGTTGGTGTAAAGGCTTAGATTTTCGGCATGGGCAGGGTCATTAGGTTCAAGGCGCGAGAGTTGTTCGCAGCAGTCAATTAATGCGCGATAAAGTAAGCCGGTTAAGTCATTGGAAAGAAAGCCTTGAGGAAATCCTGTGGCCAGGTCGCGAAATGAATTGCGGCGCGCGCGCAAAGCGGTCACCAGTCTTTGCCGCTGTATGCGTTTCTTTTCTATTGAATGGGAGATAAATAAATAGCCTGCCAATAAAATCAGCAAAACAAAAATTCCGGCGATTACATAAGCAGACATGATGGTTTAAGAACCTTATTGATTAAATGCTGGGCAAACTTATGCAACAAGTATAGCACCGATAAAATTGGCGTCAGAATTTGAATATGCGAACCTGAAGCGATGAGCTAAGTGCTTGTTTCCGCAATGATAAAAAAAGAATTAAAAGTGTTGACACCTGCTGCATCCGACCCTAGAATGCGCCCCACTTCTGACGCAGACGTTAACTTGAAAAAGAAAACAAAAGTGTTGGAAGGTCCGGGGTCCCCTTCGTCTAGTGGCCTAGGACACCGCCCTTTCACGGCGGTAACAGGGGTTCGAGTCCCCTAGGGGACGCCATATAGCGGGAATAGCTCAGTTGGTAGAGCATAACCTTGCCAAGGTTAGGGTCGCGAGTTCGAGTCTCGTTTCCCGCTCCAACTTCCATCTGGAAGTTAAGTTGAATAGAAATTAAGCATAAGTTTTAAACTGTTAGTGAAGTGTATTTTATTGTTATCGCCCGATAGCAATTGAAATGTCCCCTTCGTCTAGTGGCCTAGGACACCGCCCTTTCACGGCGGTAACAGGGGTTCGAGTCCCCTAGGGGACGCCACATTT